>Ga0307505_10003172_pt1 | contig 10506 bp, 11 predicted proteins | sample 23_S_MG_FD_202183 | JGI IMG/M metagenome (GOLD analysis project Ga0307505, IMG submission 202183) | Soil microbial communities from Populus trichocarpa stands in riparian zone in the Pacific Northwest, United States - 23_S | ecosystem: Environmental > Terrestrial > Soil > Riparian zone > Trees... | reverse complement strand
GACCACTTCGCGCTTCTTGTCGGCGCGCACCTCGATCAGCCGCTGCTCGATGTTGATGTTGGCGGTCGCCGGCCGCGCCGCCTCGATCTGCTTCGGGTCGTTGAGGAACTTGTCCGCCAGCTTCTTGATCGGCGGCGGCATGGTCGCCGAGAACAAAAGGGTCTGCCGCTGCTTCGGCAGTTTCGTGCAGATTTCCTCGATGTCGGGGATGAAGCCCATGTCGAGCATCCGGTCGGCTTCGTCGATGACCAGCAGGTTGCAGTCGTTGAGCATGATCTTGCCGCGGCCGAACAGGTCCATCAGCCGGCCGGGCGTGGCGATCAGCACGTCGACGCCCTTCTCCAGCGCCTTGACCTGGTCGCCCATCTGCACGCCGCCGATCAGCAGCGCCATCGAGAGCTTCTGGTACTTGCCGTATTTCTCGAAATTCTCCGCCACCTGGGCGGCGAGTTCGCGCGTCGGCTCGAGGATCAGCGAGCGCGGCATCCGCGCCCGGCTGCGGCCCTGGTGGAGGATATCGATCATCGGCAGGACGAAGGCGGCGGTCTTGCCGGTGCCGGTCTGGGCGATGCCGATCAGATCCTTGCCCATCAGGATGGACGGGATCGCGCCCTTCTGGATCGGCGTCGGCACGTCATAGCCGCTGTCGGTGACAGCGCGCAGCAATTCGTCGGAAAGGCCGAGATCGGCAAAGCTCATGAAAAATCCGGATAAAAGTCAGGCCTCGCGAAGGGCGATGAGCCGCTGGCGCGGATGCGGGCAAAGGGGTCAAAAGTCAAGAACGAGGGCCCGAGCGCAGGTGAGCGCTTGGCTTGGCAAAGCGGGAGCCAGCGCGAAGAGAACCCGAGTGCCGGACGGCCTGCAGCGTAGCTGACAGGAAGTAGCCGCATGCCGCCATGCGCCCAGCTTGGCGGAACGGCTACTCGTCACGGGATTTACTCCCGTGACGGCTGGTGAACACGCGGTTCCCCATCCAAGCCAACGGCTCGTAATGGGGCCACCTGCCGCAGCCGCCCTCGGGGGAAGGCACCTGACGGCCAGGCGCCAGGCCTGGAGTCCGGAATGGGTGGAAATCGGACATAGGATGTGTCTATGAAGGGAGCTGATGCCCCACTACACGCCGCTCATTGGAACCATCGTTGCCGGCCTGGTGATCGCGTTTGCAATGGGAGCGCTGGCCCACCGCCTCAAGGTGTCCCCGATCGCAGGGTACCTGCTCGCCGGCGTTATCCTCGGGCCCTTCACTCCCGGATATGTCGCCGACACCGGTCTTGCCATGCAGTTGGCGGAGATTGGGGTCATCCTGCTCATGTTCGGGGTTGGACTTCATTTCTCACTGCGCGACCTATTGTCGGTCCGCAAGATCGCGGTCCCTGGCGCGCTAGTCCAAATCACGGTCGCGACGGCCATGGGCACGGGGCTCGCCATGTGGCTGGGCTGGACACTGCTTGCAGGTATCTTTTTTGGGCTGGCGCTTTCCGTCGCAAGCACCGTCGTGCTTCTGCGCGCGCTGGAAGCTCGGAACATCCTCGAAACCGAACGCGGCCGCATAGCGGTCGGCTGGCTGATTGTCGAAGATCTGGTGATGGTGCTGGCCCTGGTGCTTCTGCCGGCAATTGCGGCGGCCAATTCGGGGACCGCAACCGGGGCGGACGCCGTCGTCTGGCCGCTGGCCATCACCATCTTCAAGGTGGCGGGCTTCGTCTCCCTGATGTTGCTTGTCGGCCGGCGGGCAATCCCATGGTTGCTGCATTGGGTCGTTCACACCGGGTCGCGGGAGCTGTTTCGACTGGCCGTGCTGGCGGTTGCCCTCGGCGTCGCCGCAGGGGCGGCCTTCATATTCGATGTGTCGTTCGCGCTTGGGGCGTTCTTTGCCGGGATGATCTTGGGTGAAACTCAACTCAGCCGCCGCGCCGCAGAAGAAACACTGCCGCTCAGGGATGCCTTTGCAGTCCTGTTCTTCGTCGCGGTGGGAATGCTTTTCGACCCCGCCGTCCTGATTGAACAGCCGCTTCCGCTGATTGTCACCGTCTTGATTATCGTCGTTGGCAAGTCGCTTGCCGCATACGCCATCGTTCGCGCGTTTGGTTATCCGGCTCAGACCTCACTCACGGTCTCCGCTAGCCTCGCTCAAATCGGCGAGTTTTCGTTCATCCTGGCCGGACTTGGGACCAGCCTCGGCGTCCTACCGCCCGAGGGGCGCGATCTGATATTGGCAGGGGCCATCCTGTCGATCCTGGTCAACCCCGTCATATTCTCCATCGTCGCCGGGCGCGGCCAGTCGGCCCGGGCCGAGGCGGCGGCTCAGTTCAAGGCCGATGAGGAAGACAAGCAGCGGCGGCGAGAGGAACATGTGATTCTTGTCGGCTATGGGCGGGTGGGCCGGATGATTGCTTCGCAGATGGCGCAACGCGGACGCGCTATCGTCATTGTGGAGGATCAGCCAGACGTCGCGCGCCTCGCTCGCGATGATGGCTTCCAGGTGGTGATCGGAAATGCGACGCAGGAGGCGATTCTGCAGGCCGCCGGCATTGAACATGCGGCAAAGATGCTGATCGCCATCCCAGAAGGCTTTGAAGGCGGAGTGGTCGCCGAGCGTGCCCGGTCGCTGAACGCCCAGCTGCGGATCATCGCCCGCGCCCATTCGGATGCGGAAGTGGAATTCCTGTCACGCCTAGGTGCGAATCATGTGGTGATGGGCGAGCGCGAGACGGCGGCCAGGATGTATCAACTATCTCTAGAGGCCTCGGGCAATGTGCCTTCGCCGAGCGCTGTATAAGCTGCCCGTGATTGCAAAGGCCTATTTCGACGTTTGCAGCGGGGCGCAGCGCGATAGCTGCATCCTGTTCTCGCCGATCTTGTAGCGCCCGTCGATGAAGCGAATATACTTTCCGTCCGGCCATCCATCCAACTCTCCGCGACGCATGACGTTCCGGCCAGGAATTATCGTCGTGGTGCCGGCTCGTCGCAGGTGGAATTCAATTACGTCGAAGTCCGCGTCGGCGGTGTAGGCCGATATACCGGTACGCCTCGCGTATCGGTAATTGCGCTCCCACTGCGCTAAATTGCCGACGCACGGATGTTCCGCCAGCTTCCGCTCGATTAATTTGACGTAGACGTCGTCTGGGATGGAGTCTGGGTCGCCCGCTGAACATGCGGTCAAAAAAAGCGCGCCGGTGAGCCAGAATGCGGCCTTCATAAGCGCACTATGTCATGTTCGAGCCGTTCTCCAAAACAGAGCGCTAATTTCGCAACGGGTCGAAACCGGACTTTTGCGAGTGGCCGCAATTACGGTGACAGCAATTGCGGTGACAATGCACCAATAACGCGGTGCTGAGGCATCGAAAGAAAACCTGTCCTACAGCGACAAAATCTGGTTCAAGCTGGCCGATCGCCGCTTCCCCTTCCTCCACAAGCCCTTTCTCTCCCGCCCCCTCACGCACGCGCGTGCGTGCGCGCGGCCAGGAGCGACCTTGGTGCTTTTGGGCGCAATTGGAGAAGCGGACAAACCCTTCACGACCGTGAACAATGTCGCGCGCAGGACTGCCGGGGGCGGTCCGAGCACCAAGGTCGCGCGCAGGAATGCCGGCGACAGGATGGATAATGAAGCCTGTCCTGGGCTCCGCCGAAGATTGCCACTCCCGGTGCAAGGGGCCGATGGTGAACAAGGTAACACCGAGGGTAACAACCCCCCGGTTGAAGGGGGCGAAGGTAATGAAGGTAATGATCCTCCCTTCGAGGGGGGCGGCAAAAAATGCACGAACCCCACGACTTTAGCGGCTTTAGGGTCCGTCCTGGCTCACCTTCGGCACCAGGGCCCGGAAGCGCTCGATGCGGCAGGAGCCGCCCATGCGGGAGCGGATGGTGTCGCGCTTGGCGCAGATGCGGTCGTCCTCGGGCTGGACATAGAGCTGGCCATAGAAATCCAGGCCGTCGCAGTCGCTGTCGAGGCGGGCGCGGACCAATTGCCGGCTACGCAGGAGGAAGTCGATGCTGTCGGGGCCCGACAGGAAGGCGCGGGCGATCGAGTCCGCCGGCAGGCATTTGGGGCCCTTATGCTCTTCCCAGTCGATGGTGAGGCGCTGGCGCGGGCGGGGCACGATGGGGACGCGGATGATCAGCCGCTCCTCGATGGTCGTCACGCGCACGCTGTCGCGCGACGCAACATCGCCCTCGCTGCCGGTCAGCAGTGCGGACAGCAGGCTGACAAGGCCGGCAAGGATCATCGGGGAACGCCCATCGCTGAGTGGGAGCGTTGCACATGGGGGATTGAACCGTCGATGAATTTTTTCGTGAGGCCCAGCGGGGTTGCGCCGGAGGGGGCGCGCTTCTAGAGGCTCGTGACCGTAAATTTCTGGCCGGTTTGTGAAGCGCCTGACCCGCGTTGCGCCGGTTTCGCATGGAGAATGACGACATGGCGACCCAAGCGCCGAACGCTGTCCCGCTGCCCTTGCTTTATAACGGGCTCGAGCCGGTCAATACCGGCCAGCACGGCAAGATGAAGCTGAAGAAGGCCTACACGCTGCCGCAGGTCGGCCAGACCCACGCCATCCCGATCACGGTCGAGGAGTTCACCGTCGTCCAGCGGCATTATCCGATCATCTTCTCGGCTGGCGACAATCCGATTCCGCTGGCGCTGCTCGGGCTCAACGAGGGCGTGAACACCTATTTCGACGCCGACGGCCGGCCGCTCGACAAGACCGGCTACATCCCGGCCTATCTGCGCCGCTATCCCTTCCTGCTCGCCAAGCTGCGGCCGGACTCGGACGAGCTGTCCTTGTGTTTCGATCCCTCCGCCGGCGCGGTTGCCGAGGACGGGGACGGCGCGGCCTTGTTCGACGGCGATCAGCCGAGCGAGGCGACCAAGAACATCCTCGCCTTCTGCGAACAGTTCGAGACCGCCGGCCAGCGCACCCAGGCGTTCATGGAAGAGCTGGTCAAGACCGGCCTGCTGATGGACGGCGAGGTCGCCATCCAGCCCGACGGCGTCGAGCAGCCGTTCCTCTATCGCGGCTTCCGCATGGTCGACGAGGAGAAATTGCGCGACGTCCGCGGCGACGAGCTTCGCAAGATGAACCAGAACGGCATGCTTCCGGCCATCTATGCGCATCTGTTCTCGCTTAGCCAGATCCGCGAATTGTTCGCCCGCCAGGTGCAGCAGGGCAAGGGCCCGGCCGGCGCCAAGCTGCCGGAAACCGCCGAGGCCTGATCGCCGGGGCGTGGCCGCGGCGCGGCGGGGCGATCGCGCAAGCGGTTGAATTGGCTCGGCCTTGCCCCATCTCGCAAGGGCCGGCGGCGAACGGCGTACCCCTTTCGCTCCGCCGACGGCTCGCGCACCATCTGTTGGGTGCGTTCCTCCCTGAACTCCGGCCATCCCGGCCTTGCCGGGGTGGCCTTTTTTCATTCCGCGGCGATGGCGTCCGGCGCGGCCAGGGCTTCGGCGAGGCCGAAGGCGAGGCGCTCGATCAGCCGCGCTGCCCGGTCGAACCCTAGGCCAGGGCTGCGCAGGTCCGGCGCCAGATAGCAGGAACGGTCGATCTCCACCTGCAGGGCATGGACCCCGCGGTCCGGCCGTCCGTGCCGCTCGACGACATAGCCGCCGGCATAGGGATCGTTGAGCGCGACCGACCAGCCTTCGGCGCGGGCGATCCGCGCCGCCTGCTGCGCCAGCCAGGGCGCGGCGCTGCCCCCGTGGCGGTCGCCAATGACGATGTCCGCCTGGCCCTTCCGCCGAGGCATGGAGTGGCAATCGATCAGCGCGACGCCGCCGTGGGCTTCGGCAAGACCGTCAAGCTGGTCGGCGACGGACCGGTGGTAGGGCTCATGCGCCTCGGCAATCCGCCGTTCCAGCTCCGCCTGGTCGATCGGCCACCGCCACAGCCGCCCATGCGGCGCGCATCGCGAGGGGACGATGCCGAGTCCGCCCCGGGCCCGCACCCCGACGGGGGCAACGGCGCCGCCCATGATGACCGCCGGATCGGTCTCGTCGGCGCAGCGGTTGCAGTCGATGGCGGCGCGCGGCGCCCTGGCGATGACCGCACCGATGCCGCGCGACAGCGCCCGCCACACCAGCCGGTCGACCAGCGGGTCTTCGAGGCTCTCCATGGCTGCCCGCCCACCGGCAGCGTTGGCCAGCAGCCAGCGCGGATATTCGCGCCCCGAATGGGGTACCGACAGCAGCACCGGGACATCGGCGCGCGGGGCGTGGACGATCGGCGGCGAAAGGGGGGAGCGTTCCAAGCGTCAAGACCTATGCGTGCCAGAAAAGGACAGCAACATTCATTGTTCCGGGAGCCGCTGGAAAATCTCATGCGTTGGGCGCATAGATGGAGGCATCATGATCCGCATCCTGCTGGCCGAAGACGACACATCCATGCGCGAATATCTGCAGCGCGCCCTGATTCGCGTCGGTTACGAGGTCGAGGCCGTGGGCTGCGGCACCGAGGCGATGCCGCTGCTGCAGGCCGGCCGCTACGACTTGCTTCTGACCGATATCGTCATGCCGGAGATGGACGGCATCGAGCTTGCCCAGAAGGCCAGCGCCATCGACCCGGCGATCCGCGTCATGTTCATCACCGGCTTCGCTGCCGTCGCCTTGCAGAGCGGCCGCACGGCGCCCGAGGCCAAGCTCCTTTCCAAGCCCTTCCACCTCAAGGACCTGGTCGCCGAAGTCGACCGCATGTTCCAGAGCGAGGACCAGCACGGCCGCCTGTAGATTTGCGGACGATCAGTGGCTTGCGCGTCGCGAGCCGCCCCCCTAAATGGCCTCCGAGTGGGCGTGTAGCTCAGTGGTAGAGCACTGTGTTGACATCGCAGGGGTCGCAAGTTCAATCCTTGCCACGCCCACCATTTTTCCCAGCAATTGAAGATGCTTAGCGCGGCTTGACGAACTTCAGCGTCATCCGGTCGCTTTCGCCGATCGCGAGATATTTCTCGCGGTCCTGGTCCTTCAGGCGAAGCGACGGCGGCAGCGTCCACACGCCGTCGGGCCAATCAGCCGTGTCCTTGGGGTTGGCGTTGACCTCGGATGAGGCAGCGAGGCGGAAACCAGCTTGTTCTGCCAGGCGGCGCACCGTCGACACCTTGATGTAGCCGCTGTTCTTCTCGCGCTCGTCGCTGGCGCTTTCGGGCAGGCGATGGTCGACGATCCCGAGGACGCCGCCGGGCTTCAGCATCGCATAGATCTGCCGGAAAGCGAGCAGGCTGTAGTCCTGCTTGTCGTCGCGGCGATACCCCATCCGCCAGTTGTGGACGTTGCGGAAGGTCAGGACGGCGTCGGCAGTGCCGTCCGGGACGCCATTGCCGGCGCCGTCGAATCTCGGGAAGTCCGCCGTCTGGATCGGGCCATAGAGCTCCGGGTTCGCTGCCTTGAGCTTGGTAATGCCGCTCATACCCCACTCCGGCGCCGCAGCGTAGAGCTTGCCGCCGCCCGACGCGAGATAGGGGGCGAGGATTTCCGTGTACCAGCCGCCGCCCGGCCAGATCTCGACTACCGTATGGCTCGGCTCCACGCCGAAGAACGAGAGCGTCTCCGCCGGATGACGGTACTTGTCGCGCTCGACATTCGCCGCGGTGCGGCTCGGCGATTTGATTGCGCTTGCGAGCGAGGATGCCGCGTTTGCCGGCAATTGCAGGGCGAGCGAAGGCACGGATGCAATGCCAAGCGCAACGGCGGCCACAGCTGCGGTGAGCGAGATTCGAAGGTTCATCGGGTTGCTCCACATGGCGTTCAACCTGCCTAGCCGCAGCGAAAGCCAGTGGGCAACAGTTCCTAGAGGCAGGCCTCCAAGTAAGGCTGGTCGAAGCCGAACTGCTTTGCCTTGTCGAGCGTGTAGGGCCTGAGGCCCATCGTCCGATATTCGCCGAGGATCTTCCCGTCCGGCGTCTCGTCGAGATATTCGAACTTGAACAGTTCCTGGGTGACGATGACGTCGCCTTCCATGCCGATCACCTCGGTGATGTTGGTGGTGCGGCGCGAGCCGTCGCGAAGGCGCTTCACCTGGACGATGAGGTCGACGGAATCGGCGATCTGGCGGGAAATGGCTTCCTTCGGAATCTTGATGTCGGACATCATCACCATGTTCTCCATGCGCGCCAGGCATTCGCGCGGGCTGTTGGAGTGCAAGGTGGCCATCGACCCGTCGTGACCGGTGTTCATGGCGGCGAGCAAATCGAAGCACTCGCTGCCGCGGATTTCGCCCAGGATGATGCGGTCGGGACGCATGCGCAGCGCGTTGATGACGAGGTCGCGGATGGTGATCGCGCCCTGGCCCTCGAGGTTGGCGGGACGGGTTTCCAGCGGCAGCCAGTGCGGCTGCTGCAGCCGAAGCTCGGCCGCGTCCTCGATCGTGATGACGCGCTCGCCCGGGTCGATCATCTTCGACAAGGCGTTGAGCATCGTCGTCTTGCCCGAGCCGGTACCGCCGGAGATGACGACGTTCATGCGGCTGGCGCCGGCGATCTTCAGCACCGTCGCCATCTTCTCGGACATCGATCCGAAGCCGCGCATCATGTCGAGCGTGATCGGCTTTTCGGAGAATTTACGGATCGAGATGGCGGTGCCGCGCAGGCTCAATGGCGGAATGATGACGTTGACGCGGCTGCCGTCCTGGAGGCGCGCGTCGGCCAGCGGCGTCGTCTGGTCGACGCGGCGGCCGACCTTGTTGACGATGCGCTGGGCGATCTGGAACAGATGCTCCTCGTCGCGGAACTGGATCTTGGCCAGCTCCAGCTTGCCCTTGCGCTCGATGAAGGTCTGGTCGGGGCCGTTGACCATGATGTCGCTGACCGCCGGATCGGCGAGCAGCTCCTCGAGCGGCCCGAGGCCGAGCAATTCGTCGACCAGCACCTTTTCCAGCGCGAACTGCTCGCGGCGGTTGAGGTTGATCTTCAGCTCGGTCAGCACTTCGGAGATGATCGGGCGGAATTCCTCGGCCAGCTCGTCCTTGCCGAGCGTCGCCGCCGCTTCCGGGTCGACGCGCTCGAGCAGGCGCGGCAGCACCTGCTCCTTGATCTTGTGGACGGAGGCCTCGAAGCCCTCCTGCTTCGAGGAGGCCGCCTCGCCGCTGCCGTTCTGGCGCTGGTTGAGGCGGTCGAGCGCCCCCATCGGCGCGCCGCTGGGCGATTCCGGCGGGCTTGCCCCCTCGGCCTGATCGGCCATTTCGTCGATCGGCGGAAACTGGTCGCCGCCCTCGGGCAATTCGACCGGCGCCTTCGAGGACGCCGCGCCGGGGCCTGATTTCATCGGGCGGGCAACGCCGAACTGCGGACGGCCCCCGCCGCCCACTCCGTTACGCTTGCCGAATGCGTTCATGCCTAACGATCCCGTTTTTTCCGCGGTGGAACGGGATGGTGAATAGGACTCAAACTTTTAGAAAAGACTAACTGCGGTTAAATCCTTTGAGTGAGAAGGGGGACGTCCATGAACCTGGCCATTGCATTGCTGATCGCGGCTGCGGAGCCGAAGCTGCCCGACTGGATGGCGGGCTGCTGGGAGTTCCGCTCGGGCGACCGCTGGTCGGAGGAATGCTGGACCATCCCGCGAGCCGGGATGATGATGGGCAGCGGCCGCAACGGGCTCAACGACGTCCTCACCAATTGGGAGGTCATGCAGATCACCGTCGAGGAATCCGATGATCCGGCAATCGCGCGCATGGCCTTCTGGGGGTCGCAGCAGGGCAAGGATCGGACGATGTTCACCTGGATTCCAGGCCCTGAGGAGGGGCTGACCTTCGTCAATGCCATGCACGATTACCCCCAGCGCATCCGCTATTGGCGCGAAGGCGAGGAGCTGGTCGCGGAAATCTCGCTCGCGGACGGGACCAAGCCGGCGCGGTGGCGCTACCGGCGGATGGGCAATTAGGCTGGTTCGCCGGCGCTTTCGGCAAGGACGGTCAGTCCTTGGTCGCCGACCTCGGCGAAGCCGCCGCTTACCTTGATCCTCTCCGGCTGCGCGCCGGCAGTGCGATAGACCGCCAGCTCGCCGTCCTTCAGCGTCGTCATGACGGGCGCGTGGTTGGCCATGACGCCGAAGTCGCCCTCGCTGCCGGGCACGACGACCATGTAGACGTCCTCGCTGCGCACCAGTTTGTCCGGGGTCACCAGCTCGAAGTGCAGGTCAGCCATTGTCATTCTTTCCTTCGATCACGGCGTCGAATGCACGCGCCGCGGTGTCGAACTTGTCCCGGCAGCCCGGATTGCAGAAGCCCACGACCTTGCCCTGATAGTGCGTCAGGCTGTCGGCGCTGACCGGCTTGCCGGACCAGGGACAGAGTTCGTTGACGCAGTCCTCGATGCGCGGTTCGTTCCCCATCAGGCCTCGGTCGCCAGCTTCTCGGCCTTGGCGACGGCTTCGTCGATGCCGCCGACCATGTAGAAGGCGGCTTCGGGAAGGTGGTCGTACTCGCCGTTGACCACCGCCTTGAACGAGCGGACCGTGTCTTCGACCTGGACGAACTTGCCGGGGATGCCGGTGAACACCTCGGCGACGTGGAACGGCTGCGACAG
>Ga0307505_10003171_pt1 | contig 10506 bp, 12 predicted proteins | sample 23_S_MG_FD_202183 | JGI IMG/M metagenome (GOLD analysis project Ga0307505, IMG submission 202183) | Soil microbial communities from Populus trichocarpa stands in riparian zone in the Pacific Northwest, United States - 23_S | ecosystem: Environmental > Terrestrial > Soil > Riparian zone > Trees... | reverse complement strand
CAACGACATGGCATGGAAGAAAACATTACAAACGAAAAATTCGCCAAGGCTGCGGACGCGATGGGGATGTCAGTTGAGGAATCGTGGCAGAACGCACGCCAGCTTCTTGAGAAGGTGCTTGCATCGGACGAACGAAGGACTGAGAAGAACTGGAAACCGGACTAGCGTTCTTATCGGTAGATAGCGATCGCCGACGGCGAACCCGACTGGATCATCGAGCGGTACATCCCGTCCGAATTGAAAGGCAGGACGACGTTTCCCAGTGAATCCACCGCGATCAGGCCGCCTTCGCCGCCTAGGGATGTGAGGTGTTTGATGGTTTCGGCAGCGGCGTCGTCGAGCGAGAGGCCCTTGTATTTCATCCTCGCCGCTAGGTCATAGGCGGTGACCCCCAACATAAAGTATTCCCCGTGGCCGGTGCAGGAGACGGCTACGTGCGCGTCGGCGTAATTGCCGGAGCCGATGATCGGCGTATCTCCGACGCGGCCGAATTTCTTGTTGGTCATTCCGCCAGTCGAGGTTGCGGCGGCGAGGCGGCCTTGGGAATCGCAGGCTGCAGCGCCGACGGTGCCGAGCGATTTGCGATTTGCGATTTTCGATTTGCGATCGTCCGAAGCCGAGCCGCCTCCCTTCGCCTCAGGAGCGGGGGTAAACCCGCCTTCCTGACTGCGATATGCCGCATCGGTTTCTTTTGTTCCTGCGTGATCCAATTGCACACGGCCGACGGCGATGGCGTCTTCGAGTTGCTGCCAGCGATGCTGGGTGAAGAAGTATGAATTGTCGCGGAGTTCGACGCCTAGTTCCTCGGCGAATTGGATCGCCCCGTCACCGGCGAGCAGGACGTGCTCCGTTCTCTCCATGACAAGCCGCGCAAGGCTGATCGGGTTCTTTACGTTCCGGACGAAGGCGACCGCTCCGGCCTTCAGCGTCGAGCCGTCCATGATGGCGGCGTCCATTTCGTTCTTGCCGTCGTGAGTGAAGACCGATCCGCGGCCAGCGTTGAAGAGAGGAAAATCTTCCAGAGAGACGACTGCCGCTTCGACGGCGTCGAGAGCCGAACCACCACTTTCGAGCACTGTCCAACCTGCTTTCAAAGCCGCTTCAAGACCGCCGCGATATTCCGCTTCCAGCTCAGGAGTCATTGCGGATCGCAGTATCGTTCCGGCCCCTCCGTGAATTGCCAATGCTAATTTCCCCATTGGTCTTGATTCTATAGTAACCAGGTCGAAAATTTTATTGTCAATCACCCGGCGAACATCTATTATCAAAATACCGGTGCGAGTCCACCCTCTTCCCGGTGCCTTTTTTGGAACTTACCGTTCATTCATAGTTTTTTAATCAAGATCGGAGTATCACTCCGTTCCGACTGAGATTCCGGATATCACCCTATCCGTTTCGACCTTAACCGAAAAGGCAACTGCTGCCATGCGCAGCGGACGCAAAGCCAGGGAACGCAAATAGCGAAATGCCCGGCTGCCGAAGTGAGGTACCTTTGAGATCAATCCCATACATTCTTACCGTTTGTCTCGCGATGTTCGCGAGTTCCGTTCTGGCGCAGAACAATAGTAAACCGCAGCCTATCCTTGTTGGCATGATCGGCGGAAAGCGAAGCGTTAAGCCGGTTGCGACGATCAAAGCCTCGTATTCCGCGACCCGCGGATCAGCAAACGAGGTCGAGTCTCGTGCATTCGAGCTAATGAACGCCCAGCGTCTGGCGAACGGCCTGCGGTCGCTACAATGGGATGAGCAGATCGTCGGGCTTGCCCGCAGCCATTCCGAGAGCATGGCATCGGACAAATACTTCAGCCATAAAGACCCGAATGGCGGTTATGTTGATACGCGGGCGGCAAAGCTCGGCATTTTCAACTGGATGGCGATCGGCGAGAACATCGCTTTCATGAAGGGCTACGACGACCCCGCGTCGATGGCAGTCGAGAAATGGATGCAGTCGACCTCGCATAAGAAGAACATTCTCGGCAATCAATGGCGCGATTCAGCGATCGGGGTTGCGGTCTCATCCGACGGTTCGATCTACTTTACACAAGTCTTTATTTCGAAATAGACAGTTTAGTCAGGGCACTTCTCCGCCCAACCCTTGCACGCCGCGACTGATGTCCGGCGTGCCTTTTTTGTGTTTCGTTCGACCGCGGATATCCTTGAGACGTGGGTTTCACGCTTCCATCGTTCGCGAAGATCAATCTGCACCTGCGTGTTCTTGGGAAGCGTGATGACGGCTTCCACGAGATCTTTACGGTGTTTCAGACGGTGTCGCTTGCGGATGAATTGTCTTTTGAAGCCGCGGATGAACTGGAGTTGGTTTGTGACGATCCTGTGGTTCCGGTTGATGAGACGAACCTGATCATTCGAGCGGCGAAGACTCTGAATTCGGGGCTTGGAGCTCGGATAACGCTTACAAAGCGGATCCCAATGGGCGGCGGGCTCGGCGGCGGATCGTCGAATGCTGCGGTTGCGTTGATCGGGCTCAATAGGTTGTGGGATCTTGGCCATTCCGAAGGGAAACTCTCCGTGATCGCAGCCGATCTGGGCTCGGACGTGCCGTTTTTTCTTACCGGCGGAACCGCGCTCGGTACCGGACGTGGGCATGAGATCGAACACCTTCCCGATCTTTCGGCTCCGTACGTGGTTTTGATCACCCCGAATGTGCATGTTTCGACGGCCGCGGCCTACGCCGGGTTGGACGCTCAAAACTTGACAAACACTGAAGTGAATCGTATTCTTCGAGTTTGCCGTTCTGAGGCGGAGTCCCAGGATTTGCTTCATTCGGCATTGATAAACGACTTCGAACCGACCGTATTTGCTGAGTTTCCCGAGATCGGGCGAGCGAAGCAAAGGCTGATCGAGCTAGGTGCGAACCGGGCGCTGATGAGCGGCAGCGGGGCGAGCGTTTTCGGCATTTTTGACAAAGAAGAGACACGGCAGACTGCACTTAAAGCCCTTGACAACGAGGTCAACTGGCGAAAGTTTGCCGTAGCGGCTGTATCGCGGGAAACTGTCTGGCAAACTTTAGTTTGCTGATCAATGTGGTAGTTTCACTGCGTCAACAAACTGAAGTTTGTTGGACCTGGCCGTTTCCGATAAGTTTCTGAAATTCGCATTGGGGCGTAGCCAAGTGGTAAGGCACCGGTTTTTGGATCCGGCATTCGTAGGTTCGAGTCCTCCCGCCCCAGCCAATTTTGAATATCGGTGACGGCTGTCTGTGGTGAACGGGCGGCCGTTTTTGCATGTCCGTCAAACTTTGGTTTGACGTCGGATCAACAAACTGAAGTTTGTTGGACTTTTGCGGAATCAACAAACTGAAGTTTGTTGGACACTCGATGAGCGTAACGGGCAACATAAAGATATTCTCGGGCAATGCGCATCCGGATCTGGCGCGCGAGATCTGTGGTGAGCTGAACCTCGATCTTGGCGCGGCCGTGACGGATCGATTCTCCGACGGCGAATTCAATTTCGCGATCGCCGAGAACGTCCGCGGCTCCGATGTATTTATCGTCCAGCCGACCTGTCCGCCGTCGGATCAGCACCTGATGGAGTTGCTGATAATGATCGACGCATTCGTCAGGGCTTCTGCAGCACGTGTGACGGCTGTTATGCCGTATTTTGGCTACGCCCGATCTGACAAGAAAGACCGCCCGCGTGTCCCGATCTCGGCAAAGCTGGTTTCGAACCTGATCGTGAAGGCCGGGGCACATCGCGTGCTGACGATCGACCTGCACGCATCGCAGATACAAGGATTTTTTGATATTCCTGTCGACCACCTCTATGCGAGGCCGATCATTGTCGATTACTTCACGACGAATCAGATCGACAATCTCGTGGTGGTCGCTCCCGATACCGGCGGTGCGGAGCGTGCGAGGGCGTACGCAAAGCGACTCGACGCAGGCCTCGCCCTTTGCGACAAGCGTCGCGAGCGTGCCAACGAGGCGGACGTGATGAACATCGTCGGTGACGTTGACGGCAAGAATTGCCTGATCGTTGACGATATGTGCGACACCGGCGGCACGATATGTAAGGTAGCGAAAGCTCTGCACGAGGCCGGGGCAAACGAAGTGATGGCGTGTTTCTCGCACGCGGTGCTTTCCGGCAGGGCGGCAGACAACATCGAAGCGTCGTATCTGAAGAAGATCGTCGTGACGAATTCGATCCCGCTGACCGGCAATGCCAAGAAGCTGCAGGATTCGGGAAAGATAGAAGTTTTGAGTGTCGGAAAATTGCTCGCCTCGGCGATCAATTCGATCCATGACGAGACGAGCGTTTCGTCGCTGTTTTTATAGTTCGTTTCAGGTTCCCGGTTTCATGTTTCAGGTTTCGAGATCTGAACAATATGAAACTTGAGATTTGAAATTTGAGATTTGGGAAAAAGTTATGGCTGAAAAAATTGTAGTCAAGGCTGAGAAGAAAGAATTCGGCAACAAGAACTCGAACCGCAGGCTGCGTGCAGCCGGTAAGGTTCCGGTCGTGGTTTACGGCGGCGGGACCGAAAGCGTTGCGGCAGTTGCGGAACTCAAGGACCTTGCGGCTATCCTTCGGACTGATTCGGGCGTGAATACGGTGTTTTCGATCGATATTGACGGTCAGGACAACTACGACGTCATCTTCCAGGATCGCCAGATCGACCCGATCAGGGGCCGGTTGATCCACGCGGATCTTCGCAGGTTCGCCCGCGGTGAAAAGATCGAGATGACGGTGCCTATCCATCTGACGGGCGAGGCGAAAGGCCTCGAGGAAGAAGGGTCCGTTCTCTCGCAGGCGATGCATACGATCAAGGTGCTTTGCGAACCCGCTAAGACGCCCGATTCGATCGACCTGGATGTCAGCGGGCTTGAGGCAGGCCATGCTCTACACGTGTCCGACCTTAGGGTGGGCCCGGGGATCGAGATCAATGAGGCACCGGAAACGGTTGTCGCGTCGATCGTGATCGTCCAGGAAGCCGAACTCGAGCCGCAGGTCGCTGAAGGTGCCGAGCCCGAGATCGCCGGAGAAGAGAAGGCCGAAGAGCCAGAATAGGACTGGAGCCGTGAGCGTCCCGCTCACGCGTTTCCGACGGATCTTGGTGGGCTGGACGGCCACCGCTCCAGTCTATGAGTAATTGGCTCATCGTCGGTCTCGGCAATCCAGGAGCCTCGTACGAAAGGACGAGGCACAATCTCGGGTTTATGCTGGTCGATCTGCTTGCTCGCGAGGCTCAGACGCAGGTGAAGCGCGACGAATGCCGAGCCCTGATCGGCAGAGCGGTCATTGAAAACGAAACGGTCGAGCTTGCCAAGCCGCAGACGTACATGAACCTCAGCGGCGAATCGGTAAGCTGCCTGCTGGCAAAGCCGGAAAGGTCGATCGAGAAGCTGATCGTCATTTCGGACGATCTGGCTCTTCCACTCGGAACCATCCGCTTGCGGCCGAAGGGTTCGCATGGCGGGCAGAACGGCCTGAGATCGATCATCGACTGTTTGAGAACGAGTGATTTCATTCGGCTGCGGATAGGCATCATGCCGGAGCATCCGATATCGAACGCGAAGAATTTCGTACTCGAGAATTTCGCCAAGAGCGAGGCCGGGACGGTTGAAAAAGTATTGGAAAGAGGCGCTGAGGCCATACACGCGGTTTTATCCGAAGGTGTAGAGAAGGCCATGGCTCGATTCAATTGATTTGCGAATTTCGATTTGCGATTTGCGATCTCGCGAAGGAACACGTTCCGGTGAGGTTGAAGAAATCGCAATTCGAAAATCGAAAATCGAAATTATAGAAACCCCTTACTTCGCTTCAACATACGAAAGCGAGGTTGGATAGCCAGAAGGAGGAAAAGAAGTTGGCACAAAGAACATACGAAGTAATGTACATTGTCGATCCGGAAACGCCGGCTGATCGAGTTGAAAAGCTCAACGAAGCCGTCGGTAAAGTGATCGAAAAGGAAGGCGGCACCATCGTCCGCATGGACGACATCGGACGGCGAAATCTCGCGTATCCGATCGAAAAGAAGACCGAAGGCCACTACGTGCTTTTCGAGATCGACGGATCGGGCCAGGAGATCGCGGAGCTTGAACGCCGAATGCGCGTCAACGACATGATCATCCGGTTCATCACCATTCGCGTTGATGAAGATCGGAAGAAGGCCGAAAAGATGAGGGACAAACGCGAGACCAGACAAGCGAAACGCGCCCGTTTCCGTGCGACCGAAGATTCGGCCGACGCACCTGTTGAGGCAGCCGCCTAAGGAGATCGAAGAACATGGCAGAGAATTTTGAGAGAGCAGATAGACCGGAACGACCCGAGCAGGAAATGGACTTCGCCGACGAAGGATTCGGCGATAAGGCTCCACGACGGTATCAACGACGCCGCCCGCGTCAGGTCGTGCCGGACTATGTAGATTGGAAGGATGTCGATCTGCTGAGGCAGTTCATCCCGGAGCGCGGAAAGATCATGCCGCGCCGCATCTCGGGCATCACCGCAAAGGACCAGCGACGCATCGCCACCGCGATCAAGCGTGCCCGCACGATGGCGTTGCTGCCGTTCGTGTTCGATTAAACCGCGACGGGAGGAATTGAATTATGGCAAACACGACAATTTTGTTGAGAGAAGATATCGACACCCTCGGCGGCCGTGGCGAGATCGTAAAGGTAAAAGCGGGTTATGCTCGCAACTACCTGCTGCCGCAAGGTCTGGCGACGCTTGCAACCAAGGGTAACGTCAAGCAGATCGATCTGGAGCGCTCGGCGCTTTTAAAGAAGGCCGCGATCGAAAAGGCAACGGCTGACGCGCAGAAAGAGCAAATGGGTTCGATCGAACTCGCGTTCGAGCGCAAGGCCGGCGACGGCGGAACGCTCTTCGGATCGGTCACGTCGATGGACATCGCCGAAGCTCTTCAAGCCAAGGGCTACGAGATCGACCGCCGCAAGATCAGTCTTCGCGACGCGATCAAGGAGACCGGCGAGTACACGGTAAGGGTCAAGCTTCACCGCGAGGTTGTGCTTGAGGTTCCTGTGACGGTTTCGGCCGAAGGCGGCGACCAGGCCGCAGCCGAGCCGGAGAAGAAGGGCCGTAAGAAGAAAGAAGAGGCCGCGGTCGAAGCACCGGCGGCGGAAGCAGCGAGCGAATAACGAGGATCGTATGGAATGGTATGATGGCTGCGGTTGAAAGACTGCGGCCATTTTTGTTTTGTATATGGACGAGGATGACGAGTTCGCTTCTACTGAAAGCCCCGTGACCGTCGGACGCGTGGTGTTTTGTGTTTTTCTCTTGCTCCCGACCCACAACTTCCTTTATTTATTAACCCGACCACGATTCGGAGCCGAACTCAGCGAAGGCGGAATGCTGCTGTCGATCACGATGCTGCTCTTCAGCCTCGTTCTCTCGATCATCGGGGTCCTCGTCATACTTCGACGACGATCACAACAAAAGCCCAGCCTATTTTGGTTCGTTGTTACGGGCATCGCATTGGTACCAACATTGACTTTTTTATTTGCCGCGCTTCTCTCGTAACCGACCGCCTAATCCCTCTTCGACTTCCGTTGGATCGAGGAAATTCGTACCATTCTATCCTCATTTTTCGCGCCTGAACCTGTGAGAATCTTGTGGAAAAAGCGTCAAAAAAATCGCATTTTTCATTTTGTCTGCCTGACGCCTTTGACGATATTCTTTATGCCTACCAAATAGGTTTCGTGACAGATGGCTGCATTTCCTGAACCCCGTAGAGAACAATTCTTAGAGCGTCCGCTGCCTTCAAGCGAAGAGAGCGAGCGGGCGATACTCGGAGCGATCCTGCTCGACAACGGACTGATCACACAGGCGGTCGAGTTCCTGAAGGCAGAAGATTTCTACTCGCCCCTCCATCGCCGCATCTATGGAGCGATGGTGTCGCTGTTTGACGCGTCGCAGTCGATCGACCCGATCCTGATCGGCGAGGAACTGAAGAAGGACGGCTCTGTCGAATCGATCGGCGGCGTCGCGGCGATCACGAATCTCACCTACGGCCTGCCCCACTTCACGGACGTCAAAGATTACATCCGCGTCGTGAAAGAGAAGTCGACGATGCGGCATCTGATTCGCGCTTGTAATCAGATCACGAGCGAAGCTCTTGAAGAGGAAGAGCCCGCACAGATCGTGCTCGACCGCGCGGAGCAGGCGATCTTTAATCTAGCCGAGCAGAAGGAACGCGAGGGCTTCGTTCACTTCCAACCGGTCGCCGAACGCGTCTTCGAGAAGATCCAGGAATTCGCCAAACGCGACTCGCACGCGCTCACGGGACTTGCGACAGGCTTTCGTGATCTCGACATCATCACGTCCGGATTGCAGCCGAGCGACCTGATCATCCTCGCGGCACGTCCGTCGATGGGTAAGACAGCTCTTGTGCTGAACATCGCTCAACGGGCAGCGGTGAATGAGAAAGCTGTCGTCGCGATCTTCTCGCTCGAAATGTCGAAGGAACAGCTCGCGATGCGTATGCTCAGCGCTCAGGCGTCGATCGACGCGCGGATGCTGCGAACCGGTTCGCTTTCAACTAAGGACTGGTCGCGTCTCGCCGAGGGCATTGGCGTACTTGCCGACACGCACCTACACATCGACGACACGCCGGGGATCTCGGTGCTCGAGATGCGTGCGAAGCTACGTCGATTGGTCGTCGAGAACAAGAAGCTCGATCTCGTCATCATCGACTATCTCCAGCTCATGGGCGGCGGTCTGGGCCGGAACGAGAACCGTCAGCAGGAAGTCTCGAAGATCTCTCGTGACCTGAAATCGCTCGCGAAAGAATTCGGCGTGCCGGTCATCGCCCTTTCGCAGCTCTCGCGGGCTCCCGAGGCCCGCAATCCTCCTCGGCCGATGATGTCAGACCTCCGCGAATCCGGTTCGATCGAGCAGGACGCCGATGTCGTTGCCTTTATTTACCGAGCGGATTACTATTCCAAAGACGTGGACTCGATACCCGAAGAAGAGAAGAACATCGCCGAGCTGATCATTGCCAAACAGCGCAACGGCCCGACCGATACGATCAAGCTCGTGTTTCTTAAACAGTTCACGCGATTTGAAGATTCATATTTGGCATAGGTGAACTTTATGAGTACTGCGACACAAGAACTCGACCTTAGATTTCCAATTGGCAAATTCGATCCGGCGGCGTACGCCTCGCGGGAAGAGAACATCAACACGCTCGCGGAACTTCCGGCAAGACTGCGGGCGGCAGTAGAAGCCTTGACCGATGAGCAGCTTGATACCCCTTACCGCCCCGAGGGCTGGACGCTTCGGCAGACCGTGCACCACATCGCTGACAGCCATATCAATACTGTTATCCGATTCAAGCTGGCGCTCACCGAAGATGAGCCGCCCACGATCAAGCCGTATATGGAAGACCGATGGGCGGAACTAGCTGACAGCAAGCTCCCGGTCGATGTCTCGTTCGCGATCATCGATGGCGTCCATACCCGGTTGGTCGCGATGCTGCGAAGCCTGTCGGAAGAGGAGTTTCAGAAGGAGTTCATCCATCCCGAAACCGGCCCGTGGACGATCGAGAAAGCGACGGCCTTGTACGCGTGGCATTCGAAGCATCACACGGCTCATATCACGAGCACTCGTGGGCGGAACGGATGGTGGTGATATTCTTGCCCGCGAAATACGCGAAAGTACGCTAAACAGAGATTCCGCCGTTTCGCGTTCATTCGCGTATTTAGCGGGCAAGCTTCTATGGCTGATCTGGTCCAAGATAGATTGATCTCCCTTGACGTCTTCCGCGGAATGACCATCGCGGGGATGGTGCTCGTCAATAATCCGGGCACGTGGTCGGCGATCTACGGGCCGCTGAAGCATGTCGATTGGCATGGCATCACGCCGACTGATTACGTCTTTCCTTTCTTTCTGTTCATCGTCGGCGTTTCGATCCCGATCGCACTCTCCAAACGCATCGCGGCGGGACTCACTCGGGATGTTTACTTCAAGATCTTCACTCGTTCGCTTCTGATCTTCGCGCTCGGCATCGTGATGTCGGCGATACCGTTCTTCAACTTCGCCGAGACGACGATCGCGGCAAGCGTCAAAGTTCTTTGCGTGCTGGGCTATTCCGCCGCCCTTTTCTTTTACCTTTGGGATAAATCGAAGATCGCATTGATCGTCGCGGGCGTGACGGCCGGGATCGTTACCGCATTCTGGCTTGCGGGATATCTCATCGTCCCGTACAACGTCGCAACGATGCGGATCCCAGGCGTGCTGCAGCGGATCGCGGTGTGTTACCTGATCGTTTCGCTTATTTATCTTCATACGAGTTGGCGACAGCAGGCGGTCATCGGAACCGTTCTGCTTCTCGGCTATTGGCTGTTGATGACGGTCATACCAGTGCCTGGCTGCGAGGTGACGACGATCGACGACAAGGCGTGCAACCTTGCGGCATGGCTCGACCGGACGATATTGACCGAAGCGCATATATGGCGATCGGCGAAGGTCTTCGATCCGGAAGGCATTCTTTCGACAATCCCGGCGATCGTGACGTGTCTGTCGGGAGTACTG
>Ga0307505_10003170_pt1 | contig 10506 bp, 8 predicted proteins | sample 23_S_MG_FD_202183 | JGI IMG/M metagenome (GOLD analysis project Ga0307505, IMG submission 202183) | Soil microbial communities from Populus trichocarpa stands in riparian zone in the Pacific Northwest, United States - 23_S | ecosystem: Environmental > Terrestrial > Soil > Riparian zone > Trees... | reverse complement strand
CGTCAACGATGACCGCCCGCATCACCGGCGCATTCATCCGACGGGCGTCGTGATGAGGGGAATCTCGATGACCGCAACGGTGCCATGATCGCCGTCGCCCTGAATCGTCAGCTTTGCCCGCGGCCCGTACAACTGCTCCAGGCGCTCGCGCGTATTGCGCAGCCCGACGCCGGAGCCCGGTGCCGAGCGACCCGAATTCGGTCCTGGCCCATCGTCCCGGACAGTGAGGCGCAGCGTCCCGTTCCGTCGCTCCGCAAGCACCTCGAGCCGCCCTGCCGACGACACCGCTGAAATCCCGTGACGCACGGCATTCTCGACGATGGGTTGCAGGATGAGTGGCGGCACCTGGCAGTCGAGCAAATCCTCCGGCGCCGTCACTAGTGTCGTGAGCCGGTCACGATATCGCGTCTGCTCGATGGCCAGGTACTCCCGGACCATCGCCAGTTCCTCGCCAAGGGGAATCGCCACCCGGGCGGTGGACGCCTGCACTTTGTGGAACAGGGCGCCGAGATGGTCGAGCACCGCATCGGCATCGGCGCTCCGGTTGGAGCGCCACAGCTGCCCGATGGTGTGAAGCGTGTTGAAGAGAAAGTGTGGACGGATCTGCGCGTTGAGCGCCTGCACCTGAGCGCGCGCCAATTGCCCTTCGACGCGGGCGAGGTGCAACTCCCGCTCCCGTGCCCGTCGCTGCGACAGCACGGCCTGGGTGATGCCCAGGATGCCGGTGTAGATGAGCAGCGCGACATGGAGCCGAACGGTCGCCCACAACAGTCCCGCGCGGGCGAGCGCCGCGAACCCCTGGAACTGGCCACTGGTCCACCAGAATCCCAATACGACCAGAACGTTGGCCGCGAACGCGAGGAGCAGTGCCGCGATCACGTGGATGGGCAGGTGTCGCACCCAGGTGGCCCGCGCCAGCGGGAAGCGCACCGTGAGCGCGACCGCAGCCAGTGTCACGGGAATCCATGGCAGGGTCTGGATGAGAGCTGTGCGCAACGCGGTGGTGAGGGCCACTGGCCGCGTGTCGCCCATGGCCATGAGCGTGGCACCCAGCGTGGCCTGCGCGCCGACGATGGCGCCGATCACGATCCAGGCCACGCAGACGCCGATGACCAGCCGAGTGCGGGACATCACTCAGAACGCGAAGGTGTGGCTGTATTTCACGATGAGTGTGCGGGCCAGGGACAGCGGTGACTGGATTCCCAGAGGATCTCGGACGCGGTCGGTGTCCAGACCCTCATTATAGACAATCCACAGGTCGGTCCCTTCCGCCACGGCGTACCGCAGGCGGACGTTGGCATCCAGGCGGTTCGTGGTCGAGTTGTACTGCACGAACGCGTTCCCGGACGTCTGGGCATTGATCGCGGTGCGCATCCTGACGCGGGCCACATGGATATCCACCGACTGGTCGCGCACCGGGAACCGCAGCGCGGTCATCTGATAGTCCGTGCCGAGCTCCAGGTGCTTTGACGCATTCCACGTCGGTGTGAGGACGATCTGGGTGCGACGACCGTCGAAGTACGTGCCGCTGCGAAAATCCATGGCGGTGCGCAGCCGGGCACCCGTTCCCATGCCGAGGTACAGCTGCAGATCCGCGAACTCGTAGCGACCCGCCGGAATCGTGACCGCGTTGCCAATGGTGAACGGCGCCAGGACGCTTTCGCGAAAGAGCTTGGGCTCGATCCACCCGCCGCCGGCGCGCTTCGTCTCCCACTGCACCCACACGGCGTACTGCCCCGACTCCAGCTCATGGTCCGTGTTGCGCCATGTCGAGAACGCGAGCGCGCCGGGCCATACGCGGCGAAAGACGGGGTGCTTGTCGGTGAAGATGTAATGATTCGCGAGCAGGTTCAGGGACGTGAAGTCCCGCCGGGGCATGAAGCCCAGCTCCGGACGAAAGTCCGAACCCGAGCGGACCGCGTTGACCGAATACGCCAGTCCGCGCTGCGTTCGTCGCGCCAGCGAGGCATACGCGTGCGAGCGACTGATGAGCGTCGCGTCCTCGGGTTCGGTGTTATCGAGCGTGGATGCCAGTCGCGTGGTGAAGTAGTGGTTCTGCGACAGGCGGAGGGTGCCGTCGCCCGCGAGCGCTGCATTCTGACGCCCCGGTCCGGCGAAGGAGGTGAGCATCAGACCGGCGTTCGAGAACGCGTTCAACACCGGCCGGCGCAGGCGCACCACACCAAAATTCTCCGAAGGGGACAGGCCGGTTTCCTTCGTCTGCATTTCCAGAAAGCCGACGTCCCATCCCCCGGCGTTCCCCACGAGCCGCACGCCGCCGAGCACCGGCACAGGCACGAACGTCGGCGTCAACCCGATCCGACGCGAGTGGAACAGGCGGGTGTCGCCGCCCATCGCGAAATCGAATACCTCGCTTCCCTCCTGGAAAAAGCGGCGGCGGTCCGGGAAGAACAGCGGAAAACGATCGAGGTTCACCTGCTGATCGTCCGCCTCCACCTGCGCGAAGTCCGTGTTCACGGTGAGGTCCAGGTTCATGCGCCCGGAGATCGGATAGCGAACATCCAACCCCGTCTCGCGAGACTCCGTGTGGACGCGACGAAATGCGCTGCTCCCGATCGGGACAGTGCTGCGCGCCGTTCCGCCGAGCACATAGGGGGTGACATACACGGGCTTGTGACTGCGCACCCCCGTCATCACCACCTTCTGCGCGAGTGATGGCCGCCGGAACTCGAACTTCGGATCGATCGCCGGAAAGGTGACCCGCTCTTCCAGGCGCGAGACGAGACGCGTCACCGTCAATCCCATGCGCGCCTCGCCGTTGGGACCGACGCGAAAACCGAGACTGGAGAATGGGATGCGGATCTCCGCAAACCAGCCCGAGTCCGTCACGGTCGTCTTTGCGGCCCAGAAGGTATCCCAGCCGTTGTTCTGCGCGTTGCCGTCATCCGACAGGAGGATGTCGAATCGCGTACCTCCCGCGGTCAGCCCGAACCACTTTGCCGTGGTGTTGTCATCGAATGCATCGATGTACATGGCGAAGGCATCATCGCCGTTCCAGCGATCGCGGTACAGGGAGTTGATGCGGATCCTGCTGGCGTCCGTATCGTAAAACCATCCGGCGGCGTACAGGTTCTCGTCGTCGTAGGCGATCCTGATTTCGGTGCGTTGGGTGGGCGTTCCACGGAACAGGGGCGCATACATCGTCAGGGGCAGTGCCGGCACCTGTCGCCAGGCTTCCTCGCCGGGAACGCCGTCAACGACGACAGGACCGATGAGCCGTGCCAGCGGAAGCGGGTCCTGCGCGTTCACAGGTGACGCAAGGCCTGCGACGAGAGCCATCACGAGCGATGGGGCGAGCCGGAGCATGGACATTTCCGATCAGGAGTGATGTCAACAGTCCGGATCGGCGCGCCTTATGGCAATCGGATTTCGACGAATGGTGGATTAGAACCCACGAACGGGCGCCCGCTGTGACTACTCGGCTATATACCGCCACGGATCGGATGGCCAGTTACGCCGCCAGATCGTGAAGAAAGGCACCTCCCGCGTTCCGTCGATCCGGATGGTGCCGATGGTAACGCCGAGATCACCGGTGCGGGCCACAATGACTTCGTTGGGCCCCCATTCCACTTTTGCTCCCGGTGTCCAGCCGGCATCGATCGACCGCCCGATAGCCTCCGGGCCGCGCACGAATTCCGCGCCATTCCCCACATTCACTGCGGCAGGCGCGCCGAACTTCGCGAACGCCGCGCCGAGACCGAGGGACTGCGCTTCGCGACTGAAGGTGTGCTCGGCGAGGCTGAGCTCATCCGCATACCGCTGGACGGTCGCGGAATCCCCCGCGGGCAGTGCGCGTGTGGCCACACTGAGTGTATGCGGCGTGAGCGCCACGTCCCCCGCAGGGCGCGGGACCCGGCGATACACCGCGATCCGCCATCCCAGCGGCTGCCGCACCCAGTAGGCGACATACTTGCCAGGCTGCGTGGTGCCGTCGGGCCGCGTCACCGTGACGTAGCCATAGGTGAACCCATCCGTCCCGCCCGAGGAGGTTCCGCCACCCAGGGGCGTCCACGTGATCTTCGACCGTGGATTGTCAGCGCTGGCCGTCAGCGCGGCGATGGCCGCATCGCGGCCGCGCACGAAACCACCCGGCGCCTGCATCATCACGTTGGCGACGAACATGTTCCCGAGTGCGGTCACGAGATCGGTGTTCACTGCGGCGGTGGCAAAGGCTCGGTCTGCGGCAAGCAGCTCCTCCGCGGCTCGCTGCGTGTCCACGACATCCGTCGGCCGCGTCCCTTCTGCTTTGGCGGCCGGCATTGCCCGCCGACTGACGATCTGCCAGACACTGTCACGCCGCGCCATGAAGAACTCGATCTCGCCGGCGACGCCATAGCTGCGCGGCGTGTAGTCGACGTAGATCAGCGCGGAGTCCGAGCGCGGACCGCCCACCACGTAGGGCGCCGAGAAGCGAAGGACGCCGCCCTCACGTCCCTGGCACTGCGCGTTGGCTTCGTCGAGCGGGCAGACCCTGCGCAAGCCGGTGGCCTGGCTGATGGCGATGGCCCAGTCCGGGTCTGGAGCCGACGCGCTGTCGGCAAGACGGGTGCGATCATGCGCCAGTGGACGCGGATCGATCCAGCGCGCCTGGGCCATGAGCGGCCGGTAGAACACGCGCACTACCTGCGCAATCATCTCGATCTGCTGGTCCTCGGGCAGCCGGTGCGATGCCTGGGCCGTGCCTCGAACGTCCGGCGACTTGTCCGCGCGCACCGCATGCTCCGGAATGGGCCGGAGCGTCTCTCGCGTAACCGCCGTCTGGAAACAGCCGCCCGACATCAGCGCCACCCAGGCGATGTTCAGCAATCGAAATGATTTCGTCATAGCTGCAAACTACGCGGCGCGCAGCTCAGAGTTCCATGCGTTCGTCCGTGGCCGTTACGCGACTTTGTGACGCAGGTACCAGGACGCCCACGCCGAAAAGAGCCCCACCACACCCGCGCCAATCCAGATGCCGCGAACCTCGTCGGACGCGAGGCCGAGAATCGGTCCGAGCGAGCCGAGGAGGAGGATCGCCGTCGCTCCGTATATCAGCGCCCAGATCCACGCTGTCTGGGATCGGCGCCAGGCCGTCCAGGCGGCCCGCAACGCCGCCGTTCCCGTGAGAAGCTGAAGTGTCATCAGCGACCCTGGATCGGAATTCATGGCAAGGAGGCGCATCGCGACCTGCACCAGCGCGTTGAGGGAGAGCAACAGGAACAGGCCGCTGATGATCCAGAGGACCACCGAGCGCCGCGACGTCACTGACATCATGCCTGCCGGCGAAGCGTGAACACCGTGATTTCGGGACGCACGTTGAACCGGACCTGAATGAGGTGACCGAGCCCGCGATTGATGTACAGGCGACGCCCCTCGCCGACATCGATCTCTCCAGCGGTGTAGCGCCTGTTTGTGACCGGCAGCAGTGGTGGTGGCAGGAAAGGCGGCTTGCACTGGCCTCCATGCGTGTGACCGGCAAGAATCCACCCCTGGTAGCCCGCCCATGACAGCGCATCCATCGCGTCCGGGTTGTGACAGAGGGCGACCGCCGCGTTGCTGCGACGTTTGGCGAGCGCGGCTGCGGTATCCGCGGTGCGGGCCCACAGGTCGTCGACGCCGATGACGTCGAGGCCCATCAGCGTCGCCACATCATTGCGCAGCATGTGTATGCCGGCGCGTTCGGCTTCGGCCACCACTCTCGCTGCGACGTCCGCCTCGCGCCAGTTCCGGCCGTAATCGTGATTGCCCAGAATGCCGAGCGTGGCCACCTGCCCGCGTGGTATGTGCGAGAGCATCTCGCGAAGGTGGCCGTACTGGGTGGCCACCAGCGAATGCGCATACGTCAGCAGGTCACCGGTGACCACGACGATGTCGGGGCGCACCGCCCGCGCCGTCTCGAACGCGCTCATCAGGTATTCATCATCGACTCGAGGACCGATATGAATGTCGCTGAGCTGCATCAGCGTTCGGCCCTCGAGGGTCGATGGCAGGTCGCGGATCGGGAGATCACGGCGGATCACCTTCTCCCAGTGCGGTTCGACGAGCCACGTATACCCGACCGTGGCCGCCGCGGTGGTGGCGGCTCCCGCCGCCATCCGGCGGATGAAGTCCCGGCGACGGACAGGGGTGTTGCCGGGCCCACCGGTCATCACGACGGCAGTCGCTCGTACAGGGTCACCACCGTCTCCTCGAACACCAGTCGCTTGATGCCACGCGGCAGCTCGTGCCCCGCGGCATGCTCGACCACCAGCATTCGGGCGAAAGACCGCTCGTGCCAGCTCTCGATGACGCGATCCAGCATACGGGACGCATACGGGGGATCGACAAAGGCGACGTCATAGGCATCCGCGCGCAGCGCGGCGGCATAGGGAAGCGCGTCGCGCTTGAACACGCGCACGCGATCGCGCACGCGGAGCACCGCGATATTGGCGCGCAGCGCGTGCAGGCTCGACGGCCGGGTTTCCACGAAGTCGCAGGAGCGCGCGCCCCGCGAGATGGCCTCCAGGCCAACGGCGCCTGTTCCGGCGAAGAGATCGAGGATCCGGGCATCCTTCAGCGCATTCCCGACGAGCTTGGCCATCGCGTCCCGCACAGGCTCTGCCGTGGGGCGGACCCGGAAGTCATTGGGCGACGTCAGGTCGCGTCCCGCAAATTTCCCCCCGATGATGCGCATTTCTGAAACTATGTTCCCTCTGCGTTCTCTTGCGCGTTCGGTTAGGGAACCTGGTCAATAAACGCGGTTCCTTCGGCGCCATCGGCAGCAGACTCCATCTGTCGCACGACCATATCACGGTAGGCGCCGCCGGCCTGCATCAAGGCTTCGTGGGTACCCCGTTCCGTGACCCGCCCTTCCGCCATATGGAGGATCAGGTCGGCGCGCCGGATGGTGGACAGCCGGTGCGCGATGACGAACGTCGTACGTCCCGCGAGCAGTGACGCCATCGAGGCCTGGATCAGCTGCTCGCTCTCCGTGTCGAGGTTGCTCGTCGCTTCGTCGAGGATCAGGATCTGCGGACGCGCCAGGATAGCTCGCGCGATGGCCAGCCGCTGGCGCTGACCGCCCGACAACTTCACCCCACGCTCACCGATGAACGTCGCGTACTGTTCCGGCAGTCGCTCGATGAACTCGTGGGCATTGGCGCGGATGGCCGCATCGAGCACCTCCTCATCCGTGGCGTCATGGCGTCCATACGCGATGTTGTCCCGCACGGAGCCGTCGAACAAGAACACTTCCTGCTGCACGATCGCCAACAGGCGGCGGTATGACTTCAGCTGGAAGTCCCGGATATCCGTCCCATTCAGCAGGATTCGGCCCGTCGTGGGATCATGGAACCGTGCGACCAGGTCGGTGACCGTGGTCTTGCCGGCACCGCTGCGGCCCACGAGCGCAACCACCGTCCCCCCAGGGGCCGCCACACTGAAGTCCGTCACCACTGGCTGCCCCGTGCGGTACTCGAACGCCACACCCTCGAACCGGAGCTCCTGCACCACCGCGGGCGCGGGACGGGCCTCCGGACGATCGGGCTTGTCGTCGTCCATCCCGAGCACCTCGAACACGCGCTCCATCGCGGCCAGTGATCGCTGCAACTCGGAGAATGAGTTCACAAGGTTCCAGACGGGATTCAGCAGCAGGAACGTGTACCACTGGAAGGCCATGATGTCGCCGATGGATGCCCGGCCCCGCAGGCTCAGGTACCCGCCGTACCACACGATCACGACGTTGACCGCCGCAAGCAGCAGCCCCCATGACGTCCAGAGCACCAGCTCGCGCCGGTGCGCGAACAACTCCTTTCGGAGCACCGAGTGGCGGCCGAGCATGTAGTCCAGCAGCTCACGCATTTCGCCCTGGAAGGCACGCACGACGCGAATGCCGCTGAAGGTCTCCCCGACCCGACCATCCACCACCTCCACTTCCTTCCGGACGGTGCGATAGATCGGTCGGATGCGCCTCGCGAATACGAAGCTCATCAGCATCACGCCTGGGATGATGGCGAGCGCCGTCAGCGCCAGCCGCCAGTTCAGGGTCATCAACACGATGACGGCGATGATCAGTCGCAGCACCGACAGCGCGGGCGATACCACCGCCATCTGCAGCAGCCCGGTGGTCGTATCCACGTCGCCGGTGAGTCGCGACAGGATACCGCCGGTCTTCATGTCCCACAGCTTCGCCAGCGGCAGGTGCAGCATGCGCTCGAACAGGGAGCGCCGCAGCGAGAGCATCACCTTCACGTTCAGAAGCCGCTGGCGGTAGTCCTTGAGGACGCCAACGAGCGCCGCGACGACCACGACTGCGAGGAAGATCGCGCCGGCCGTGTGCAACCGGCGCATCCTGGCCGCAGCATCCAGCGTCTCATTCAGCAGGACACGATCGATGATGAACCGCATGAACAGCGGCTCGATCATCTGGAGGCCCGCCACGACGAGTGCCAACAGGAACACGACGGAGATCTGCGCCCGGTGTGGCCTCAGCCATCGGAGGTACTCGGTCAGATACTCCCGGCGCCTTCCCCGGCGAAGCCCGGCGAGCAGCCCCTTGGGCTTCTCCTCGGCCTCCGCCACGACACTGACTGGTGCGGCGGTGCTCGCGCCGCCCGTGGAAGCGTTCGACGTCTCGACTTCTTCGCCGTCGCCCAGCTGCCCTGTGCGATACTTCTCCACGAAGTCCTGATACCGGCGACGCGATGAGCGCGGCGGCTTTTCCTGGGTCATGACAGCAGCCGACGGGCGAGATCCATCGCCGCCTGCGCGGCCCGATAGCGCACCTCCTGGCGGTCCCCCCAGGACTGGATGCGTCGTGCTTCCAGCTGATCGCCCACCGCCACGGCAATCCAGACCGTGCCCACCGGTTTGTCCGCAGTACCGCCGTCCGGGCCCGCGATGCCGGTAATCGCCAGCGAGAGCTCCGCGCCGAACCGTCGCTGCGCGCCGACGGCCATCTGCCCTACCACCTGTTCGCTCACGGCGCCGTGCGCCTCCAGGTCGGCAGGGTGGACGCCGAGGTCGCGAACCTTCACGGCATTCGCGTAGGCGATGACGCCACCGAGAAAGACGTCGCTCGATCCCGGAATGGCCGTGAGGCGGGCGCCCAGCATGCCCCCCGTACAGCTCTCAGCAACGCACAGTTTCATCCCGCGACTTCGGCACAGCGCCACCAGCACCTCGGCCAGATCCGTATCGCCCTCCGCATAAACGCCTTCGCCTACCGCGCGATGAATGGCATCCGCCATCCTGTCCACGTCGTGCACGGCACGCTCACCGCGCATGGTCAGGCGGAGGTCCACGCCTTCCACGCCGGGCAGGTACGCCAGCGATGGCGCGAGCACACCATCGCCGGGACGCGCAGCCCCGGGAACGGCCGACGCCAGCTGGTCCTGCAGCAGCGATTCCGCAATTCCGGTGGTGCGGAGGGTGCGCGACACGATCGCCTGATCTTCGGCGCCCATGCCGCGCTGGGACAGCAGCGGCAGCAGCACGTCGTCGGTCATGCCGCGCAGTTCGCGTGGCACCCCCGGCAGCGCGACGACGAAGCCGCGCGCATCCTCCATCAGGATGCCCGGCGCTGATCCGTGGCCGTTCGACAACTTGACCGCACCGACCGGCAGCATCGCCTGGCGTGCGTTGGACGCCGGGAGGTCGCGCTTGAATCGCGTGCGCCACCGCTGCCGCATCCAGTCGAGGTGCGCTTCGTCCACTGCCAGGTCCCGCTCGAACAGCATCGCGATAGCATCGCGCGTGAGGTCGTCCGAGGTCGGGCCCAGCCCTCCCGTCGTGATGACGGCCCCGCTGCGCGCCACCGCCAGACCAACGGCGTCCACGATTTCGGCAAGCGAATCACCCACCGCGGTTCGGCGGCTGATCGTGATGCCCCGTGCGGCGAGGCGTCGACCCAGAAACGCGCCGTTGGTGTCCACCGTAAACCCCAACAGCAGCTCGTCACCGATCGTGACCAGCTCGACGGCGTTCTTCAGCGGCTGACGGCCCAATTGGTCCAGACGACGATGACACCGCACTGGACGTACTGCTCCGTCCGGGCCCGGAACTCGAAGGGCACCGACGTGGCGCGCGGGTAGTACTCGACGGCCATCACATCGCGAGGTCGCACCATGATCAGGGTCGCCACCGCCATGCGGGCCCCGTCGATCCAGATGTCGGGCGTGCACTGCCCACCCCGTCCGTCATTCAGGAATATGCGATAGTCACCGCCATTCTGCTGCACGCGCACGCCGGGAAAGTCATTCATCACCGTCGAGAAGGAGGCGTGTGCCTGGAGCTCGGCCATGTCCATCGAATACCCGGTATTGAGCTTCCGCCGCTCCTCGATGCCCTCGGCGATCATGCGGCCGCGCCGCGAGGCCGTCACACGCACCACGTCGAGTGTTGTCACGCGACGCATCTGCAGAGTGATCGTAGCGCTGTCGCGCGGAAAGACGTCCACCGCCATCACGATGGGGACCATTCCGATGGACATGACCTCCACCTGTCGCGTCCCCGCCTGCACGTTCCGGA
>Ga0307505_10003169_pt1 | contig 10506 bp, 10 predicted proteins | sample 23_S_MG_FD_202183 | JGI IMG/M metagenome (GOLD analysis project Ga0307505, IMG submission 202183) | Soil microbial communities from Populus trichocarpa stands in riparian zone in the Pacific Northwest, United States - 23_S | ecosystem: Environmental > Terrestrial > Soil > Riparian zone > Trees... | reverse complement strand
AAGTTCCCGGACAACGAGGATCTGGCCAAGTTCGTCAGCGGAAACTGAGCGAGCGACCCGGGTGGCAGGCCGTGACGTCGCTGCACGCCCGCTTCGCTAGGGACGTCGCTCGTCCCTGAGAGCCCAGTAGACCACGGCCGGCGACACGGCCACGCAGGCGGCGACACCGCCCACCACAATCGCCCACCGGCCGGGCACCACGGACCCCAGCAGCCGCAGGGCACCGTCAGCGACATGGCTCGGCGGCATCAGCCCCGACCCCACCCGCCCGAACGCCTCGGTCAGAGCCGGCCACACCGCGCCGAGGGCGGCAATGGCGAGACCCACCACCACCGCGGCCGCGACGCCCTGTGCCCACACCAGCGGTCGAGACGCCGCTTGGACGCCGTCGGCCTGGGCCCGCAGCGCTGCCCGGCGCCAGACCTGCCCCGCCGACGGCAGAGGATTATCCACCAGGAACATCCGCACGGCCTTCTGATCGGCCACCAGCGCTTCGCATACGTGGGCCACCCGCGCACACACCGCGCACTGCGACACATGCTGCCGAACGTCCTGGTCCTGGGCGCTCAACCACCCCCGGCGCGCCGCCGCGGCCACCTCGGCCTCTCTGGCACAGTCCCGAACCGTCATGAGACGCGCCCTTCCAGCAGGCCCGCCAGTCGACGCCGTGCCCGGAACAGCAGCGACTTGAGGCTGGCCACCTTCACGCCAACCACCCCGGCGATCTCCTCGTGCGTGCATCCCCGTACGTAGGCCAGCCACAGCATGCTCCGCTCGCGTGGCGTCAGGTGGCCCATGGCGCGCGCGACGTCCAACCGTCGGGCCGCCCGCACCTCGACGGTGCCATCGTCACTGGAGGCCTGGGCCTGCTCCACGTCGACCCGGCTGCCCGCTGCCGACCACGGCCGCCGCCGGCCGTCGTGCACCAGGTTGGTCGCGATGCGATACAGATAGTTCCGGCGGTGGTCGTCGCTCTCGAAGACCACGTTCGCGCGCAGCAGCCGGTAGTACGACTCCTGCAACAGGTCGTCCACGAGCCGTCGGTCGCCGGACGTCCGCAGCAGGTATGCCCACAAGCCATGCGAGGTCAGTTCGTAGAACGCGCGAAAGGCCTCCTCGCTCATCGTCGTCGCGCAGTCCGCGGTCCGAGCGGCCGCCAGGGGCTCGACGTCCTGCGCCGGCGTTCGGAAAGTCGTCATGCCTGCTTGCTCGGGAGGAGGCCCATCCGGGCGGACACCAGGTAGGCCAGGACCGCGGAGGCGGCGAAGCCAAGGCCCAGCGACAGCGCTACCGTGGCCAGGAGCCGGAAGCCTTGCCGCAGTTCCTCCATGAGGGTGCCCTGCGCGAGAAAGAGCCCGACACCCAGGGCGACGAGGACCACGCCGGCCTGGAGCGACCACAGAATGCGCCAGACGGGCGTGGAACGGGTCTCGCCCGCCAGTTCGATCGGCGCGGATTCCAGAAAACGGCTCCCGGCAGGCGTCTGGGCATAGGCCAGCAGGTCTTCGTTGCTCGTCAGCCGGTCCAGGATCTTGCCGTGCACCTCGACTTGCACGCGCGACTGCCGCAGCCAGCGGCGTTGATCGACCACGGTCCGAATCACCCACACGACGGCCCCGAGGAAGGCGCAGAAGCCGATGAGCATCGCGGCCCCCGCCAGCACATTCTCGAACAGATTGATCGCCCGCGCTTGCGGGCTCGACTCGCGGAAGCTGAAGTCGCCGAAGTAGAAGCTGGGGCTGCGGCGCACCTCGGGATGCCGTTCGAGGAAAGCCGACAGCAGCGGGTACGGCGCCAGGTAGTCGGGCCGATCGAGCAGCGACGGGTCGCGCTGCAACACCTCACCAAGAGTCGGGGAGTACTGGCGAAGCAGCATCCACAGCTCCTGTCGCGTGCCCGACGCCCCTCGCGCATCGAACGCCGCGCGCTCCGAGTCGCCCAGCACGGCGATGGGGGCCACCGGCGCCGGCGGCGCTGGCTGGACGACGGCGGGCACCTGGGCCCAGGTGGGGGCGGGGCCCGCCAGCCCCACGGCCAGGAGAAGGGCGGCCAGAACAGGTTTCGTCATACCCCTTAATACGCGCCGGCCTCCCGGTGGTTAGCACAGCGGCTGATACCCTGAAGCATGCCCCATCTGCTCGAGCCGTTCACCCTCCGCGGTCTGACCCTCCCCCACCGGATCGTCGTCTCGCCGATGTGTCAGTACTCCTGCACCGACGGCTACGCCACCGACTGGCACCTGGTGCACTTGGGATCCCGTGCCATCGGCGGGGCGGCGTTGGTCATCACCGAGGCCGCCGCGGTCACCGCCGACGGACGCATCAGCCCGGACGATCTGGGCATCTGGTCCGACGCGCATGTGGCGCCGCTGGAGCGGATGGTCGCCTTTCTCCATCAACACGGCAGCGCGGCGGGCATCCAGTTGGCGCACGCGGGGCGGAAGGCCAGCACCGCGGTGCCGTGGCGGGGTGAGGGCGCCGTGCCCGCCTCGGCGGGCGGGTGGCAAGCGGTCGGTCCTGGCGTGAATCCCTTCTCGCCCACCTATCCCGTGCCCCAAGCACTCGACCGGGCGGGCCTGGCGGCAGTGGTGCAGGCCTTTGCCGACGCGGCCGGGCGATCGCACGAGGCCGGCTTCGACATCGTGGAGATCCACGCGGCACACGGCTACCTGCTGCACGAATTCCTCTCGCCGCTCGTCAACACCCGCACCGACGAGTACGGCGGGTCGTTCGACAACCGCATCCGGCTGTGCCTCGAGGTCATCGACGCTGTCCGTCGCGTCTGGCCGGAACACCTGCCGGTGCTGCTCCGCATCTCGGCAACGGATTGGACCGACGGCGGCTGGGACATCGAGCAGTCGGTCGAGCTGTCGCGCGCCGCGGCGGCGCACGGAGTGGATCTGGTGGATTGCTCGTCGGGCGGCGCCGTGGCCGCGCGTATCCCCGCGGCGCCCGGCTACCAGGTGCCGTTCGCCGAACGCATCCGGCGCGAGGCGGGCGTGCCGACCGGCGCCGTCGGCCTGATCACCGACCCGCGTCAGGCCGACGCGATCGTCCGCGGCGGACAGGCGGACTGCGTCCTACTGGCGCGAGAACTCCTGCGCGATCCCTACTGGCCCATGCACGCGGCCGTCGCGCTCGGCTCGACGGCGTCGTGGCCCGTGCCATACCTGCGCGCGGCGCCCGCAGGTTCCTCCGCGCGCGCTCCGTTTGCCGGCGACGCAGCGACTTAGATGGGCGGGGCCTTTCGGAAGACGGCAGAGCTGGAGTAGCATCGCACGATCTGGCGCGTTTCGTGCCATAGGAGGGCTGTTGATGATTCGTCGTTCATTGGTTTGTATTGCCGTGCTCGGCTTGCTCGTGACGTCCGCTGCGGCCGACGCTGCCGTGATCACGTACACCGACCGCGCCACGTGGGCCGCGGCGGCGGGCGGGGTCAGCGGCGGTGAGAACTTCAGCGGGTTCGTGGCGGATACCGAGTTCCGCAGCGTAGATGTGGCGCTGTCGTCTGGCATGAGCATCGGCGCCATTGTCGACGACGGGTTCAGCAACCTTATCGACGTCGCGCCGCTGGGCGGGGAAACGAACGTAGATGGGACGCCGGTTGCGGCCGTCTTCAACGGGCAGCAGGGTGTTCCGACCACGCCGTTCGTCAATTTCTCGACACCGGTGTACGCGTTCGGCGCCGACTTCAAGAACCTCAACGACGACATCGCCCGCACGGCCATTGAGCTCTACAGTGGCGCGGTACTCGTCGACACCCTCGCGCCGGCGATCGCGGCGTCCGGGGCGGTGCGATTCTTTGGCTTCGTCAGCGACACGGCAATCACTCAGATTCGCTTCACTCGCCTGGAGAACGACGTCTTCGGCATGGACAACATCGAGATCCAGACGAGCGTGCCCGAACCGGCCTCGCTCTTGCTCTTCGGCGCGGCCCTCGGCGTGGGCGCGATCCGTCTGCGCCGCAAGGCCTAGACGCAGGCTCGCCCACCTGGGCAAGAGCTGAGGCACAAGATTCGCGCGAACCTTGTGCCTCAGCTCTGTTTCGGAACTCTGAAGTCTAGGAACGCCTCACACTGCCGCCCAGTGGCCGGTGCCAACCTCCCGTAGCGCCGCGCCGTCGGTGAATAAGGCGGGATCAAGCTCGATTCGGGCACGAACAGTTGACCGGATGGCTCCCTTTCCGTATAGTTTCAATTGCAACTATCAGAGAGGCCGCCACATGTTCGAAACGCTCGCCGCACTGGGCACCCTTGCCTGCATCGCGATCTTCGTCACGCTCGTCGCCGTCGATCGGGCCGGCCGTCGCGAGGATGCGGAAAAGGCGGCACGCCAAGACCTGCAGCCCTAAGCTGGCCGTCCATGGCTCGAGATATTCCGCTCGACGACGTGCTGCGGTTCATGCGCCTGATCTGGTCGATCGATCACGAGTTGGAACGCGTCTCGAAACGGATGGAAGCCCGAATCGGGCTCACGGTTCCCCAGCGACTGTCCCTGCTCCTCATCGGCCGTCATCCCGGCATCCTGGCCAGCGAGCTCGCCGACGTGCTGCACCTGCACCGGGGCACGCTCTCGGGGATCGTGCAGCGGCTGGATACCGCCGGCTACCTCACGCGAGCCGCGGACCCGCGCGACGCGCGGCGCGTGGGACTCACGCTGACACGCGCCGGCCGGGCCGCGAACAAGCGGCGCGCGGGCACCTTCGAAGACGCGGCCCGCCGCGCGCTGGACGCGATCCTTCCGACCGAGCGCGCCGCCGCCGAGCACGCCCTCGTCAGGCTGAGCGCCGAGTTACGAGCCGTCGGCGACGGCGCCATCTGACCAACACGTCGTGTGCGCTGCCTCACATCCTCCACATAGGCGGCGAAGCCCTCCGCGGAGGAATAGCTGATAGCGTCGCGCGTACGCAGGGACGGACACCGCATCGGTGATGGTGAGTCTGGCTCCACACCCGCGCGCCAGGCGGACGGCTCGCTCCAAGGCCGGGTAGGCGCAGGCGGCCGCATCGACGCTGACGAGAATGCTCTTGAACAGTTCGATTTGGTTCGGCATCGCGAGACCCTCCTTCACCTGTTGCCGCCCGCCAGCTCGCCGTGTGCCCGCGCGCGTTCTCGGTCGATCTGTTCCGGCGTGGCGCCAAGACTGTCCAGAATGTCTTCGATGAAGGCGAGCGCGACTTCGCCCTCCGCGGAGTAGACGCTGTGGGCGCCCGCCTCCTTCAACGCGGCCATGTCGCGCAGGTACGACGCTCGTGCCAGCACCCGCACGTGCGGGTTCAGTCCGCGGGCCGCGCGGATCACCTCGGCGCTGTCGGCCATCCCGGCGGAGCCGAGAATGAGGGTCGCGGCCTTCGCCACGCCAGCCGCCTCGAGCGTGTCGAGACGGGTGGCATCCCCGTAGATCGCATCGACGCCCTCCAGCCGGAGTTCGCGCACGGCGTCCATGTTCAGCTCGACCACGGTCGGGGCGATCTCGTTGTCGCGCAGCAAGCGGACGACAGTCCGGCCCGTCGGACCGAATCCGATGACGACCGCGCGGTGATTCGGATCGACCTTGCGTTCATGGCGCGAGGCGACCAGATCCGCTGGGATCGCTGGGGCCCGATTCAGGAAGGCCCACACGCGCGGCCGCACGGACAGCCAGCGTTCGATGGGCCTGATGGACCGGTACGCGACGGGATTCAGTACGATCGAGGCGATCGCGGTGGCAACGAGCGCGTTGGTTGCTTCGGTCGTGAGGACGCCCAGGTCTCGTCCCATCGACGCCAGGATGAAGGAGAACTCACCAATCTGGGCCAGCGCGATTCCGGCGGTCAAGGCCGTCCTCACCGGATACTTCATCGCCCACACGATCACGAGCGCCACCAGCGGCTTCCCGATGAGCACGACCGCCAGCGCCCCGATGACCAGGCCCGGCGAGGCCATCAACGATGCCGGGTCCAGCAACATGCCAACGGAGACGAAGAACAGCACCGCGAAGGCGTCCCGCATGGGCAACGCCTCCGACGCCGCCCGCAGACTGTAGTCGGAGCGCCCGACCACCATCCCGGCCAGAAACGCCCCCAGCGCCATCGACACGCTGAAGATCAGGGCGGATCCGACGGCAATACCCAAGGCCATCACGAGGACGGTCAGCGTGAACAGCTCACGCGACCGCGTTTCGGCTACGTAGTCGAGAATCCGGGGGATGGCACGTGTTCCGACGACCGCCGTGAACAGGACGAGGGCCGTGACCTTGACGGCCGTGATCCCAAGCGCAATCCAGAGGGGCCTGTCCGTCGTGGCCGGCCCGAAGAGGGCCGGAAGCAGCACCAGCGCGATGACCGTGAACAGGTCCTCGACGACCAGCCATCCCACCGCGATGTGTCCGGCCTGCGTGTGCAGGTCATGGTTGTCAGCCAGGACCCGCACCAGCACGACGGTGCTGGCGACGGCCAGCGCCATGCCAAAGACGAGCCCGGCCGACCATTCCCATCCCAACGCTCGCGCAAGGACGGCACCGAGGACCATCGCAACCGTACTCTGCGCGACGGCCCCTGGGATGGCCACATGACGCACGGCCAGCAGCTCCTCGATGTGGAACTGGAGACCGACGCCGAACATCAGCAGAATGACGCCGATTTCGGCGAGCTGCTCGGCCAGGGATGCATCCGCCACGAAGCCCGGGGTGTACGGCCCCACCAGGATGCCGGCCAGCAGGTAGCCGACGATGGGCGACAGTCCAAGACGCTGGGTGAAATAACCCAGGACCAGCGCGACGCCGAGGCCGCCTGTGAGCGTCAGGATGAGATCGTAGGCGTGCATAGTCGATTGTGGCGTCTCGCGCCGCCCGGCACCGTCAGACGGAGCTCGGACGCGAATGGTATACCGTCGCGATGACTCGAAGGCCGAAGCGCGGCTGTGGCGAGTGGACCCGGCGAGGACGTTACGCCAGCGGCGCGGGCAGCTTCGACTCGCCCATCAGGTACGCGTCGATCGCCCGCGCGGCGCTGCGGCCCTCGGCAATCGCCCACACGATGAGGGACTGGCCGCGCTGCATGTCGCCGGCCGTAAACACGCCCGGCACGTTCGTCATCCACTGGGCATCGCGTCCCACGTTGCCCCGCGGCGTCAGCGTCACGCCGAGATCGTCCAGGAGCGCGCCCTTCTCGGCGCCTACGAACCCCATCGCCAGGAGCACGAGGTCAGCCGGGATCTCGAACTCGCTTCCCGGCACGGGCACGAACTGCGTGCGGCCGTCCTTCTGCACCATCTCGACGGTCACGGCATGGAGCGCCCTGACGCGCTCCGCGTCGTCGCCGGAGAAGCGCTGCGTGGACACCTGGAACAAACGCTCGCCGCCCTCTTCGTGCGCCGACGACACGCGGAACACGAGCGGCCACTCGGGCCACGGGTTGGTGGCAGCCCGCGTCTGCGGCGGCTTGGGCAAGAGCTCCAGCTGGTGCACCGAGCGCGCCCCCTGCCGATGGGCCGTGCCCAGGCAGTCCGCGCCGGTGTCGCCGCCACCGATGATGATCACGTCCTTGCCAGCCGCCGTGATGAAGTCCGCGTCGGCGATGACGTCGCCCTCGGACCGCCGGTTCTGGAGCGTCAGGTAGTCCATCGCGAAGTGGATGCCCTTCAGCTCGCGCCCCGGCACCTGCAGATCACGGGGTTGGCCTGCGCCGCCGGCCAGTAGCACCGCGTCGAAGTCCACGGTCAGGCGCGCGGCCGGAAGATCCACGCCCACATTGACGCCGGCCTGGAACACGACACCCTCGGCCTCCAGCACCGCCAGGCGGCGATCCAGATACCGCTTCTCCATCTTGAACTCGGGGATGCCGTAGCGGAGCAGGCCACCGATCCGGTCCGCCTTCTCGTACACGGTCACCGAGTGCCCCGCGCGGTTCAGCTGATCCGCCGCGGCCAGCCCCGCCGGGCCGGAGCCCACGATCGCCACCTTCTTCCAGGTGCGGTTCTCCGGCGGGTTGGGGACCACCCATCCTTCGTCCCAGGCGCGGTCGATGATGCTGGCCTCGATCGACTTGATGGTGACCGGGTCCTCGTTGATGCCGAGCACGCACGAGCCTTCGCAGGGTGCGGGACACAGCTTGCCCGTGAACTCGGGGAAGTTGTTGGTGACGTGCAGCCGGTCGATGGCCGCGTGCCAGCGGTCCCGGTACACTAGGTCGTTCCAGTCGGGGATCAGGTTCCCGAGTGGGCATCCCTGGTGACAAAACGGGATCCCGCAATCCATGCACCGCGCGCCCTGTTGCTCCAGATCGGCGGCGGGATACGGCAGGTACACCTCGCGCCAGTCCTGCAGGCGCTCCTCGACGGGCCGCGTGGGGTGCTTCTTGCGCTGGATGTCGATGAAGCCACTGGGCTTACCCATGCACGTTCCCTGCACCCTGTCCAGACGAGACAGTCACCGGCACGCCGACCACTTCCACGACCGCAACACTCTCCACGACTGGAGCCACGCGCGCGTGCTCTTCTCGCGCGGCCTGCTCGGCCAACGCGCGCTTGTATTCCCGCGGCATCACTTTCACCAGCCGGCTGTGGAGCGCCGCCCAATCGCTCAGCAACCCCTCCGCGTACGTGCTGCCGGTGACGGCCACGTGCTTCATGATCAGGTTCTGCACGACGTCGATCTCCGACGGATCGACCAGCGTCTCGAGGTCCACCATCTCCCGGTTGCAGCGCAGGGCGAAGTCGCCGTCGGCGTCCAGCACATAGGCGACGCCGCCGCTCATGCCGGCGCCGAAGTTGCGGCCCGTGCGCCCCAGGACCACCACGCGCCCGCCGGTCATGTACTCGCACCCGTGGTCGCCCACGCCTTCCACCACGACGTGCGCGCCGCTGTTGCGGACGCCAAATCGCTCGCCGGCCATGCCCCGCACGAACGCCTGGCCTCCGGTCGCACCGTAAAAGGCCACGTTGCCCAGAATGATGTTCTCTTCGGCCTTGAACACGGAACCAGCCGGCGGGAACACCGCCAGATGTCCTCCCGACAGCCCCTTGCCGAAGCCGTCGTTCGCGTCTCCCACCAGCGTCAACGACACGCCCCGGGGCACGAAGGCGCCGAAGCTCTGCCCCGCCGACCCGGTAAAGGTGATGCGGATGGTGTCGTCCGCCAAGCCCAGTCCGCCGTAGCGCTTGGTGACCTCGTAGCCGAGCATCGTGCCGACGGTGCGATCGGCGTTGCGGATCGGCGTCGTGAAGGCCACCGGCGTCCGAGCGTCGAGCGCCGGCGCGCAGCGGCGAATCAATTCGTTGTCCAGCGCGCCGCTCAACCCGTGATCCTGCTCTCGCACCTTGCGCCGCGCCACCGACGCCGGGAGATCCGGCTGGTGCAGGACCGGCGTCAGGTCGAGCCCCTTGGCCTTCCAGTGCTCGAGGGCCGTTCGCACGTCCAGGCAATCGGCGCGACCCACCATCTCGTCCATCGTCCGGAAGCCCAGCTGGGCCATCAGCTCGCGCACTTCCTCGGCGATGAAGCGGAAGAAGTTCTCCACGAACTCGGGCGACCCGGTGAACTTCGCGCGCAGCTGCGGATCCTGCGTGGCGATCCCCACCGGACACGTGTTCAAGTGGCAGACGCGCATCATGATGCAGCCCATCACGACGAGCGGCGCCGTCGCGAAGCCGAACTCTTCGGCCCCGAGAAGCGCACCGATCACCACGTCGCGCCCGGTCTTCATCTGCCCGTCCACCTGCACGGTGATGCGGTCGCGCAGCTTGTTCAGGACCAGCACCTGCTGCGTTTCGGCCAGGCCCAGCTCCCACGGCAGGCCCGCGTGCTTCAGGCTCGTCAGCGGCGATGCGCCCGTGCCGCCGTCGTGCCCGGAAATCAGCACCACGTCCGAGTGGGCCTTCGCCACGCCGGCCGCCACCGTGCCCACGCCGCCTTCGGCCACGAGCTTCACCGAGATTCGCGCTTCACGGTTGGAGTTCTTCAGGTCGAAGATGAGCTGCGCCAGATCCTCGATGGAATAGATGTCGTGGTGCGGCGGCGGCGAGATCAGCCCCACACCGGCCGTCGAGTGCCGCGTCTTCGCGATCCACGGATACACCTTGTGACCCGGCAGCTGGCCGCCCTCGCCGGGCTTGGCCCCTTGCGCCATCTTGATCTGCAGTTCGTCGGCGTTGACCAGGTACTCGCTGGTCACGCCGAATCGACCGGATGCGACCTGCTTGATCGAGCTGCGCTTCGAGTCGCCGTTGGCGAGCGGGATGAAGCGCTCCGCGTCTTCGCCGCCCTCGCCGGTATTGGACCGTCCGCCCAGACGGTTCATCGCAATCGCCAGCGTCTCGTGCGCCTCCTGGCTGATCGAGCCGTAGGACATGGCGCCCGTGGCGAACCGCTTGACGATGGTGGAGACCGGCTCCACCTCCTCGATCGGCACGGCGGGCCCGGCGGGCTTGAACCGGAACAGCCCACGCAGCGTGGCACGGTGCTGATTCTGATCGTCGACGGCGCGGGTGTACTCCTTGAAGATCGTGTACTGCCCCGTCCGCGTGGCGTG
>Ga0307505_10003168_pt1 | contig 10508 bp, 9 predicted proteins | sample 23_S_MG_FD_202183 | JGI IMG/M metagenome (GOLD analysis project Ga0307505, IMG submission 202183) | Soil microbial communities from Populus trichocarpa stands in riparian zone in the Pacific Northwest, United States - 23_S | ecosystem: Environmental > Terrestrial > Soil > Riparian zone > Trees... | reverse complement strand
TGTTCCCAAGGCCGTACGCGATGCGTTCAGCTCGCGGCGCGCCGAAGTTCTCGAAGCGCTTGCGCAGATGGAGCACCGAGGCCCTAAGGCTACCGATGCCGCCACGCTGATGACGCGTTCTGCCAAGTCCGAAATCGAGGATCGCGAAGCGCTCGCCTGGCAATGGGAAGAGCAAGCGGCCGGTCTCGGGTTCGATGTGGCCAACGTGATTGCCAGGGCCGACGCGCGAGCTGTGCGTGACATGCGCAGCGCGTCCGGTTTGGGACAAACCGCGCGGGACCTGGTCGAGCAGGGGCGCGCTCTCGCCGCGTCCTTCGCGGAGCGCCTCGGATTGCACCAGGGCGATCCTCTGGTGCCGGTCCATATGAGAAACCGGACGTCCGAGCAGATCGCTGCCGTCCATGCAGTCGCTTCCGCGGTCCGCCACCTGGGTGAGCGCGAGGCCGCCTTTTCACGCACCGAGGTTTACCGGACCGCGTTGGGGTTCGGCTTGCCCACGGTCATGCCGGCGATTGAACAACGGGTCGATCAGTTGCTCCGCCAAGGGGAACTGCTGAACGGCAAGGGAGCCGACAAGGACTTCGTCACCACGCCCGATGCGGTTCGCCTCGAGCAACGGATCATTGCCGAAGTTGATGCCGGGCGGGGCGCTGTGCGCGACGTCGTCCCGGCGGAGGTCGCCGGAGCACGGCTGCAGGCGTTGTCGCAGCTCCGGTACGGCATGACCCTCAATCAGGGGCAGGAAGGCGCAGGCCGTATGCTGCTCGCCTCGCGCAACCGGATCGTGGCGATCCAGGGCATCGCCGGTGCCGGCAAGAGCACCGTGCTGCGGCCCGTCGCCGATATGCTCAAGGAGGAAGGGCGGACGGTTCTCGGGCTCGCGGTGCAGAACACGCTCGTGCAGATGCTCGAGCGCGACACCGGCATTCCCTCGATGACGGTCGCCCGGTTTCTGCGGCAATACAGCCCGCTGCTCGCTGGCAACGATCCAGCCAAACTGGCCGAAGCCAAGACTGCGATGCGCGGTACGGCCGTGTTTCTCGACGAGGCATCGATGGTCGGCAATGCCGACAAGGAGAAGCTGGTCCGCCTCGCCAATCTTCTTGGGTTAGGGCGCTTCGCCAGCATCGGTGATCGCAAGCAACTGGGCGCGGTCGACGCGGGCAAACCGTTCGACGTCATGCAACAGGCGGGCGTCGAGACCGCGACCATGCGCGTCAATGTGCGGGCACGGGAGAAAGCGCTTCGCGATGCCCAATATGCGGCGCAGGGCGGCCAGATCGATGAAGCGCTGCGACATCTGGGACCACACGTGGTCGAGGTCGGGGAAGGCGCCGCCATTGCCGCGGCCGCTGCTTGGCTTGGCCTCTCGCCCGACGAGCGCGAGCGCACCTCGATCTATGCTTCCGGCCGCGCGCTGCGCGGCGAGGTCAATGTGGCCGTGCAGACGGGTCTCAGGGCCAATGGCGAGCTCGGTGAGGGGCCGTTGAACCTTGAGACGCTTTCACGCATCAACGTCACGCGTGAGGAACTGCTTCATGCGCGGACGTACGCTCCCGGCATGGTCGTAGAGGTCGGCCATCGCCAGCGCGGCCAAGGTCTTGTCCAAGGTCAATACAAGGTCGTCGAGAGCGATATCGAGCGCCAGCGCGTGACGCTGGAGAACGAGCGCGGCCGCCGGTTCGCGTTCCGCCCGTCGCGGTTGCGCGGGCGAGGCGAACAGGATCCGCTCAGACTGTTCGAAGTAAAGCCCCTGACGCTTCACACAGGCGATCGCATCCGCTGGACCGAAACCGAACACAGGCGCGGGCTGCTCAATGCCGATCAAGCCAGGGTCACCGCGATCGACGAGCGCAGCGTCAGGGTGAAGACTTCGCTCGGCGTCGAGCACGAATTGACCCGCGACGATCCGATGCTGAAGCGCCTCGATCTCGCCTACGCGCTCAATGCCCACATGGCGCAGGGCCTGACCTCGGATCGCGGTATCGCGGTCATGGACAGCCGCGAACGCAATCTGTCGAACCAGCAGACATTCCTCGTCACGATCACGCGCCTGCGCGACGGGCTCACGCTGTTTGTCGACAATGCAGCGAAACTCGAAGCGGCGGTCGAGCGCAATCCGGGGGTGAAGCGATCGGCGCTCGAGACTGTCGACTTGTTGCGGACCGCGGCGGCAAGCGGTCAGGCAAAGGGCAGGGCACCGGTCCCGGAACGCGAGCCGCCCGAGAAGGAGCGAACGATCACCAAGCCGTTTGAGATCGGGATCTAGCGGTTTCGCCGGGAATGGCGCCTGGTTTACAAATCGCCTGAAAGGCCAAGTCAGGCTTGGCGAAATAGGTGTTTTCTAAACCGACGATTTAATGCTGGTTACTGGCCTTCGGCGTCAGGTTTGTGAGTTCGGACAGTCGGCGGGCGATCGCTTTCCATGTTGCGATGCCCTCGGCATCGCCTTCGAGTGCCAGTGCGCCCATCCGTTCGGCGACAAACCGCGGCGCATCGTCACCATGCGTCTTCAGGACGTGGGTGGTGCAAGCCCAGGACTCCTTGTCGCTGAGTATCAACCGAGCCACCCCGTCAGGCTGGCTGCCAATCCAATGGCGATGACGACGGCGAGTATGAGAAATCCGGCACCGAATTTCCGGGAACGAGGCTGAGGCTCGCCTGCGCGCCAGATGCAGTCGCAGGCGATGTCGTTGAAACCGATACGATATCCCACGACCTCGACGTGCTGGCCGATGAGTCCATGAACCTTGCCGGCCTGATGAACCTGCCAATATCCGCCGCCGTCGACTCTCAGCACGAGCCCCGAGGCTTCGCGCACGAGAATCCCGACAACATGGACCGGTGTGTTCAGGGGCATTCCGGCCCTTTCCAGTAGCGCTCCCATCGCAGAACCGTGCCCGTCGCGAGCATCGCGCACGACAGGTCGGCGCCCGAAGAAAATCGGCACCACGCCGCAGTCCGGTTTCCGCCGGCAGATCCTTCCGACCGGCAGGTGAGCTGGGGGCCTTCGACCACGACATGCCCGGTCGGAATGGTCCCGCGCGCGCCACCGAGCAGGTTGACGAGCGCGTCGCGTGCCTCGCTGGACGAAGCCGTCGGGCAGGGCTGGTTGGTGCGGCAAGTACCGTCCATTTCCCGGGCGGCAATGCCGGCAATCCTGATACGCGGACCCTCGGCGCACCAGACCGGGCCGTCGCCGTCCCAGACATGCGTCGGAGTGCAGGTAAAGCCTTGGCCGGCTGCGACGATCGATGCCGCAAGAAGGATCGACATGAAGGAACAGACCTATTGAAGCGCACGCCCGACCCATCGCACTCGGCCGACGATGTCAATTGCCCGGCGCTCGAGGCCCGGCCAGCTCGGATAGGCTGGATTGTCGCTCAGGACCGAAACGCGCCGGCCCTGCGGCTCGATGGCGACCCGCTTCACATTGAGCGCGCCGTCCATGCGCAGCACGTAGATTCCATCGCGCAGGCGCGCCTGACCGTCGCCGAGATCGACCATGACTTCGTCCCCGTCGTGGAGCGTTTCCTCCATCGAGTCCCCCTGGACGCGGATGATCGAAAGGCTGGTCGCCTTGCTGATCGACAGCCGGCGCAGCCAGGTCTCGTCGAACCCGAACTTCGCGTATTGGGCTTCCATGTCGGCCAGCGCTCCATGCCCGGCCGACGCCTGGACATTGAGCATAGGTACCTGCACGAACTCGACGACCGAACTGCGGATCGGGGCGCCGAGCACTCTTTCGTCAACCCCGAAGAACTGGGCGAGCATTGTGCGATCTCGTTCCTCGAGATCGCGCGGACTGCCGCGGCGGATGAACTGCTGGATATAGGAGACGTTGCGCCCGAGGAGGCGGGAAACCCCCGAATAGCTGTAGCCTCGTTGCTGGATAAGTTGGTCCAGTGCCTCTCGTGCGTCGGCCATCGGTCGCAGTCCTGTCGCAGCCTTCTAGGAAAATCGCCCTAGTATCTAGGAAGCTTTCCTAGTAAGAACATAGAGTGAACACAAGCTCAATGTGAGTCGAGCTGATGCGGACACCCGCCATCCCAGCCAGGGCTGAGTTCAGAACAGGAAGTGAAACTGTGCCAGAAAAAATAAACGTCCAAATGATCGATATTGACTTCCAATCGAGTCCGCGCCACTGTCTCAAATCTCGATGAGTGGAGATCGCGCATGGACGGGGATAGCCTGGAATTTACGGCCATTCGCGGAGTGCAGGCCGGTAGTGCCTACTACGTAATCATGGTGCCGTTGAAGATCGTGCCGCGCCTGTTCAAGTTCGACGATGAGGCAATGCCGGCGGACCTTCGTGCTCAGCGCGTGCTCAACAAGGCTCGCGTGCCTGCGATCGCCAGCTACATTGCGAACAACGCGAGCGAATATATCCTCTCCTCGCTGTGTGCCTCGATCGACGGAGAGATAGAGTTCGTCCCTGCCGCGGCCGAAGGGCCGCTGCGCAAGATCGGGCAGTTGAGGATCGACCTGGGCGCGACGATCCTCATCAACGACGGGCAGCACCGGCGCGCGGCGATTGAAGAGGCGATCCGAGAGCGCCCGTCGCTCGGCAACGAGACCATCTCGGTGGTGGTGTTCGCCGACAGGGGCCTCAAGCGCTCGCAGCAGATGTTCGCTGATCTCAACATTCATGCGGTGAAGCCCACCCGCTCGATCAAGCTGCTCTACGATCACCGCGACGCGCTCGCCGCCCTTTCGCGCGACGTGGTCGCCGCGATTCCGCTGTTCCGCGATTTCACGTGCTACGACAGCACCAGTATCTCCAACCGCTCGACCAAGTTCTTCACATTGAGCAGCATCCATCAGGCGACGATCGAGTTGATCGGCAAATCGAAGTCCGGAACGGTAGACGAAGCGGACAAGCCACTCGCAATCGACTTCTGGACGGCCGTGATCGCGAACATGCCGGACTGGGAGCGTGTTGCGAAGCGCGAGGTGTCGACTTATGAACTCAGACGCGACTGCATCCACGCGCATGGCGTCGCCGTGCAGGCGATCGGCAAGGCGGGGTCACAGCTGATCGCCTCACATCCAAAGGACTGGAAGACGCGTCTCGCGAGGTTGAAGGAGATCGACTGGTCGCGCGCTAACCGCACCCTGTGGGACAATCGCGCGCTCGTTGCGGGCAAGGTCAACATCTCCAAGAACAATGTAACGCTCGTCACCAACCTCATCGTCCGCACGCTCGGCATGGCGCTGACGCCCGAAGCCCAGCGCGTCGAGGACCTCTATGCCCCGGCCGAGATGCCGAAGCTGAGGGCGGCAAGCTGATGGCGAAGGTATCCGCGCTCGACGGGACCGGCCTTGCTGATCGTTATGCCGAAATCCGCGAGGTCTATTTATCCGACAACCGACCATGGGTGGTCGGCTATTCGGGCGGCAAGGATTCGACCTGCGCGCTGCAGATGCTGTGGACCGCGCTGCTGGAACTGCCCGTCGAGCAGCGGCAGAAGCCGATCTATGTGATCAGCTCGGATACGCTGGTCGAGACCCCGGTGATCGTGCGCTATATCGACGTCACGCTTGAGCGGATCGCGCGCGCCGCCGCCGAACAGGGCCTGCCGATCAAGACCGAGAAGGTTACGCCCAACGTCGATCGCAGCTTCTGGGTGAACATGATCGGGCGCGGCTATCCCGCGCCGTCGCGGCGGTTCCGCTGGTGCACCGAACGCCTCAAGATCGAGCCCGCCAACGACTTCATCCGCGGCCGGGTCGCCGAGTTCGGCGAGGTGGTCATGGTGCTCGGTGTCCGGACCTCGGAAAGCGCGACCCGTGCCCAGGTCATGTCGTTCCACAAGATCAAGGGATCGGCGCTGTCGCGCCACTCGTCACTGCTCAACGCCTTCGTCTATGCGCCGATCGAGCCCTTCTCGACCGATGATGTATGGACCTATCTGCTCCAGCATCCCTCGCCTTGGGGCAATGACAATCGCGACCTGGTTGCGATGTACCGCAACGCCCAGGCCGGCGAATGCCCGCTAGTCGTCGACACGACGACGCCGAGCTGCGGCAATTCGCGGTTCGGCTGCTGGGTCTGCACGGTGGTCGAGCGCGACCGCTCCATGGAGGCGATGATCGATTCGGGCGAGGACTGGCTCGAACCCTTGCTCGATTTCCGCGACATGCTCGCCGAAACCCAGGCTCCGGAAAAGAAGAAGCTCTACCGCGAGTTCCGGCGCCGAAGCGGGCAAGTCGCCTTCATCAAGGGCACTGACACGCCGGTACCCGGCCCCTATACGCTCGATTTCTGCAAGACGCTGCTCAAGCGGCTGCTTGAGACCCAGCTCAAGGTCCAGCGCGAAGCGCCGCCGGGCGACGACACCCTGCTGGTGCACGACGCCGAGCTGCATGAGATCCGCCGCATCTGGCGCGCCGAGCGCGGCGACTGGGCGGATTCGGTGCCGCTGATCGTACGCGAGACATTGGGCCGCGATCTCGACTGGGTGATCGAGGACAGCATCGCCTTCACCGTTGATGACGGACGCCTGCTCGACGAGGTCTGTCGCGGCCGCGACGTGCCCACCGAGTTGGTGGTCAAGCTGCTCGACGTTGAGCGGGCGGCGCATGGTCTCAAGCGGCGCCACGCCGTGCATACGCGGATCGAGGACCTGTTCCGGAAGGAGTGGCGCGATCTCGACGCGGTGCTGGAAGAGCGCCTGGCTGCCCGCCAGGCCAATGAGGTCGAAGGCGATGAGGAACTGGAAGCGCTGGCGATGCAGCCAGCGCTCGATTTCGACAAGGATATGCCGGCGTGATTCTCCGCAACGTCACGCTTCAGGACTTCGGCGTTTATGCCGGCACGGCCACGCTCGACCTTATTCCCAGGCGCATGGACGGCCATACCTCCCCCGTCATCCTGATCGGCGGCAAGAACGGCGTCGGCAAGACCACCCTGCTCGAAGCGGTCCGGCTCGCGCTCTACGGCCGCCGCGCTCTCGGCGCGCGCGTGGCGCAGGCCGATTATGACGCCTATCTGCGCGACCGCGTGAATCGGGCATCGGGCCGCGAGGGCGCGGCGGTATCGCTCGAGTTCGACTATGCCGAGTCCGGCACGATCCACCGCTACAGGATCCGCCGCGAATGGGCGACGCGGGGACGCAGCGTGGTCGAGACGCTCGACCTGTTGAAGGACGGCGAGACGATCACCTTTGTGCCGCGCGAGGAATGGCACAGCTTCCTGCAGGAGCTGATCCCGCCGGGCGTGTCGCAGCTCTTCTTCTTCGACGGCGAGAAGATCAGCGAGATCGCCGAGGGCGCCGACGACGACGACGAACAGCTGGGCGCCGCCATTCGCAGCCTGCTCGGCATCGATCTGGTCGGGCGCCTCAGGGTCGACCTCGGTCTCTATATCGCCCGGCATCAAAAGGATGACGACAGCGCCGCGACGGCGCGGCTCGAAGCGGTCAACCGCGATATCCAGGTCGCCGAGCGGCGCGCCGCGACATTGGGCGACGAAGTCGCCGAACTCGTCTCGCAGCGCGACTCGCAGGCGCGCGCGGCGGAGCAGGTGCGGCGGCAATTCGTCGCCGAGGGTGGCGACGCCGCCGTGCAGCGCGACAAGATCGAAGCCGAACGCGGCGAGGTCCGCCGCGCCATGGCGCATGCCGAACATGAATTGCGCGACACCGCCAACAAGCTACTGCCCCTCGCGATGGCGCCGAGGCTCACCGCGGCGTTCCGCGACGCGCTGGCGGGCGCTGGAGCCGGCTATGACGCTGGCGCGACCGCATCGCTGCTAGAGGCGATCGGCGAATGGCGCGCCGAGGGAATTCCCGCGCGCCAAGCCAAATGGCGCACCGCCCATTGGAGCGATCTGGAGGCGTTCCTGCGCTCGCGGACCCGTGCGCCCGGCGCCGCCGCCGACAGTCCGGCGATCCGCGAGGTCGGCGACGGCACGACCGCGCTCGCGCGCCTCGACGAGGTCGAATCGGTCGTCCGCCCGCGCGCCGCCGATCTCCTGTCCGAAATGGACCGGCTCGCCGCCCGCGCCGTAGCGCTCGAGGCCGCGCTCGGCCGCGCCGACAATGCCTCGGCGGGCCTGCTGCTCGACGAGCTGCAGCTGACCGAACGTCGGCTCGGCGCCACCGAGGCTGCGCTTGGCGCACGCCAGGAGGAATGGAAGCTCATCAAGGGGCAGCTGGGGACGCTCGAACGTGAGCAGAAGCGGCTGCTGAGCGAACAGGCGGGCTCCGAGAAGGCGCAGCTGCGTTCGGCGCTGGCCGCCCGCGCGGGCCAGGCGCTGGCCGATTATGAGGAGCGGCTGCTGACCCATAAGCTCGGCCAGCTCAGGAGTGAGTTCGTGCGCTGCTTCAACCATCTCGCGCGCAAGGAGAATCTGGTCGCCGACGTCGAGATCGACCCGGTCAGCTTCGCGATCACGCTGATCGACCGCGCCGGCAACGGCATGCCCAAAGCATCGCTGTCGGCGGGCGAGAAACAAATCTACGCGATCGCGATGCTCTGGGCGCTGGCGCGCACCAGCGGCCGGCCGCTGCCGATGATCATTGACACGCCGCTCGCCCGGCTCGATTCCGAGCACCGGGCGAAGCTGGTCGAACGCTATTTCCCGCGCGCCTCGCATCAGGTGATCCTGCTGTCGACCGACACAGAGATCGACGAAGGGCTGCTCGCGAAGCTCAAGCCCAGCATCTCGCACAGCTACCGGCTCGATTTCGATCAGGTCGACGGCCGGACCGACGTGACGCCGGGCTATTTCGGCGCAGATACGCATGCAGCGGAGGGCCGCCGTGCACTACAGCAAGCTTAGGATCTCGAGCGACGCGACGAGCAAGCTGCGCTCGCTGCGCCAGCGCACCGGGCTCACCCCCAATCTGCTGTGCCGGATTGCCCTGATGACCTCGCTCGAGGAAGGCCCGCTCGGCGGCGCCTATCCCCCCGACGAGGAAGGGTCCGAGTTCAACGCCTATACGCTGACCGGCGAATATGGGGCGCTGTTCGCGGCGTTACTGCGCTGGGTCGAGGAAGGCGCGACCCCGGCCGACCCGCTCGAAAATGATGAGCTGCTCGCGCGGCTGCGCGGCCATATCCATCGCGGCGTCGGGACATTGTCTGTGAGGGCCAAGTCGCCCGCCGACGTCCTGCGTCTCGTTCCGGCGGCGTGAGGCGGCGTGCCGGCCGGGATCTATCTCGATCATAATGCGACCACGCCGGTCGACCCGCATGTGCGCACGGCGATGCTGCCCTATCTCGAAGAACTGTTCGGCAATGCGTCGAGCGTAGAGCACGCCCATGGCCATGTCGCCGGGCAGGCGGTCGATCGAGCGCGCCAGCAGGTCGCCGACGCGATCGGCGCCCGCCCGAACGAGATCCTGTTCACCAGCGGCTGCACCGAAGCGAACAACATAGCCCTGCTGGGCGTCGCGCGCGCGCATCCGGACAAGCGCCATATCGTCACCAGCGCGATCGAGCATCCGGCCGTGCTCGAGCCGTGCCGGGCGCTGGGGCGCGAGGGCTGGCGCATCACCGTGCTGAGGGTCGACGAAGCCGGCCGGATCGATCTGGACGCGCTCGTGTCGTCGCTCAGCGACGACACCGCCCTGGTTTCGATCATGGCCGCCAATAACGAGGTGGGCACGCGCCAGCCGGTCGCCGAGATCGGCGCACTCTGCGCCGAGCGCGACATCCTGTTCCATAGCGATGCCGCGCAGGTCGGAGCCTACGGGCTGCTCGATGTCGAGCGCGACAATGTGCATCTGGCGAGCCTGTCGGCGCACAAGGCCTATGGCCCCAAAGGCATCGGCGCGCTCTATATCCGCTCGCGCCGGCCGCGGGTGCGCGTGGCCCCGATCGTCTTCGGCGGCGGCCAGGAGCGCGGCCTCAGGCCCGGCACGCTCAACACGCCGGCGATCGTCGGCATGGGCGAAGCGATGGCGCTCGCCGCGCGCCACGGCCGCGACGATGCCGAGCGCCTGGCCGGGATGATAGCGCGGATGCGCAGCCGGTTCGAGGCCGGCATCGCCGGCATCCTGTTCAATGGTGATCCCAAGCAGCGGATCGCCAACAATCTTTCGGTATCGATTCCCGGCGTCGAGCCGCTGGCGCTGATCCGGCGGCTGCGCGAGGAGGTCAGCTTCTCCGCCTCGTCGGCCTGCGCCACCGAAAAGATCGAGACGTCGCCGGTGCTGCTCGCCATGTTCGGGGATACCGCGCGGGCGCGCGGCGCGTTCCGCATATCGCCCGGCCGGTTCACGACAGAGGATCAGATGGTGCGCGCGACCGAGCTGATCATCGCCGAGGCTGGCCGGCTCGCGGGGCATGCCCCGAGCGTCGCCGCTACGGCTTGAAGACGCTGAGGCCCATCTCGACCAGGCGCTCCTGCCGCCGGCGGACGGCCTCGGCGGTCCAGGCATCTTCTGCGGCAATCTGCCGGTTGAGCATATTGTGCGAATTCTGGAAGTAGCGCTTCTTGTCGGTGAAACTCTTGTCACCGGCAGCATCATTGTCCTCGGGACCGAGAATGGTGAGATTGC
>Ga0307505_10003167_pt1 | contig 10512 bp, 6 predicted proteins | sample 23_S_MG_FD_202183 | JGI IMG/M metagenome (GOLD analysis project Ga0307505, IMG submission 202183) | Soil microbial communities from Populus trichocarpa stands in riparian zone in the Pacific Northwest, United States - 23_S | ecosystem: Environmental > Terrestrial > Soil > Riparian zone > Trees... | reverse complement strand
CCGACCAGAAAGTAGAGGATCGAAAGTAATAGGCCGATCACGAGAAGTCCCATTGTCGCCCGCTGAACGATCGATCTCCAGGGTGCTACGTCGACCCTGTCCACCTTCTCCAGATCGGCTAGCAGGTCGACCGCGTTCGGGTAACGGAGTGCGGCATCTGCCTGCAGACATCGGCGAAGTATGCGCTTAAGCCGCGGTGCAAGCCGCGAAGCGTTTCCCTTCTCGAAATCGGGTACGGCGCCAAGAATACTCGACACGGTTTCGGCGTCGCTCTTTTTTTCGAACGGATGAGCGCCGCTGAAGATCTCGTACAGAAGGGTCCCGAGACTGAAGACGTCCGTCGTGAGCTCAAGCTTCTCGCCGCGGTGCTGCTCCGGGGACATGTAGGCGATGGTTCCGAGAATGAGTCCTTTGGTGGTCGCGTTCGTGGCGTATTCAGTACCTGAACGCGGTCGGTTCATATCATGGACAAACCTAGCAAGGCCGAAATCAAGGACCCGCACTTCAGCTGAGCTCGTTACCATCACATTCCCCGGCTTGATGTCGCGGTGTATCATCCCGCTCTCGTGGGCTGCGGCGATCGCGGCGGTGATCTGTTTGGCCACCGGCATCGTTTGCTGTTTCGGCAGTGTTCCATTCTTCAAGAGCCGTGAAAGGGGTTCGCCCTTCACATACTCCATCACGATGAAGCTATGATCGCCGATCTCCTCGAACTGATGGATCCGGCATATATTCGGGTGGTCGAGGAGGGCCGCGGTTTGGGCTTCGCGTTTTAGGTTTCGTGCAGCTCGTACGTCATTCACGAGCTCATCCGAGAGGAATTTCAAAGCGACCAGGTTGTTGAGCCGCTGGTTTTCCGCGAGGTAGACATCGCCCATACCCCCGCGGCCCAGTTCCCTCAGGATCCGGAAGGGCCCGATCTCCTGTCCGGCGAGCGAGTCCCGCAAGTCTCCGTTGAGCGCTGCGATCCCGAGTTCGAGAACCGAGCCGTCGAGCACATCGTCTCCCGACTCGAACGCCTCGACAAGGGATCGTACCTCGTCCATCAGCTTCAGGTCGCCGCCGGTCGCGACTCCGAGGCTCCGCTCGCGGTCTTCCGCCGGTGCGGCCAGGACGTCATGGAAAAGCTGCTGTACGCGCTCCCAGTCAGGATTCGCCATCTCGATGTAACTCGCGGAGAAGCCACGCCCGCGTAACGTACCATTCGCGCACCACGGAAGCCCGGGACACGTTCATCGCTTCGGCGATCTCCTCATTCGTCATCCCGCCGAAATACTTCATCTCGACGAGCCATGCCTTCGTCGGGTCGAAAGCTTCAAGGGTTTGAAGAGCGTTGTCCAGATCGATAAGATCCTCGGCCTTCATCTCGGCAACAGCCGCAACTTCGGATAGCGATACGTGGATGGCTCCCGCCCCACGCTTGACCCGGTTCCGGTCGCGAACATAGTTGAGCAATATCCGCCGCATCATCTTTGCCGCAAGCGCAAAAAAATGCGACCGATTCTCTAGGTTGACCCTGTTCTGGGATGCGAGGCGCATGTAGGCCTCATTTATTAGGCCGGTGGTCTGGACGGTATTACCCGGCCGGAACCTTCTGACGAATGATCGGGCAAGACGCCGCAGTTCGACCTCAACGACCGGATAGACATCGTTGAATGCCTCGACATCTCCTCGGGTCCACGCGACAAGTTTTTCCGTGATGTTCGTGGGAGTCTCCATTTCCGCCTGGTACAAAAAACTGAAAACAAATCGAGCTGACGGATAAGAATGCTGATTTCCCTTTGTTCGATTTGGGGCGTATTTAAGTGAGCGCCCCGGTTGCGGAGAGAGGTGATGATCTCCACAAGCAATTTACAGACTGCAATATGAAAGCAAACGGGTGAAATCGGTGCTTAGTTATAGCCCGAAATGGGTCGTCAGTGCAAGAACTTTCGGGCCTTCCGAACGGCAGATTCAGATATCGGCATGGGCGATTGAAGCCTAATACTTAGTGATGTCAAAGAAGCTAACCATCGTCCCGTCACTAAAATGGAAAAGCCCGGACTGGCTAGCGAGCGGTGGACTCATGATCCTCGCCACGGCCTTCTCGATCGTGTATGCCGCAGGACTTGCGGGCTTCATCCGCCCGCTCTCCGATGTCACCCCACTCTTGCGGCTCGAACCGATCATCTTTCTGGTGCTCGGATATCTGTTCAGCCGGCTTCCCGCGGTTCAGAACGAACGCGTATTGCGCGAAGAGATCGACCGCACGAGTCGGAAGATAGAGATCATGCAGCGACTCAAGGAACAGGCTGAGAACGAGCGTGAGGCAGTTGAGGAAAAGATCCGTAATGCGCGGATCGCCCTGCGAACCGGCATCTTGGGTTTCCACAACGAGAAAAGAACGTCTCACGATCGAGCGGCGGCAAGCGACCCCTCGTCATCAAGATTGGCGGTCGAGACAGCGATGAACATTCTCAACTCATGAAAGATTTCGACCGACTTCTTCAACTAGAACAAAGAGGAGTAATAAAATGGCCAGAATTCCACATGGCGGCAAGATAACGATCGAGCAGATCAGCGAAGCTTCCGAGGACCCGGTTCTTGGAGCGTTGGCTTTCGGAGTCCCGGTCAGTCCGGGCGGAACCGATTTCTTTAAATTCGGATACATGTTCGGCGATCTCCAGGGCGACGCCGATCTCCTGCCCGTAGGACCTGGGACCGTCGCGCATCTGAAGGCACTCGGTGCGGCGATGCACGACCTCGCTCCCAATGATTCGGGCGGCGATGCCGAGATACCGGCTGCGTATACGTACCTCGGCCAATTCATCGATCACGACATTACCTTCGAGTTGCAGTCCGGTAAGCTTGCGAGCATTCACGATCCGAACCTGGTTCCACTCTCGCTGCTCGATGTCCAGACGAAGATCATGAACACACGCTCGGCGAACTTCGATCTCGACAGCGTGTACGGCGGACAGGCACAGCGGGTCGAGGGCGATGCCGAAATGGCGGTCGGCGTGGTCGCCTCCATGCCCGATCCGAGTGCACCGTTCTCAAAGAGACCGACCGGCAAGGATGACTTCAACGATGTTCCGAGAAAGAACCGGATCAACAAGATCGACCTTGATCGAGAGGCCCTGATCGGCGATCCCCGGAACGACGAGAATACAATCGTCTCGCAGCTTCACCTTGCATTCCTCAGAGCGCATAACGCGATCGCGAGTATCGAGAATGATTTCGAAAAAGCACGGCGATCCCTGCGACAGCACTATCAGTGGATGGTGGTCCACGACTTCCTGAAACGGATCGCGGACCCAGACATCGTCGATGCGACTCTTCAGGCCAATCAGCACTACGCTCTCGATGGCGATGAGTTCTTCATGCCGCTCGAATTCTCGGTAGCGGCATACCGTTTCGGTCACTCGATGATCCGAACCGCCTACGACTTCAATCTCAATTTCAATACGAGTGGACAGCCGGCCACTACACCCGCGACACTTCGGCTGTTGTTCACATTCTCGGCTCTAAGCGGCGACCTTGGCGATTTTGCAACTCTTCCCGAGAACTGGATCATCGAGTGGGAACGCTTGCTCGATCTCGGGGGAAACGCCTTCGACAAGGCAAGACGTTTCGACACCAAGCTTGTGGAGCCCTTGGCCCATCTTCGTACCTTCGACGGCCAGGAGCTCCCGAATGAGGCTCGGCTGGCCGTAAGAAATCTACTGCGCGGTTATCTGCTTCGCATGCCCACGGGACAATCCGTGGCCGGGAAACTAGGGTTACCGGTACTGTCAACGGCAGAACTAGCCGCGGCAAGTACGCCCGAACAGGCACAGATACTCGCAGCTTCGGGATTCGACGAACGGACCCCCCTCTGGTTCTATATACTCGCCGAAGCCTCGCATTTTGGTGGACAACGCCTCGGCCCTGTGGGAAGTACGATCGTCGCCGAAGTGATCATCGGGTTGGTCCGCCGGAGCGACGATTCAATTCTCGATCCGGCCGGGTTTGCGCCGACGCTGGGCACTACGCCTGGTGAATTCGATCTCAGCGATCTGTTGAGGCTCGCAGGAGTGCTGGCGTGATGCTTTCACAAATCAATAACTGCAGGTCATTAGGATGGATCTGTCGCGGTTGAAGGAGAAAAATAATAATGCCCAAAGACCGGGAAATGACCCCCGCCGACTATTACGAGGTAGCCGAGGTATGCTCCCGTAAGACCGTGAATTTTAGTGGCTCGATCATGCCTGATGACGAGCTCCAATGGCTGGGCATCGACGTATCCGGCGAATTCGAGATGTTGAAGGACTGGCTTGCCGGAAAGCTTGATATCGAGACGGGTGTGACGCGATTTTTCTACCGGATCAACCGCAAGTATCTCGCCGATCTGGACGGTTCATGGACTCAAAACGATCTGGTCGCCCGGTTGATGGAACGGTCGATCCCCGATATGAATTATCGGCGGGCGATGATCGTGGTCAGCGGCGCGGCCGGGATCGTTACGGGTACGTTCTTTCCAAATCCGGCTCCGGCCTCCCCGCTTTCAACCCTAGGTATCGACAATACAAACATCGCGCAATTCGTACAGACGCTTGAAACCGATCCGCATTGGGGCGTGCATCGGTTCAACCGGGTCATCGATAAACAGCATACGGCGGGATTAGTACCAGGCGACACTGTCGGAAAGGTCATCGACATCCTCAAGATGCATTCGAAGCCGGCGTTCTAGATCGGAAAGGAGCTCCCGAAAATGAACCAGTATTTCAGAAGCCTTCGCGTCGCGACCGTTGCGTTGTCACTCCTGTTCCTAAGTCTAAGCGTTCAGGCCCAGGACCTTCCCTCGTTGATATCGGTCGTCCAGATACGCGATGGCGGAAGCGATGACGTGACGGCCTGCCCGACCGCCGGAAGCTATAAGCTCGCCCTGACATTCGGTGCGAACCTCTCCGACGCGATGATCGCCGCCCTGCTCGATCCGACGATCTATGAGATCTGGAGATTTCCGCATCCCAACGACCCGCCATTCACTGTCGTAGGCGGAGCATGGTCGCAGGACTGGCCGAACTCCGCGCCAAAAGTGATCAAGATCGATCGGTTGAAGGCCGACTGCTGCCGCCGAAATATCGTCTATGCATGCCCGGTCGGAACGGCACTGACGCGGATCGCGTCATATACAAAAAGCGACCGAACCCCTGGAACCTACATCTTTCAGGTGAACCTGACGGGCAAGAAATCCTCAGATTATGAAGGTTCCGCGCGGGTGGAGATCGCAAGCAGCGCGGCTGCTCCCGGCCAAACGACACCCTCCCCTGCTTTCAATACAGCGTCGTTCTCGCCACGGGAAAGCGATGGCAAGGACGATTCGGACGTCTACGTCGCAGGCGAACTTAATGGTGCAAAAGGCTCGAAACCCGCCTACTCCGCAGACGTAAAACTTCGCATCCCGTTCGTGCCCGGCAGACCGATGACGCGACTCTTATTCGATCTCATGGCAAGCAGCAGCGATGAGGCTGATCCGGACAGTCTGGGGGTTGGTGTAGAGCTAAATGGGTATTTCCCCATTTTTACAAAAGGAGCAGAAGAGGACGACGCCGGAAAAGGGGGTTCGTCCTCGCAGACGGGCCGCGGTGGCAATTGCCTGGTGAACCGAGGTAGTTCGTCTACTTGCGGCGGCCAAGGCTCGTCGGACCGCGGCCGGCCTATTAATCGCATCGATTGGACCGCTTACGGGAAGATCGAATCCAACCTCGAGTTCGAGAACACGAACCTGATAGCGGGCGGCAACCTGACCCTGCCCATTTATATCTACAACGGCCGAACGACAAGATTCACGATCGACCCATTCGTCGGTCTTGACCTCGGACGCAACCTTAAAAGCCCGGTAGAAGACGCCGAGAACAGGGCGATCGTTCGGCCGTACGCCGGGGCAAATCTTTTTCTCGGACTATTTCGAACAGAAAAGCATTTCCCTCTCTCTTTTGAAGTTGCATTCACCCAGCGGTGGCCTCTCGCTCGAGAGCTCCAGCTCAAGAAGGACGACGACGACCAGCTTCAGGCGATCTTTTTCTCGAAAAAGCCGCGTCACTTTCTCGATATGAAGATCACCTATCGATTCACACCTCGATTCGGATTCTTCGCGGGCTACCAGCACGGTGAGGTGCCGCCGTCCTACGAACTCGTAAACCACAGCTTCAAACTTGGATTGACCTATCACTTCCGTTTCAAGAAGGCCGGGGAGAACTGAGCTATGAAGGAGAGCGATCAACGACTGGGTTCCGATATTTTGATCGTGCGACGCGTCACGAGTTTCTCAATTTGTCGCTCACGTTGGTCCCGCATTCGATCGCAATGTAGCTGTCAGTTTAAAATCGGAACTTGACACATCACCGGAGAAGGGTAAGATATCGTTCATCACCCCGAACAGAGCGTCCGTTATTTATAAGCGGTCAAATATGAGACATCTCGACCTTTCTTGGCGTTACTTTGATTTCTTTGCGAGCTTATACCATTTTGGTTTGCGGCCGTATCGAAGTTTGTTCGCCATACGCTAAGGCGATCACAGCTCGATCCATCGAAGGCCGCAACCACGAGTTCAGTGTTGCGGCCTTTCTAATAAACCTCTATGTTCGATAGTTCGATAGACGCACAATCTCATCCTTCGGTTCTCGATTTCAGTCAGGTCGGAGCGGGCGACGTGGCGATCGTCGGAGGCAAATGCGCCTCTTTGGGAGAACTATTCAACGAATTGAAAGGCCAGGGCGTCCGGGCTGTGGACGGGTTCTCGTCTACCAGTTCTGCCTACCACGCCCTTCTGGATACGGACGGCTTGAGAGGCCGATTAAAAAAACTGTTGAGAGGGCTCGACGTCAATGATCTCGACGAGCTTGCCCGGGTCGGCAGTGAAGCAAGGCGAATGATGCTGGAAACTCCGTTCTCAAAGGAGCTAGAAGCGTCGATCCTCGATTCGTACGAACGGCTGGGTCAGCGGATCGGCAAGAAGACCTTCGAGGTCGCCGTAAGATCGTCGGCTACTGCGGAAGATCTCCCCGATGCGTCCTTCGCTGGACAGCAGGACACGATCCTTAATGTTCGGGGGGAACAAAGGCTGATCGAAGCATGTCACGAATGCTATGCGTCGCTATGGACCGATCGTGCGATCTCATATCGGACCGCAAAAGGTTTTGACCATTTCGATGTTGCCCTATCGATCGGCATCCAGCCGATGGTTCGCTCCGACACGGCGTGTTCGGGAGTAATGTTTACGCTGGATACCGAGAGCGGATTTCGCGAAGCAGTGGTTATCAACGGTGCCTGGGGACTTGGTGAAGCGGTCGTTCAGGGAATGGCTACTCCGGATGAGTGGATCGTTTTCAAACCCACGCTAAAGCTGGGATTCCGGCCGATCATTACCCGCAAACTCGGCGTCAAGGAAGTGAAGATGGTCTTCAACGACGACGGTGTCGGAACCGTCGTGCGCCCGGTCGTCGAAACACAGCGAAATCGCCTTTGCCTTGCGGGTTTCGAGGTTCTGCAGCTAGCGAGTTGGGCGTGCACGATCGAGGATCACTATTCGAAACTCGCGGGACGTCAGCAGCCGATGGACATCGAGTGGGCCAAAGATGGGCTAACCGGTGAGCTGTTCATTCTGCAGGCAAGACCAGAGACGGTCCATGCACAAAGTACCGCGAATTTTATCGAGACGTACGAATTAACGGGCGTGCACGGAGCCCCGCTTACGACGGGTGTCGCAGTCGGACAAAAGATCGGGTCCGGCACCGCGAATGTTCTTATGGATCCCGCAAGACTGAACACCTTCAAGCAAGGCGAGATCCTGGTGACGACGATGACGGATCCGGCATGGGAGCCGATCATGAAACGAGCCTCTGCCATCGTTACAGAACGTGGCGGTCGCACCTGCCATAGCGCGATCATTAGCCGGGAGCTCGGTATTCCCTGTATCGTCGGTACCGGCGATGCAACAGAGAAGATCAAGAATGGGACCGAGGTCACCGTATCGTGCGCGGAAGGCGATGTCGGCAATGTCTATTACGGCGAGATCGATTTTAATGTCGCGCGGCACGAGATCGATGAAACTGCCCGTCCGAGAACTCAGATCATGATGAACGTTGGTGACCCCGACCATGCCTTTGCGGTATCCCGGCTGCCGAATGACGGTGTAGGGCTCGCCCGACTAGAATTCATCATTAACAACCACATCGGGATACACCCGATGGCCTTGATCAATTATCCGAATCTAAAGAATCGCGAGGATGTCGAGATCGTTTCACAGCGAATCCTCGAAGAAGATCCAAAGGAATTCTTTGTCCGCTCTCTCGCGGAAGGTGTCGGCAGGATCGCGGCGGCGTTCTATCCGAAACCGGTGATCGTGCGGATGTCCGATTTCAAATCCAACGAGTACGCGATGCTGATCGGCGGGCGGGAGTTCGAGCCGATCGAGGAGAATCCGATGATCGGCTTTCGGGGAGCATCGCGATACTACGACGATCGATATAAGGCGGGCTTCAGGCTTGAATGTCTCGCCCTGCAGCGGGCACGCGAGGACATGGGCCTGATAAATATCAAGCCGATGATACCGTTCTGCCGTACCGTAGAAGAGGGCAAAAAGGTGATCGAGTTGATGGCCGAGCACGGACTCGTCCAGGGCGAAAATGAACTTGAGATATACGCGATGTGCGAGTTACCGGCGAACGTCGTTTTCGCGGACGAATTTCTAAAGATATTCGACGGTTTCTCGATCGGGTCGAACGACTTGACGCAACTTGCGCTGGGACTTGACCGGGATAGCGAAATGGTTGCGCATCTGTTCGACGAACGAAACGGAGCGGTTGAAAAGATGGTAGCGATGGCGATCGACGCCGCAAAGCGCAGCGGCAAGAAGATCGGGATATGCGGGCAGGCCCCGTCCGATTATCCCGAATTCGCCGAGTTCCTCGTGGAGCGGGGCATTGACTCGATCTCGCTAAATCCGGATACCGTCATCCGGACAACAAAGATTATTCTTGAAACGGAACGGAAGCTCGCGATTTGAGATCCTCAGGTTTGAGGTCTCTGGTTCGGTCATGATGGGATCTAAATAACTACGATTGATGCCCGGCCTTCATCCGTCGCGCATCGTTTTTCAAGGAGTGAATATGCAAAAGTGGGAATACTTAGTAAAGAAAGACCTGGATGATCGCGATCTAAATCTATACGGAATTGACGGCTAGAAACTTGTGGCCGTTATCCAGATCAAGATCTCAGACACTGACACGAACGAGGCTTGGAACGAACCCGTGTATTACTTCAAACGACCTTCGCCCGTTAACACAATCTCTCTGGTTGACACCAACTCAGGAATTCGTATTATTCTCACATCAGGATTAGAGATTCAGAATTCGGTTTCGAAGACCGCCAGGTTGACGAGGCCGATACAAGACGCTTTGAACGGTGTGGGAGACGTGCAAGGCGTCTTTTCTTTCTTGGAATCGTTACCGGTAGCATGATCGTATAGTAATGATTCGACCAAATGATCAGATGGACGCCAGACAATCCGGAACGCCTTCCTGCGATGCACAAAACAATTAGCGATTCAAAGAAGAATGAGCTGGGGCAGGGAATAATCGATGCTCCATATTTATTTGCGTGTGGATCCCGGACAGGATGGGATATTTCTGGACGGAACTTGCCGTCGTTGCTGTTTTTTCTGAGTGGTCAGTACTACGCGCCGCTTCGAAAAATTGCCCCGCACGAATTTGCGTATATTGCGGAAAAGCACACTGCATGTAAACGTACATTACGTCATTAGAGAAACGGGTTACAGCACGCGAATACTCTGCATTTATGCTTAAATTAAATTGGCGTAATTCGTTAAAAATGCTTGCCTTTTGGGAAAGTTTGAGATAACTTCTTGTCAAGGAATTGCCGCTTTGCTGTCAGCTTTTTCCAGAGTTCGCGGTGGCTTTCCTGCTAGTTTCGCAAACATAAGCATCGATTCGGGTATTCTGCCTAAATTGTTCAGCCTCTTAGGTTTGGCTTGCTTTTGGCATTGTGGGATACTTTTACGAGTTAGTTCGTAACTGATTTTAATTAAAGCTTTTAGCTTCTAACTGGACTCAATCTTTTGATTTTCGGCGGAGGAATATGATGAAACTCGCGTACAGAGTGTTTGTTTTTTCGACTCACCTATACACTCAAGGCACATCACGATAGTCGGTATAGCTCTTGACAGGCATTGTGGTTGATATATGATTACCACACCGGTCACCCCGACGCGCCTTTCCAGCGAATTTCCAAATTCCGTTATCCAGCCGTAGATTTCCAAATGGAATTCTGCTTGTCGCATCGCTCAATTATGCAGCTCGTGACTTCGTCGGCGGGTGGTCGATCCCTCGCCAACGAAAGCGGGGCAGAGGTGCGCTTACAATTCAAAAGAGGGAACGTTTTTTACCCGCTTTTTGCCAGCCTGATCGAGCTCGCAGATCTTACCCTTTTAAGTTTAAAAAGAGGGCAAAGATTTTGCCCTCTTTTCCT
>Ga0307505_10003166_pt1 | contig 10514 bp, 10 predicted proteins | sample 23_S_MG_FD_202183 | JGI IMG/M metagenome (GOLD analysis project Ga0307505, IMG submission 202183) | Soil microbial communities from Populus trichocarpa stands in riparian zone in the Pacific Northwest, United States - 23_S | ecosystem: Environmental > Terrestrial > Soil > Riparian zone > Trees... | reverse complement strand
GAACAGGAACGGGTCCTCCGCCACGACGCGCACGGAACGACGCAGGTCGATGACATCGGCGTCGGCGATGCTGACGCCGTCGATCGTGGCCTTTCCCGCGTCGGGGGCGCGGCCACCGGCGAGCAAGCGCGCCAGAGTCGTTTTACCCGAGCGGGGCGGACCCGCGACCACCACGAGTTTGCCGGGAGCGGCGCGCAGGCTCACCGCCTTGAGCACCGGGTGATCGCTGATGCGGACCTCGACCTTGTCGAGCACGACGCCCTTACCGGTGCCCGGCAGCGGCGTGCCCGACGCGAGGACGGCGGGCTTCGCGTAGGCGATCAACTCGAAGATGCGTCCGGCGCCTGTCTTAGCGAATTGCCACGCCGACTGGATGCCGCCGAAGGCCCGCGCAAGATTCGAAAAGACCAACGCGAACGTGAAGAACAGCAGCAGGTCGCCGACGGTGACGTCGCCGTCGATGCCCGCGTTGGCGCCGAGGTAGACGAGCAGCGCGGTCACGATGCCGGGAAGCGCGTTGAGGATGAGGTCGAAGCGGGCGACCAGGCGCACGCGGTTCATCGCCGCCGCGTACGCGTTGAACGCGGCCTCGGCCAGTCGACCGAGTTCGTGGGGTTCGCGCCCAAAGGCTTTGACGACGCGCGCGCCGCGCACGGCCTCGTCGATCGCGGTGGTGACCTTGGCGCGGCGGTCGAGGGTTACCCACGACATGCCCCAGAGCCTTCGGCGAATGCGCGAGGCGATGTACATGTTCGCCGGCAGTAGCGCGAACGCAAAAAGTGACAGCAGCGGACTGATACTGAGCATGAGCGCGGCCAACCCGAGGAGGATGACCGCGACGGCGATTACGCCGGGCAAAATTACGATGAGCAGTTCGAGCAGCAGCAGGTCGGTCATCGCGCGCGTGACCATCTGCCCCGTCGCTAGCGAGTCGAGGCGTTCAGGGTCGGTTGATTGCAATCGTTCGTGCAACCACACGCGCAGTTCGAACTCGAGGTGGTAGCCGAGCCGGGACAACACTTGGCGAAACGCGAACCCCGCCACCAGCGATGAGAAGGCGAGGAAGACCAACGCCCCGACGTATTCGTCGATGGGCTTGAGGCGCAGGATCACTCCGTCGTCGACCAAGTCTCGGATGGTGCGCGCCGCGAGCGCGGCCGTGGTGAATGCGACAGTGGCCGTCACAAGCATCCAAATAACCCAGGGGCGCTGGCGGGCGAGGAGCCGCCAAATGATCGTTTGTCGGAACGCAGCGAAGCTCCGCCGGAAGTTGCTGAACTTATTCAAGGTGCCGATACTGCCGCGTCCGCGCCGCGGCGCGCTGAGTCGCGCCTTAGTCCTCGAACTCGAGCCGGGCGAGCCACAAGCCTGGCGCGTTGATCTCCGCGGGCGTCGGAAGGCCGTTCTTTTTGTTCCAAAGCTGCGCGAGCGCGTCCGGGTTGGCGCGCTCGATGACGCCTTCGACAAACGTGACCCCGCGGTCGCGCGTGTCCGGTCCCAACGACAGACCCAACATGCGTTCCGCGAACCGCTGATCTTCGTCCTTGCCTTGCCGGCGGCGACGCAGCGCTTCGGCCAACACTTGCGGCTGACCGGTGACCCGCGGACCAACGAGTGTCATCACGTGGTCGACCACACCGATGATCGCCGCGACGGCGGCTGTCAGTTGCGTGAGCGTGTCGCGCTGCGCATCGGTCTGGATCGCCCCGAGCAGCGTCTCGGGGTTGCCGAGGATGCGTTCGAGCGAACCCGCGTCCGACGGGTCGATCTCGCCGAGGTGCTGTTCGATGTTTGACCCGTCGACGTTGAATCCGCCGACGTATTCACCGACGAGTTCTTCGACCCGCGCTCGCACTTGGGGTGCGCCCAGGATCACGTGGAACGCGAGTTCCTCCACCAAAACCCACAGACGCAGGTCGTCGATCGGCAGGTCCCACGCTTCCGCGAACGCGTCGAGGTTGGCCGCAACGATCTGCACCGGCGCGCCGGCCGGGCGCGGTAGCGGCAGGTCATAGGGGCCAAGGCCGCGCTGCGCGAGCTGGCCGACCATGACACCGGCCTGCATGCCGATCAAGACCGGGCTCATCATCTTGCCCAGGCCTCCGAGGAACCCCATCGCGTCGTCGACCTCGACGCCCACTTCGGGCTCGTTGGCGTTGCCGACCGCCGTTGCCAGGCGTTCGAGAATCGGTCGATACGCGTCCAGGGCGGTTGCGGCCCATTCGGCGCGCGTCGCGATCTGCACGGCCGCAGCAGCAGCTTCGATGACAAGGCCTGTGGCTTCGCCGACGTGGAGGGCGGCAATCGTGAACAACTCTTCGTAACGCATGCGCTGCACGGGGTCGACGTTGGACTCGCTCTTGCCGCCCGTGGCAACCCATAGGCCGGTCTGGCGGGCGATGTCGAAGTTGAGGGTGCCGCCGCTCTGGAACATGCCAGCGAGGTCCTTGAACAGGGGGATTCCGTCGAACGGATTTCCCCCGACTGGACCGTCGTCACTCATGGGTGCATCGTAGGGCGATGGCGACCACGGCAGTTCTCGGCCCACACACCTCCGTTGGGGCGGCAATCACGCGCAAATTGCGCCTCGATGGTCACGAGGTGATCGAGGTGTCGCCTGCGGGTTCAACCATCGAATTGAAGGCCGCGCTCGCTGGCGCGACGGCGGTCGTCCATGCGGCGGACGCGTCCGATACCGAAGCGATACTCGACGCCGCGGCCGGTATTGCAGCCGAACAGGTCGTGCTGTTGTCCTCGGCGGCCGTGTACGGGGCGTGGGCCGACAACCCCGTCCCGCTCACCGAAGACGCGATCCTGCGCCCCAACCCGGGCATCGAGGAAGTGGCGGCACGCGCGGAGATCGAGCGCCGCAGCCACGAGTGGAGTGCGGACCACCCCGCGTGCGCGGTGACGATCCTTCGCCCGTGCACCGTCGTGGTGCCTGGTGCCCATGACTGGCCGTCGGCCGATCTTGATGGCATCGCCGGGCTTGGCTCAGGCGACGGCGGCCGGCCCGTCCAATTCCTTCACGTGGAGGACCTCGCTGGCGCGGTCGCGGTCGTGCTCGACAACAAGATCAGCGGCCTGCGCAACGTCGCGCCCGCCGGTTGGATCAACGAGGACGAGGCCCGCGCGCTTTCGGGTGGACGGGTTGTGCCGCTGCCCGAACCGGTGCGCCGCGCGTTTCGACGCGTGCGTTTGGGCAAGACCGTGAATCGCGGCGCCGAGGCGCTGTCGTCGCATCCATGGGTGATTGCGAGCGACGCGTTGCGCGCTGAGGGTTGGTCGCCGGTCTTCGACAACCGCGAAGCGCTCGTGGCGACGCGTCGGCCGACGCGGTGGCAGCGGCTGTCGCCGACGAAGCGCCAGGAGCTGTCAATGGCGGTGGTCGGTGGAGCCGCGGTTATCGCGATCGTCGCCGCGGTAATTGGGCTTAGGCGCCGCGCTCGCGCAAGGTAACAACAAACGTCTGCGGGTGACCCGACCGCCATACGGTGACCTTCACGAGCTCGCCGACCTTCCGAGTGCGCACGCTCACGATTACGTCCGCGATGCCGCTCACGCGCTTGCCGTTCACGGTCGTGATGACGTCTTGCGCTTTCAGGCCGGCGAGGTCCGCGGGGCTGCCCTTCGTGACTTCGTTGATCAGCGCACCGCCGGTTAGCCCGAGCGACTTCGCCATCGAAGGCTCGAGGTCTTCGCCGCGCACGCCGAGCCACACGTGCACGACGCGTCCGGTGCTCAGCAGCTGTTCGGCGACGTCGCGGGCGATGTCTATGGGCGTCGCGAAGCCGAGTCCTTCGGCGCCGACCTCGCTCACCGCGATCGCAGTGGTGATGCCGATCACGTGCCCGTTTGCGTCAACCAGCGCGCCGCCTGACGACCCGGGGGAGATCGGCGCGTCGGTCTGAATCATGTCGACGAGCGGCACACCGTCGGACGCATCGATGCGGCGGCCGAGCGCGCTGACGACTCCGACAGTGACCGAGGGCCCGCCCGACAAGCCCAAGGGTGAACCGATCGCGATTGCCTGCTGACCAACCTGTAGCCCGCTCACCGAGCCAAGCGTCGCAACGGGCATCTCCGAGTCGACCTTCAGCACCGCGATATCGGTGTCTGCGTCGGTCCCCACGATCTTCGCGGTCAGCGACGTGCCGTCTGCCGCGATAACGGTGACGGTCGACGCGCCGTCCACCACGTGACGGTTGGTCAGGATGTGGCCGTCGGTGCGAAACGCGACGCCCGACCCTGCCACCTTCTGGCCGCCACCAGTAACGGCTCGAATCTCCACGATGGCGGGGCGAAGCCGCTGGGCCACCGATACGACAGTGTTGGTCGCCGCGGCCGCTGATGCCTGCAGAACCGTGGAGTTCGCGACGCGCTCAATACTGCGAACTGGCGTGACATTGCCGTTGAATCCACCGATCGCGGCGATCAGACCGGCAGTGAAGAGCGCGCCGATCATCCCGGCGAGACCCGCTACTGCGAACACGTTGGGGGTCTTGACGCGGACCGGCGCTGGCTCGGGCGCGCCCCCGCCGCCGCCAACGGCTATTTCGGACGGGTGGCGCCAGAGGCGGTCATCGGGGTGGACCCACCCGCGACCGACCTCGTCTTCTTCGCCGTCAAAGGGTTCCACCGGTATCGAGACTACCGATGGCTTGTCACCGACAGGCATCGCCCCGCGTACGCTCTGGCCTATGTGTGGGGTGCCCAAACCGTGAGCAATCTGATTTACCTGGGGCTTGCGGCAATCTTTACTGCTGTGGGGTGCACCATTATCTGGCTGCGGCAACGCAAGCCAACCGGCGTAGACACCGGCATCGACGCGTTCCGGCGCGAACTACAGGCGCTCGCGCCGAACAGCGACGTGTTCGATCCGCGTCGTCCACCCGACGACGAGGACGGCCGTTCTGGCTAGAGACCTCGCAATCGACCTCGGTACGGCCAACACCCTCGTTTACGCGAAGGGCGTTGGCATCGTGCTGAACGAACCGAGTGTTATCGCGCTCAACAGTCGAACCCAAGAAGTGCTTGCGATGGGACGCGAAGCGTGGCAGATGATCGGTCGCACGCCCGGCTACATCGTCGCGGTCCGCCCGTTGCGTCAAGGCGCTATCACTGACTTCGACATCACACAGCGGATGATCCGGCTGCTGCTGCAACGCGCCGGTGTGTCGCGTTTCAATCGTCCCCGCGTGCTGATTTGCGTGCCGTCCGCGATTACCGAAGTGGAGAAGCGGGCAGTGGAAGAAGCGGCCCGTCGCGCTGGAGCCGCGGCCGCGTTCTTGATCGAACAGCCCATGGCGGCCGCGATCGGCGCGGGCCTGCCCATTCACGAACCGCTCGGCAACATGGTCGTCGACGTCGGAGGCGGCACGTCGGAAACTGCGGTCATCTCGCTCGGCGGCGTGGTCGCACTCGATGCGATCCGCGTCGGCAGCTTCGACATCGACGCATCGATCCAGGCCTACGTGCGACGCGAGTACGGCATCGCGATCGGCGAGCGCACCGCAGAAGAAATCAAGATGCACATCGGGTCCGCGTATCCCGTCGAAGGACTCGTGGCCGGTCTCGAGGTGCGCGGGCGCGACCTGATGTCGGGGTTGCCCAAGACGATCATCCTCACCGCTGAAGTGGTGCGCGAGGCGATCGAAGAAAACGTGAAGGCGATGGTCTTGTCCGTGCTGCAATGCCTCGCGCAGGCCCCGCCCGAACTGGCACAGGACCTGATCTCGCAGGGCATCCACCTCGTCGGCGGCGGCGGCATGTTGTCCGGCCTCGACAAACGCATCGCCGTCGAGGCGCAGATCCCGGTGCACCTCGTCGAGGCGCCGCTCGAGTGCGTCGTGCTCGGCGCCGGTAAATGCCTTGAATCCTTCGAGTCATTGCGAGTGATGTTCATGGGTGCCGATCGCTAACGAAGCCGCCCGCGATCGGCTGGCGCAGGTCGCGACGCAGACCGGACTGACCGTCCCCGAAGACATCGAGCTCATCGAGAGCTGGTCGAATGACGTGTGGCGGTGCGGCGACGTTTTCGTGCGCGTGTGTTTCCGCGGTGATCGCGACCGCGTAGCGCGCGAAGTCGCGATAGGCGCGGCGTTGCCCGACGAGATGCTGTACCCAGAGATCGTCGAGTCGGGCCGAGACGACGATTTGAGGGCGTCGTGCTGTGGGAGCGGTGGAAGACGATGCCCGACCGAGAGTTGCGTCCGCTGATCGCGCAGTTGACCGACACGCTGCGCGCGCTGCACGCGTGGACGCCGCCGGACGACGTGCTGACGCTCCTGCGTGATCACGCGGCCGCCGCGCGTGAGACCGCTGACGACGTTGTCGGCCACGACCTGTTGCCCCTGCCTTTCCCGCGGGCGGCGCCGCTGTTCGACGCCGCACTGAAGATGCCGTTTGTAGATCCCGGCCTTGTCCGCGCCGTCGCGCAACGCATCGAGGAACTCGCCGCGCACGATCCGTTCGCGACTCCGTCTGACAAGGTCGTGCACGGCGATGCGTCTTTCGCGAACGTGCTCGCGGTCGACGGACGGGTGACGGCGCTCATCGACTACGAGTGGGCGCGACTCGGGCCACCCGACGCCGAGTTGGTGTCGCTCGTTCGCCAAGCCGGGCATTGGCGCGCAGAACGACCTGACTACCCGCCGATCATGCGCTGGCTCGAAGAGGACTACCCCGAGATGTTCGCGGCACCGGACTTGCGCGAGCGGGTCTGGCTCACCGAGCTTGTGTATGTCCTGCGCCAACTCGTGGTCTGGCCGCCGGACGGACCGGCCGAGACGCAGGAGGAACCGCACCCCGTCCACACCCTGCCGCGTCTCGTCGAAGGGCCGTGGGCCTACTAGTCATTCCGGGGCAGGAAAATCACCCATCGGGGGCATACCGGTTTCTTCGGTAATTCGTCACAGTCGGTATGTGTTCCGCCGCGTCCTTCTCACCATCGCGTCGATGCTGGCCGCCGCGGGCGCTGTCGCGCTCACCGTTGGTGGCGTTGGCCAACCCTCGCCCTCGCTGAGCCTGTCCGTCGGTGCGGTCCCGACGTCAACGCCTGACGATCTGCCGGACTTGCTCGTGCCGTCCGACTCGACGCCGGATGAGACAACGACGACCGCCGCCCGTCCCGCGACCACGGTGAAGGCCGGAGCGACGACGACTACTTCGGTGAAAGCGCCGGCGACAACGCCCACGACTACCGCGCGCGTGGCCGATCCCACCAGGGCCGTCGTCCTGGCGGTCAATCGCACCCAATTCGACGTGAAGATGTGGGTCGGCGATGTGTCGGAGCACGAAGCGTGGTTGAGCCCGGGCGAAAGCGTTGAATGGCGCGTAACGCCGTCAGACAGAAATCCGGATGCAGCGGGAGCCGTGGCCAAAGACTCGTATTGCGGCGGGAAGTGGTTTGACCAGAACAACCTGGTCGCCGGCCACCTCTACACCGTCGAGGCGCGGCCCGGCGGCTTCTGCGCCAACGGATTCTCGATGCCGATCCTGCACCTGAAGGACGACACGACGGGCGCCGAAAAGTCCTTCGTCGACGGGCTGATCCCCGACGCCAACCACGCGCTCATCTATGTGGTCAACAAGTTCAGCGCGCAGGTGAAAATCGCGATCAACGACGACAGCTCGCACGAGTGGACGTTGGTGCCCGGTGAGTGGGGCACGACTACGAGCTTGAAGACCTCGAACGAGCACGGCGACGGAGCGACCATCACGCGTCTCGATCTGCAGTGCGGATACGGCGACGGCCATGAGTACTTCCAGGGTGGCCACACCTACCGTCTTGAAGCAGTCGCTGGGCAGAAGTGCCATGAGGGTTCGGACGGGCCGAACCTGATGATCCACGACCTCACCTCGCGCACGACCCGTTCGCTGGATCCGGCGATCGCGGTCCTTCCCCGGTCCGGTTAGTTCGTTAGGGGCGGCGCAGGTCCTCCGCCGCTTGACGCACTTGCCAGTCACGATCAGTTAGCGCCTTGTCGATCGCGCCTTCAACGCGCGGACCGTCGAACGGCGCGAGTGCGAGCACGGCCCGCCGGCGGATCGCCGGCTTGTCTTCGCAGGCGCGCAGGATCGCGTCGAGCCCGCGCTCGTCGCCGATCGCCCCGAGCGCGGCTACCGCGGCCTCACGGCACAGCGGTTCGTCGTGCGACGTGGTCATAGTGATGAGCGCGGCGAGCGCGTCGTCGAGGACGGGGTTGGTTTCGCTCCATTCCCCGAACGACCAGGCGGCGGCTTCGGCGACGAGCGCGTCGGTGTCGCGGAGCAGTACGAGCAGTATCGGCCCGACTACTTCTCGGTCATCTACGCCGGCCGCGATCGTGGCGCAACGGCGCCGCACGGCGGGTTCGCCGTCTCGCAGCCCGGACACCAATATTGGCGCGTCGAGAGCATTTGTCCTGGCCAGAGCGGCTATTGCGGTTGCGCGTACCGATGGATCTGGGTCCGACGCGAGTCGCCGAGCGGTGTCGATATCTCCCGTATGTCCAGCGAGAGCGGCGGCTCTGCGCCTTTCTGGGGGAGGACTTTTGGCCGCCGACATAGAACAATGTTGCTCATGGGAGGTTCGCGGCGCTTACTGATCGTTCTTCTCGCGGGCCTGCTGTTCTCCGTCGGTGGCGCCGCGGTCATCAAGCGCAACGAAAAGTTCGTCGAAAACCCGATGCTCACCGCGGCTGCGGTAGTAACGACAACGTCGACAACTGTCGCCGCACCGCCCACGACGCTCGCCGCGCCCGCCCCGCGCCCGGCCAAGCCGGTAAAGAACCCCGGTTCGTACGCGGCCGAGCCCGTCGTGGAGATCGGCACGATCGAGATCCCCAAGATCGGACTGATGAGCCGGATCATGCACGGCATCACGATGCGCAACATCGATCACGGTCCGAGCCACTGGCCTGGCACGGCGTTTCCGGGCGAGAACGGCAACGCGGTGTTCGCCGGCCATCGCGTCACCAAGACCCGTCCGTTCAATCGGCTCGACGAACTTCAAGTCGGCGACCTCGTTATCTTCCGCATCCAAGGTCAGAAGAGCACCTACGCGATGACAGGTTCCGAGATCGTCACCCCGGACGCGTTGCGAATCATCAATCCGACCCAGAACGCCACGGCGACGCTGTTCGCGTGCCATCCGAAAGGGTCGGCGAAGCAGCGCATCGTTGCGTACTTTTCGCTTGTCGACACCGTCGCGGAATAGCGCGCCGCGCTAGTTCAGCGCCTCCTGAATCAGGATCGACGCGACACCGATAACGGTGACCAGGATGACCGCGACGGCGATGCCCAGCGCCAGCACCATCGCTGCGAGCGCGAAAACCGATCGTCGCTGCTTGCGCAAGCGCCGTCGCGGCAGATTCGCGGCCGGCGGTCCTTGTGAAAGGTCGGCGACCGCCGGCTCAAGCCACGCGACGGGCTCCGGCTCCGGTTGGGGCTCGGGCTCAGGCGCCGGGGCAACTGCGGGCTCGGGTTCTGCAAACTCGAACAGCGGCTCGGTCTCGACGAACGGCGTTTCAGTCTCGACGAACGGCGGTTCAACCTCACGGACCGGCGACGCCGCCGCCGCAACGGGTTCCATGAACACCGAAATGTCGAAGTCGGCCGGAGGCGGCAATGGAGGATCGGCTGGCTCGGGTTCGACTGCGATTCCGAAGTCTTGTGATGTTTTCGCCAGGTCTTCTTGCGAAAACATCACAAGAGGCGAGGGTTCAAGCTCAGGATCGAGCTCCGGCGCGGGTTCGGGTTTGGGTTCCGACCCGTACACCGGCTCCGGTTCGACGGGTTCGGGTTCAGGCGCCGGGGCAATTGCGGGCTCGGGTTCCAACCCGTACACCGGATCCGGTTCTGGTTCGGGTTCGGGCTCAGGCTCGGGTTCGGGTTCGGGTTCGGGCTCGGGTTCTGATGGTTCCGGTTCTGGTTCGGGTTCGGCGGCGACGACGGGGTTTGGTTCGGGTGCGGGGGTTGGATCGGTCCACTCGTCGACGAGGTCGGCTTCGCGCAGCCACGACACCTCGAGGTCGGCGAAGGGGTCGTCGGTTGGTTCGTGGGGCGGTTGGTCGCTCACGACGGACCCCTGAGTTCAGTCAGGGCGCGCGACGTGGCACGCTTGGCATCCCCGATGGACACCCTGACGAACAACGACGCGCGCCGGGACACGACCGGGAGGGTAGTGCCAGGTCCTTTGCAGTGGACGCCGCCGGACGCGCCCCGCAAGAACTGGTACGCGCTCATCGCGGCGCCGCTCGGCGTTCTCGGCGTCCTGATTTTTCTCATCGCCCAAATTGAGTTGCCGTACGTCGCGCTCGCTCCCGGCGGCGCCGACCCAATCAACCAACTGCTCGAGGTGCCGGAGGACAAGGCATTTCCGCCTAAGGGCAGCTTCCTGCTCACGACCGTGTCGCTCGAAGCGAGCGTGCGGCCGTACGACTTCGTACGCGACTGGTTCGATCCCGACTTCGAAATCATTGCGAAGAAGGACCTCCTCGGCGACTCGTCTGAGCAGCAATACACGCGGCAAG
>Ga0307505_10003165_pt1 | contig 10521 bp, 6 predicted proteins | sample 23_S_MG_FD_202183 | JGI IMG/M metagenome (GOLD analysis project Ga0307505, IMG submission 202183) | Soil microbial communities from Populus trichocarpa stands in riparian zone in the Pacific Northwest, United States - 23_S | ecosystem: Environmental > Terrestrial > Soil > Riparian zone > Trees... | reverse complement strand
CGAACTCCCACCCCGCGGCGCGATACGCCTCGAGGAATGTCACGAGGGCGACACCGCGCCGGCGCGTGTCGCCCGTCGCGTAGTAGCTGAGATACAGGCTGCACTTGCGCTTGAGGTCGAACGTCGCGACGTACGTGCGCTGCCACTGCGCCTCACCGGCGTCCTGCGCCCGGTCGATGAAATCGCGCAGCGGCGCGGCGACCGGGCGGGGCAGCCGGTCGACGTGGCCGCGGAGGGCGTCCAGACGCGCGAACCACGCGGCATCCGGGTAGTCGAGCAGGAGTGAGACGAGCATGTGCGCCCGCGCCCGCTGGTCGTGCGGCATCGACAGCGAGGGCAGCTCCGTCGGCATGGCCTTGCGGGGCGTGACGCGCGTGACGGTGACCATCACGCGTCCTCGTCCGTGCTGCGCGCGGCCGCGGCGGGCGGGAACAGCCCTCCTGGATCGCTGTTGCCGTCCCAATTGAGAAGGTTCACGCGCCCCGGCGTCGACGGCCGGTCGGCCGTCTGCCGGCTCGCGAGGGCGTGGAAGTTCTCGATCGCGACGGGAACGGACTTGCCGCTCGACGATCCGAAGGGCCCCGCGCCGCCCATGCCCGGTCCGTCGTCGAAGTCGAGCGAGCACGCCATCTCTTCGAGGTCGTGGGCCTGCTCGGTATGCGCCGACGGGATGACGTAGCGCTCTTCGTACTTCGCGATCGCGAGGAGGCGGTACATCTCCTCCATCTCGGTCCCCGTCATGCCGACCGCGTTCGCGATGCGCTCGTCGCGCACGTCGTCGATCGAGACGCCGCGCATGTACGAGCGCATCGCCGCGAGTGTGCGCAGCGCCCGGTCGACGGGGGCGATGTCACCCGCCGTGAACAGCTCGGCGAGGTAGCCGATCGGGATGCGCAGCCTGTCGATCGCGGCGAAGAGCGTGCGCGCGTCTTCGCCGTCGTTGCCGGATCCGGTCACCACGTCGACGACGGGGGAGAGCGGCGGGATGTACCAGACCATCGGCATCGTGCGGTATTCGGGATGCAGCGGCAGGGCGACCTGGTACTGCATGAGTCTCCAGATCGGGCTGCGCTGCGCGGCGTCGATCCAGTCCTCGGGGATGCCCTCCGCGCGTGCCGCCTCGACGACGGCGGGATCGTGCGGGTCGAGGATGATGTCGCGCTGCGCCTGCAGGAGGTCTTTGTCGTCTTCGACACTCGCCGCGGCAGCGACGCGATCGGCGTCGTACAGCACGAGGCCGAGGTAGCGGAGGCGCCCGACGCACGTCTCGGAGCACACGGTCGGCAGGCCCACCTCGATGCGCGGATAGCACATCGTGCACTTCTCGGCCTTGCCGGTGCGGTGGTTGAAGTACACCTTCTTGTAGGGGCATCCCGACACGCACATGCGCCAGCCGCGGCACGCGTCCTGGTCGACGAGCACGATGCCGTCCTCGGCGCGCTTGTACATCGCGCCCGAGGGGCACGACGCGACGCACGACGGATTGAGGCAGTGCTCGCAGATGCGGGGCAGGTAGAACATGAAGGCCTTCTCGAACTCGGCCTTGACCTCTTCGCTCATCTTCTTGAGGATCGGGTCGTCCTGCATCGTCTCGAGCGACCCGCCGAGGTCGTCGTCCCAGTTCGCCGACCACGAGATCTTCATGTTCTCGCCGGTGAGGAGGCTCTTGGGTCGCGCGACGGGGGTGTGCTCGGCGCGCGGAGAGTTCAAGAGCATGTCGTAGTCGTACGTCCACGGCTCGTAGTAGTCGTGGATCTCGGGCAGCTTCGGGTTCGAGAAGATGTGCGCGAGCTTCGAGAGTCGTCCGCCGCCGCGGAGCTTCAGGCGCCCGCGCTTGGTGCGCACCCAGCCTCCCTGCCACTTCTCCTGGTCTTCGTACGTGCGCGGGTAGCCGACGCCGGGGCGCGTCTCGACGTTGTTGAACCACACGTACTCGACGCCCGTGCGGTTCGTCCAAGCCTGCTTGCACGTCACCGAGCAGGTGTGGCATCCGATGCACTTGTCGAGGTTCATGACCATCGACATCTGAGCCATGACCTTCATCAGTACGCCACCTCCTGGCTGCGGCGGCGGATCGTCGTGATCTCGTCGCGCTGATTGCCCGTCGGGCCCAGATAGTTGAACGCCCATGCGAGCTGCGCGTACCCGCCGATGAGATGGCTGGGTTTGAGCAGGATGCGGGTGAGCGAGTTGTGGATGCCGCCGCGCTGACCGCTCGTCTCGGCGATCGGCACGTCGATCGTGCGGTCCTTCGCGTGGTACATGTACACCGTGCCCTCCGGCATCCGGTGCGACACGATGGCCCGCGCGACGACGACGCCGTTGCGGTTGTACGACTCGATCCACTCGTTGTCGCGCACGCCGATCTTCTGCGCGTCCTGCGCGCTCATCCAGATCGTCGGGCCGCCGCGGCTGAGGGAGAGCATGAAGAGGTTGTCCTGGTACTCCGAGTGGATCGACCACTTCGAGTGGGGAGTGAGATACCGCACCGTCACCTCGGCCTGAGCCACCGCAGAAGGACCGCCGAGGCGTTTCGTGTGACCTACTCTCGGCGAGCCGAACAGCCGATGCATGTCCAGCGGCGGCCGGAACGTCGGCAGGTTCTCGCCGAGCTCTTCGATCCAGTCGTGGTCGAGGTAGAAGTGCTGACGGCCCGTGAGGGTGTGCCAGGGCTTCAGATGCTCGACGTTGATCGCGAAGGCCGTGTACCGGCGGCCACCGTGCTCCGAGCCGGACCACTCGGGAGAGGTGATGACGCTGCGGGGCTGCACCTGCACGTCGGCGAACGTGAGGTGGGAGCCCTCGTGGTCCTCGGCGAGCTGCGCGATCCGCTGGCCGGTGCGCTTCTCGAGCTCCCGGAAGCCCTGCACCGCGAGCCGCCCGTTGCTCGTCCCCGAGAAGGCGAGGATCATCTCGCACACGCGCTTGTCGGTGTCGAGGCGCACGGAGCCGGCGCCCGGGCCCGACGCGACGGTGCCGTTGACGCGCTTGAGCCGCTCGATCTCCTCGTCCGGGCGATACGTGATGGCCTTCGTCGTCATCCCGAGCTTCGCCGTCAGGGGGCCGAGGCTCTTCCACTTCTCATAGAGGTTCGGGTAGTCGCGCTCGACGACGATGAGCTTCGCCATCGTCTGCCCCGGGACGAGCGGCAGGTCGTCGCGCGGCACGCCGTGCGGCGTCGCCATGACGTCGGGGGTGTCGTGCTGCAGCGGGGAGGCGATGACATCCCGCCGCACGCCGAGGTGCGTGCGCGCGAACTCGCTGAAGCGCTCGGCGAGAGCCCCGAAGAGATCGAAGTCGGTGCGCGTCTGCCACGGCGGATCGATCGCCGGGGTGAACGCGTGGATGAACGGATGCATGTCGGTGGACGACAGATCGTGCTTCTCGTACCAGGTGGCGGCCGGCAGCACGATATCGCTGTACAGCGTCGTCGACGTCATGCGGAAGTCCGCCGTCATGAGCAGATCGAGTTTGCCGACCGGGGCGTCGTCGCGCCAGCGGATGTCGCGCGGGCGCGACCCCTCGGGCGTCTCGGAGGCGCGTACCGCCGAATCGGTGCCGAGGAGGTGCTTGAGGAAGTACTCGTTGCCCTTGCCCGACGAGCCGAGGATGTTCGCGCGCCAGATGTCGACGACGCGGGGGAAGTTCTCCGGAGCGTCGGGGTCCTCGACGGCATACCTGAGGGACCCGTCGGTGAGGCTGTCGACGATGTGCTGCGCGGGCTCCTTGCCCGCGGCTTCCGCCTCGTCGCACAGGTCGAGCGGATTGCGCGAGAACGTGGGGTAGTCCGGCATCCAGCCGCGCTTGACCGACTCGACGAGGCAGTCCGCCGTCGTGCGGTCGGCGAACTTCCCGCGCGCGAGCGGCGAGGCGAGCTGATCGGCGGGGAGGCCGTCGTACCGCCACTGGTCCGTCGCGAGGTACCAGAACGCCGTGCCGATGTGCTGGCGCGGCGGGCGGTTCCAGTCGCCCGCCGTCGCATACTGCGCGTACCCGGTGATGGGGCGCACCTTCTCCTGGCCGACGTAGTGCGCCCAGCCGCCGCCGTTGACTCCCTGGCACCCCGTCATCGTCGTGAGGGCGAGGAACGTGCGGTAGATCGTGTCGGAGTGGAACCAGTGGTTCGTGCCCGCGCCCATGAGGATCATCGAGCGTCCGCCCGAGCGCTCGGCGTTGTCGGCGAACTCGCGGCCGATGCGCGTCGCCTGCGCGGCGGGGACCGACGTGATCTCCTCCTGCCACGCAGGGGTCCCGGGTGTCGACGGGTCGTCGTAACCCGTCGGCCACTCGCCGGGAAGGCCCGGGCGGCCGACGCCGTACTGTGCGAGCAGGAGATCGAAGACCGTCGTCACGAGTCGACCGGCGACACGCCGCACCGGCACGCCGCGCACGACGACCCCCGATCCGCCCGCGTGCTCCGACCCGGCCTCCGGCGTCAGATCGAAGCGCGGCAGGAGGATCTCGGCCGTCTCGGTCGCGTCGGCGAGGTCGGCGACCGACAGCGGCGGCACGACCTCGCCGAGGTCGAGGTTCCAGTCGCCCTCGTCCTCGGGAGTGAACCGGTGGCCGAGCGATCCGTTCGGCACGGTCGGCGCGCCGGCCTGGTCGAGGAGCACGGTCTTGAACTCGGCGCGCGGCGCCGCGGCATCCGTTCCGCCCAAGTCGCTCGCGGTGAGGAATTTGCCCGGCACGAGTCCGTCGCCGTGCGGCTCGAGGGTCACGAGGTAGGGCGCGTCGGTGTAGCGACGCATGTAGTCCTCGAAGCGCGCGGTGCGCTTGTGGACGAAGTGCTCCGTGAGGATGACGTGCCCCATCGACAGCGCGAGCGCGGCGTCGGTGCCGGGATGGGGTGCCACCCACTCGTCGGCGAACTTCGTGTTGTCGGTGTAGTCGGGCGAGACCGTCACGACCTTCTGGCCCCGGTAGCGGGCCTCAGCCATGAAGTGCGCGTCGGGCGTGCGGGTGACGGGGACGTTCGACCCCCACATGATGAGGTAGCCCGCGTTCCACCAGTCGGCCGATTCGGGCACGTCGGTCTGATCGCCGAAGACCTGCGGGCTCGCGACCGGCAGGTCGGCGTACCAGTCGTAGAACGACAGGATCGAGCCGCCCACGAGGTTGAGGAACCGGGCGCCGGCGCCGTGCGACACCATCGACATCGCCGGGATGGGGGAGAAGCCCGCGATGCGGTCGGGCCCGTACCTCTTCACCGTGTAGACGTGCGCCGCCGCGGCGATCTCCATGGCTTCGTCCCACGTCGTGCGCACGAGTCCGCCCTTGCCGCGCACGCTCTTGTAGGCACGGGATGCCTCGGGGTCTTCGACGATGGACTCCCACGCGTCGACGGGGTCGGGGTGGGTGCGCTTCGCCGCGCGGTACAGCTCGGCGAGCGTGTCGCGGATGTACGGGTAGCGCACGCGCGTGGGCGAGTAGGTGTACCAGCTGAACGCCGCGCCGCGCGGGCAGCCGCGCGGCTCGTACTCGGGCGAGTCGGGGCCGACCGACGGATAGTCGGTCTGCTGCGCCTCCCACGTGATGATGCCGTCCTTGACGTACACCTTCCACGAGCACGACCCCGTGCAGTTGACGCCGTGCGTCGAGCGGACGACCTTGTCGTGCGCCCACCTGTCGCGGTAGAAGACGTCGCCCGAGCGGCCGCCGTCGAGGAAGAGCGTGCGCAGATCGGCGGAGACCTCGCCCTTGCGGAGGAATCGGCCCATCCCGAGGAGAGTGTCGGCGAGCGGACCGTCGGTGGCGGGTGTCGTGCGGATGTCGGGGGTCATGTCGGTTCCTCCCAGCCTCGCGAGTGCGACCAGCATCCTCCTCATGCGCTCACTCCCATGTCGATGTATGCCGTGTTTATTGCGGGCGCGCCGGGTCCGGGGCATGAAAGCAATAAACCCGGTGATGCCGGGGCAGGTCCGGGTGCGGAATGTGAGTACGTTCACTCTCAACGATTGGAGCGACGATGACGGCGACGACGGCTCCTCCCGCGGCGAACCTGCGGGGCGGCATGTTCCAGGTCCTCATCGCGACCCTCGCCTCCACCGTGGGATTCTGGGCGTGGATGGCGATCGCACCGCTGCAGGGGCTCTACGCCTCCGAGATGGGGCTCGATCAGGGCCAGATCTCGCTCATGCTCGCGACGCCCGTGCTCGTCGGGGCGCTCGGCCGCATCGTCGTCGGCGCTTTCACGGATCGCTTCGGCGGACGCACGATGTTCACGCTCGTGCTGCTCGCCGCGGTGCCGGCCGTCCTGCTGGTCGCGCTCGCCGGCAGCATCCGCAGCTTCCCGCTGCTGCTGGTGGCGGGGTTCCTCCTCGGCATCGCCGGCACGATCTTCGCCGTCGGCATCCCGTTCTCGAGCGCCTGGTTCCCGCCCGAACGGCGCGGGTTCGCGACCGGTGTCTTCGGCATGGGGATGATCGGGACGGCCGTCTCGGCGTTCCTGACCCCACGCCTGGCCCTGAGCATCGGCTATCTCGCGACGCACCTGCTCATCGCGGGCATCATGGTCGCCGTGGCCGTGCTCGCGTGGTTCACGCTGCGCGACTCGCCGGCGTGGACTCCGAGCCGCCAGGCCCTCGTCCCGAAGGTCGTGGGTGCGCTGAAGCTCCCCGTCACGTGGCAGATGTCGTTCCTCTACGCGATCGTGTTCGGCGGGTTCGTCGCGTTCTCGACGTTCCTCCCGAAGTACCTCACGACGATCTACCCCGACGACGTGGATGCCGTGGGTGCGGGCACGCGGACCGCGATGTTCGCCGCCGCCGCTGTCATCGCGCGGCCGATCGGCGGCGTGCTGGCCGACAGGGTCGGGCCGAAGGTCATCTCGCTCATCTCCCTCGCCGGGATCGTTTCCTGCGCTTACATCGTCGGGCAGGAGCCGCCGGAGGGCGTGCTGACCGGAGTGACGTTCCTGCTCATGGCGGCGGCGATGGGCCTCGGCATGGGCGCGGTCTTCGCGTGGGTCGGTCCCTCGACACCGCCCGACAAGGTGGGCGCCGTGACCGGCGTCGTCGCGGCGGCGGGCGGTCTGGGCGGATACTTCCCGCCGCTCGTCATGGGGGCGACGTACAACGCCGAGACCAACTCCTACGCGCTCGGGCTCTGGCTGCTCGTGCTCGTGGGCGCGGTCGCGCTCGTCGTCGCGGGGATGCTGCGCGACACGCGGGCGAAGTGACGTCGAGGTTCAGTCCCCGGGCGCCGCTTCAGCTTCGAGGTGGACCCGACAGCGGTCGTGCGACCGGAACGGCTCGAGGAGCGTGAGGCTGAGCGGCCCCGGCACCTGCGCGAGCAGGTCGCGGATGAGCTGCTCATGCACGCGGCACACGAGCTGCGGGTCACGGTCGAAGAGCGAGTAGTACGGGCACGGCACGAGCTCGACCTCGAGGCTCGCGTCGTCGACCTCGGGTTGCAGCCCCGCGTCGTCGAGATGCTCGTAGAGGGCGTCGAGCTGGTGCAGGGCGTCGTCGTCGAGGTCGCTCTGCACCGATGCGGGCGCGATCCGGCGCAGCAGGTCGCCGTGCTGGCGGGCACGGTCGACCCGGTCGTCGGCCTCGGGATTCTCGCCGGGCTCGGACACCGGGTGATACGTCGCGGGCGGGCGGCCACGCGTGCCGGGATGCGTCGTGTGCCGCGTCACGAGTCCCTCGTGCTCGAGCACGACGAGGTGATCTCGTGCCGTGTTCTCGTGCAGACCCGTGCGCTCGGCGAGATCCCGCAGCAGCAGGCCGGGGGTGCTCTGCACTTCGGCCAGCAACAGCATCCGGCTCGCTTGCGCGAGCCCGCGGAAGTCGTCCGTCCGACGGGGCATGGCCCGATTATGGCAAGGAACCGCCGTCCGTGGAATCACCATCCGCTCAGCGGCTCGAGTCGGGTGAGCTCGTCCGCGCCGCCGCGCAGGGCGTGCACGTGCCGCGCGGCGACCGAGAGCCGTGAGATGGACGTCGACAGCGTGAGGGCGCCGATCGTCTCGGCCCGCTCGTTGCGGACGGGCACAGCGAGGCAGCCGCGATCGGGTGCGAGCATCGCGGCCTGCTCGGTGTATCCGCGCACCGTGTAGGCCTCCGCGATCGCACGCAGGTCCTCCGCCGAGGGACGGGTGCGCCAGCGCGGCGCGCGGGGGGCATCGCGGTCGTGGTGGCCGATGAGCCAGAGATGCCCGATCGCAGAGCGGGTCGGATCGCCCAGCAGCGTCGCCGGGTCGGACAGCGGGTGCGCGGGGTCCTCGTCGAGGATGGTGAGCCCCGCGCTGTGGAACCCGAACAGATGCACTGCCTCGCCGGTCTCGGTGCGCAGGGCTTCGACGACCGGCGCGTACGGCGGGCGACGGTGGGCGTCGACGACGGCAGCGAGCTCGAGCACGCGCGCCCCCAGGAGGAAGCCCGAGAAGTCCGCGCGCCGTACGAGGTACTCGTCGCGCACGAGCGAGTTCACGATGCGGTAGACGGTCGCGCGCGACGCTCCGACGGCCCGCGCGATGTCGGCGGCGGTCGAGCCCTCATCGCGCCGCGCCACCTGTTCGAGGATCTCGAGTGCGAGCCCGAGGCCCTTCTCGGGCAGCCGGGCGCCGGGCTCGGCATCCACCCGGCTCACCGCCGCTCCGCCGTGTCGAGGCAGTCCGCGTCGATCGGCCAGTCGTGGACGCCCACACGCGCGGCCAGTCCGGGATGCCGCGCCAGACGCACCGCGCCGGCTCCGACGACCGCGCCGAGGATCGCCAGCGCCCAGAGCACACCCGCGAGATTGGCGCTCGCGGTCGCGGCGATGTAGAACCCGAGCACGGCGAGCAGCCCCGCCAGCGGAACGGCGGCGAGCACCGTGGCGCGCACGGTGAGTTCGCCGATGCGCGCGAGGAACACCGGCGCGGCGAGGCACATGAGCGCATACGCGAGGACGAAGCCGATCGTCGAGCCCGGCGAGGTCACCACGCGCAGCTCCTGACGCGACCCGCCGAGGGCGTAGATCAGACCGGGGACCGCGAACACGAACGCCGCCAGTGCGAGGCCGCCGATCGCCGGCACGCCGCGGCGGGAGACCCGGCCGAACACCTCGGGCAGCAGCCCCTCGCGGCTCATCGCGAACGCCAGGCGCGTCGCGGCGTTCGTCATCGCGAGGGCGCAGGCGAGGAAAGAGACAGCGACGATCAGATCCACCAGCCAGGACAGCCCGGTCACGGTGGCGAGGGATGCCTCGTCCGCCTGCTCGGCGACGATCGAGAGCTGCGCGGCGGTGCCGACGAGCATCACGATCCCCGTCGCGCCGACGCTCACGAGAATGGCGCGCGGAACTGCCGCGAAGGGGCGCCGCGTCTCGGGTCCGAGGGCGACGCCGCTCTCGAAGCCCACGAATCCGATGAGCGCGAAGGCGACGCCCGTCATGATCGCGTCGATCGAGGCGTGCGAGGGGTCGGGAACCAGCAGACCCAGATCCCAGCGCGTGACGCTGAGAGCGGCGATCGACAGGCCGAGCACCGTCAGCACCGCGATCGACTCGATGACGAGCAGCATTCGCGTCGACATCCGAAGTCCGCGCGCGATGACGACCGCGATCACGGCGCCGAACACGAGCATGAGCAGCACGGTGAGCCAGCCGGGCGGCTCCGCGCCCCCCATGGCCAGCTGCGCGATCCGGCTGGAGCCCGAGCTGAGCGTGTTCATCGCGATCGCGAGATAGCCGATGCCGAGAGCGCTGCCGGCGACGAGCCCGACGTGCGCCCCGAGCCCCCGCGCCGCGAACGTGTACAGCGAGCCCGTGCTGGCCACCCGCCGCGCGAACATGCCGATCACGAGCGCGACGCCCACGACGAGGGTGATCGTGATCGCGATGTCGAGGAACGCGAACGAGCCGCTGCGCTCGTAGAGGGCGCCGGGGTGGATCAGCAGCACGCCGGCGGGAGCGGTCGCGGCGACGGACTGGGCGACGACGTCGACGGTGCGCGCGTGGCGTCGCCGCAGGCCCGAGAACGGCGAGCTGCCGCCGAGGTCGGTCCTCGGCCGGCCCTGCCTGATGGCGTCCGCCAGTGCGCTCACGCGTCCTCCTATCGTGTCGAACGGCGTGTGGCGAGAGTAGCGAGCGCTCATTGCACGAGGCGTCGGCTCATGTTTCCGGTGCGTGACACGACGCGAGATCCCGCGGCGGGGCATCCGTCGTCTCGTCTCACCGGGCTTTCGCTCGGCGTTCGCCCGATCACACCGCGGCGAAACGGCGCTCCCCGAGAATCACGATGACGCGGGGCAAGCGCCGCGCCGTCCCCATCGAAAGGAAACCTGTGACTGACACACAGCTCTCGCCAGAGGGAGACTCGCCGCCTCCCTCGACCAGGCGCCGCCTGGTCACCCCGCGCAGGCTCGGCGTCGCGTCGGCGGTCGCCGCCGGTGCGGCGGCCGTCGCACTCGTGTTCGCGACGCAGACCGCCGTGCAGGCCACATCGACGCCGCCCGATGCCGCGTCGACCGCGATCGCCGCCGACAGCACCGACGAGAACGCCCCCGAGAAGGCCGCGACCGTCGCTCCCCCCGC
>Ga0307505_10003164_pt1 | contig 10522 bp, 8 predicted proteins | sample 23_S_MG_FD_202183 | JGI IMG/M metagenome (GOLD analysis project Ga0307505, IMG submission 202183) | Soil microbial communities from Populus trichocarpa stands in riparian zone in the Pacific Northwest, United States - 23_S | ecosystem: Environmental > Terrestrial > Soil > Riparian zone > Trees... | reverse complement strand
TGACGCCGCGCAATTGACAGGCCTCAAGTATCGTACCGTCGGCCTTTCGGCCGACTTGTTCAAGGAGATGGGTGCTGCTGTCACAATTATGGGCGGTGGCGAAATTGTTCCAGCCATGGATCGTGGCCTGCTTGACGCGGCGGAGTTTAACAATCCTTCCTCCGACAAACTTCTTGGATTTGCCGATGTGTCGAAGGACTACATGCTGCAAAGCTATCATCAGTCGGCTGAGTGCTTTGAAATAATCTTCAACAAGGCCAAATTCGATGCGCTGGCACCGGAACTTCAGACGATTGTCAAGTATGCCGTTGAATCGTCCTCGGCCGACATGAGTTGGAAGGCGATGGACCGTTATTCCAACGACCTCGCCGCCCTGAAGGAAGCCGGAGTTAAGGTGCATCGGACGCCAGATTCGGTGCTGCAGGCGCAACTTGCGGCCTGGGACAAAGTGCTTGCCGCACAATCGGCTGAACCCTTCTTTGCCAAAGTGGCCGAAAGCCAGAAGGCCTGGACCAAGCGTGTCGTCGGGCTGCAATTCGATACGGAAGTGGATCAGCGGATGGCCTACGACCATTTCTTCAAAGCCTAGGCTAACATTGTTCACCTTCCCCCTGACTGGGGGAAGGTGGCGCCGAGCGTGGGATGGAGGGGTGGTTTTGAGAACTACCAAAGATAATGCGCCATGAAGAGTGAGCGGTTGCCGTTCATTCTCTTTGCTGCCGGCGTGGCGCTGGTCATTCTGGCGATCTGTTGGTCGCTGTATGCCTATGGCGAGGTAGGCCGAATGGTTGCCTCCAAGGGCCTGCGGCCGGCCAACAGTTTCCATTGCCTTATTTTTTTTGGTGGAACTTGCGATCTTCTATCCGCCGCCCATGCGGAGAAGGGCTCCACAGCCTATTCACCTCTGGTGTTTTGGGCCGGGGTTATCGCGGTGATCGGCAGTTTTACGCTTCATCTTAAGCCACGCACGCTGGGCGAGGCTTGGAGCGCCCGGCTGCAGCGCCTGCTCATCCCGGTGGATCAAGTGAGCACCTTCATCGGGCATGTCTTTGCCTGGTGCATCCTGTTGCTGACGCTGGCGGTCAGCTTTGAAGTGTTTTCACGGTATGTGCTGGGTGCTCCCACCGAGTGGGCATTCGATGCAAGCTACTTTCTCTATGGCGCCCTGTTCATCATGGCAGGGGCCTATGCGCTGTCGCGCAATGCCCACGTCCGCGGCGACTTCCTCTACCGTTCATGGCAGCCCAAAACCCAGGCGGGCATGGACCTGCTTCTCTATATTTTGTTCTTTTTTCCTGGAATCATCGCGTTCATTTATTCGGGATATGGTTTTGCGGCGCAATCCTGGGTCAATCACGAGCATTCGGCCTATAGTCCTGCCGGCCCGCCTATCTATCATTACAAAACACTCATTCCAATAACCGGTGTATTCCTGCTGTTGCAGGGCGTTGTCGAAGTTGTCCGCTGCCTTATTTGCCTCCGCACGGGTGCTTGGCCGAAGCGGCTGCACGATGTTGAAGAACTCGAGAAAGTCATCTTGGAACAACATGCCGATGCCGAGGCCAAGCCATGACCGACCCGCAACTCGGCGTGTTCATGCTTATTCTCTTTGTCGGGCTCATCATGCTGGGCTTTCCGATTGCCTTCACGCTCATAGCCATGGGCGTAGGATTTGCCTGGCTGGCATTTGACGGCAACTGGGAACCGGTCATGTCATTGCTGGTGCAACGCACTTGGTCGGTGATGACCAATGATGTCCTGATCTCGGTGCCGCTTTTTGTCTTCATGGGATATATCGTTGAGCGCGCCAATATCCTTGACCGGCTGTTCCGCTCGATCCAGCTAGCAGCCGGTATTCTGCCAGGCTCCCTGGCCCTGGCCACGCTGTTAACTTGCGCCCTGTTTGCCACCGCCACGGGAATCGTCGGCGCGGTGGTGACCCTGATGGGGCTCCTCGCTTTTCCCGCGATGTTGAAGCAAGGCTATGACGTGCGGCTTTCAGCAGGCGTTGTTTGCGCCGGTGGCTGTCTTGGCATTCTTATCCCGCCGAGCATCATGCTCATTCTCTATGGGGCCACGGCAGGCGTTTCACCGGTGCAACTCTATGCGGGAGCGCTCTTTCCAGGCTTGATGCTGGCGGGCATGTACATGGCCTATGTTATCATTCGCGTGATGATCAATCCGGCACTGGCGCCGCCGCTTCCCGAGATTGAAAGAAATGTCCCATTCATTACTATCGTCCGTGAACTGCTGACTTCGTTTGTGCCTCTCGCGATGCTCATTTTTTCGGTGCTCGGGGCGATCATGTTCGGTGTTGCGACGCCATCGGAGGCTGCTGCCATCGGCGCGTTGGGTGCATTGGTCCTGGCTGCCGCCTATCGTTCACTGACATTCGAGAAACTGAAGGAGTCGGTTTTCCTGACGGCCCGCACCTCCGCCATGGTGTGCTGGCTGTTTGTCGGCTCGTTCACCTTCTCCGCCGTCTTTGCCATCCTTGGCGGAGATGCCGTGATCAAGGACTTTGTGGTTGGCCTTGACCTTTCTCCGCTCATGTTCCTGATTGTCACGCAGATCATTATTTTCATTCTGGGCTGGCCGCTTGAATGGACAGAAATCATCGTGATTTTTGTGCCGATTTTCCTGCCCTTGCTGGACCACTTCGGGATTGATCCGCTGTTTTTCGGCATCCTCATTGCCCTCAACATCCAGACGTCGTTCCTGTCGCCACCGGTGGCCATGGCACCGTTCTACCTGAAGGGTGTGGCCCCAAAACACGTGAACATCAATGACATCTTCGCCGGCGTGATGCCGTTTATCGTCATTGTAATTCTTGCCATGGTCCTGCTCTACATCTTCCCGGCCATTGGCATGTGGCTTCCAAGCTATCTCTACGGGCGCTGAACTGCCGCTTTTGAGGGAATTCGGGCGCTCTTGAAGCGGGTTGCTTTGGGACCATATAGACGCTAAACCGCCCCGAAATTGAAATAGGTTCGCTCCCCCATGCAAACGGTTCTTCTGGTTATTCATCTCATTATTGCCCTGGCCCTGATTGGCGCAGTGCTGCTGCAACGCTCGGAAGGCGGGGCGCTGGGCATTGGGAGCGGCGGCGGCGGCGGTGGCAACCTGTTTTCAGCGCGGGGCGTGGGCAATGCGCTGACGCGGACCACGGCCATTCTGGCTGTGTGCTTCTTCATTACTTCCATCGGTTTAACGCTGATCGCCGTCCGTGGCGGCGGGTCCGGTGGCTCGCTTTTTGATGGTGCGGCGGCTCCTATAGGACAGCAGGCTCCGGCAACCGAAGGGACCGGTGGCAGCGTATTGCCTGAATTGCCCGCGGCGCCCGCCACGCCACAGGTTCCTGTTTCACAATAATTGTTTCACGGTTTTTAACAATAATCTGAAAAACTCAGCTTTTCAGCCTTCGAATCATGTTTGCAAGCGAGTAGGTTGAACTCCCATGGCGCGATACATTTTCATTACCGGCGGCGTGGTTTCTTCCCTTGGCAAAGGCCTGGCTTCGGCAGCACTTGGCGCGCTGCTTCAAGCGCGTGGCTATAGTGTGCGTTTGCGGAAACTCGACCCCTATCTCAACGTCGACCCGGGCACCATGAGCCCCTACCAGCATGGCGAAGTCTTCGTGACCGACGACGGTGCCGAAACCGATCTCGACCTTGGCCATTATGAACGCTTTACCGGAAGGCCAGCCAACAAGCAGGACAACATCACCACGGGGCGCATCTATCAGGACATCATCGCCAAGGAACGGCGCGGCGATTTTCTCGGCGGTACGGTGCAGGTTATTCCGCATGTAACCGACGCCATCAAGGACTTCATCGGTTCGGGCAATGAGGAGTTCGATTTCGTTCTGGTGGAGATTGGCGGAACGGTTGGCGATATCGAAGGCCTGCCGTTTTTCGAGGCGATCCGCCAGTTTGGGCAGGAGGCGCCGCGCGGTTCATGCATCTATATTCATTTGACGCTGCTGCCCTATATCCCGACCGCTGGCGAATTGAAGACCAAGCCCACCCAGCACTCGGTGAAGGAGCTGCGTTCCATTGGCATTCAGCCCGATATTCTGCTCTGCCGGGCTGACCGGGAAATTCCCGAAAGCGAAAGGCGCAAGATTGCCCTGTTTTGCAATGTGAGGCCTTCTGCCGTTATCCAGGCTTTGGATGTTGCAAGCATTTATGATGTTCCCCGGGCCTATCACACGGAAGGCCTGGACCAGGAAGTGCTGGATGCCTTTGCGATTAAGAATTCAAAAGCGCCCGATCTTTCCAAGTGGGAAGGCATCATGCAGCGGGTGACCCAGCCCGAAGGCGAGGTGAAGATTGCCGTTGTCGGGAAATACACGGGATTGCTTGATGCCTACAAATCACTGAATGAAGCCTTGGTGCATGGGGGAATTGCAAACAACGTGAAAGTTCGACTGGAGTGGATCGAGTCGGAGGTTTTCGAGAATGAGGATCCGGCCCCTTATCTTGAAGGGGTTGACGGCATTCTGGTTCCGGGCGGCTTTGGCGAGCGCGGTTCCGAGGGCAAGATCAGGGCTGCAACATTTGCCCGAACCCGCGATGTGCCTTATTTTGGCATTTGCTTTGGGATGCAAATGGCCTGCATTGAGGCGGCGCGGAACCTGTGCGGCATTCCCGATGCAAGTTCGACTGAGTTTGGTCCTACGAAACAACCGATTGTTGGCGAGATGACCGAGTGGATGAAGGGCAACGAACTGGAGCTTCGCAAGGCGGGGGGCGACCTGGGCGGCACCATGCGGCTTGGCGCCTATGACGCTACGCTGGCAAAGGGCAGCAAGATCGCGGAGATTTACGGATCTACGCATATCTCTGAACGCCATCGCCATCGCTATGAGGTGAATACGCGTTATCGTGCGCAACTGGAAAAGGCGGGCATGCGGTTTGCAGGCATGTCGCCCGACGGGCTTTTGCCGGAAACGATCGAGTATCCCGACCATCCCTGGTTTATCGGGGTGCAATACCATCCCGAATTGAAGTCCAAGCCCTTCGAGCCCCATCCGCTGTTTGCCTCCTTCATTGGTGCAGCCGTAAACAAGAGCCGATTGGTATAGCCATGGGAAAAGCGCTCCAGCTTTTGAAGCCCTGGATTGCGCTAATATTTTTCGTCGGCTTGCTGGTCGGTCCCGCTTCTGCCTTTGATGAGGCGGTTATCGGGCAGGCGGAGCGTTCGGCATTGGCCTTCCGCGCCAATCTTCAGGCCATTGACAGTGAATTGGCGCTATCGTCGATTACCGACCAGCGGCTGATTGACCATCGCACTACGCTTGAAGATATTCGCATCAAAGCGCTGAACCAATCGAGCGCGCTTAATGAGCCGATCAGGGAAATTGCCGAGCAGGTAGCAAAACTTGGACCCGCTCCTCCGGCGGAACGAACGGAATCAGTTGAAATTGGAGCGCAACGCAAGCTGCTGAACGATGTTCTCAATCGTTTGCAGGGCGCCAAGACCCAGCTCGAACTGGTTGCCGTTGAAGCTGAACAACAGGCGGGGCGCGCCTCATCCATTCAGCGCAACCAGTTTTTTCAAAAAATATTTGAATCCAGCCGGTCCATTCTCAATCCATATTTATGGAGCGATGCAGGCGCCGGGCTGACGGTGTTCCTGCAGCGCCTTGGAGCCTTGCTCGGCAATTGGTGGGACCAGATTCAACATACGGCGAGCGTGTCGTCGCTGTTAATGCTGCCGCTGACAATTCTCCTCATACTCGCGGTGTGGTGGTTTGTTGGCCGGGTGTTGCGGGAGCGCTACAAGGCGAGGAGCCTGGAAAGCGATTTTCCGGATAATCTGGACCGGCTTTGGCGCGTTGTCCGCGCCACGCTTGGCACCTTGATTCTGCTCAGCATCCTGTTTGCCGTAACACTCAGTTATTTGGAAAATGCAGGCTTTGTGACCGCCCGGTTCAATCTCGTGCTTGATGGGATCGCCGCCATCATAACGGGAACACTGGTCAACGGCGTTCTGGCATACCGAATTGCGGCGCCAAACCAGGCCAAATGGCGGCTGATCAATCTTGACGATGCGGCAGCTTCGCGTTTTGCGTTGCTTGCGACGGTCTGTGCGGCAATGTCCGGAGCCTCCGATGCCTTCAGCAATCTGGCGGACGGCATCTATCTCCCGGTCACCTATTCAATCGGGCAGTCGGCTCTCGCATCGTGCCTTATGCTGGTCCTGCTTGCCCTGTTGCTTTTGAATTTCCGCAACCAGTCAGGCCTGGTTGAGAAAACCACAAATCAGATTGTGTATTTTCGCTGGACTGAGGTTCTTTTAACGCCGGTCTGGCTGCTCGTGCTTTTGGCAACAATAGCCCTGCTGTTCGGCTATGTTGCGCTGGCAAATTTTATCGTTTTCAAGCTGTTCGATACGACTCTCGTGGTTACCTTCCTGTTCCTGATTCACTACACCATCGATGCGGCGGTCCACACAAGTTTTGATCCAAGCAGCCATTTAGGCAAATTTTTGCGGCGCGTTACGGGTTTTGGCGAGCGCGCCATCGAGCGGGCAGGGCTGCTGTTCCGCACCTTCGTGGATATTGTCCTTGTATTCATCGGGCTGCCTATCCTGTTTCTGCTCTGGACAGTCACCTGGATCGATTTCCGGGCGCTGGCCAACAAGGCTTTCTTCGGTTTTGATGTTGGCAGCGTTACGGTTTCACCTTCATCGATGCTGCTTGTGGCATTTGTGCTGGTTAGCGGCATCGCGGTTACCAAGCTATTCGTGGGCTGGCTCAACCGGCGCATTCTTCTGGAAACCCGTATTGACAAGGGGGTTCAGGACTCGGTTCGCAAGGGTGCCACCTACGCCGGCTATATTATCGCGGCGGGATTTGCCCTCACGGCCGCAGGGCTGGAATTTTCAAACCTCGCCCTCGTTGCCGGCGCCCTCGGCGTTGGTATCGGTTTCGGCCTGCAGTCCATCGTCAATAATTTCGTTTCGGGACTTATTCTGCTGGCGGAGCGGCCGATACGGGTGGGTGATTGGATATCGATTCCGGCAGGCGAGGGACTGGTCAAGAAGATAAATGTCCGCGCCACGGAGATTGAGACGTTTGATGGCTGCTCGATTATTGTTCCCAACTCCAACCTGATTACGGAGCCGGTGAAGAACTGGACCCATAGCGATACCATGGGGCGCTTCACCGTTAATGTTAGTGTCGCCTATGACAGTGATGCGGAGAAGGTGAAGGAACTCCTCCTGCAATTGACCAAGGCCCATCCCAATGTGTTGACCTATCCGGAACCGGTGGTGACGCTGCAAAAATTTGGGACCTATTCGCTTGATTTTGAAATCAAGGGCACCGTGGGCGACATTTTCTACGGCGGATTGGTTGCCAGCGACTTGCGCTTTGCCATTCTAAAAGCTTTTGGTGAGAAGGGCATTATCATTCCCCAACCCTCGCTCGTGGGCGTTACGCGGTAGTCATCTCCGGTAGAAGCCGTCCAGTTCTTTCAACAGTAATCAGGCGATTTATTGGGCGGTGTGTTTTCTACTCCTTGGAAGATGCAGGTCGCCCGATTCCGAAATAGGCAAAGCCTTGACGTATGACATCTTCCGGGTGGTAAACGTTGCGGAGATCAACGAGTGTTTTGGTGTGCATTGCTGCCGCCAATTGAGGAAATTCAAGAGCGCCAAAGACCTCCCATTCGGTAACGATTACAAGGGCGTGAGCCCCTGCTGCGGCGTCATGGATGCCGTCGGCACGGCCGAACCCTCGCGCAAAAATTCCGGACTGGACACCACAGCCACATCGGCAGCAGGGTTGATCTCGCGGATGATGCGTTCAATTTCGTCACCGGTTCCCAACGGAACTGTCGACTTTGTGGCCACCACCGTGAAGCCTTTGAGCGCGGCAGCGACTTCGCGGGCAACCGCGTAAACGTAGGAAAGATCGGCGTGCTCGTCATCCCGGCGGGGTGGAGTTCCAACGGCAATGAACACAACATCGGAACTGCCAACCGCAGCAGCGAGGTCGGTTGAAAAAACAGCCTTGCCACCGCCACATTTTCCTTCACCAACTGGTCAAGACCGGGCTCATAGATGGGAATTTCACCGCGATTCAGCCCAGTAATTTTTTTGGCATCGCTGTCGATGCAGGTGACTTCGTGACCAAAATCGGCAAGGCAGGCGCCGGACACCAGTCCCACATAACCCGCGCCGATCATCGCAATTCGCATTAAAGGCTCCCGAAACGCCGGTTGGTGAGGAACGCAGAAAAATGAACTAAATCAACTGTATAATCGCGTTTTGCAGGATGATCCCATTGTGTTGCATAAGTGCCAGCTTCATCAAATAACGCCGATCCGGGCCAAATCACCTAACCTTATCAATCCTGATAGCTTGCTTTGTTCATTCAACACAAAAAGGGCAGTGATCTTGTTTACTTCCATTTCCCGCATGGCAACGGATATGAGTTCATTCGCGCCAATGACGCGCGGGTTGCGGGTCATAATGCTTGCTGCGGTGTTTTCAAACAGATTCGCGTCAGCGATGTGACGACGAAGATCGCCGTCCGTTATGACGCCGAGGAGGTTGCCTTCGCCGTCCACAACGCCCAGAATGCCGAGCTCCTTTGTCGTCATTTCCAGAATTGCATCGCGCATGACCATATGCGGGTGAACGACCGGCAACGCTGCGCCTGTATGCATCACACTTGCAACGGTGCGGATGCTCGCTCCCAGTTTTCCGCCCGGATGATAGATCCGGAAGTCGACTGGCTTGAATTTTCTGGCGCTCAGCAGCGTCACCGCCAAGGCGTCGCAGAGGGCAAGCTGCAACATTGTGGATGTCGTTGGCGCAAGCCCGTTTGGACAGGCTTCCTCGACTCGCGGCAATTTAAGCACAACGTCGACATTGCGCCCGAGTGTACTGTGGGAGTGCGCTGTAATGGCGATGGAGGGAATTGCAAACCGGCGTGTATGCTCGATAATGGCAGAAAGCTCCGCGCTTTCGCCGGAATTGGAAATCAGAAAAACGATATCGGATGACGTAATGCCGCCCAAATCGCCATGGCTTGCTTCGGCGGCATGGATGAATTGAGCCGGCGTGCCTGTGGATGAAAGCGTTGCAGCGAACTTGCGCCCGATATGGCCGCTTTTGCCCATGCCGGACACGATGGTGCGGCCCTTGGTATCCAGCACCATGGCCACAGCCTTGTCGAATCCATCGGCCAAGTCTGACTCGAAACTCTCAATGAGTTTTGAAAGCCCGGCTTCTTCAATGCGTAGCGCCGCCAGTCCCGTCTGCCAATAATGCATAAATCCACGTCCTTTGCTGATATCAAGAATAGCCTTCCGCCTGTTTTCATTCCAGCACCAAGAATCCTGTCAAAAGCACAGCAGTTGCCTGGCTGTGATTTCCCGCTTAGATATCTGGGTTTTGTTGGGAAAGAAGAAATGCCGTTAGTAATCGTGCCCGCCAGGCTGGAAAGCGCCCGGTTGCCGGACAAACCTCTCCAGCTCATTGGAAATGACCCGCTGATCGTGCATTGCTGGCGGCGCGCCATGGAAGCGGATATTGGGCCCGTTTTTGTGGCGACAGACAATGAGACGATCTGTGAGGTTATCGAAAGGGCGGGAGGTCATGCCGTGCTGACGGGAGAGGCCCATTCCGGCACGGACCGGGTGGCGCTGGCGGCTGAGATTGTTGACCCCAAGGGCACGCATCAAGTCGTGATCAACCAGCAGGGCGATATGCCTTTCATCAACCCAACCCATCTGAGGCAATTTGCGGCGGGGCTCAAGGATATTGTCGAGATGGCAACCGCAGTTTGCGAGTTGGGGCTTGTTGAGGTGCGCGGCCAGGATTTTTTCCGCACTGGCGTCAAGTCACATATCGGGCTCTACGCTTTCACACGCCACGCGTTGCGCAAATTTCATTCCATGCCGCAGAGCGGGCGCGAAAAAGATGTTCGCCTGGAGCAGTTGCGGGCGGTCGGACATATGGAAATCGCTTTCATTGAGCTTCCGCACATGCCGCATGAAGTTAACACACCCGAAGATTTGGAAGCCGCCAATTCAATGATCAAAGCAGCCGGATCACACCACTAAGGGCTTTAGAATATCCTTGGCCACAGCATCAATGCGCTGCAAGCCAATGATGAGGTTTTCCAATTGGTCGAGCGGAATCATGGTGGGGCCATCCGAAGGGGCGCGGTCAGGGTCTTCGTGGGTTTCAATGAAGAGCCCAGCTACACCCACAGCCACTGCTGCGCGAGCCAAGACAGGCACCATTTTCCTGTCTCCACCGGAGCTGGCTCCAAGGCCACCAGGCTGCTGAACCGAATGGGTGGCATCAAATATGACCGGTGCGCCAATGTCGCGCAGCACCGGCAATCCGCGCATGTCTGAGACCAGCGCGTTATACCCAAACTGAGCGCCACGTTCCGTCACGAGCACCTTTTGATTGCCGCCGCTCACGAGCTTATCCACAACATGGCGCATATCCCAAGGCGCCAGAAACTGACCCTTCTTCACATTGACGGCCCGTCCGG
>Ga0307505_10003163_pt1 | contig 10523 bp, 10 predicted proteins | sample 23_S_MG_FD_202183 | JGI IMG/M metagenome (GOLD analysis project Ga0307505, IMG submission 202183) | Soil microbial communities from Populus trichocarpa stands in riparian zone in the Pacific Northwest, United States - 23_S | ecosystem: Environmental > Terrestrial > Soil > Riparian zone > Trees... | reverse complement strand
TCGATCACAGAGTCCTTCCATGAGAACAGCGGCCGACCTGTGTGATCGGGCCCTCGGTCTCGTGGGAATCGAATGTAAGTCCCAGCGAGCCGGGACGGTAGAGCGTATTCGTGATCTCTGAAATTCGTTTGGGGCTCGAAACGTCAGCCAACCAGATGGAATCCGCTATCCGGCAAAGTCACCCTATCGAACCGTGGCCGGGTCATGCCACTTTTTGCGGGTCGAGATTGAAGGATTCGAAACACTGTGGGCAGATGCCATGGGAGATGCCCGGAATGGGCTCCGCAGCAAACCAGTCGTATCGGGCGATCGCGACCTCGGCTTCGACCCAATCTGGTGCTTTAACCTTCCGGCACCATGCGCACATGGTGATGAGCTCCGAACTGCGGGACACATGATTGTCGAAGAGTAAGATCGGATCACGTGGAGTCTCGCGCAAAACCCACGACTCAAACTCAACGCCGCCGTCGGAAATCGGACGTAGGATTAGCTCCATGTCGCGGCGGCGATTGGGGGCATCACAGCGGAACGGGTAACCGACAGACTTCCCAGACTTGCGCACACGCGAGACAATGGAGCGGTTGAGATCGAGGACCGATGATCCGGTCAGGTGTTTCCACAGCCAGGTGCCCACCACAGTCCCGACAAGTTCCGGCGTCGAGTTCTCGTGGGCAAATCTGTCCCAATTGTCATCGACCGACGTTATGAAGTCTTCTGAATTGACGCGGTAAAACAATGACACGCGCGGCGACTCGAACATGTCGACCTCTCTGGTTTAGATCCATGGTCTTACAATCGCCGGGGAGTGGGGATGGCTTAATAAAGGGGCGAACCGGAAACTCGTCAAGCGTTTGTTGAGTCGTTGATCCAGGTCAAATAGTCCGAGGCTCCGGTGACAACCGGTATTACGATAACTTCGGGGCATTCGTAAGATGAAAAGCCTCTGATCGTCCCTTCGACTCGGTCGGTCAATTGGGAACGTGTCTTGATCACGAGCAGACACTCGGTCGACTTCTCTACCTTGCCCTTCCAGCGATATACAGACGTCACCTTGTCGACGATGTTGACGCACGCGGCCGCGCCGTCAGCGACCAATCGCTCGGCGATGCGCTCGGCCTCTCGCTTGTCGGCGCAGGTGGTGAGGACGATGGCGTAGTCGGTGGACATGGCTTCCTATGCGCGGTCCGCCGCTGCGGAGGCCGTTACGAGTGCACAATCTCGGATTCGTTTAGACGCGAAGTGTACAACGGAAATTTCTGGCAGAGTGTTTGGACGTCTTTTGCGACGGCTTGCTCGACGGCGGTATTTCCAAGGTCCGCGATGACGCGATGGATCATGTCGGCGATGACGACCATTTCGGGTTCTTTCATGCCGCGAGTTGTAATTGCCGGAGTGCCGATACGGATGCCGGAGGTAACTAGTGGCTTTTCCGGGTCGAATGGGACAGCATTCTTGTTCACAGTCATGCCGGAGCGGTCGAGCGCCTGCTCGACGGCCTTGCCGGTAATGCCCTGGCCGATGAATGACACGAGCATCAGATGGGTGTCGGTGCCGCCGGAGACGATGTGATGGCCGTGGGATTTGAGCCGTTCGGCCATAGTCTTGGCGTTGGCGATGATCTGCTTTTGGTAGGTCTTGAAGTCGGGCTGGAGAGCTTCTTTGAATGCTACCGCCTTTGCAGAAATCACGTGCATGAGCGGGCCGCCTTGAATACCGGGCATCACTGTGCGGTCGAGATCCTTTGCGTATTTCTCTTTGCACATGATCATCCCGCCGCGCGGGCCACGTAGAGTCTTGTGTGTCGTCGTGGTGACAAAGTCCGCGTATGGCACCGGGGATGGATGCAACCCGGCGACGATCAGCCCCGCGATATGGGCGATGTCGACCATTAGGTAGGCGCCGCAGGCATCGGCGGCCTCGCGGAATTTGACAAAGTCGAGTGTACGTGGATAGGCCGAGCCGCCCGCGACCAGCATCTTGGGCTTCACATCCTTGGCTTTGGCGATCATGGCGTCGTAGTCAATTGTTTCAGTTTCCTTCGTGACGCCGTAATCGTGGACCTCAAACAGGAAACCGGAAAAGTTGAGCGGGTGACCATGAGTCAGATGACCGCCATGGGAGAGATTCAACCCCATGATCTTGTCACCCGGCTTCAGAACCGACAGGTAGACACCCATGTTCGCCTGAGAGCCGGAGTGCGGCTGGACATTGACATGTTCGCAGCCGAAGAGCTGCTTGGCCCGGTCGCGCGCCAGGTTTTCGGCGATATCGACGAATTCGCAACCGCCGTAGTAGCGTCGTCCGGGATAACCCTCGGCGTACTTGTTCGTCATCACACCGCCGAGCGCTTCAAGGACGGCTTCGGAGACGAAATTCTCCGATGCGATCAATTCGAGCTTTTCGGATTGGCGGTGGGTTTCGCCGACTATGGCGGCGTAGACTTCGGGATCAGCTTGGGAAAGGGCGGACATTGTTGTCTCCTGACTGGCCAGGGGCCAGATGAACAACCCGGGAGATACCAAAGCAGATCACCGAGAGCAAGTGCCGTTGCAACGCAAATGGCAAGATGATCGGGAATTTCTGATCGAGTTGCCGGTAGTAAGAGGAGAGTTAGGAGGCGGTTTGCGAATTCAACCATGGCCAACGTCCACGATTGTGGGTGTCATTCTCGTCTCACTCTGTCATGTAGGACCGGTGGCGGGCAAGTGCCCGATAGTGTTTGAAGCCCATCCAGTCAAGGATACGATACTCCCATTCGAGAAGGCCTTCATTTGGTTGAGAGGTTATAACGACGGTGACACCGCGGCGTTTATCAACTCGTTGAGTTTTTTTCACATCACAGTTGTGGCGGTAAGTTTGGACTCGGGTGACACTTTGCGATGCCCGACCGGCGATGGATGCTGGGGCGGGCCCGATACGTCCTCGGACCGTCATCTAAGTCCCGGCCAAACACATGTCGGCTACGACTTGCTGATAGGACCTCGATTTGAGCATATGCAACAGGCAGTTGACACTCGCGATCCACGTACTGGTTTCACCCCGTGGCCGAAAGGCAGGATTCAGGCGGAGTTGCAGTTTCAGCACAATCCATGGGAAGTGAGCCGCGATGCGCCATGTTCTATGATCGTTGACACTGTCGTTTTCGAGGTGGTCGAAGAGTCAGTTCAAGACGTGGGCGCTCTGGATGCGATCGGCAGAGCGCGCAGCTGGAACGATCCTAATACACGCATGGACTCGTTGTGGTCAGTCATTCTCAAGTACGCGGGATCACCCTATGCGAGTCTCGCGGCCGACGAAATCGTGATGCAATTGAATCGACTCGGCCTTCGACCGCTGCAACCATCGGTAAGCAAACTCTGCACCGAACTGGCTCGGAATTACCCCCTTGATGGAAATGTCGGGGTCGCAATTGTCGGACTTCTCGGCAAGCTACGGCCAAGAGCTCGGCGCCCCATAATAGCGGATATCCTATCCTCACTACCCGACCCCCCTGGGATTCGCCGACTCCTCAAGATCAACTTCGACGAATTTGGGCGTTGGCGAGGGACGAGAAAGCGGTAAGAAATTGGGAGAATGGAAAGGGCGGTCCTGTGATGGCCCGCCCAACTCAATCGATATGCCAGATGCAATTCAGCGCGCGGCCACTGGCTGCCGGCTCTTAATTGTCACCGGAGTCAGCCAGCCGAACTTGTCGGGTGATTGACCGAGCAGGATTGAGAAATACGTATCCTGAAGTTTCTTGGTGATCGGCCCGCGACGTCCGCTGCCGATTTGGATGCGATCAATGGTGGCGATCGGCGTGATCTCGGCGGCGCTCCCAGTCATGAAGACTTCATCGGCGATGTATAGTGCTTCGCGCTGCATACGCTCTTCGACAACCTTCATTCCCATGTCGACTGCCAGCTTGATCACTGTGTCGCGGGTGATTCCGGGGAGAATGGACGATGACAATGGCGGAGTGTAGAGAACCCCGTTGTTGACAAGGAAGACATTCTCGCCCGAACCCTCGGAGACAAACCCCGCCGTGTCGAGTGCGATGCCTTCGACATAGCCATTGGCCAGCGCTTCCATCTTGATCAATTGCGAATTCATGTAGTTGGCCGCGCTCTTGGCCATGGCCGGGAATGTGTTCGGGGCCATGCGGTGCCACGATGACACGCAGACATCCACACCCTTCTCGATCGCCTCGGGTCCGAGGTACTTACCCCAATCCCAAACCGCGATGGCGACATCAACCGGGCAGCCGAAGGGATTGACACCCATCGAGCCATACCCGCGGTAGATCACCGGGCGGATATAGCACTCTTCCATGTTGTTGGCGGAAATCAGCTCAATCGTGGCGTTGTTGACCTCTTCCTGCGAATACGGGACTTCCATGCGGTAGATCTTGGCCGAGTTGAAGAGCCGCTTGGTGTGTTCCTGCAGACGGAAGATGGCCGAGCCACGGACGTTTTTGTAGCAACGGAGGCCCTCGAATACAGAACTGCCGTAGTGGACGACGTGGGAGAGTATGTGGATCTTGGCGTCATCCCAATCGATGAACTCGCCATTCATCCAAATCTTATCGACCTTCGCCAATGCCATACGGCCTCCCCGGGGGGTGGGAGTGGAAATGCGTTTAACCTATACCGGAAACCAACAGCGTACTTCCTATCATAATACGAACCATTCCCAATTCAAACAGATTCTGTCCTTGGCGCGGAAATGTTGACAATTCAATGTATCGGCATCTCCAGCCACAAACGTTGTACGTAAGTTCGCAGCAGCGCGTTTCACGCGGTGGCGGATGCAAGCGCCTGTGAAACATGGTGCGAGGGCTCAATGAGTTGGTCGAACTCCTTGAGGATATGACGGGATATGACAATGCGTTGTATTTCGGAGGTGCCTTCGCCGATCTCGCAAAGTTTCACGTCGCGGAAGTGGCGCTCGACACGGTTGATGGAATTGTAGCCGTGGCCGCCGAGGACTTGGATCGCCTGATAGGTGCATTGGTGGCCGATTTCCGAGGCGAATAATTTGGCCATCGCCGACTCCTTGGCGAAGGGCTTGCCGAGGTCTTTCAGATATGCGGAGTGATAGACCAAGTGACGGGCCGCCTGGATCTGGGTGCCCATGTCGGCCAATTTGAACTGAATGGCCTGGTGTTCGGAGATCGGTTTGCCGAACTGGACACGGTTCTTGGCGTAGCGTACGGCGATTTCAAATGCGCCCTGCGCCAGACCGAGTGCCATTGCGCCAATGGAAATGCGGCCGCCGTCGAGAGTCTTCATGAACTGCTTGAACCCCTCCCCTTCCGGGCCGAGCATCTGGTCGTTAGAGACACGTACGTTATCAAAATGGAGTGTCGCGGTGTCGGATCCGCGCAATCCCATCTTGTTCTCTTTCTTGCCGACTGAAAATCCGGGAGTGCTCTTGTTCAGCAGAAACGATGAAATGCCTTTGGCGCCCATGCCGGGCCTTGTCACCGCGGTGCAGATGATCCACTCGGCAAAGTGCGGATTGGTGATGAAGCACTTGCCGCCATTGATGAGCCAATCGTTGCCATCGCGCACGGCTGTAGTCTTGGTTCCGGAGGCATCAGAGCCCGCACCCGGCTCGGTCAGGCCGAAGACGATAACATCGCCTTTCGCCCCCACGCCGGGCAGGACCATGCGGCGTTGGTCGGCATTACCAAACGCATTTACGGGATACACACCCAACGAATTAGCAGCAGCGACTGTGATCCCGGTCGAACCACAAACGCGTGAGAGCTCCTCGACAGCGACGGCGTATGTCAGGGTATCCGACTGCGGTCCGCCGAATTCGGCGGGACAGAGCATGCTGAGATACTTGCGGTCCTTCAGTTGTTGGAGCAGGTCCGGCTCAAAGTTAGAAGCGTTGTCCATGCGGTCGCCCGCCGGGGCAACAACACGATCCGCGAACTCACGAATCTCGCTTCGAAACTCTTCGACTTTGGGATTCCACCACATCCTGAATATCCTAACCGGCGAGAATCGCCCGCGAAATTACGATCCGTTGTGCTTCCGAAGTGCCTTCGTAGATTTCCGTGATGCGGGCATCGCGGAAGTATCGTTCGACTGCGTATTCCTTCATGTAGCCGTAGCCGCCATGTATTTGAACGGCTTGATCGGCCACCCAGTTGGCGGTTTCTGATGCGAAAAGTTTGGCTTCCGAGGCCTCGCGGGTGACGCGTTCCCCTGCCGCCATTCTGCGGACAGCGTAGTCGACCATCAGACGGGTGGCATCGAGCTTCATGCGCATATCGGCCAACTTGAAGGCAATGGCCTGAAATTCACAAATCGGTTTGCCGAATTGTTGACGTTGGCGCGAGTATTTCAGGGCCTCATCATAGGCGGCTTCGCCTATGCCAAGTGCCTGAATTGCGACACCGATACGGCCGTGGTCGAGCTGTGAGAGCGCGATCTTGAAACCCTGCCCCTCATCGCCGAGACGATTGGATTTGGGAACTCGGACATCGGAAAAGGAGACCGATCGCGTATCGGAGCATTTGATGCCCATCTTGCGTTCGGGCTTGCCGACCTCGACCCCGGCCACATCGCGATCGACGAGAATTGCGGTAATCCCTTTGGTCCCCAACGATGGATTGGTCGAGGCGAAGACGAGATAGAACTTTGCGTAATCGGCATTGGTGACAAACATCTTCTCGCCGTTCAGGATGTAACTATCGCCGTCCGATTTTGCCGAAAGCTTCAGCGAGCCTGCATCGGTGCCAGAATCCGGCTCTGAAAGACAGTAGGCGCCGAATTTCCCGGCACACATCGCGGGGAGCCATTCTTGCTTTTGCACGTCGGTGCCGAAGCGTTTGATCGCGCCACCCACGAGCGAATTGTGGACTGACATGATGATGCCGAGTCCGGCAGAGGCACGATTGAACTCCTCGTGGACTACAGCGTAAGCCATCGTGTCGAGCGCCATGCCGCCATACTCTTCCGGGCACAGCAAACTGAAGTAACCCAGTTCGGTCATTTCCTTGAATATCTCGTCGGGGACACGTTCGGCATGATCCCATGCTTCGGCGTTCGGGCGTACACGCTTGTCGCAGTAGTCACGCGCGGCCTCGCGGAGCATCTTCTGTTCGTCGTTCAGTGTGTGATCAAACACGGGACATCCTTCGATGGGCACGGCTCGGCACGTTGCGTCGTCGCCCTCCCACTAACGCGTTGCGTATTCGTAAAAACCACGGCCATTCTTGCGTCCAAGATGGCCGGCTTGCACCATTTTCTTGAGCAATGGACAGGGACGGTACTTCGGATCGCCCAGTCCCTCATGTAACACATTCATGATTGCGAGGCAAACATCGAGACCGATAAAGTCGGCGAGTGTCAGCGGCCCCATCGGGTGATTCATGCCGAGCTTCATGACCTCGTCGATGGCGGCGGGCTCGGCCACTCCCTCCATGACGCAGAACATCGCCTCGTTGAGCATCGGCATCAAGACACGATTCGAGACGAAACCGGGGTAGTCGTTCACAGTGACGCCGGTCTTTCCAAGTCGGGAGCACAGGTCTACGATGGTGGCCATCGTCGCATCGGATGTCTGATGGCCACGGATGATCTCAACCAGCTTCATGACCGGTACCGGATTCATGAAGTGCATGCCCACGAATCGGTCGGGACTCTTAGTCGTTGAGCCGAGCAACGTGATCGGTAAGGATGATGTATTCGTTGCCAGTATGGCGCGCTCGCCGAGAACGTGATCCACTTTAGACAAGAGGTCGCGCTTGGCGTCGAGATTTTCGAAGATCGCTTCGACCACCAGATCGCAATCGCCCAAACCGGTCGTCGATGTGCTGGTTTTCAGTCGTGAGAGTGTCGCAGTCTTATCTGCTTCGGTTATGGCCGCCTTCTTGACTTGACGATCCAAGTTACCCGTAATCGTCGTGACGGCGCGATTAAGCAGCTCCGCTGTGGTATCCACAAGCGTGACTGAAAACCCACTCTGCGCGAATACGTGGGCGATTCCGTTGCCCATTGTACCAGCGCCTAATACGGCGACGCTTTTGATATGTGCAGATGCGCTCATATTGTCGGTCAATTCTCGATTTCGATCGCCAGAGCTACAGCATTTCCGCCGCCGAGGCAGAGTGTGGCCATGCCCTTCGATTTGTTGCGATCGCTGAGAGCATGAATGAGTGTGGTGAGAATGCGGGCACCGGATGCGCCGATCGGATGGCCGAGGGCGATCGCGCCGCCATTGACATTGACACGGTCCCAATCCCAGCCGAGCTCGCGTCCATCGGCAATGCATTGGACAGCGAATGCCTCATTGGCTTCGATCAGGTCCCAGTGGTTGATCTCGACCGACATCTTCTGCATCAGCTTACGAACCGCATAAATCGGAGCGTAGAAGAGCATGTCGGGGTCGGTGCCACCTGTCGCATAGTCGACAATGCGTGCGATGGGCTTCAGTCCGTTGGCTTGCGCATAGGCACGTGACGCAACGATCAATGCACTGGCTCCATCGTTGAGGCCGGGTGCGTTCCCAGCGGTGACTGTGCCGTCTTTCTGAAACGCTGGTTTAAGAGTGGCGAGTGTGTCGGCTGTGGTTCCCGGACGCGGGCACTCGTCCTTTTCAAACTTCAGCGGGTCTCCCTTACGCTGTGGAATCTCGACCGGGACAATCTCTTTGCTGAATTTGCCTCCGGCGATCGCGGCCAACGCCTTGGCGTGGGAATTGGCGGCGTACTCGTCCTGATCGCGACGCGTGATGTTGGATTTTTTCGCTGTTAGTTCTGCGGCGCTTCCCATATGGAAGTTGTTGAAGGAATCCCAGAGGCCGTCGAGAACCATGGAGTCCTTCATAATCTGATCGCCGAGTCGCAGCCCCTTTTTAGCGCCATGCAGAATGAATGGAGTATTGGACATCGACTCCATTCCACCGGCTACGACCAGTCTTTGATCGCCGGCGCGGATGGACTGAGTCGCAAGCATCACCGCTTTTAGTCCCGAACCACAGACTTTATTGATCGTCATGCAGCCCACTGCCGATGGCACGCCGCCGTGAATCGCCGCTTGCCTGGCCGGTGCCTGTCCCACACCCGCCTGCACGACCTGGCCCATGATGACTTCGTCGATGTCGGCCGTGTTGATGGCGGCGCGTGACATAGCTTCGCGTATGGCGATAGCGCCAAGTTGCGGTGCGGATAGTGTTGAAATTCCGCCTTGGTATGTGCCGATGGCTGTGCGGCAGGCGGAGAGTATGACGGCTTCGTTATCGGCATTGGACATTGTGTGCCTCTGAATTCAACGGGTGTTCTACCCGAGTACCTTTACGTCCTTGGCTACTGCAAACTCACAACCGGTCATACTGTGTAGCTGTTCCAGAGTGACATCCGCAGCTTTTTCAGTCAGCGTCAGCCCTGACTTCGGATCGACATTGAACACGGCAGATTCGGTGATGATCATATCGACACAGCGTTTGCCAGTGAGCGGGAGATTGCACTCTTTCAGAATCTTATGTGATCCATCTTTGGCGGTGTGCGTCATGGTCACGATGACATGCTGTGCCCCAGCGACAAGATCCATGGCGCCACCCATGCCCTTGATCAATTTGCCGGGGATCATCCAATTCGCAAGATCGCCAAATTGCGAGACTTGCATGGCACCGAGGATGGTGATGTCGACATGGCCGCCGCGGATCATCGCGAATGAATCAGCGGACGAGAAGTATGACGAACCTTTTACTTCAGTAATTGTCTGCTTGCCGGCGTTGATCAGATCCGGGTCTTCCTCACCGGGATACGGGAATGGTCCGATGCCCAGAAGCCCATTCTCGGATTGCAGGATGATATTCACACCAGCGGGAATGTGATTCGCGACAAGAGTCGGCATGCCGATTCCGAGGTTGACATAGTAGCCATCCTTGAGTTCTTGCGCGGCGCGGTGGATGATGCGGTCTTGTGGGTTCATTGGCTAATCAGGGCTTCGGGCGTGTGGTGCGTTGTTCAATGCGCTTCTCGTAGTTTGAGCCCTGGAATATGTAGTCCACGTAAACACCCGGTGTGTGGATGTTGTCCGGGTCGAGTGACCCGACCGGCACAAGTTCTTCGACTTCGGCGAGCGTGATCTTTCCCGCTGTCGCCATCATCGGGTTGAAATTGCGGGCGGTCTTACGGTAGATCAGATTCCCGAGTGCGTCGCCTTTCCACGCTTTGACCAGCGCCAGTTCGGCCGTAAGGCCGCGTTCGAGGACATACTCGCGTCCATCGATTACTCGCGTCTCTTTGCCCTCGGCTACAAGCGTCCCAACTCCGGTCGGTGTGAAAAATCCGGGGATACCGGCGCCGCCAGCGCGGATGCGTTCGGAGAATGTCCCCTGCGGGACAAATTCGATCTCAAGTTCGCCTTTTAGATACTGTTGCTCAAAGTTGGCGTTTTCGCCAACATACGTGGAGATCATCTTCTTGATCTGACGTGTCTGCAGCAAGAGTCCGAGTCCGAAGTCATCGATTCCGGCGTTGTTGCTGATGACTGTCAGATTCTTGATGCCGGAGTCGCGCAGAG
>Ga0307505_10003162_pt1 | contig 10524 bp, 10 predicted proteins | sample 23_S_MG_FD_202183 | JGI IMG/M metagenome (GOLD analysis project Ga0307505, IMG submission 202183) | Soil microbial communities from Populus trichocarpa stands in riparian zone in the Pacific Northwest, United States - 23_S | ecosystem: Environmental > Terrestrial > Soil > Riparian zone > Trees... | reverse complement strand
TCGTCTCGCTCAACGACCGGGGGGGTGCCGGGCTCTCGGTCGTTGAGCGAGCGAAGCGAGACGAAACGCTCGTCGCCGGTCATCGCGCACCTCCCGCGCCGAGCAGGCCCCGGCGCTTCAGCATCCGTCGCTCCAGCGGGCCGAAGAAGACGAGCTCGATCAGGATGCCGATCACCAGGATGATGATGATCGTGCCGAGCACGCCGGCGAGATCGGCGAGCTCGCGCGACTGCTGCAGCATCGAACCGAGGCCGAAGCCGATCGTGCCGCCGACGGTGATGATCTCTGCCGCCATGAGCGAGCGCCACGAGAACGCCCAGCCCTGCTTGAGGCCGGCGAAGTAGCCGGGCAGGGCTGCGGGCAGGATGACCGCGGTGGCGAGCTGCCAGCGTGATGCGCCGAGCACTGTGCCGACACGGCGCAGCTGGGGCGGGACCTGGTCGATGCCCGCGATCAGCCCGTTGACGATCGAGGGGATCGCGCCCATCAGGATCACGAAGTACACCGTCGCGTCGGAGAGCCCGAACCAGATGATGGCGGCGGGGACCCACGCCACCGAGGGCAGCACCTGAAGGCCCGAGATGATCGGTCCTACCGCACGCCGGATCGGTCGGACCTCGGCCAGCAGCAGCCCGATGGGTGTGCCGACGGCGATCGCGATGAGGAACCCGACGATGCCGCGTTCGAGGCTCGTCGTCACCGCCTCCTGCAGCCGGCCCGAGTCCCACGCCGAGCTGAGAGCGGCGGCCACGTCGAGCGGACTCGGGATGATGTCGGGGCGCGGCTGGGCGATCACGACGTACAGCTGCCACGCGACGATCAGCAGCAGCACGAACACGATCGGCGGGACGACGCTCTCCGCGAAGCGGCGCCAGCGGCTCGGCGCGCGGTCGGTGTCGGTCTGGAGGTTGTCGAGGCCGGCTTCCAGCGAGCGCAGGTCGTCGGAGTCGGCGCGTTTCGTCTCGTCGCTGCGCTCTTCGCTCAGCGACCGTGAGGGGACGGCGATGTCACGCGGCATTTCGGCGGATCTCCTTCCGCAGCTGGTCGGTGATCTCCACCGAGAGGGCCGCCACTTCGGGCGACTCGATGCGCCGCCCCGTGGTCTTGGCGATCTTCCACTCCTGCACGATGCGGCCGGGGCGGCTGCCCATCAGCACGACGCGCTGGCCCAGGCGCGCCGCCTCGCGCACGTTGTGCGTGACGAACACGATCGTGCGACCGGTCGATCGCCACACCCGCTCGAGCTCTTCGTGCAGCAGGTCGCGCGTGATCGCGTCGAGCGCCGCGAACGGCTCGTCCATCAGCAGCACCGGGCGGTCCTGGGCGAGGGCGCGCGCAAGCGCGACGCGCTGTCGCATGCCGCCTGAGAGCTCGTGCGGACGCTTCTCTGCGGCATCCGTCAGATTCACTGAATCCAGCAGCGACATCGCCTTCTCGCGCCGTTCACCGCGGGAGACGCCGCGCAGTCGCAGCGCGAGCTCGACGTTGCGGCGGGCCGTCAGCCACGGCATGAGCGCGGACTCCTGGAACATGACCGCCGAGCCCTCGGCCGGCGTCTCGATACGGCCTGAGGTCGGGCGGTCGAGGCCCGCGATGAGGTTGAGGAGGGTCGACTTGCCGCATCCCGATGCGCCGAGCAGGCACACGAACTCTCCCGGTGCGATGTCGAGTGAGACGTCGTCGAGCACGACCGGACCCCTGCCGAACCGCTTCGAGACCTCGTCGATGCGCACGGCCGGTGCGGGAGCCGGCGCCGGCGCCGGCACGGGAGCAACGCTGTCGAAGCTCGGGCCGAGCGCGCTGGGCTTGCTCTGGCCGGTGGGCGCGCTCGCTTCCGGGGCTGCCTGAGCAGCCCCGGAAGCGGACGCGGGAGCGGTGCTCATGGGTCAGTCCTCACCGAGCCCGGCGGCCGAGACGGTGTCGGCACCGTTCGCCGCGAGCAGCTCGTTGAGCAGCCGCAGGTCGAACAGGCCCTCGATCGAGCCCTCCTTCTGCGTGCCGGCCTCGATGCCGTTCTCGACGAGCGTCTGGAACGCGTCGGCGTGCGGGTCGATCGAGAAGGTGACGTGCTGGAGTGCGCGTTCGATGACGTCGTCGGCGAGCGGCTTGCCGGTCTCAGCCTCGATCGCCGCGTTGATCACCGCGGGTGCCTCGCCGGGGTTGTCGGCGATCCACTGCACGGCGGCACGGTGGCCCTCGAGCAGATCGGCGACCACGTCGGGATGTTCGTCGAGGAAGTCCTTGCGCACGAGCAGCACCGTGGTCGGGAACTCGCCGTCCTCCCACAGGTCGGCCTCGTCGAGGAGCACGTGCGCCCCGGCCTCGAGGATGAGGCGCGACACCCACGGCTCGGGCAGCCACGCGCCGTCGAGCTGACCCTGCTGGAAGAGCGTGAGGGTCTGGGCGTTCTCGGTCGGGGTGATCTGGACATCGCCGCCTCCCGAGGTGTCGGTCTCGAAGCCCTCGTCGGCGAGCCACACGCGCAGCGAGACGTCCTGCGTGTTGCCCAGCTGCGGAGTCGCGAGCGTCGTGCCCTCCAGGTCGGCCGACGTGTCGATGCCGTCGCGCACGACCAGCGCAGCGCCGCCGGTCGCGGCACCCGCCACGATGCGCGCGGACTGGCCGCCCGACTGGATGAACGTGTTGATCGACGGGTTGGGCCCGATGTAGGTCGCGTCGATCGCGCCCGCGGAGAGCGCCTCGATCGCCGCGGGACCGGCGTTGAACACCTGCGTCGTGATCTCGACATCGCCGAGGGCGTCCTCGAGGAGGCCCTCCTGGACGCCGACGAGGGCCGGCGCGTGCGTGACGTTCGCGAAGTACCCGAGACGCAGCTCACTCACTGACTCGGCGGCACCGGGATTGCCCGGCTCGGCATTGGCGGAGGCGCAGCCGGCCATCATCGCTGCCACGAGTCCCAGGGTTGTGATTGCAGTCGCGGTGCGGATTTTGTTCACGGTGTCGCCTCCTTCTGTCGGCATTTCTCGGTATGGGTGGATGCGCGGCTTGATCTCGGCGAGATCAAGCGAGCGCGATGCCGGCGGCGAGAGTGGCGCCGTCGGACGGATGGATGACGAGGAATGAGCCCCCGTGGCGGCTCGTGCTGTACGGCTCGAGCGGAAGATCGGCGGCCAGACGCAGGCGCACGCGCCCGATGTCGTTGGTCTGCAGCGTCTGGGCCGGTTCGTGGGTGAGGGTGTCGAGGTCGTAGCGCGACTCGATCTGGGCGACGATCGCCTGCACCGTCGTCGTGCCGTGCTTGACGAGCACCCGCCCGCCCGGCGTCAGCGCGCGAGCGTCGAGCTGGAAGAGCTCGGCGTCGACATCCCGGCGCCCCGCGGGGAGCGTCCCGGCGGCCACGACGAGCGCGCCGCGCGCGGTGTCGAGATCGTCGGCGAACTCCAGCGAGACCGACTGCGGCGCGACGGCCGCGTCGACCTCGACGCCGGCGGAGCGGATGCCGGTGACCGTGGTCGCGATGCCCGAGGGGAAGATCTCCACGCGGTCGCCGACGCGCACCGTGCCCGACGAGATGCGCCCGGCGACGGCGCGGTAGTCGCGCAGGCGCTCGGACTCGGCAGGATCGGCGGCGACCTCGGGCGAGAGGCCGCCCTGCGGACGCAGGACGAGCTGCACGGGGAGCCGCAGCGGCTCGGCGTCGGTCGCCCGGTCGTCGACGGGCGACGAAGGATCGTACCGGGACACGTCTGCCGCCGGGAGGGTCTCGAGCAGCTCGAGCAGCGCGGGGCCGTCGTACCAGGGCGTGCGGTCCGACGGCTCGACGATGTTGTCGCCCTCGAGCGCCGACACGGGCAGCACGTGCAGGTCGTCGATGCCGAGGTCGGCCGCGACCGCGCCCGCCTGGGACGCGACGGCGTCGAACGCCTCCTGCGAGAACCCGACGAGGTCGATCTTGTTCACGGCGACGATCACATGCGGCACGCGGAGCAGCGCGACGACGGCGAGATGCCGACGGGTCTGCTCGAGCACGCCCTTGCGACCGTCCACGAGCACGATGACCGCGTCGGCCGTCGTGGCGCCCGTGACCATGTTGCGGGTGTACTGCACGTGCCCGGGGCAGTCGGCGAGGATGAACGATCGCGAGCCGGTGGAGAAGTAGCGGTACGCCACGTCGATGGTGATGCCCTGCTCGCGCTCGGCGCGCAGGCCGTCGGTCAGCAGTGCGAAGTCGAACGCGCCGTGGGAGAAGCCCCGCTCGGCGGAGGTGCGGGCGACCTGCTCGAGCTGGTCGGCGAGGATCGCCTTCGAGTCGTGCAGCAGCCGGCCCACGAGCGTGGACTTGCCGTCGTCGACCGACCCCGCGGTGGCGAAGCGGAAGAGCGTGGGCGTGCGCGTCTCGTCGCGCTCGTTCACGGTCCCCGAGCCTGTCGAAGGGCGCTCAACGACCGGGATCCGAGTGGCGGCGCTCATCAGAAGTACCCATCCTTCTTGCGGTCTTCCATGGCAGCCTCCGAGAGACGGTCGTCGGCACGTGTCGCGCCGCGTTCGGTGAGGGTGGACACGGCGACCTCGGCGACGATCGCGGCGAGGTCCGCGGCATCCGACTCGACCGCCCCCGTGCAGCTCATGTCGCCGACCGTGCGGTAGCGCACGGTCCGCACCTCGACGGCCTCGTCGGCGCGCGGCGGTGAGAACGGCCCCACCGGACGCCACATGCCGTCACGGGCATACACCTCGCGCTCGTGCGCGAAGTACAGCGGCGGCAGCGGGATGCTCTCGCGCTCGATGTAGCTCCAGACGTCGAGTTCGGTCCAGTTCGAGATCGGGAACGCCCGCACGTGCTGACCGGGCGTGTGGCGGCCGTTGTAGAGGCTCCACAGCTCGGGACGCTGGTTGCGGGGGTCCCACTGCCCGAACTCGTCGCGCAGCGAGATGATGCGCTCCTTGGCGCGCGCCTTGTCCTCGTCTCGCCGGGCCCCGCCGAAGACGGCGTCGTGCCGGCCCGCGGCGATCGCGTCGAGCAGCGGCAGCGTCTGCAGCGGGTTGCGGGTGCCGTCGGCGCGCTCCGACAGGCGGCCGTCGTCGATGTAGTCCTGCACTCGGGCGACTTCGAGACGGATGCCGAGGCGCTCGACGGTCTCGTCGCGGAAGGCGATGACCTCGGGGAAGTTATGGCCGGTGTCGACGTGCAGCACCGGGAACGGCACCTTGCCGGGCGCGAACGCCTTGGCCGCGAGGTGGAGGACGACGACCGAGTCCTTGCCGCCGGAGAACAGCAGGACGGGACGCTCGAACTCGGCGACGACCTCGCGGATCACGTGGATCGCCTCGGCTTCGAGCAGGTCGAGGGTCGAGAGCTGTGTGGCAGGCGTTTCGTCTCGCTGCGCTCGCTCAACGACCGGGGAAGCGGCGGACGTTTCGTCTCGCTGCGCTCGCTCAACGACCGCAGCCTCATCGGTCGTTGAGCGAGGAGCGAAGCGACGAGACGAAACGCTCTCAGCGGTGTCGATGGTCATACGTGGAGCCCGCATTCCGTCTTCGAGAGCCCGGCCCAGCGGCCGGACCGGGGGTCTTCGCCGGCGGCGACCGGCTTGGTGCACGGCTCGCAGCCGATCGAGGGATAGCCGTTCGAGACCAGGAGGTTCACGGGCACCTGGTGCGCGCCGGCGTAGTCGAGCAGGTCGTCGAAGCTCCATGCGGCGACGGGGTTGATCTTGACGAGGCCGTTGCGCTCGTCCCACTGCACGAGCGGAGTGTTCGCGCGCGTCGGCGCCTCTTCACGGCGCACGCCCGTGAACCACACCTCGTAGCCGGAGAGCGCGTCCTTCAGGGGCGCGACCTTACGGCGCTCGCAGCACAGTGCGGGGTCGCGCTCGAACAGCTTCGCCCCGAACTCGTCGTCCTGCTGGGCGACGGTCTGCTCGGGCAGCACGTCGACGATCCGCACGTCGAGCACGCGGGCGACCTCGTCGCGCGTGAACCGGGTCTCGGCGAAGTGGTACCCGGTGTCGAGGAACAGCACGTCGACGCCGGGGAGCTGCTCAGCCACGAGGTGGGGCAGCGCGGCGTCGGCCATCGAGCAGGCGACGGCCGCGGCATCCGTTCCGAAGTTCTTCGCGACCCACGCGACGACGTCGGCGGGGGATGCCTCGTGGTCGGTGAGGCTGCCGAGCTCGAGGTTTCCCTGCTCGGCGATCGCCTGGAGCTCGTCGTGCGAGCGCGTGACGGCGGCGCGGGGCGCGAGCGAGACGGTCATCGGGCCCTTCCCTTCTCGGTGCACAGCGACCGGAACTCTCGGTCGTTGAGCGAGGAGCGCAGCGATTGGAACTCCCGGTCGTTGAGCGAGGAGCGCAGCGACGAGACGAAACGACGCCGCGCGCGGAGCGAGGTCAGCGACCGGAACTCTCGGTCGTTGAGCGAGGAGCGCAGCGACGAGACGAAACGACGTCGCCCGCTCATTGCAGCGCCTCCTCGTCGGCGCGGTGCGCCCACTGGGCGAACGTCTCGTCGGCTGCGGCATCCCGCTCCGCGAGGAACCGTGTGACGACCCGCTCGGTGTAGTCGGCGATGCCGTCGGCGGGGACCTTGAGGCCGCGGACGGTGCGGCCGAGACCGGCCTCGTCGCGGTCGGCGTTGACGAGCCCGCCGCCCAGGTGCACCTGATACCCGGGTACCTGCTCGCCGTCGATGGTCACCAGCTGGCCCTTGAGCCCGATGTCGGCGGTCTGGATGCGCGCGCACGAGTTGGGGCAGCCGTTGACGTGCAGGCTGATCGGATGCGGCAGCTCGAACTGCGCGAGACGCTCCTCGAGGTCGAGCACGGCGGTCGTCGCGTACGCCTTGGTCTCGACGATCGCGAGCTTGCAGAACTCGATCCCGGTGCACGCGATGGTGCCGCGGCGGATGAGACTCGGGCGGGCCGAGAGGCCGAGCTCGTCGAGTCCGGCGATCAGCGACTCGACGCGGTCCTCGGGGATGTCGAGGATCACGACCTTCTGGTGCGGCGTCGTGCGCAGGCGCGTCGAGCCGTGCGCCTCGACGAGGTCGGCGAGCTTCGCGAGGTTCGGTCCCGAGACGCGGCCGACGATGGGCGTGGCCCCGACGTAGAAGCGGCCGTCCTTCTGCCGGTGCACGCCGACGTGGTCGCCGTGCGCGAGGGGCTTCGGCGCAGCGGGACCGTCGGGCAGCTCGTAGCCGAGGTACTCGTCCTGCAGCACCTGCCGGAACTTCTCGGCGCCCCACTCGGCGAGCAGGAACTTCAGGCGCGCCTTGTTGCGCAGGCGCCGGTAGCCGTAGTCGCGGAAGATCTGCGCGACGCCGTGCCAGGCATCCGCCACCCGCTCCGGCGAGACGAAGACGCCCAGACGCTCCGCGAGGCGCGGGGTCGTCGACAGGCCGCCGCCGACCCACAGGTCGTAGCCGACGCCGAGCTCGGGGTGGTCGACCGCGACGAACGCGACGTCGTTGATCTCGTGGACGACGTCCTGGCTGGGGTGGCCGGTGACCGCGGACTTGAACTTGCGGGGCAGGTTCGCGAGGGTCTCGTCGCCGATGAAGCGCGACGTGATCTCGTCGATCTGCGGGGTGGGGTCGATGAGCTCGTCGGCCGCGATGCCCGCAACCGGGGAGCCGAGAACGACGCGGGGCACGTCGCCGCACGCCTCGGTCGTGCCGAGTCCGACGCTCTCGAGGCGGCGCCAGATCTCGGGCATGGCCTCGACCTGGATCCAATGCAGCTGGATGTTCTGGCGGTCGGTGAGGTCGGCGGTGTCGCGGCCGAACTCCTGCGAGATGCCGGCGATGACCCGCAGCTGCTCGGTGGTGAGCTGGCCGCCGTCGATGCGCACCCGCAGCATGAAGTACTCGTCCTCGAGCTCATGCGGCTCGAGCGTCGCGGTGCGGCCGCCGTCGATGCCCGGCTTGCGCTGGGTGTAGAGCCCCCACACGCGGAAGCGCCCGTGCAGGTCGGTCGGATCGATCGAGGCGAACCCGCCCTTCGAGTAGATGTTCTCGATGCGGTCGCGCACGCTCAGACCGTTGTCGACCTGCTTCCACTCCTCGTTGCCGTTGAGCGGAGCCTTGCCGTCGATCTTCCACTGCCCGTTGGGCCGGGTGGACGGGCGCGGCGGGCGGGCGCGAGCGCCTTCCTGGCGCGGCGTCGGGCGCGGTTCGGTGTCGCTGATGGTCACGGTGGCCTCCGGATGACCCCGGGCGTCCCCAGGGCGGGACTCTATCGAGCCCATTCGGCGAGAGTAGAAGCGGGTTCCACGCCGACCTATCTGAGCGTCAAGCGACGTCACCGTGCGTAACGAGGCGTCACACAGTTGCGTTGGCCGGGTTGTCGGTCCCGGTGAAGGCGTCAGCTCGAGGCGCGGTGCCGCTCCGCAGTGCTGTACCGCTCCGCAGGGCTGTATCGCTCCACAGTGCTGTACCGTTCCACGACGAGCTCGACGAGCGCGGCAGGGGGCTCGTCGTCGTCCAGCAGCGGACGCGCGACGGGGGAGCCGGTGGCGAGCCGCACCGCCAGGTCGTGGAAGTAGCCCGGCGCCAGGAGGTACTCCGCGACGACGACGCGGCGCGATCCGTCCTCGCTCGCATGCGCGACGGCGGCATCCAGCCGCGGATCGGCCGCCGCGAGGAAGCCGACCGTGACGTCGCGGTCGAGCTCGGCGCCCAGCATCCGCCCGATCTCGCGGCAGTCCTCGTTCGCCCGATCGTCGCTCGATCCGGCGACCGCCAGGACGACGGCGTCGTCCGCCGCGGGGGCGAGGGGCCGCAGCCGGGAGACGAGCGCGTCGACGAGCCGCGGGTCGGGGCCCAGGGCGGGGGCGATCGTGACGTCCGCCCGTCCGGCGCTCTGCTCCTTCAGGTCGACGCGCACGTGGTAGCCGGCCGAGAGCAGCAGCGGCACGATGACGACGGGCTGCCCCTCGGGAAGGGCGTCGAGGGATGCCGCGACATCCGGCTGCTGCACATCCACGTGCCCGAGCCGCACGGTGACGTCGGGGAGCCGCGCGGCGACGGCTTCGACGAGGGCCGACACCGCGGCCTGTCCGGCGGGCGAGCCGGTGCCGTGGGAGATCGCGAGGAGTGCAGGCTTGATCATCCCGCCCATTCTGCCCGCCTCGTGTGGCGCGGGTGTTACGCGGGCTGCGGATGCCGCATCGCGGGCGTCGTGCACAACATCGGGTCCGCAGGTGCGGGCCGCACGTGCGACACGCCGGCCCCCGCAGTGCGGGTACCGGCGTGTCGTGGAACAGGTCCGATTCTGTGCACCGGATGGATCGGATGCGGGGGCTCAGGCGGCGCCGGACTCACGGCCCCGGGTGAACCCGGCCTCGAAGCCGCGCTCGAACGCGCGCTCGGAGGTGTGACCGCGACCGCCGTGACCGTCGTGATCGCCCCGTCCGCGACCACGCCCGCACTCGGCGTCGCCGTGACGGGCGCCCTCGAACCCCCGGTGCCCCGCGTCGCGCGGGTCGGTGCCGGGGCGTCCCGGGCGACCGGGCTCGAAGCCGTGGTGGAGGTTCGGGCCGAAGCCGAACCGGATGTCGGGGCGGAAGGGCCGCGGGCCGCCGAAGCGACGACCGGGGCCGAAGCCGCGGCCACGCGGGAACGGCGTGGTCTCGTCCCAGCCCAGTTCGCGCGCGATCGCCTCGAGCGAGGCGAGGGTGGTCGCGAGGTCCTCGGGCGGGACGGCGCCGGCCACGCGCGAGCGGATGCCGCTCACGACCTCGCCGAGCCGCTCCTTGGCGGTGCGACCCGCGTCGGTGAGCGCCCACGTGCCGTCGCCCTGCTGCTCGGCCCAGCCGAGCTCTTCGAGGCGGCGCAGGCGCTTGCCCTTGCGGGCCAGGCGCTCGGCGAAGCCCGGAGCGTCGATGTCGCCGGCCAGCGCGTTCAGCAGCATCCAGTCCCGGCGCGTGACGCCCTCGGTCTCGAAGGCGGCCGCGAACTCGCGGGTGATCAGGTCGTCGACGATGCGGAGCCAGTAGCCCAGCGGTCGTCGGTCGTCGGTGGTGTTCTCGTTGTCGATGTTCTCGTCGTCGGTGTTCATGGGAAGTCCTTTCGGGTGCGGCACCAGAGGCCGCGCAATACATGTCGAAGTGCATGTATATGTAGTGTGACATAAGACTGCAAAGCATGTCAAGTCACATGTAAGTTGGACCCATGCCCCAGAGCCCCGCAGACCCCGCCGACGCGATCGCCTCCGCTCTCGCACGGCTTCGCGGGCGACGGATGCCGCGCCCGCCGTGGGAGCCGGGCACGGGTCCGCGACCGCAGGGGATGCACGGCGCGGGCGCACACGGTCACGGCGACGGTCCGTGGGGTCGCGGCGGACCGCACCACGGCCGAGGCCTCGGCGGACCGCCGTGGTCCGGGGCGGCTCGCATCGGCGGTCCCGCGCGCATGAGGCTGCTCGAGGCGCTGGCCGCGGCATCCCACCCCCTCTCGGTGGGTGAGATCGCCGACGCGGTGGGCGTCGATCAGCCGCGCGCGTCGCGACTCGTGCAGCAGTCCGTCGCGCTCGATCTCGTGCGGCGCGAGGCGGACCCCGACGACGCC
>Ga0307505_10003160_pt1 | contig 10529 bp, 9 predicted proteins | sample 23_S_MG_FD_202183 | JGI IMG/M metagenome (GOLD analysis project Ga0307505, IMG submission 202183) | Soil microbial communities from Populus trichocarpa stands in riparian zone in the Pacific Northwest, United States - 23_S | ecosystem: Environmental > Terrestrial > Soil > Riparian zone > Trees... | reverse complement strand
ATCCGTCACCGCGCGGGTTGATCGTATGCTGCGCGACGAGCGTGCTATCGAAGCCGAGCTTTTCCGCCTCCAGGATCAGATTCTTGTTGCGCTCCCATGAGGCATCCGGCGGATCGTCCGGGTGATAGTAGGAAGCCCAGCTACCCTGCACGAGGGCCCAAACGCCAAACCGCAGCGGATGTTGAGACATACGTGGCTCCATTCAACTGTATAGCGGCTCGATCGGGATCGTGCCTTTCAGCGCGAATTGCCCAACCTCCCGCGCCTTGTAGGCAACGGGATCGTGCAGCGTGTGAGTGCGGATGTTGCGCCAGTAGCGATCGAAACCGTTCTTGCTCGCAGTGGACCGGGCGCCCATCAGTTCGAACACGCGCGACGTTACGTCGAGCGCCGTCTTGGTGCTGTTCACCTTCGCCGAGTACACGTAGGCGGCGCATTCGGCGCGTTCTTCCGCACGAAGGTCGCGTCCCTGTCCGAGCATGCGCTCGACTGCACGCCCCGCTTCTTCCGCGAGCGCAACCGATGCGTTCAGCTCGGCCGCGAGCTCGCCGTATAATTCCAGAATGTACGGGTCGTCCGTCGCGTCGGCGACGCCGGAAGTCTGCCAGGGAGTGGTCGTCGTCTTGACGTAGTCGACCGCCTCCCGCAACGCGCCTTCGGCGGTACCAAGATAGAAATTGACGAAGACGAGTTGCATCATCGGCGTCGTCACCGTCATCCACGGCTTGCTTTCCGCAGTCTTCAACGGGCCACGGCCAAAAATCTCCGATCGCTCAACGCGCACATCCCGAAAGTCGACGGTGCCACTTTCGGTCAGCCTTTGCCCGAACGCGTCCCAATCGAAGCGCGCGGAAAAGCCTTCGCGCGAGCTGGGGATTCCGGCAAGTGCGTGCTCCCCTTCCATCGAGCCGCGGATTACCAGGAAGTCGGCGATGCTCGCCCCCGTGGCGAATGTCTTGGACCCGTTCACGCGAAAACCGTCACCGTCCGGCGTGAATGTCAGTTGCGGTCCTCGCGGATTGACCGCCCCGCCCCAATAGAGACGATTGTGGATGGTCGAGAGCGACCACGCCTTCGCCTGCTCCGCGTCCGCACGAAAGGCCGGCATGCGGCTGACCAGATAGTGGTAGCCGAGAAGCTGTCCGATCGAGGTGTCGCCGCGCGATACGATGCGCACGAGACGCATTGCCTGCGACCAGGTCGCTCCGCCACCGCCGTACTCGACCGGCTCCAGAACAGTCAGTAACCCCGCATCCCGCAGCGCCGAGATCTCGTCGCGGGGAGGACTGCCATTGCGGTCGCGCTCAGCCGCGGACGACTTAAATTGATCCGCGCATCGTTCCGCGGCGCGCATCCACGTCTCCCACGCGTCGCGATCGCTTCCAGCGCGAGCCGATCCTTGGTTGCGAGAGATGGCGCGCTCGATTGACATCCGTATCCCTTGATGCGTCGCGCGGACGGCGAGCGAGAATTGCGTTACGGAAATCGATATGGACTTCAGTGTCAATGAAATTCATCGGAACTAGTCGCATGAAGTCGCTTGTCGCGCATCAACGCGCGCGCGAAAATTTCATTGCGCGATTTCGTTCACCGTCCGCACAAAGCAAGCGCGATGATCCGACGGCGGTTCGACGACCGAACAGCCTTCCTGCATCGCACTGGCATCGTGCTTGGCATTGATTTGATTGACGCTTTGTCCTTGCCCGCGATGCGTCGATCCCGTAGGTGGACTTGCACTTGCAGCGTGAGCCCGTCAGCAGAGTTCAGAGCGAAGTGAATTCCGATCAGCATTCCGCAACGACGGAAGATCGTCACTCGATATCGCTCGGCGTTGCGACCGACTCGAACGCGCGCACAAGCAGCTTGATCCCGCCCTCAGAAAAGACCTCGTCGATATTCAACGTGATCGTCGGGTCGATCATCCTGGCTTTGCTCGCGCTTACCTCGATCGCGATCCCGCCACTTCTCAATTTCACCGCGCTCAGCCCGCTCCTCTGCGCCATGCTGCTGGGTATGATTCTCGGCAATCTCGGATTCCTTGGGCAACATATCCGCGACGGAATCCAGACGGCGACCAAACCGCTTCTGCAAGCCGGGATCGTACTCCTCGGAATGCAGATCACGATTTCTCACTTGCTCGAATTCGGCCTCGCGGCCATCGCGATAACGCTCGTCACGGTCGCGAGCACGTTCGCCTTCACCATTGCGTTTGGGCGTCTGCTCGGTGTCGACAGCAGAATGGCGCAGCTGGTGGGGGCCGGCACATCGATCTGCGGAGCTTCAGCGATCGTAGCGGCGAATAGTGTCGCGGGCGCATCGCGCGAAGACGTTGCCTATGCGTTGGCCAGCATCACGTTCTTCGGAACGCTGGCAATGCTCATCTACCCGTCTCTGGCGCAGTTGGCCGGACTTGGAGACTTTTCCTACGGCCTCTGGACGGGACTATCGATCCATGAAGTCGGCCAGGTCGTGGTCGCGGGATTTCAGGTGAGCGACGCGGCGGGCGAGTTCGCAACGACGGCAAAGCTTGGGCGCGTCGTACTCCTTGCCCCGATGATCATCCTGCTCGGAATTATGAGCGCTCGGCAGGACCGTGCCCGTCGCGGCGTGCGCGGACTGACCGTGCCGTGGTTCGTCGTGGGCTTCATCGTCGTCATCCTGTTCAACAGCACGGTCGCGGTTCCCACTGACGCCCTTTGGGGCATCAAGCTGCTGACCACGTTTCTGTTCGCCATGGCCTTGTGCGGCATCGGGATTGAAGCCGACCTCACCAAGATCAGAGGGCGAAGCACGAAGCCGCTTCAACTGACCGGGGCGGCGACGCTTTTCATCAGTGCAATCAGCTTCATCCTGATCGCGACATTCGGCGGATAAAACATGGCTCTCAAGAAAATCATTGGAATCATCGGAAGCACGCGCCGACCTTCAAAGACCCGTGCGCTCGTCGAGTTGGCCATGGGGGAAACCCTGCGGCAGTGCAAGGGCGGGTACATGGCCGAGACCTTCGACATGATCGACATCGGCCGCGGTCTCGGAAGCGCTTTCGAGCGAAAGGAGTTGACCGGCGAGAGCGCCCGTATCGTCTCTCTTATTGAGGATGCCGACGCGTTGATTGTCGGCTCGCCCGTCTACAAGGGTTCATACACCGGTCTGTTCAAGCACCTGATCGATCTCCTCGAACCGGAACGGATGATCGGCAAACCGGTGCTGATCCTCGCCACCGGCGGCGGCTACCGGCACGCGCTCGTCGTGGAGCACCAGTTGCGGCCGCTCTTCGGCTTCTTCAGCGCCCTGACGGTACCCACCGCCGTGTACGCAGCCGATGCGGATTTCACGAACGGCATCTTGACCAGTCAGGCGGTTCTGACGCGAGTTGCCGCAGGTACCGCGGAGTTCGTCAGTCTCCTGCCCATCGATCACGAAATTTCGCACGACCGCCTTGCGGACAGTCTGCAGGCGTTCGGCTGAGCGATACGCAGGCTGCTGTTACCGCGTGCATTCGTGGCTAGATCAAGCCGTGATTCGGCGGATTGATGCCATTCAGCACGTAATTGCCGATGTGAAAGTATTTCCATCGCGCGGGGTCGTGCAACGTATGGGTCCGTACGTTGCGCCAGTGACGGTCCAAAGCGAAGCGATCGTCGCTTGCGCTCGCTCCGGCCAATGAGAAAATATCGCTCGCGGTTTGAATTGAGGCTTCGCCGCCGAAGGCTTTCGCCTCGGCGACGGCAACCGATGCAGCCGCGGCCGTGTCCGCATTCAAGTTGTTCTTTGCCGCCTCGAGGATTCTTCCCGCCCGGCGAAGTAATTCCTCGGCGGCATGCACGCGCGCCGTCAGTTCGCCGACCTGGCGGATGATGTGCGGATCATCGCCCGCGTTCTTGACCCCCGCCTCGAAGTAGGGACGAGCCTTGGTGCGGACGAAATCCACAGCGTCACGCATGGCATTGATGCCAACGCCAATCTGAATGGCCGCATGAATGATCTGAGCGGTCGCTCCGGAAATCTGCGGCGCCAGATATCGCTTGTAGTGAGGAATAACGCGCCGATCCTCGACCCACACGTTGTCGAGCTCGACGGTTCCGCTGATGGTCGATCGCTGTCCCATCGCCGTCCAGTCATTGATGGCCGTCAGCCCTTCGGCGTTGCGCTCCACGTACGCCACGGTCATCCGGTTTTCCTCATCCATCGCCAGGACGGGGATGATCTCGGCCGTATATGCGCCCGTGCAGTAGTACTTCTTGCCGTTCAGGCGATAGCCGCCCTTCGGATCGCGGGTGATCTTGGTGCGCTTGTCTCCGGTGTGCGATGTGCCGCGCTCGGCAAGCGCATTGCCGAGCCGAGCCCCCGCGAGAATGCGAGGCAGAAACATCGCCTTCTGCTCGGGCGTTCCTTCGTAGCGAAGAACATCCACAAACACGAAGTGGTTTTGCGGCACCTGGGCGATTGCGGGGTCGGCAGCCCCGAGGATGCAGAACACTTCGGCAAGCGTTTCGAAATGTACATCCGCGCCACCGAACTCGCGCGGAATCGTAATTCCAAGCAAGCCGGAATTGCCGACGACCTTGAGCTCTTCGATCGGAACCGTGCGATTCCTATCGCGGTCGGCCGCGCCGGGTCGCAACGCCTCAGCGACTTCCGTCGCGACCGCGATTGCTTCCTCGTCGCTGCGAATAATGTGAGCAGCGGGGGCAATCTCGTGTGCCTCTCGTTTTACCGAACCGCTCATATAACCTCTCCCGACCGCGCCCTGTCGATGCTCCGACGGATGCAAATTCCATCGACGCCGCCGGTTCGTCAATGAATGAATCGAGCGCGGGGAAACGACGCTTCCCTTCTGCTGACGCCGTTGTGCGGACAACGTACGGGGCGGTTTCGCAAGATCAGGACGATCGCAGCGATTGTCCGGCAAAAATTCCCGCTTTCTCCGTCTCATCGAGATGCGCCTGACGAACGCCTTCAAGCGGAATCGCGACGTCGAAGATCGGCGAATCCGTTCCGAAGATGATGCGGCGCGCGCCCAGAACCTCGCATGCAAGGCTGATCGAATTTCGTCCGAACGACGCGGTGTCGAAAAGGATGTTCTTGCGCGAGAAATCGGGTGGAGACGCGCCGTCGCGCACCGCGATCGCCCCCAGCCGTTCGGCCACGAACGGCAACGTGCCGCCCAAATTCGCGATCTGGATGGTAACGTTCGGGAACGGGTCGAGAAAGTCGGTCAGCAGAAATGTCAGCGCCGCGGGTGAGATTCGTGCCTGCGTGTAAAGTCCCGTCTGGCGATAGACCGCGTTATCGCCAGGCGCCGGTTCCGCACCGAAATTCTTCCTCACCTCCGGCAGCGAACCGGGGTGGATGAACAAGTGAACGCTGCGATGATTGGCGACCTCGAAAAGGGGACGCCAGCGTTCGGCGTCGGCGCGCGTGAGAAAGCCATCGTTCGGCAAGATGGCTCCGATCAATCCCGAATCGACTGCGCGCTCGAGTTCGGCGATCGCCTGCGACATGTCCGCCAAGGGAAGCGAGGCGATCCCGGCAAAGCGGTGCGGGTCTTTCGAGACAAGCTCCGCGGTGCTGTCGTTAAAAATCCGAACAAGCGGCAGCGACTGCTCCAGTGGCAGGTTGTCGATGCCGAACAGCCCAGGCAACGAAAGAACCTGCCGCGTTACGCCGAGACGATCGAGATTGGCCAAGCGCGGGCCCCAATCGGTGGGCTTTCCCTGCGCATGGAACGGCACTCCGGCCTCGATCATGGCATCGGCCAAAGCGGCAGGTATCCAATGACAGTGCCAGTCAACAATCATTCAGAAATCTCCAGCGCAGCGCGTTTACAGTGCGAATAGTTTTCCGGGGTTCATAATATTGTCCGGATCGAGCGCGCGTTTGATTGCCCGCATCAGTTCGACCGCGTCCCCGTGCTCTTTATCCATGAACTTGATCTTGCCGAAGCCGATCCCGTGCTCGCCGGTGCAGGTGCCGTCCATTTCGATCGCGCGCAGCGCCATGCGTTCATGCAGCGCCTCGGCACGGTGAATCTCGTCGTGGGAGGCAGGATCGACGAGAATGAGGGTGTGGAAGTTCCCGTCGCCGACATGGCCGACGATGGGCGCGATCAACCCCGACCCATCGATGTCCTTCTTCGTGGCGATCAGGCATTCCGCGAGACGTGAAATCGGCACGCAAACATCGGTGATCACTGCTTTCGCGCCCGCGCGCAATCCCGTTCCTGCGTATAGCGTATTGTCTCTTGCGGTCCAGAGTTTCGTCCGGTCCTCGGGTCTCGTGGACCAGTTGAAGTCGAGCGCGCCGTACTCGCGCGCGATCGACTCGGCTGCCGCCGCCTGCTCGGCCACGGCGCCCGGTGACCCGTGAAATTCCAGAAACAGCGTCGGTTTCTCCTGCGCGCCGAGCTTCGAGTACGCGTTCACGCCGCGCATCATGACGTCGTCGAGCAACTCGATGCGCGCGGCGGGAATACCGGATTGAATCATGGCGATCGCAGTATCGACCGCGCCCTTCAACGTTTCGAAGGGGCATACCGCGGCAGAGATCGCCTCGGGTACAGGGTGCAACTTCACGGTAATCTCGGTGATGACGCCGAGCGTCCCTTCGGCGCCCACGAACAGCCGCGTGAGGTCGTAGCCCGCCGCCGATTTTCGGGCACGGTTGCCGGTACGGACCGTCTGGCCGTCGGGGAGCACGGCTTCGACCGCGATCACGTTGTCGCGCATCGTGCCGTAGCGCACCGCCATGGTGCCCGAGCCGCGCGTCGACGACATCCCGCCGATCGAGGCGTCCGCACCGGGATCGATCGGAAAGAACAGGCCGGTGCCGCGCAGCTCCGCATTGAGCTGCTTGCGGGTGACGCCGGGCTGGACGCGACAATCCATGTCCTCGGGATGGACCTCGATCACCTTATTCATACGGGTCATGTCGATGCAGACACCGCCGTGCGGGGAAAGTGCATTCCCTTCGAGCGATGTGCCGGCGCCCCAGGGCACGATCGGGACACGGCCGCGTGCACAGGCGCGTACGATCTCGGCGACCTCAGCCGTAGTCTGCGGAAAAACGACGATGTCGGGCGGGGTCGGCGGATAATAGGCTTCACTGCGGCCATGAGCGTCGAGAACGGCCAGCGAGCGAGTCGCACGATCGCCCAGTAGCGCCTTCAACGCGTCGAACGTTTCTGGATGCCGGCTCATCGGAACAATGTGCCGGGCCAAGCGGCCCGGCACATCAATCGGCTATCAGCCTGTGATTTCCTCGATGGTCGGACACTTCCGCTGCTCGAGCGGAATCTCGTACGGCTGGTAGTTGCTCTTGTCGACGACGACCGGCTTCAGCAGCACTTCCTTCGGGATGGGCTGCTTGCGCAGGTGACGGATGGCAGCCTGGGTGGCGAGGCAGCCCTGCACGAAGCCGTTGTAGTCACCGCTCGCCAGCATCTTGCCTTCCTTGATCAGATCGACGGCTTCCTTGGTGCCGTTGATGCCGACGATGAGCGACTTGCGCTTCGCGCCATCGAGCGCCTCAAGCGCGCCAACCGCCATGGCGTCATTCGCAGCGAGCACGCCGTCAATCTGCGGGAACGACTGCATCAGGTTTTCCATGACCTGAAGCGCCGCCAGACGCTGGTAGTTGCCCGGCTGGGACGCAAGAACCTTGATGCCGGGGGCGTCCTTGAGGGCGTCATTGAAGCCGCGCATGCGGTCGACGTTTGTCAACGCGCCCTTGACGCCTTCGATGATTACGACGTTGCCCTTTCCGTCCATTGCCTTGATCAGACGCTGCGCAGTCGCCTTGGCGATGCTGTAGTCGTCGGCGCCGATGAAGGACTCGACCTTTCCGCCGGAGAGGCGGTCAATGAAGTTGATCACCGGGATATTGGCCGCGTTCAGTTTCTCTACGCTCGGCACCAGCGCCTTGTAATCCACCGGGACGAACACGATCGCCTGCGGCTTCTTGATCACGACGTCTTCAACTTGCGAGATCTGCTCGGGAATGCTGTCCGGCTTGGTCGGGATGTAGTGGGTGATCTTGGCGTTCATTGACTTGGCGGCGGTGTCGGCACCGACACGGACGTTCTGGAAATAGGGATTGGTCTGATTCTTCGTGAATACGGCGATGATCTCGCCGTCCGCAAGCGCGGCTGAACTCAGCCCAAGCATGGCTGCGACCGAGGCCGTTACCAGATAACGATGCTTCATCTTCTCCTCCCAGGTTACACGTGCGGCGTCCGCCGAACTCAGTCGGCAAGACGTCGCGTTCGAATGTCGATCCAGACGGCGATCAGCACGATCACGCCCGTTACAAGCGGCTGCCAAGATGCGTTGATCAGCAGCAGATTCATTCCATTGACCACGAGGGTCAGGATCAGTGCGCCGATCAGGGTGCCGGCGACCGTGCCGGATCCGCCGAACAGCGATGTTCCTCCGATCACAACGGCTGCGATGGCAGGAAGCACGAGATGTTCGCCGATGTCGCCTTCTGCCGAATTGATGCGGGCGAGCACAATCAGCGATGCAAGGCCCGCCATCGCGCCGCTGACGACATAAACCAGAATCAATCGGCGCTCGATCGGGATACCGGAAAGGCGTGCGGCCATGGGATTGGCGCCGATGGCGTAGATCTGCTGGCCCACAACCGTTCGCTGCGCGAAGATCGTTCCCAGCAGAAGAAACGCAAACATGATGTAGATCGGAATCGGAATTTCGAGGAAGTATCCGCTGCCGAGCTGACGGAACGACTGTGGAAAGCCGTGAATGGTCTCGCCCGCCATGAACCAATAGGTCACGCCCCAGGCGACCCACATCATCCCATATGTCGCGATGAATGACGGAATGCGCAGCAGTGCGACGAGAAGCCCATTGAGGAAGCCAACCGCCGCGCCGACGCTGACGCCGACGGCGAAACCAACAAGCGGCGAGCCGGTGTTCTTGATCGCGGCGGCCGCGAGACACGCAGAGAAGCCGATGTTGGCGCCGATCGACAGGTCGAGGCCGGCCGTAAGAATGACCAGCGTCAGGCCCGACGCCATAAGAAACAGCAGCGCCGTCTGACGCAGGACGTTCAGCAAGTTGCTGGTCGTCAGGAAGGCGTCGCTCAGGAACGAGAGAACGACACAGATCAGCAGTGCGGCCACGAGCCGATAGAGGGCCTGGCTCACTTCTGTCGGAAGCGCCAAGCCCGTTCGCGGCGTGTCGGTCGTCACGCTCATGTCCTGCTCCGAAGATTGTCGATCAGAAGCGCGACGATGACGAGGAGGCCGATGCCCACGACCTGCATGGCCGAGGGCACACCGAGCAGATTCAGTCCGTTGCGCAAGACCCCGATCACGAGCACCCCGAGCAGCGTGCCCAGAAGCCAGCCATTGCCGCGCTCGAACGAGGTACCGCCGACCGCGACGGCAGCAATAGCGTCGAATTCGTAGCCGATGCCTGCCGTCGGGTGGGCGGCGCTCATGCGCGCGGTCAACAGGAGCGCGCCGATGCCGGCCATCAGCCCGCCGAGCGCATAGATCACGACGAGCATCCGCGAGTCGGAGACGCCCGCGAGCTTGAGCGCCTCACGGTTGCCGCCGAGCGCGAACACGTAGGTGCCGACGCGCGTCCGATAAAGGATCACGTGGAAGGCCGCATACGCGACGCCCGCCATGATGATGGGAATGGGAATTCCCGCGAAGAAGCCAGAGTAGAACTGGCCGATCTCGCGCGGGATGCCGACAATGCTCTGCCCTTCCGTGAAGACGAGGCACAGGCCCTGCGCAATGCCGAGCGTACCGAGCGTGGCTATGAACGGCGGCAACTGGAAGAGCGTAATCAGAACACCGTTCGCGATTCCAAACGACAGACCGATCGACAAGGCCGCGATGAAAGCGAGCGTCGGCGATCCCGTGGCGACGACCGTGGCCGCGAGAATGATCGACGCGAGGGTCAACACGGCGCCAATCGACAGGTCGAGACCTTCGGTCATGATGATCAGGGTCATCGGCAATGCGAGCAGCAACAGGAGCGCCGACTGCGTCAGGATGTTCTGAAAGTTCGGGACCGTCGCGAACGTTGGGCTCATGATCGAGAAGACGATGCTCAGTATGACGAGCACGATCGCCACGCCTGGCACGCGCAGGATGACGTTTCCGAAGGAGGCTAGGCTTTGGGCGGTCATTCGTGGATCCCCAGCCGCACGATATTCGCCTCCGTCAGATTTTCCCGCGCCAGCTCGCCGGCGATACGGCCGCCGCGCATGACATAGGCGCGGTCGCACACATGGACGATCTCGATTTGTTCGGAGCTGATCATGAGAACGCCCGCGCCGGCGTGGACGAGCGAATCCAGCAGCCGGAAGATCTCGGCCTTGGCGCCCACGTCGATGCCGCGCGTGGGCTCGTCAACGATATACAAACGGGCGTCGGCATTCAGCCATTTGCCAACGACCACCTTCTGCTGGTTTCCGCCGGATAGTGTCCCGACCAACCGGTGCGGCCCGGATGTCACGATCCTCAGTTTATCAATGATCGTCTGCGCCGCCTTGAT
>Ga0307505_10003159_pt1 | contig 10530 bp, 7 predicted proteins | sample 23_S_MG_FD_202183 | JGI IMG/M metagenome (GOLD analysis project Ga0307505, IMG submission 202183) | Soil microbial communities from Populus trichocarpa stands in riparian zone in the Pacific Northwest, United States - 23_S | ecosystem: Environmental > Terrestrial > Soil > Riparian zone > Trees... | reverse complement strand
CGAAAACCAGCGTATCAACGGGCACGAACAACCCGACAGAACGCCAACTTGAAACACTGAAATTGAACAGATTCGAGGCAGGGAAGACAAAAAGACGTTCACGAAGCGTATTTCAGCAACCTGCTAGGAGGCGGTTGAAGAGAAAACTCCCATACGCAATTGCCCAAAACCTGACTTGCCGAGAAATTGAAGTAAGAGCTCCGATGGGGTCGTTGGGATTTTGGGCTAGATGATAGAGAGCCGTTAGTTCATGTTCGAATCGTTGAGGCTGTGCGGCGAACAAGGATCGCATTTGTTGCCAATCCCCTAGTAGCTTCAAGGCTGCATGTCTGGCAGGCGCGGAGACGGTGGTATCCCAGGCGTCGGAATAAGTGAGAAACTGTATAAGTGTGTCTTCGAAGCGACCGCGAAGCAGCTCACGCCCGAAAACATGAGAGGACAGTCGAGAACCGAATCTCTGCGGGCCGTAATAGTTCAGATAACCATGGGCAGAGAGCTTCGAGACTGAAGATATGACAGGAACTTTCTTGGGGTGTCCGCAAGTTCGTAGGAGAATTGAAAAGTAATTCGCTCGATGCTGTCCACGAACAATCGGGTCGGTAGTCCAGTGAAAACATTTAAGTGAAATGCCCGGAATGCGTAGAGTCCGAAGCTTTCCAAGTGGGGGTCTACAGATTGTGATCCGTTGACTGGTAAGAGCTGACCGATCTTTCTCGCCAGAATAACCAATCCTGCCTTCAGGGATTCCCAGTGCACGCGCAAGCAACTGAGCAGCTTGATACGTGCTGAGTGATTCCTTTATAAGTTCGCATGCGAGGAAATGGTTTTGTGGTGAAGAGGTGGGAATCGATGAATGTTCAGGTTTGATCGTTGACATCAAACCATCGGACCACACTTCCTGAACGACAAAGTCGTGCGGATAGAGGCGCGCAAATGTGGGTTGGCGCTCAGGCGGAAGCTTTGAAATACCAATCCAGCTGCAGTAGTCGAGCGGGTGTTTTTGTTTGTGGCTCGCATCGTCGGAGGGCGCAACTCTGGCGAATGAAATCGGGTCGTCGCACATCAGATGAGCAGCCCTCACGCAAATTCACTTGACATTGATACGATATGTCCTACTCTGGAGAGTAGCTGACATCATCAGACCATCCGTTTCCCCTGCAATTTCCTCATCCAAACCATCAAGGTCAACTGAATAATTGACCACAGCTGCTGCCTAGTTTCTGCCTCGTCATCTCCATTCGCTTCCCAAATTGCCCCGTGTATTGCCACATTCGTGCATACCTAATCACTTCGAATTGTGCCCACAACACAGCACACTTTCTCCAGATCGGGACATGTTCGCAAATTGCTTTCGGGCGTGAGACTACACATCGCACGTCTGACTTCACGTATGCGACCGCGCAATGATCAGCGTCGGCATGATGCCGCGCGCAGCCAACTCAAGAACGGGGAATACCATCTAACGGTGGGGCAACTGGAAAAAGTGATACAAGGCGCAGAGAGTGCCCGGGACCGTGTCATCGTACGGACTCTGGCTGAGACTGGACTTAGACGGTCGGAGATTGTGACGATTCAGATCGAAGACGTAAACATGAAAGATCGGCTTGTTGTAGTCCGTCACGGCAAGGGCAATAAACTGAGAATCGTTCCGCTGACACGAGTGCTTACCCGTGATCTGCGGATGGTAACTGGTGGCAGAGCCTCGGGCCCAGTGTTCCTCTCACAGCGCGGCGGCGAGATTTGCACTCGACACTTAAACCGCATCGTGGCGCAAGCGGGTGAGCGCGCTGGCATTCGAAGCCCGAACCCGAAGTATCGCCATCTGACCTGTCATCTATTCCGCCACTCGTTCGCTCGACTCTGGAAAGCGAGAGGCGGAAGCATCGAGAGTCTGTCAAAGATTCTCGGGCACGAATCCGTGCGCACGACATGGGATGAGTACGGCTCGGAAAGCCTGGAGGACGTGCGACAGAATTATGCGGCAATCATGGAACCGAAGACTACGAGAGCGGGGCGAAATATACCACACACCAAAAGGAGGAGGATGACATGAAACACGCAGGACTGTTGGCCGTCGCACTTGCGGGAATCGCGGTCGTAGGCTGTGCAACAAGCGCACCGCAACAGGCAGCAGAACCTGAGATGCTGCCGTCATTTGATTTTGAACCACCCACCAAAACAGCAATAGATACCGGGAGTGTGTCGTTCTGCCTCGTAAAGCCCCAGTTTCCGGAGATGTGGCAGAAAGATCTAATTGCGTACTATCCGTTCAACAAGTTCTCGCAGAACATGGGAAGTGACTTTGAGGAAATTCTCTCGGCGCGGGGATTCAGGATGCGCGGTCCATTTTCTACCAATGACGAGATGTCCTTCCCCGACAAGAGCCAGTCGGACCTCACCTTGATGCCGAAGATCGAATTCGACTTTAGCCCTGTCGGCGTTCAGCAGGCGGGAAAGGATCTACTCGGTACTCCGTGGTATCGCTGGAAGGGAACGGTGAAGCTTGGTGGCCGGATCACCATTGCGGTCAACGAAACGTTGAGCAACGAGCGGATGTGGTCTAAGAGCGTTGAACTTCCTGCCCGTTCGTTTGCATACGAATCGCCGAAATACGCTCAGCCGATGCAGGGCTTGTCACTCGAAGACGTGAAACTGGCCAACCTGCTGGCGAAGAACATGCAGGACTACTACACGATGACCATGACTGAGGTCTGGAAGTATCTCGACCCTCAGGAAATGGCGATGATCAAGAAGCAAGCGATGCCCTTGAAGGATAAAGTCCGCTACGGCGGCTGAGACTTGAATGCGTAGAGCATTTCTATTTATACTCATCCTCGGAATCGGCGTCAGTTGCGACCGATCCGTCGCGCCAGTACGGTCCGACTACTTCGTCGGCGATCCGAACAAACCGCCAGTAATTCGGATCGATTCCGCGGACGAGTTTCACATGAGCGGAACGGCGATGAATATCGACGTTCGCGAAGTCCGGGTTGCCGTCTGGCGTGACGGATCGGTCCCGGAATTGCCATCCAACAGCTTGGGTGTAATCAATCTCGATGGAACGTGGACATATCCCGCCACTGGTTTCAATCAAGCAGTTGCGATGCTGGTAGACCCTGAGACATACCAGCGCTGTTCTCTCGAGATTGAGGGAGTCCCACATGATCGAGGAGTTCTCGCCTCGGAAGCTTATCCGCCATTGGAGTAGGCAGGCAGATGGGAACAAGCGGGAGTGTTATCGTCCGGCGTAAGATTCCCGCCTCTGGTACGGGAATCTTTCCTTGAATTGTAACAGCAGGTGCGAACCCGTCTCGTAGTGTGAGACGGGTGCTTTTTATTCCCCACCCTGATTTTCCGCTCGCCTGTAATTCGGATAGATGGGGCTGTCTTGCCGCTCGTGTCGTAAGGGTAGCATAGAGTCTCAGGTACCCGTCCAAGGTAGAACTGCTGTCTCCACCTTGACTGGCAGCGCCGGTCTTGGCTGGTGGATATCCCGATGGGATACCGACAGCAGCAGCCCGAGCTAGGCCTTCGGCTACTCCAGCCCTCTATGCCGATCGGGACACGAGGAAGCGGCAGGCCAGCGAATGCCGCATCCGGCCTAACACTTCAATCGCTGGAGAAAGCAATCACGTCCTATGGCATACATAGACGGAGTCTTTGCTCGGATGGAAGAGGTCATCGCCGACCCCACCGCATCGTATGCGGACGTCCGAGAGCGCCTACAGGAGTTCGTGGCCCATGAGCTTCGAAACTCCTTCTGGAACGGGGTACATATCGGCGCTGAGCGGAAGAAGGCCGGAGTCGGCAGGGGCAGATCGGCCATGCAGGCAGAAGTGCTCGGCAGGTAAGAGCACGGCCGGTGCAGGCGGCGGCTTATCCGCCTGCAATCTCATCATTAGTCAATCATATCTATGCGCAATCGATACAAATCACCCAGCCTTGGGTCTTACATTCTGGCCGGATTTGCGGAGATTGGAGTCGGAGCCGTGATCATTCTGATCCTATTGCTCCTACTTCGAGGCAGGGGGTAGCCCCTGCCATGTTTTTTTGCTCGCGGAAGATCTTCCCACCCTCTTGCGGCCTACATGTCCTTTTGGCTACCCGCATTCCGTATCAGCGTTCGTGTCAGATTGACGTTGCATTTTCCACTCGTTAGATATTATTTGCGCTTAGTAAAATACACACTGTTGGTCATCTCTTACATGATGACCGGATATCACGTGAGGAATGGTAGGGATCCAATCTGGCTGACGACGACCTCAAACTAGGAGCGCCTGCTATAATTGTCATAGGCGGCCTCGGCGTTTTCCTGACCACATGCTTATTCCTGTGGCTCTGGGTACTCGGGGATGGGGCAAGTGGTAATTTCCATCTTCTCTCTTGGGCAGCGATGACCCTGCCGACGTCCGACCGTTCAATCCATCTCCTCACCCTAGCCTACTTCATTGCGGTTGGGGGAGCTATCGGAGGGATTACCTTCGGGTTGAAGGCGCTCCACAATCACGTTGCAAACCACTCATTTGAGATGGCCTATGTCCCCGACTATCTCTTTCGACAGTTCTTCGCTGCGGTGCTTGCCCTATTGGTGATAGCGCTCGCGCGAGGAGGAACCCTCACAATATTTGGCGCCCGCGCGACCTCTGGCGTCGAGACGGTCGCTGCGAAGTTATCGGGTCTAGGCCTCGGGTTCTTGATTGGCTTTGCCAGCAGAGACGTTGTGGACTACCTGACACGGCTCGCCAAGCAAACGTTCCATCCTTGTGGTGACCTCGCGATGGATTCTCACTCTGGGCAACGACACAAGGTCGGTGACGGATCGGCGAGCGGAAGCTGACTTCCACTCTTCACATTTTGCTCGCTGAAAATCTTCCCGCCCAAATGAAGCAGCTGGTAGCGGTCCTATGCGGTGTCGATTTCAAAGAGCTTCGTTGGAGTGCCATAATTCTCTAAGACCAATGTATGATGATCATTTTCACTCCCTTGATCAGAACAGTCCGATGCTGTCAGAAACAATACTATCGATTTGCCTCCCGTCTGCATTGAGCTCGGATAGATCAGCCCCATTACTGAGTCCCCTGAATCGAGCTTATGGAAGTGACGGATGTACTCAGTGAGGATCTGAGTCGGAACATATTCCGTGTGCTCTCGGCCGTCCATGTCTATCCGCTTTGACAACTCCGTGACAAAGTGATACAGAAACATTAGCTCGATTCGCATTTCTCGTCTTGCTTTGTCGTACGCGCTTGGCATTTCTGGCAATGCTGTAAAATCCAACACGCTAATTGGACGCAACAACCGAAATGTTGACCCCGTACCCATCGGTTGTCCGGCTGATGCGTGTATTCGCGCTTCTTCCAAAGCGGTTTCTGCGTCCAGTGCGCCGTAGAATACCGGGATTCCTGAAGCGCTCATGCGATTGGTTCGAGTTTTGTCCAATGGTGGTGGACCGAGCGTTTCGGAAGTATTTGGAAATTCGTTCGTGCCATGCAGTCGAACCCTGTGAAATGCCTGTCCCGCACAGAATGTCTTTCTGAGGTCCACTGTTTGGAGAGTCTCTTCAAAAAACTGCAGCCGCTGATGAGCCGGAATTCCAGAATCCAGATGGATAGGTGATGTAGCTATCTCCCGGTAGAAGACATACCTCGTTTTGTATTTCACAGTCGATGCGAAACGCTCCCACCCGGTCTTGCGAGCGGCAGCTAGTTCATAGCTCGAATCCGATCTCTCACACCAATTGTCGTCAACCATTGCGTTTACAATGTCATCCATTAGCTGCTCGTTCTCTGTCGGCCACTCAATTTCGTCAAACAACTCTTCTTTGCTGAGAAGCTCGACTTGATAGCCTCCCTCACGCGAGTCAAACACTATGCCCTCGTTGTCTGGATCTGACCAGTCTGCCTTGACCGCGCTTACTATCTCATCAAGAATGGATTCCAAAGGTGCGGCAATGAGGTTGTCTTCCTGCCTACTGCAGTAATCACACTTTCGGTTCTCCGCATTTGTGCGCACGACAGCTTGCAGAAATGAGTCAGTAACGCACTGATCGCAGACATGTTTGGAGACTGAGTAGTACCCACGACCAAGTTCCTCGATTTGGCGTTGTTTCCAGAATCCCATTAAACCTTCTCCTCAGACTCAGCTTCAGTGCGATTTTGTACCCATCCACGAACAAAATGATTGCTCAGACCCAAACAGTATTTCAACCTTTCCGTTGTAGTTACGGCCAAGTCTTAGTGTCGTATGTGGCGGGGAGTGGGACACAAGACGACGAACGTTCAGAGACGTGTAATGTGAGCAATTCCTTAGGCAGGATTGATTGCATGGGTTTACAAAGTAGCAAGTTAGTTGTAGTTTTCACAGGGGGGTAGATTCTGATTTCATTTGCTTCACGCGCTTGGCATCAGATCTACTGGCGCCCGCCGACGATTTCTGTCGGATTGCACAAGACTCTGCATTCTAACTCCTTAGTGACCCGATGAACCGACGCAACATTACAAGTTCCCTTCGAACCGGATGGGATTACCAAGATATTTGGGCTCTGCACTTTTGTGCTGACATCCTTGAGTATCCTGATCGATTCCTAGCTATCAGGTTTGAAGGTGCACCTGACGAGATCGATGAGGGAGAGTTCTCTCTCGATGACATCGTTCTCATCGATTCAGATAACAAGTATCACATTTACCAAGCGAAACACCACAATGCCCAGTGGACACTCAGTGATCTTCTCTTCCGTAAAGTTAGCCAGCGAAACAAGAAACAACTCCTGCCATCATTGCTCATAAAATGGGCAAATTCTCTCTTGCGCGAGGATCTGGCTAGCAAAGTAGCAATGTCAGCTTTCTTGACCGATGCGTCCCCAGATCAGCAGCTTGCTTCCGTGCTCAATGGAAACCACATCGACATCAATCTGCTTCGTTCAAATTTACCAGAGCTTCATGCCGAGTTGGTCAAACAGCTCACAAGCGAAGAGCGTGCAGCGACCTTCCTTCGCACATTCGAGTTCAGATTCCAGAATCAGAGTTTCGATGATCTCAGGCGCAATGTCATCGACCGCTATCATAATTCGTTCAGAGCGATCGATTCTGGTATAGATGCGTTGTACTTACGGATCAAGGATGAGTCTAGGGAGGCAGTAACACGATGGATCAAACTCTCGGAACTGCGTTCCTGGTGCCAGTTCGATTCCCCGCGCGCCCTGCCGCAGAACTTCGAAGTCCCACTCGATTTTCAGCTTTTTGATGAAGGTGTGCATTCCGCACTCATGAGCGAGCTACTGGGCTCTGTTGGGGGTGTCAGGGTGCTTATCGGAAAGCCCGGATCGGGCAAGAGCACATACGTCGCAAACTTGCATAAGTCATTACAGGACACGGGTCGCGTTTCATTCCGGCACCATTACTTCTTATCACCACAAGACGATTCTGCTTCAATGCGACTACCAGCTGATAGAGCCATCGAAGGTCTGAAAGCTCAGTTCAAGGATCGACCGGAACTACTAGGACGTCTCGCGCATGTAGATTCTGCTGGTGTTGAGCTCCGTGAGTTCCTCACTGAAATCGCCACTCAAGAAGCGTCTGTTAATCGCGCAGCAGTTGTTATCATTGACGGGCTTGATCACGTCTTGCGTTCGCTCGATGAATTAGCACTGAAATCCTTTCTCGCTGAAATCTCGTTTCCACAAAGAGGGTTATGGCTGGTCTTCGCCATGCAGAGTAGTGCAGAACCTTGTCTTCCGGGTGTCTTGCTACAGTTCTGTCCGAAGTCTCGTTGGATCGAAGTGCCGGGCCTTACTCCGCAAGCAGTCTCGCATATCCTATTCCAAAACCTTGCTGGCCTCTCGTTACCGGACGATCAAATACAGGCTCACGCTCTCTCCGATCGGATTTATCAACTCACTTGCGGCAATCCGCTTCATCTACGTTACACAGTCGATTCCTTGAAGAATCAATTCCTGACCGCAACGATTCAGACGTGGGATTGCGACAACCTCTTCCCTTTTTCTGGAGAGATCGCAGCCTACTATTCAGAGGTCTGGGAGCAAATTCCGCACTCAGCGCGAACTATGGCGTTGGCTGTCGTCGTTCTGAAAGTCAATCTCTCAGTGGAGCAACTTCACAATCTCGTCGGAACTTTTGATAACGACCCTGGAAGCGTCTCTACATCCTATATCGCAATTAAGCACCTGCTTCGAATTACCCGTCGTGGTGTTTCTATCTATCACAACAGTTTTGACGTGTTCTTGCGCCAGACTCCCGAGTACTCGCAACAGCAGAGGCGGATCTGTGAAATCGCACTGAATTGGGTCTCACAGTCCAGCACAAGTATTGATCCGTTGAAGTGGTTTCTTGTGCCTTATCTCAGCAATGAGCTTGGTGACTCAGAGCGAGTCATGAGACTCGATCATGCATGGCTTGGAAATGCGATTGCATCGGGACACACACCTAATCAAATCAATACATTACTGAATGCAGCCACAAACGCGGCCGTTCATGTGCACGGCTTCGGGACGGCGCTGAAGCTCAATGGGCTCGCATCATACTTTTCGGACGCCCTCGGATTCTACGATACAGACTACGCACGTCTCTGGATCGAAGCGCTGTGGAGTAACTCATTCGAAGTGGCTTCGCTTGATTTTGCCAGCCTACATCCTATTCAGATCCTGGAAGCAGTGCGATACGCAGATCAGCTCGGGATCTTGAACATTATTCAGAAAGACGCAATTGACGAGCTTTCTCGGAGACACTCGACACTGGAGGTCCCGGACAAAGGTCAATACTCACAGAGCCTCTCAACTCTACCATCTACGTATCTAAAAGTGTTGGCGCATGATCGGCTTCATCCTATCGCCGAAGCCTTGGCCTATATCACACAATTCAGAGCTTCCGGGTGGGCCCCGGATCTCTTCCAAGAGTACGCGATCGAAATTGCTGACATGCGACAATTCGAACAACTCAGCCGCCTAATGTCCTGTGCACTTACTACTGAGGAGCGATCCGCAATTCACGATGCTCTAATTCACAACGGTACATTTCATCATGATCGATCTATAGCACAGGTGCTGGCAGTCGCAGTCGATGAGGATGGTTCCTTGGACGCAATTCTCTGGAAGCGACTGAAAGGAATTAGCGGGAGCACACTTCCAGCGTTGCCCGCGCATGGCGAATTCCCAACCCAGGTTTCCGGGTTCAATTCACAGGCGCGTAGAATTGAGGCAAGACTCTTCTCCTCTGCTTTCATGCTCGGGCTCTTGTATTGTCTTGAAGGGAGAGAATCCGAAATTAACGAATGGATGTCAGCGGCTCCTGCACGGTGGTCAATAACAATTATGAAATCGCTGTTTCACGCCTCCATCGAAATCACATCGGCGATTCAATCGCAACAAATTGTCCCGATTGATGAGGTATTTAAATCACTTTCCCAAGTAGCACCTCTTAAATACCCTCAGGATGGACACATCCATGACTTGCAAATGGAACTGCACACTTCCATCAGTGACATTCTCAGAGCCTGTTCGCTCGTGGACTCGGCTCGCAATCTGTCAACCACGAGAGATCATCGTACTCTTCTTGATGGATTCCCGCGAAATTACTATGGAAAGATCTACCTACTCAGGTTTGTCCTTGAACAACCTAAGTTGTGGTTGACCGATGACTCAGCTCGCGCACTCATAGAAGAATTACAGGGGACATTGGATTCAACTCAGCCATTCTCAGACCGTGTGGCTCTTCTCATTGATTTAGGGCGGCTTGCTCGCATTCATAAGCTAGAGGCTCTCGCATTAGCACTTCGATCACGGGCTGCCAATAACCTCCTGGGGTACGGATACCACAAGGACATGTACCTATATGATGTGATGCATGCTGTGCAGGCCGCGCACCATTCAGGATCACAGAAGTCGGAGGCATGGGCCAAGCGGCTAGCTCCGTTAATCGCCAATGTCTCTGAATTCACTGATGGTGATGAGACAAGCCAGTTCCCAAAGGCGCTCGGTCCCATACTTGCAGAAATCTCGACCCCGCTTCTCAGAGCGTATTATTACGAATCGGCTCGAAGTGAACAGCTGTATCTTGCTGAACACTTATTCTCCGATCTCATTGGGACGATGTCGTTTGATTCTCCGGAAGAGATAGCCCTCGGCGCGACGGCAATTGACCAGTTGGGCATCAAATCACTGAGGTCAATCTCACAATCTCGACTGGGTGCAAAGGAATCTCTGCGTCGAATTGAGGCACAACTCGGCGATATCCAGTACAAAGACGACGAAAGAGGTTCTGCGCCATTGTCGTCTCATTCTGAACCTCCGAACCCTGATACGATCCTACCGGAGCGGCTCGTCGAGCTCGTTGAAACACGCTGGGACATTCATTACGGAAGCGAATATCTGACTCGCTGGACAGAATTCTGGCTCGCACAGCCGGGAAACAGGAGACGTGTCCTAACGGCGTTGGAGTCGGTCCTACATTGCACGAAGCTACCGTTCTCAAATGGTCAGCTACTCGACTTGGTATATCCACTCTCGTTTGAATTTGA
>Ga0307505_10003158_pt1 | contig 10531 bp, 11 predicted proteins | sample 23_S_MG_FD_202183 | JGI IMG/M metagenome (GOLD analysis project Ga0307505, IMG submission 202183) | Soil microbial communities from Populus trichocarpa stands in riparian zone in the Pacific Northwest, United States - 23_S | ecosystem: Environmental > Terrestrial > Soil > Riparian zone > Trees... | reverse complement strand
CTGCTGCGGGCTGATGAAGTGGATGTGGCTGTCGATGCCACCCGCGGTGGCGATCATGCCCTCGCCCGCGATGATCTCGGTGCCCGCGCCGATCGGGATGGTGACCGCGGGCTGCACGTCGGGGTTGCCGGCCTTGCCGACCTTCCAGATGCGGCCGTCCTTCAGGCCGATGTCGGCCTTGACGATGCCCCAGTGGTCCACGATCAGCGCGTTGGTGATCACGGTGTCGGCCACCTCGCGCGACAGGCGCTGGCTCTGGCCCATGCCGTCGCGGATCACCTTGCCGCCGCCGAACTTCACCTCCTCGCCATAGACGGTGAAATCCTTCTCCACTTCGATCCACAGCTCGGTGTCCGCGAGGCGCACGCGGTCGCCGGTGGTCGGGCCGAACATCTCGGCATAGGCCTGGCGGGCGATTCTCACTTGAGCGCTCCCATGACTTTCCCCGCGAAGCCGTACACCTTGCGCTCGCCGGCCAGCGCCACCAGTTCCACGGTGCGCGACTGCCCCGGCTCGAAGCGCACCGCGGTGCCGGCGGCGATGTTGAGCCGGCAGCCGTAGGCCTTCTGGCGCTCGAACTTCAGCGCCTCGTTGGTCTCGAAGAAGTGGTAGTGCGAGCCCACCTGCACTGGGCGGTCGCCGGAATTGACGACCTGCACGCTGACCGTCTTGCGGCCCTTGTTCAACTCGATGTCGCCAGGGGCGACCATCATCTCGCCTGGAATCATGGGATCGGGTTGTGCACGGTGACCAGCTTCGTGCCGTCCGGGAAAGTCGCTTCCACCTGGATGTCAGGAATCATTTCCGGCACGCCCTCCATCACGTCTTCGCGCCTGAGCAGCGTCGCGCCCCAGCCCATCAGCTCGGACACGCTGCGGCCCTCGCGCGCGCCTTCCATGATCGCCGCGCTGATCAGCGCCACCGACTCCGGGTAATTGAGCTTGAGGCCCTTCGCCCTCCGGCGCTCGGCGAGCAGCGCGGCGGTGAAGATCATCAGCTTGTCCTTCTCCCTGGGGGTCAGTTCCATTCAAGTGCTCCAGATGCGCGGCATCTGCGCTTCGCGCCCGAATACGGCAGGCCGTAATATCGTCCACAGTCTCGCGAACAGCCTCTTCGCCTGCTCGCTCGAATCGCCGAGGTAGCGTGCGACGAGCACGCCTGGGAGATGCGTTACGGCAAGGCTTTCGACCTGGCGGCAAGCCGCCAGGTCGATCATGGGGAAAGGCAAGGCGGCAACCAGCGTCGCGCACACGGGTTTGCCTTGCAGCCCTGCCGGGGAATCCAGGAGAGCGCCGCCGCCCTCGATGCGGCCACGCTCCAGCCACAGCAGCCTGCCATCGCGATAGATTCTGCTATCCAATCGAACCTCCCCCTTGCCGAATCGCTCCCCTGAACCCGTGCGCCCCAGGCACAGGATCTCCCAGCCGAGATACTTCGCATCGCCCAGCAAACGCACTTCCGTCCCCAGCTTCGCCAGCGCCCCGTCGAACACGATGGTCTCCTGCGGCAGCCATTCCAGCGCGCCCGCCACCTCGAAGCGCAGCTTCTGGCTCGCCCAGGGCCCGGCGCTGCGATACCACTTGCCTGCGCCCGGCGTGGTGAGCAACGCATGCGCGCCCGCACCGGCGCGCGCCTTCAGTTCGAGTTCGTCCCCTCCCGCGATGCCCGCCGGTGGGTGGACCACGATGGCGTGGCACACCGCGTCGCCTTCCGGATAGAAAGGCTTCTGCACCACCAGCGGCCCGTCATGGCGCCGCTCGGCGAGCACGGTACGGCCGACGCGATGCTCGAAGCCCAGATGCAGCTCGGCTTTCCAGGACTGCGCGACGGGCTCGGCGAGCTGCATGGATCGATCATACCGCCAGCAGGGCCTTCACCCCGTCGCGTTCCATGTCGGCGCCGGCGCCGCGCGCGACGATCTCGCCGCGCTCCATCACCAGGTACTGGTCGGCGAGCGACCGGGCGAAGTCGTAGTAGGTTTCGCACAGCAGGATCGCCATCTCGCCGGTGGCCGCCAGCGCGCGGATGGCGCGCTCGATGTCCTTGATGATCGAGGGCTGGATGCCCTCGGTGGGCTCGTCCAGAATGAGCAGCTTCGGGCCCATGGCGAGCGCGCGGCCGATGGCGAGCTGCTGCTGCTGGCCGCCCGAGAGGTCGCCGCCGCGGCGGCGCATCATCTGCCGCAGCACCGGGAACATGTCGAAGATGCGCTGCGGCACCTTTTCGCCGCGCGGCCGGGTGGCCAGCCCCATCTCCAGGTTTTCCGCCACCGTGAGGCGCGGGAAGATCTCGCGCCCCTGCGGCACGTAGCCGATGCCGGCGCGCACGCGCTCGTAGGGCGCGGCGCGCGTGAGCTGCGCGGCGCCGAAGCGGATCTCGCCGCTCTTTGCCGGCACCAGCCCCATCAATGTGCGCAGCAGCGTGGTCTTGCCCACCCCGTTCCTGCCGAGGAGCGCCGTCACCTTGCCCGCCGGCACCTCGAAAGCGAGGTCGCGCAGGATGTGGCTGCCGCCGTAGTACTGGTTGAGCCCGGAGACCGAAAGGTTCATTGCCCGGTTCATCGGCCGAGGTACACCTCGATCACGCGCGGGTCGGCCTGCACCTGCGACATCGTCCCTTCGGCCAGCACACTGCCTTCGTGCAGCACCGTGACCTGGCGCGCGATCTTCTCGATGAAGGCCATGTCGTGCTCGACCACCACCAGCGAATGCTTCCCGGCGAGCGACAGGAACAGCTCGGCGGTGCGGTCGGTCTCGTCGTCGGACATGCCGGCCACCGGCTCGTCGAGCAGCAGGAGCCGCGGCTCCTGCATCAGCAGCATGCCGATCTCCAGCCACTGCTTCTGCCCGTGCGACAGCAGGCCCGCGGTGCGGCCGGCCGCGTCCGCGAGGCGGATCAGGCGCAGCGTGTCGGCGATGCGGTCGCGCTCCTCCGGCGCGAGCTTCGCGAACAGCGTGCGGCGCACCCGCTTGTCGGCCTTCATCGCCAGCTCCAGGTTCTCGAACACGGAGTGCTGCGCGAAGATGGTGGGCTTCTGGAACTTTCGCCCGATGCCGGCGTCGGCGATCTGGTCCTCGGTCAGCCTGGTGAGGTCGATGGTCTGCCCGAAGACCGCGGTGCCCGCGTCGGGCCGCGTCTTGCCGGTGATCACGTCCATCATGGTGGTCTTGCCCGCGCCGTTGGGGCCGATCACGCAGCGCAGCTCGCCCACGTCGATCGACAGCGAGAGCTTGTTCAGCGCCCGGAAGCCGTCGAACGACACCGAGATCTCCTCCAGGTAGAGGACCGCGCCGTGGGTGGTGTCGAGCGCGCCGGTGCTGATGCGCCCGAGCGAGCCGCTCTCGCTGGCGGCGAGCGCCGAGGCGCTCATGCCCGCTTCTCCGTCCAGCGCCTGGCCAGGCCCGCGATACCCTGCGGCAGGAACAGCGTCGCCAGGATGAACAGCAGCCCCAGGAAGTACAGCCAGTACTCCGGGAAGGCCTGGGTGAAGAAGCTCTTCGCCCCGTTCACCACGCCCGCGCCGATCACCGGGCCGATGAGCGTGCCGCGCCCGCCCAGCGCCACCCAGATGGCGATCTCGATCGAGTTGGCGGGCGACATCTCGCTCGGGTTGATGATGCCCACCTGCGGCACGTAGAGCGCGCCGGCGATGCCGCAGATCACCGCGGAGAGCGTGAACACCGCCACCTTGTAGTGCACGGTGTTGTAGCCGCAGAAGGCGGCGCGCGTCTCGGCGTCGCGGATCGCGGTGAGCACGCGGCCCAGCCTGGAGGTCACGATCCAGCGCGCCAGGAGCAGCGTGCCCACCAGCACCGCGCCGGTGATGGCGAACAGCGCCGCGCGGGTTTCCGGCGAAGTGATGCTGAAGCCGAGGATGCGCTTGAAGTCGGTGAAGCCGTTGTTGCCGCCGAAGCCCGTCGCGTTGCGGAAAAAGAGCAGCATCGCGGCGAAGGTGAGCGCCTGCGTGATGATGGAGAAGTACACGCCCTTCACGCGCGAGCGGAAGGCGAAGTAGCCGAACACGAACGCGAGCAGGCCGGGGACCGCCACCACCAGCAGCATCGCCCACCAGAACTGGTCGCTGTTCCACCAGGCCCAGGGCAGCTGCTTCCAGTCGAGGAACACCATGAAGTCGGGCAGGTCCGACTGGTACTGGCCCTCGCGGCCGATCTGGCGCATGAGGTACATGCCCATGGCGTAGCCGCCGAGCGCGAAAAAGAGGCCGTGGCCGAGCGACAGGATGCCGCAGTAGCCCCAGATGAGGTCCATGGCGATGGCGACGATGGCGTAGCACATGATCTTGCCGAGCAGCGTCACCCAGTAGGAGGACAGGAAGTGCGGCAGCACGGCGATGAGGACGGCGGCGATCCCCAGCGCGATCCAGCCTTTCGGGCCATACAGCCGGGTGAAATGCGCGGTCATGCCTCCACCGCCCTGCCCTTGAGCGCGAACATGCCCTGCGGCCGGCGCTGGATGAAGATGATGATAAAAACCAGCAAGGCAATTTTGGCCAGCACCGCGCCCGACCAGGCCTCGAGGAACTTGTTGGCGAAGCCCAGGGTCAGCGCGGCGTACACGGTGCCCGCGAGCTGGCCGACGCCGCCGAACACCACCACCAGGAACGAGTCGACGATGTAGCCCTGGCCGAGGTCGGGGCCGACGTTGCCCAGTTGCGACAACGCGCAGCCGGCGAGTCCCGCGATCCCCGAACCGAGGCCGAAGGCCCAGGTGTCCACGCGAGCGGTGGGCACGCCCACGCAGGAGGCCATGGCGCGGTTCTGCGTCACGCCGCGCACGAACAGGCCCAGGCGCGTGCGCGTGAGCAGGAGCCAGATCCCGGCGAGCACCAGGCCGGCGAAGGCGACGATCATCACGCGGCTCCAGGGCAGCACCACGTTGGAGAGCACTTGGATGCCACCGGACATGAAGGCGGGGTTTTCCACCTGCACGTTCTGCGCGCCGAACATCGTGCGCACGAGCTGTATGAGCATCAGGCTGATGCCCCAGGTGGCAAGGAGCGTCTCCAGCGGCCGGCCGTACAGCCAGCGGATCACCACCCGCTCCAGCAGCATGCCCACGGCCGCGGCGACGAGGAACGACGCCGGCACGGCGGCGGCGAGGTACCAGTCGAAGAAGCCCGTCTTGCGGAACAGGACCTGCACCAGGTAGGTCGTGTAGGCGCCGATCATGATCAGCTCGCCGTGCGCCATGTTGATCACGCCCATCAGCCCGTAGGTGATGGCGAGGCCGAGCGCCGCGAGCAGCAGGATCGAGCCGAGCGACACGCCGGCGAAGAGGAGCCCCAGCCGCTCGCCCCAGGCGAGGCGCCCTTCCACCGCGCGCAGGCCCTTCTGCGCCTCGGCGCGGATGTCCTCGTCGGCGTCGCGCGCGGCCTCCGCGAGCAGCGTCTTGCTGTTGGGGCTGGTGGTCCCGCCCAGCATGCGGATGGCGGCGAGACGCTCGGCCTTGTCGCCGCCCTTCATCTGCATCGACGAGGCCACCAGCGCGAGCAGCGGCCGGATATCCGCGTCGGTTTCCTTCTCCAGCGCCCGCTTCACCAGCGGCAGCATCGAGGCGTCGGCGCCCGCGGCCAGCGCCTTGACGGCGGCGAAGCGCAGCGCGCGATCGGGCGAGAGCAGGCGCAGCGCCGCGAGCGCGTCGGCGACGGCGCTGCGCAGCCGGTTGTTGATCGTCACTTCGACCGTGGCGCCGCCGACCTCCACCTCGCCCCCGGCGAAGCGCTGCAGCACGGGGATCGCGGCCGGGTCGCCCTCGGCGACCAGCGCGCCGATCGCGGCCACCTTCGCGTCGTTGTCCTCGGCGGCGAGCTGCTGCACCGCCTGCGGGTCGAGCGCGTGCGCCGCGCCGGCGAGGCAAATCAAAAGGGCCGCCGCAGCGGCCCTTGCCTGCCCCAAACCCATTTACTTCTTCTTCTCGGCCATCAGCGCCGGCGCGTCCGACTTCTTGTCGTTGCCGGCGATGAACGGGCTCCAGGGCTGGGCTTTCACCGGGCCCTTGGTCTTCCACACCACGTTGAACTGGCCCTCCGCGGTCACTTCGCCGATGAACACCGCCTTGTGCAGGTGGTGATTCTTCGCGTCCATCGTCGAGGTGATGCCCGAGGGCGCCTTGAAGGTCTGGCCGGCCATCGCCTTGGTCACCGCCGGCACGTCGAAGCTCTTGGCCTTCTCCACCGCCTGCTTCCACATGTAGATGCCGATGTAGGTGGCTTCCATCGGGTCGTTGGTGAGCGGCTTGTCCTTGTGGCCGGCGATGCCCTTCGCCTTGGCGTAGGCGGCCCACTTCTTCGTGAACTCGTCGTTGGCCGGCGCCTTGATGGACATGAAGTAGTTCCAGGCGGCCAGGTGGCCGACCAGCGGCTTGGTGTCGACGCCGCGCAGCTCCTCTTCGCCCACCGAGAACGCCACCACCGGAACGTCGGTGGCCTTCAGGCCCTGGTTGCCCAGTTCCTTGTAGAAGGGCACGTTGGAGTCGCCGTTGATGGTGGAGACCACCGCCGTCTTCTTGCCCTCGGAGGAGAACTTCTTGATCCTGGCGATGATGGTCTGGTAGTCGCTGTGGCCGAAGGGCGTGTAGTCCTCCATGATGTCGGCGTCGGCGACGCCCTTGGACTTCAGGAACGCGCGCAGGATCTTGTTGGTGGTGCGCGGGTACACGTAGTCGGTGCCGAGCAGCACCCAGCGCTTGGCCGAGCCGCCGTCCTTGGACATCAGGTACTCGACCGCGGGGATCGCCTGCTGGTTGGGCGCGGCGCCGGTGTAGAACACGTTGCGCGAGATCTCCTCGCCTTCGTACTGCACCGGGTAGAAGAGCAGGTTGTTCAGTTCCTCGAACACCGGCAGCACGGATTTGCGGGACACCGAGGTCCAGCAGCCGAACACCACGGCCACCTTGTCCTGGGTGATCAGCTGGCGCGCCTTCTCGGCGAACAGGGGCCAGTTGGAGGCCGGGTCCACCACCACGGGCTCGATCTTGTAGCCCATCACGCCGCCCTTGGCGTTGATCTCGTCCACCGCCATCAGCACGGTGTCCTTCAGCACCGTCTCGCTGATCGCCATCGTGCCCGAGAGCGAATGCAGGATGCCGACCTTGACGGTCTTGGCCTGCGCGTACAGGCTCGGCGAGCCGAACCCGATGGCCGCGATCGCGGCCGACATGCTGAGCAGCTTCAGTACCCCACGGCGTTTCATGTGTTCCCCTTGTGCGATTGGACGGACTGCCTGCCAGGGGAGAAACGCAATGACCGTGCCAGCGCGCCAAGTCATGACCGCAAAGGGAAAAGCCGGCGGCCCGCACCATCCCGGCGCACGGCCTTGGTGCATCCGCACGGTTATGAGGCGGCGAGCGAGCGCCGCAGCCGCGCCACGCCCTCGGCGAGCTTGTCCTCGCCCGCCGCGAAGCACCAGCGCGCGTAGCCCTCGCCCTGCGGCCCGAAGGCCGAGCCCGGCGCGAGGCCCAGGCCGACGTCGGCCACCAGCTTCTTGCAGAACGCCAGGCTGTCGGCGACGCCGGCCAGGCGCAGGAACGCGTACATGGTGCCGGAGGGCAGGGCCACCTCGATTCCCGGGATGCCGCGCAACTCGCCCACCAGGAAGTCGCGCGCCTTGCGAAAGCGCGCGAGGGTGTGCGCGATCACCGGCTCGCCCTGCGTCACCGCGGCGAGCGCGGCGCGCTGCACGAACACCGGCGCGCAGGAGGTGTTGAACTCGATGAGCTTCGCCAGATCCGCCTCCAGCGCCGCCGGCACCACCGCCCAGCCCAGGCGCCAGCCGGTCATCAGCCAGCTCTTGGAAAAGGTGTTGGTGCTGATGACGCGCTCGCCCGCCTCCGCGAGGTCGAGGAAGGACGGCGCGATGCCCTTGCCTTCGTAATAGAGGCGCTCATACGCGTCGTCGGCGAAGATCCAGATGCCGTGCCGGCGGCAATGCCCGAGGATGGCCTTCTGGTCCTCGCGCGATATGGTCCAGCCGGTGGGGTTGTTGGGCGAGTTGAGGTAAAGCGCCCTGGTGCCGGGCTTGAGCGCCTCGAGCAGCCGCTCCAGGTCGAGCCGCCAGCCCCCGGGCGAGAACTCCAGCGCCACCGTGGCGACGCTCGCCCCGAGGATGCGCGGGATCTCCTGCAGGTTGGGCCACAGCGGCACCACTTCCACCACGCGGTCCCCGGGCTCGACCAGGAGCTGCGACACCAGCATCAGCGCGTTCACGCCGGCGCTGGTGACCGCGATCTCCTCCACGGCGGTGGGGCGATGCAGCCGCGTGAGGTAGGCGGCGAGCGCCTTGCGCAGCGAGGGGATGCCGAGGTTGTGCGAGTAGAACACCTCGCCCGCCTCGATCGAGGCGATGCCGGCGCGGCGGATGAAGTCCGGCGTGGGCTCGTCGGGCTCTCCCACCCAGAAGGCGAGCAGGTCCTGGCGGCCGATGCCGGCGTTCACCAGCTCGCGGATCCTGGAGGCGGCGAGGGCGCGCACCGCGGGGCGCGCGGCGATCGGGTTCGGGGTTTCGGGTCTCATGGTCTGCCGATATTGTAGGGTGGGCCGGAGGCCCACCTTACAATCGGAGTTTCCATGCAGAAGTGGGCTCTTGCCGCCGGCGTCGCCCTGATGGTCGTCTGGGGCGTCAACTTCGTCGTCACCAAGGTGGTGCTGGCCGAGATCGGCGTGGCGGCATTCCTGTTCCTGCGCTTCCTCGCCATGCCCCTGCTCGGCTTCGCGCTGCTCCTCGCCGTCTACCGCCGCCACCTCGCCAAGTCCTGGCCGCGACGCGAGGACCTGCCGCGCTTCGTCGCCGCGGGCCTCATCGGCCACACCGCGCACGTCGGCATCGTGATGTGGGGCATGGACCTGTCGACGCCGTTCTCCTCGTCGCTGGTGCTGACCGCGAGCCCGTTGTTCACGCTGCTGATCCTCGCCCTGCTGGGCGCCGAGCGCCTGCACCGGCGGCAGTTGGCCGGCACCCTGCTCGCCTTCGCCGGCATCGTGGTGTTCCTGTCGGACAAGTTCGTCGCCGGCCTGGCCGCCGCCGGCTTCGGCGACCTGATGCTGCTCGCCGCCGCGTCGCTGTTCTCGCTCTACACCGTGATCGCCAAGCCGCTGGTGACCCGGTACGGGCCGCTCAACCTGATGTGCTGGTCGCTCGCGTTCGGCGCGCCGCCGATGCTGCTCCTCACCCTGCCCGGCTTCCTCGCCGCGCCGCTCGCGCAGGCGGGCACCGGCGTTTGGTTTGCCGTGTTCTGGGCGATCGTGGTGTCGTCCTTCGTCGGCTGGCTCGCCTGGTCGTGGATCAACTCGGTGCGCGGCCTGGCGCGCAGCGCGCCGCTGCAGTACCTGATGCCGCCGATTGCCGGCCTGGTCGCCTGGCTGACGGTGGGAGAGACCTTCACCTGGCTGAAGATCGCCGGCGCCCTGGTCACGCTCGCCGGCATCGCCTGGGCGCAGCTCGGCTCCAGGAGCCCTACCCCGCCCGACGCCGCCTAATTAGGGACAGTCCCCATTTTTCTCATCTGCAGATGAGAAAAATGGGGACTGTCCCTATTTAAAGCTGCCGAAGGCCGCGATCGCGCGGTCGATGCCGGCGGTGTCGACGTCGAGATGGGTCACCAGGCGCAGGCGCGCGCCGGGCAGGACGATGACGCCGTGCTTCGCGAGGTGCTCGACCAGCCCCGGTTTCGAATCGATGAACACCATGTTGGTCTGCGGCGCCGGCGCGCCGATGCCCCTGGCGAGGCGCTCGGCGTTGGCGTGGTCTTCGGCCAGGCGCGCCACGTTGTGCTCCAGCGCGTACAGCCCCGCGGCGGCGAGGATGCCCGCCTGGCGCATCACGCCGCCGAGGATCTTGCGCGCGCGCCTGGCGCGCGCGATGAACTCCCTCGAGCCGAGGAGCAGGGTGCCGGCCGGCGCACCGAGGCCCTTCGAGAGGCAGGCCGACACCGAGTCGAAGCCGCGGCACAGGTCCTGCACCGGAAGCCCGAGCTTCACCGCCGCGTTGAAGATGCGCGCGCCGTCGAGATGCGCGGCGAGGCCCTTGCGCCTCGCGAGCGACAGGGCCTCTTCGAAGTACGCGCGGCCGATGACCCTTCCGGTAATGGTGTTCTCCAGCGCAAGCAGCCGCGTCTTCGCGAAATGCGGGTCGTCGGGCTTGATCGCGGCCTCGACCTCGGCCAGGTCCAGCGTGCCGTCCGCCCGGTTGGCGATGGCCTGCGGCTGGATCGAGCCGAGCACCGCGCCGCCGCCCGCCTCGTAGCGGTAGGTATGCGCCTCCTGCCCGACCAGCACCTCCTCGCCGCGCTGGCAGTGGCTCATCAGCGCCGCGAGGTTGGACTGCGTGCCGGTGGGAAAGAAGAGCGAAGCCTCAAAGCCGAAGAGCCCGGCCGCCCTCTCCTGCAGGCGGTTGACCGTGGGATCGTCGCCGAACACGTCGTCGCCGACGTCGGCCGCGGCCATGGCGCGGCGCATGCCCTCGGAGGGACGGGTAACGGTATCGCTTCTCAGGTCGACGATCGGCGTGCTCATTTA
>Ga0307505_10003157_pt1 | contig 10533 bp, 11 predicted proteins | sample 23_S_MG_FD_202183 | JGI IMG/M metagenome (GOLD analysis project Ga0307505, IMG submission 202183) | Soil microbial communities from Populus trichocarpa stands in riparian zone in the Pacific Northwest, United States - 23_S | ecosystem: Environmental > Terrestrial > Soil > Riparian zone > Trees... | reverse complement strand
CGCTGTACCCGGCGCTGGTGCCCGTGGCGAACCGCTGGCACGCGGCGATGGGGCTGCCGCTGCGATTCCCCGACCGGCACGCCGAGTTCATCGCGCGCTGCCACGCGGCCGGGCAGACGCGACCGACGCCGCTGCTGCTGCAGTACGGTCCCGACGACTACAACTGCCTGCACCAGGACCTGTACGGCGAGCAGGTGTTTCCGCTGCAGGTCGTCTTGCTGCTGTCGGCGCCGGGCCGCGACTTCGACGGCGGCGAGTTCGTGACGACCGAGCAGCGGCCGCGTATGCAATCGCGGCCGATGGTGCTGCCCTTGCAGCAAGGCGACGCGGCGGTCATTGCGGTGCACCACCGGCCCGTGCACGGCACGCGCGGCGTCTACCGCGTCAACCTGCGCCACGGCGTCAGCCGCGTGCGCTCGGGACAGCGGCACACGCTCGGCGTGATCTTCCACGACGCGGCCTGAACCATGGCGGTCATCGGCCAGGCGGGAACGATGGACCTGTTCGCTGACCCTGCGCCGGCGGCCGATGAACCACGCGTCGAGCCGCTGGCGGACGGCGCGGTGGTGCTGCGCGGGTTCGCGAAAGCGACGGCCGAGACCTTGTGGCCCGAGATCGGCCGCGTGATCGAGGCGGCGCCGCTGCGACACCTGGTCACGCCGGGCGGGCTGCCCATGTCGGTGGCGATGACGAACTGCGGCAGGCTGGGCTGGGTCAGCGACCGCAGCGGCTACCGATACGACCCGGTCGACCCGGACAGCGGACGCGCGTGGCCGCCGCTGCCGGCAGCCATGCAGGGCCTCGCCCGAGAAGCGGCCACAGCGGCCGGCTTCCCCGGCTTCGAGCCGGACGCGTGCCTGGTCAACCGCTACGAGTCTGGCGCCCGGTTGAGCCTGCATCAGGACCGCGACGAAAATGACTTGGGGCGGCCGATCGTCTCGCTGTCACTCGGCCTGCCGGCAGTGTTCCTGTTCGGCGGCGCGAAGCGCAACGACGGTACAGTGCGCGTGCCCCTCGCGCACGGTGACGTCGTCGTGTGGGGCGGGGCTTCCCGGCTGAGGTATCGCGGGGTGCTGGCGGTCAAGGACGGGTGGCATCCGATGACCGGGGCATGCCGGGTGAACGTGACGTTCCGGCGGGCTTCGGACTGACGCAGGTTTGTTCGACAGCACGCAACGTCGTGCAGTCATGTTCGGTCCCGATTCAGCCTGGCGCAACGGTGCGCAGCTGTGCGCGGACGTATCGAATGCGGTTTACGAACGGTTCGCAGACGGATCGCAAACGGGTCGCACGTGAACCGCCGGCTCGCCGATTCTTTGCCGGTTGTGATCTCGGGCAGATTCGGATCTACCTGCAAGATGGCCATGGCTCCGACTCGTCCCAATTTCCGTTGATTTGCGCGCAGGATCTGAATGCGCCGAAGCGACGAGGGCCGGACAGCCGCGGATCACGAGTCGCCGTCAGGCGGCAGTCGCGAGATGATCGCCGAAGACAGGGTGTCAGCCCATCGGCTTGCGCCACACACTGGCCAGCCAAGGCTGCTGGTCGCGCGGCAATCCCTTCGGACGATAGAAGTGGCTCAGTTCCACGAATCCGGCATCGCGCACGAAGTCGCGCCAGGCCTGCCAATCGTGGAAGGCGCCATAGCGGTCGCCATTCCAACCCTCCTGACCCTCGCCCCGAGGATTGGAGGTGAAGAGCGCGCCCCCCGACTTCAACGTGGCGTGCAGCTCCCGCAGGATGCGCGGCAATTCCTGGGTGGGAACATGGAACAACACGGCGTTGGCGAACACGCCGTCGAAGTGGCTGCTGGGTAACTTCAGTGCCAGCAAGTTCTGCTCGAGCACTTCACAGCCGCTGTTCGTTCGAGCCATCTCGGCCAGCTGCGCCGACCCCTCGAGGCCGGTCGCCCGGTGCCCGAGCGCGGTCAACGTCTTGAGGTCGCGCCCCGGACCGCAACCGAGATCCAGCAGTTCGAAGGGCGGCGGCGCCTCGATGGACTGCAGCAGCGCGTCGATGTTCTGGCTCACGTCGTGATCGCGCGTGCCTTCCCAGTAGCTTCGGGCATGCTGGTCGTAGTGCCCCAGCGTGCGTGCGGCAATTCGCTGAAGGTCGTCGGGGGTCAGAAACATTCGCGATCATTCCATACGGTCGCGTGCTGCCCGCGGTGAGCAGCCGATCAGATCATGCTTCGCACACGCGAGGCTTCACGACTGCATCACGCATCCTCAAAGGTCTGCCTGCTGCGGTAGCACGGACCACTCCGGCTCCTCGAACTCTCCAATGACGGTGATCTCGCAGTTCTTCGAGTGCATGTCCAGAATCGCGCGCACGGTCTCATCCCTGCGGTCGTCCTTCGCGTCCCGGTGCGCCTTGGAGGCCCAGGTCGCAATCGCCAGCAGTGTGGTCGGGTCACCGATCTTCCTGTGCAGATAGGTACCACGCGCGCCGGTCGTGCGCTGAATGATCTTGCTTGCGCGAACCCAGGCATCGGCGTATTCGTCCACCGTGTAACCCGGCTTCATTCGAACCTCGAAGATGAACTTCATGTGGGTGAGCCCTTTTCTTGACTGAACAGGCCATCGCATCTGGTCAGCTGACTCAGACGGGGGCCGGCGCTCTGCGGATCGGCGCGCGGCGTCCGGTCAGACGGATCCGGTTCCCGGCAAGAGGGTGCGCTCGGCCTGATCCGCAGTCACCACGCTCACGGGTACGCCGATCCGCTCGATGCGGTGGGCGAGGTCGAGGTGCAGCCACCGGGAGATGCGCTTTGGCAGCGTCGAGACGATGACCTCGTCGTATCTCTCTCGCTCGAGCGTCTGGCGCACGGCCTCATACGGGTCGGTGGCCCCGACGATCCCGTGCACATGCGAGCCGGCGGCCGTGTCGAGCAGCGGGATCGCGAGCTCAAGTGTGCTGGCCGCCTCCTCGGTGTCCGGATCCCAATACGGCCGAGGGACCAGGAGCGTGAAGGTGCACGGTCCGTGCGCGGCCCGCTCGGCGACAGCGGCGAGCAGCTTGGGCGACGCCGCTGTCCGGTGCGCCACGATCAGGATGCGCCTGTCACTCATGATCGGACCCTCCTCAACACTCATTGCCTGATCTTGGTGATCTGGGTCGATCCGGAATCAGGCGAACAGCATGTTCCTTTCCCGGATTTTCCTCTCTCGAGTACCGCCTGTCACTCCCGGGCCTGCGCCGCGGCATTCGGCTACGTGTCGAGTCCCTTGCTGGCGTGCCACTGCGCGAGCGACATGTCGGGGTAGTGTTCGAAGCGCGGATCCTCTGGCCGGCCCTCGACTTCCACCCATGCGGCCTTGGAGCCCACAAGACAGTGCACGTGCTCCGCAGGTGTGGGCAGCGGGGTGTCGATGGCACCGGCGTGCGGGTGGACGAGCTCGGGCCAGGTCGGATCCCAGAGCCACAGCGCACTGCCGCAGCGCGCGCAGAAGTAGCGTCTGGCACTGCTCGGATGCATCCCGCCGCCTTGATCGTCGGGCACGAGGGCGCGGTAGATGCGCAGATGACGCTTGCCGCGCACCTTCATCGACCGGGCCGCGGCGCCGAGATTGATCGCGAAGCCACCGGCGCCGGCGGTCTTGCGGCAGATCGAGCAATAACAACGCATGAACGGCACAGGCGAATCCGACTCGACCGAGAACTTCACGCTGCCACAGTGGCAGGAACCCTCCAGATGCATCACACACTCCTCCGATTCCGTGGACGGACCTCCGGCACCAAAGATCGTGTCATGAAATGCTGAACTTGCGGGTGTGGGCGGAAAGCGCACGTTGGCTTTCGGTTCCCGGCCAACCGTGAACCGTCGCCACTGCCTGCCGAGCACTCCCTTCGGATTCAGCGGTACTCGTGCGGCGTCTTGCCGGTCCAGCGCACGAAGGCATGCCTGAAGTTCGCCGCATCGCTGTAGCCCAGCCGGCTGGCGATCTCCTCGGTGGTCATGCTGGTCTTGCGCAGGTATTCGATGGCCAGCCGCTGCCGCACCTGCGCCAGCAGCTCGCGGTAGCTCGTGCCCTCGGTCTCGAGCCGGCGGCGCAGCGTGCGCGGGTTCATCGACAGCTCGCCGGCCATCGCATCGATGTTCGGGAAGCGCCACGGCATCTGTTCGATGAGCTTGCGGCGCAGCACCGAGGCGAAGCCGGCCGCGCTCGTCAGCTCGGACAGGAACTGCTGGCACATCTCGCGCGCCATCGCGTACGTGACCATGTCGGGCATGCGCGGCTTGCGCTCCTTCGCGCCGGGGTCCACGTCCATCTCGTTGGCCGGCTGGCCGAAGCGCACCGTGCCGCCGAACAGCCGGCGGTACGCGGCCTCGTGCGCGGGGGCGGCGTACACCGCGCGCACCGCGCTGAACGCGAAGGATTCGCCGTACAGGTCGCGGCATAGCGTCAGGTGCGAGGAGAGCGTGAACTCGAGCGCGAAGCGGTACAGCGCGTCGTTCGTGTCGGAGGACAGCAGCACCTCGTAGTGGAAGGTCTCGGTGTCGCCGCTGCGCGTGTAGCCGATCTCGGCCACCGGCCCCATCGTGCGGTTGTACTTGACGGCGAAGTCCATCGTCTGCGCGTGCGTCGGGCTGCTCAGCAGCGCATAGCCGAACATGCCGTAGGCGGTGAGCCGCATGTGCGCGCCCGCGCGCAGCGCGATCGCGGGGTCGCGCGCCAGCCGCACGACGTTGCGGAACACGGTGGCCATCTGGGCATACGACACCCGCGTCTCGGCGGCGCGCAGCGCGGCTTCGTCCAGACCGCTACCTTCGAGCGAGCAGGCCGGCGCGACGCCGTCCCCGGCCAGCGTCGCGACGACGGCGGCGATGCGGTGCGCGGTGAAGACGCGCGGCTCGAAGTCGGGAGGCGAACGGTGCATGGTGGGGTGTCTTTCGGGTTCAGGCACGCCGGTACTCGTGCGGCGTCTTGCCGGTCCAGCGCAGGAAGGCGTGCCTGAAGTTCGCCGCGTCGCTGTAACCGAGGCGGCTGGCGATGTCCTCGGTCGTCATGCGCGTCTTGCGCAGGTAGTCGAGCGCGAGCGTGCGCCGCACGTCGGCGAGGATCTCGCGGTACGTGGTGCCCTGGGCCTCGAGCCTGCGCCGCAGCGTGCGCGGCTCGACCGACAGCTCCTGTGCCATCGAGTCGAGATGCGGAAAGCGCCACGGCATCTGCTCGAACAGCGTGCGCCGCACCGCCGCGGCCGTGCCGCCGCAGTAGGGCAGTTCGCTCAGGAAGCGCTGGCAGACCTCTCGCGCCATCTCGTGGGTGATCGGGTCGTGCAGCTGCGGCGCGCGATCGGCCCATGCCGGATCGAAGTGCAGCTCGTTGCGGGCTTGCCCGAACTGCATCGCGCAGCCGAGCAGCGCGCTGCATTGCGCGGCATCGGCGGGTGCGGGGTAGGCGACGCGCAGGGCCTCGCAGCCGAAGGCGCTGCCGAACAGGTCGCGTGTGATCGTCAGGTGCGCGGCGCAGGTGAACTCCAGCGCGAAGCGGTAGAGCGGATCGCCCGGGTCGCTGGACAGCAGCGGTTCGAAGCGGCAGACGCCCGGCGCTTGCTGGCGGTCGTAGAACAGGTCGGCCAGCGGCCCGATCACGCGGCGATAGCGGCTGGAGAAGTCCAGCACCTCGGCACAGAGGCGGCTGCTCAGCAGCGCGTAGCCGTACATGCCGTAGGCCGTGACGTGCATGCGCGCACCCGCACGCACCGCGAGCGCGGGGCGCGTGCACAGGCGCAGCGCATTGCGAAAGACCGTCGCGACCTGGCCATAGGAGACGCGGGTGGCCGATGCGCGCAACGCGGGCTCGTCGAGGCCACTGCCGTCCAGCGCTTGCGCAGGCGATACGCCTTCTTCGAGCAGTGTGTCGACGACCGCGGCGATGCGCTGCGGCGTGTAGATGCGAAGGGCGAAGTCGGGCGGCGGTGTCGGGTGCATGCGTTCGCGGGTCAGCGAGGGCGGGGGTTACAAGATAGTGAGGGGGTCGCGTTCCGCACATAGGGGCTTGTCCGGAAATCACCGCCGCGCGGTCGGAACGAACCTTTTTTCGCGCTGGCTTTCGCGAAAACATCCAGGTCATGCGTGTGGTCATAGACTTGCCGTCGCAGGGCCGAGGGTCGCCTTCGAAGACCCGGCCGCGAGGAGACGATTTCAATGAACAGGGAATTGCAGGTTACGCTGCGGGCACGAGCCAACGGGATCGAACTGGCCTACGACTGCTTCGGCGATCCGCAGGCGCAGCCCCTGGTCCTGATCATGGGCCTGGGCACGCAGATGATCGCGTGGGACGAGGCCTTCTGCGAATCGCTCGCGGGCCGCGGCTACCGCGTGATTCGCTTCGACAACCGCGACATCGGCGAGTCCACGTACCTGGCCGACGCCGGCGTGCCCGACGTCGGCAAGCTGCTGATGCAGGCGCTGGCCGGTGTGCCCATCGACGCCGCCAAGGTGCCGTACACGCTGGCGGACATGGCGGACGACGCGGTCGGGCTGCTCGATGCGCTGGGCATCGACACGGCGCACGTGGTCGGCGCCTCGATGGGCGGCGCCATCGGGCAGGAGATCGCGCTGCGCCACCCCAAGCGCGTGCGCACGCTGGTGGCGATCATGGCGTCCAGCGGTGCGCCCGGCCTGCCGGGGCCCAAGCCGGAAGCGCTGTCCTTGCTGCTGACGCCGTCGCCGACCGACCGCGCCGGCTACATCCAGCGCCACCGGCAGGTGATGCGGGTGCTGCGCGGCCCCGGCGACTTTGCCGACGAGGAGCAACTCGACGCTGCGCGCGCCGCACGCGCCTTCGAGCGCGGCCTCAACCCGGCCGGCTATGCCCGCCAGCTGGCGGCGATCATCGCCTCGGGCAGCCGCAGGGAGCGCTTGGGCGCCGTGCGCACGCCCACGCTCGTGATCCACGGCGACAACGATCCTCTGGTGCCGATCGAGTGCGGCATCGACATCGCGCGCTCGGTGCCCGGCGCGCGCATGGTCACGGTCGAAGGCATGGGCCATGCGCTGCCGCGCGCTGCATGGCCCGCGATCGTCGATGCGATCGCCGAACACGCGGTGTGGACCGACTGAACCTTGAGACCCACGATGGCATGGTGACCCGCAGCGAAACGAAACCGTCGGCGCCCGAGCCGGGACTGAGCGAACGCCTGCGCCTCGAGGTCGAGCGCGCGGTGCAGCGCGGCTTGAAGGGCATCGAACTGCTGGGCGCGCCGCCGCCGGTGGTGGGCCGCACGCCGAAGACGGTGCTGCATCGCCGCGGCACGCTGGAACTGGTGCACTACCGCGCCACCCGCGACGAGGTCTACCGCGTGCCGCTGCTGATCGTGATGGCGCCGACGAACAAGGCCTACATCCTCGACCTGGCGCCGGGGCAGAGCCTGGTGGAGTTCCTCGTCGACTGCGGCTACGACCTGTACCTGATCGACTGGAACGCCCCCGGCGACGACGAGCGCGACCTCGACCTGGACCACTACGTGCTCGAGTTCATCCCCGACTGCATCCGCCGCGTGCAGCGGGACTCGGGGGAGGAAGAGCTCACGCTGATCGGCTACTGCGCCGGCGGCATGCTGTCGACGGTCTATCAGGCGCTGCACCCGAAGGGTCCGGTGAAGAACCTGGTCTGCTTCACCACGCCGATCGACTTCTCGAAGATGGAGCTGTTCCGCAACCTGTCGGACCGCCGGAACTTCGACCTCGACTGCTTCGTCGAGCGCGTCGGCATCGTGCCTTCGGACATGGTGGTCGCGGGCTTCGACGCGCTGCGCCCCGCCAGCCGCATCGCCGGCCGGCTGCGGTTGTGGGACAACCTGTGGAACGACCAGTTCGTCAAAGGCTACCGCATGATGGAGCGCTGGGGCAACGAGACGCTGCCGCTGCCGGGCGGCTACTTCCGGCAGACGACGAAACAACTGCTGCAGGACAACGCACTGTACGAAGGCACGCTGCGCATCGGCGGCCGCCTGGTCGAACTGAAGCGCATCACTGTGCCCTTGCTGCACGTGGTGGCGCAGTACGACCACATCGTGCCGCCGGAATGTGCCGCGCCGCTGGTGCAGAAGGTCGGCTCGCGCGACAAGGAAGAGGTGGTTCTTCCCGGAGGCCACGTCAGCATCGCCGCCGGGCCCAACGCGGTCAAGCGCATGTGGCCCAAACTCGATTCCTGGCTGCAAGGACGGTCCACATGAGCGAAGCTTCCCGCACCTATCCGCGCCGCGTCGAGCTCGGCGGTTCACCGGTGGATATCGCGCCGATGACGCCCGCCGACCGCAATGCGCTGGTCGGGTTCGTCGCCAGCCTGCCGCTGCACGACCTGCTGTTCCTGCGGCGCGACATCAGCCACCCGAAGGTCGTCGACGCGTGGATGCGCGCGATCGACGCAGCCGAGCTGACGAGCCTGGTGGCGCGCGACGGCGGTGCGATGGTCGGCTGCACGGCGATCCTCGGCGATGCGCTGAGCTGGTCGCGGCACGTGGGCGAGCTGCGCGTGCTGGTGTCGCCGGCCTGGCGCGGCAAGGGGCTGGGCCGCGTGCTGGTCCAGGAATGTTTCGCGCAGGCGCTGGCGCTGGGCCTGAAGAAGCTGGTCGCGCAGATGACCACCGACCAGCGCGCGGCGATCGCGGTGTTCGAGGAGCTGGGCTTCAAGGCGGAGGCGCTGCTCGCCCGGCACGTGATGGACCGCGAAGGCAAGCTGCACGATCTGGTGCTGCTCAGCCACGACGTCGATGCCGCCGATGCGCGGCACGATCTGTACGGCCTCAGCGACGCGCTCGGCGGCGCCGCGGCCTGAGTGCAGCCGCACGCATACCAACGCGAAAGGAGCGACGCACGGACCTGGGCGCGATGCTGAAAGGCAAGTGGGTGCTGGTGACCGGCGCCTCGTCCGGGCTGGGCGAGAACTTCGCCCGGCTGGCGGCGGGCTGTGGCGCCAGGGTCGTGATCGCGGCGCGGCGCAAGGCGCGTCTGGAAGTGCTGGCCGAGGATCTGGGCAAACTCGGCGCGCCGCAGGTCACGGTGCTGGAGATGGACGTGGCCTCCGAGGCCTCGGTCGACGCGGCCTTCGCGGCGATCGACGCGTCCGGCGGGCTGCTCGACGTCGTGGTCAACAACGCCGGCGTGGCCGGCGACGGCTGGGCGCTGAACTTCCCGACCGCCGACTTCGACGCGCTGATGGCCGTCAACGTGCGTGGTGCCTGGCTGGTGGCGCAGCGCGCGGCACGGCGCTGGAAAGAGGCCGGCCGCGGCGGCTCGATTGTCAACGTCGCGTCGATCCAGGGCGAGCGCGTGATGGCCGGCATCACGCCGTATTCGATGTCCAAGGCCGCGGTCGTGCACATGACAAAGAGCCTGGCGCTCGAATGGGCGCGCTTCGGCATCCGCGTGAACGCGATCGAACCGGGCTACATCGGCACCGAGATGACCGACGACATGTGGGACAAGGAGCACGGCCAGGCGCTGGTCCAGCGCATCCCGATGCGCCGCCTGGGCAAGCCGGAGGAACTGAACGGCCTGCTGCTGTTGATGGCCACCGAGGCCGGCTCGTGGATGACCGGGGCCTGCGTGCCGGTCGACGGCGGGCATCTGTGCTCTTCGCTTTGATGCCCGCGGCCTGCCGATGTATGGTTCGCGACGGTGCTGGCGCGCGTTCGTGCCGGGCCGCTGCAGGGAGTCCCGCACCATGCCACGCACCGAAGCCATACCGCAGCCCAAGGGCGACCCGTTCATCGGCAACATCCGCAGCGTCGACGGCAATGCGCCGATCCAGGGCTTCATGCGCCTGGCGCAGATCCACGGGCCGATCTTCCAGCTCGACTTCTTCGGCAACCCGCTGATCGTCGTCAGCTCGCAGGAGCTGGTGAACGAGGTCTGCGACGAATCGCGCTTCGACAAGCGCGTCTCCGGCGCGCTGAAGAACATCCGCGACTTCGCCGGCGACGGGCTGTTCACCGCGCGCACCGACGAGCCCAACTGGGCCAAGGCGCACCGGCTGCTGATGCCGGCCTTCGGGCCGATCGGCATCCGCGGCATGTTCGACAAGATGGTCGACATCGCCGAGCAGATGAGCCTGCGCTGGGAGCGTTTCGGCCCCGATGCGGTGATCGAGGTCAGCGAGGACATGACGCGCATGACGCTGGACACGATCGCGCTGTGCGCCTTCGACTACCGCTTCAACAGCTACTACCAGCGCGAGATGCATCCGTTCATCGATGCGATGGTCGACGCGCTGGCCGAGGCCGGCGCGCGCACGCGCCGGCCCGAGATGGCGAGCAAGCTGCTGCTGCGCACGCGCCGCGCCTACGAGGACGACCTGACGCTGATGCGCGAGATCGCCGACGCGCTGATCGCCGAGCGCAAGCGCGACCCCGAGGCCGCGCAGAAGAAGGACCTGCTCGGCCTGATGCTACAGGGCCGCGACCCGGTCACCGGCGAAGGCCTGTCCGACGAGAACATCCGCTACCAGCTCGTGACCTTCCTCATCGCCGGCCACGAGACCACCAGCGGCATGCTGTCCTTCGCCACTTACTTCCTGGTGAAGA
>Ga0307505_10003156_pt1 | contig 10533 bp, 7 predicted proteins | sample 23_S_MG_FD_202183 | JGI IMG/M metagenome (GOLD analysis project Ga0307505, IMG submission 202183) | Soil microbial communities from Populus trichocarpa stands in riparian zone in the Pacific Northwest, United States - 23_S | ecosystem: Environmental > Terrestrial > Soil > Riparian zone > Trees... | reverse complement strand
ACGATGACCATACGCTTCATGCATGCCCCATGCCAGCGCGCCAACCCGGTGCGCCAGCACCTTTCCTTCACTTCCCTCAAGGAGAAAACCGCATGCCCAGCCAAGCTCACCCCCGCCTGCGCGTCGCCGCCGTGCAGGCCGCGCCCGTCTTCCTGGATCTGGACGGCACCATCGACAAGACCATCGACCTGATGGCGCAAGCCGCCAGCCAGGGCGTGAAGCTGATCGCCTTTCCCGAGACCTGGATTCCCGGCTACCCCTGGTGGATCTGGCTCGATTCGCCGGCCTGGGGCATGCAGTTCGTGCAGCGCTATCACGACAACTCGCTGCGCCTGGGCTCGCCCGAGGCCGAGCGCCTGCGCGAGGCGGCGCGCCGCCACAAGATCTGGCTTTCCACCGGCTTCAGCGAGAAGGCGGGCGGCAGCCTGTACATCGCGCAACTGCTGATCGACGACGCGGGCAACATCGTGCAGACGCGCCGCAAGCTCAAGCCCACCCACGTGGAACGCACCGTGTTCGGCGAAGGCGACGGCAGCGACCTGGCGGTGCACGACACGCCGCTGGGCCGCGTCGGCGCGCTGTGCTGCTGGGAACACCTGCAGCCGCTGTCCAAGTACGCGATGTACGCGCAGAACGAGCAGGTGCACATCGCCGCCTGGCCCAGCTTCTCGCTGTACCGCGGCGGCGCCTATGCGCTGGGGCCGGAGGTGAACAACGCCGCCAGCCGCATCTACGCGGTCGAGGGCCAGTGTTTCGTGATCGCGCCCTGCGCCACCGTCAGCGCCGAGATGGTGGCGATGCTGTGCGGCGACGACCCGATGAAGAAGCAGCTGCTGCTCGAAGGCGGCGGCTTCGCCGCGATCTACGCGCCCGACGGCCAGCTGATGCACGAGCCGCTGCCCGAGAACGTGGAAGGCCTGGTCTATGCCACGCTGGACCTGGGCATGATCTCGCTGGCCAAGGCCGCTGCCGACCCGGCCGGCCACTACGCGCGGCCCGACGTGACGCGGCTGCTGCTCGACCGCACGCCCGGCGACCGCGTGGTCGCGCGCCAGGCCCGGCCGGCCGAGGTGGCGCGCAGCGGCGAGGACGAGCCGGCGCCCGCGCGCGCCGATGTCGCCGAGCTGCCCAGCGCGCGGCGCGCGGCCTGAGCGCGGGGCCGGCCATGGAATCCGCCATCCCCAGCCATCTGCAATGCCCGCGCAGCCGCCACCGGCGCGTGCCCGACGACTACGTGCCGCCCTACCCGTCCTTCGTGGCACGCCACCCGGCCCGCGTCGAGCGCGTGGTGATGGCCTATTTCGGGCTGCAGTCGCACGACGCCGGCGCACCTCGGGAGGCCGCGCTGGCCGACCTGACCGCGGCCTTTGCCCAGCCGAAGGGCCCCGGCCACTGGGACCGCGCGCACTACGTCGACGAGGCCGGCCATCACACCGTCATCTGCGCCGCCTACTGGGACGACCCGGTCCGCTTCGAGACGTGGTTCGCCAGCCACGGGCGCGACTGGACACAACGGCCGCGCCCGGGCCTGGGCAGCTTCAGCGAGCTGCTGCAGCCCACGGTGGAACGCTACGAGACGCTGTTCTCGGCGCCCGACCGGGCCGAGGGCATCGCCACGCTGGCCCACGGCATGAGCGACACGGTGATGGAGCATGCCTACTGGGGCGGCGCACGCGACCGCATCCCGGCGTCGCAGACCGACGCCATGGCGCCACAGGGCGCGCCGCGCATCGAGCGCGACGGCGCGCGGCTCGTGGTGCACGGCCACGAGCACCTGTGCCTGATCCGCTCGGGCCAGGACTGGAGCGACACCCAGGCCGACGAGCGCCGCATGTACCTGCAGGACGTGGAACCGGTGCTGCGCGCCGGCATGGACTTCCTGCGCGACCAGGGGCTGGGCGTGGGCTGCATCGCCAACCGCTACCTCGCGGTGCAGGGCCGCGACGGCGCACCCACCGAGAAGAGCTACGGCATGAGCTGGTGGAAGAGCCTGGCGGCGCTGGAGCGCTGGGCCGAATCGCACCCCACGCACGTGGCGATCTTCGGCGCGGCGATGAAGTACCTGTCGGCGCTGGGCCCGGCGGCCAAGCTGAAGCTGTACCACGAGGTCACGGTGCTGCGCGCCGACGAGCAGCGCTTCGAGTACCTGAACTGCCACGAGGGCACCGGGCTGCTGCGCGCGCTGGCGTAGTCAGCGCGGCGGCTCGTCAAGCTTGACCGTCACGCGGCCGTCGGCGCCGACCTGCACGCGGTAGACGCGGCCGGACTCGCATTCGACGCGGTAGTCCAGGCGGCCGTGGCGCGTGTAGTCGCGCACCGCGCCGCAGGGCGGCTGCTCGTCGGCGACCAGCCGGGCCAGTTCGGCGCGCACCAGCGCCGTGTGCGGCAGCTGCGGCGGCGTCTCGCAGGCCGCCAGCAGCAGCAGGCCCGCCAGCGGCAGCCAGCGCCGCAGCGCGCTCACGAGAACTTCTCCAGGAAGCGGTTGCGGTCCTGTAGCTGCGCCCACAGCGGCTCCCAGGCATTGCACAGCTGGCCGTGCAGCGCCAGGTCCTTGTCCTGCAACTGGCGCGCGATGCGCATCATCAGCAGGTCGTACTGTTCCTGCAGCTGAGGCATCGTGTAGTTGCGCGCGCCGGCATGGAAGGCCTTGAGCCGGCCGATCAGCTCGTCGATCGACGACTTCAGGCGCAGCTTCTCGAACAGGCCCACCGCGTTGGAGTTCTTCAGCCCGTCAGCCAGCATGTCCAGGTCGGTGATCTCGTTCTTCACCGTCGGGCAGGCCTGCAGCGCAGTGGCATGCGGGGTGGTCTGGGCGATCGCGGCCCAGGCCGTGCAGGCCAGACCTGCGGCGGCGATGAGCCGCAGGCTGCGGCGCAATCGGGACGGGTCGCGCATGTTCAGAGGATCACCAGATGCGAGGCCGTGGCACCGCGCACGACCTTCAGCGGCAGGCTGGCGTCGAAGCTCACCAGGCGCAACCCCTCGGCCACGGCCAGCCCCAGCAGCCAGGCGTCGGTCACCTGGCGGTGGCCGAGCAACTGCGTACTGTCGAACACCGCCGGGTCGAGCAGGCTCGGGCCCGACGGGATGAACACATGGTGGCGCGTGCGCGTGGCCTCGCGCAGACGGGCTGCCACCTGCGCCGTGGGCAGCGGGCTCGGATAGCCGGGTTGGGACATGATGCGCACGCAGCCATTCTGGGTGATCGGGCAAGAGGCCCACCCCGCGACTATATGTTCGGCCAACCACGCGGCGGCTCGCTGGTGATGGATGTGGTCGGCATCGAGCAACGCGATCAACACGTTCACATCGAACAACGCACGCGCAGGCAGGTCCTTGGCAACCCGATAGCCGGCGCGCGGTTCGCGCGCCTTCGTGGCCTTAGCAGTCACCTTCGTCCCGCAGCTGCTGGACGCGTTCGTTGGTGACCACCGCGCCGCGCCGGGCGAAAGGCCGGAAGCCGAAGACCGGCGCACGCTCGCGGGCAGCATCGATCGGCGACGCTGCATCCTGCGTCAACGCGCGACGGGCCAGCTCCGACAACACCTGACCCGCGGTCTTGTTCTCGCGCCGCGCGATTTCCTTGGCACTGGCAAGCACGTCGTCGTCGAGGTCGAGGGTGGTACGCATGATGTCCGTCCGCATGCAGTGTGCATCTGATGCTATCATATCTGATGTCCTGTTCAGACGCGCAGCTGTCGTCGTGGCGACGCCGCCCGGCAGCGCCAGCACCGACAATCGCCGGCTATGCCGATCGGCCTCCCGGCGTTCCAGGTGAGGCTACATAAGCTGTAGTCGGGATGGAGCGGGTCCGCAATAAGGCGGGAGACTGTCGTCTTGCCGGAACCATTGGCGCCGTAGAAGTAGTTGACCTTCTTGAGGCCATGCAACGACTGCGCCTCTGGCGCGTATGTCGCGACCCCTGACAAGCGGATCGTTTCGATCATGTAGTTCCCCTATCCGGCGCGGCTCGGAGGCCAGCCGCCGTCAAACGACGGTTCAAGGAGTTGGGTGCGGCGAACGGGCTACCCAGATCAGGACAGGCCGCTTCTCCTGAGGCGAAAGCCGCGCGCACGACTCGACTCTGACCAATCGAATCGCGGCACTCTTGAACGACTCCGCCACGCAGCGACCCCAGGAAACTCTTCATCGCTTCGCCACCTCCAGTGCCGACTCCAACCGTCCCCGACTCGCCGCCCTCAAGCTCTGCACCCCCATAAGCCGCGCCATCGCGATCACCGCGTCCTCGCCGGTCCGGCCCGAGCGCAGCACCCGCCGAGCGAGCGGCAGCAGTTCTTGCTCGCAGATCTCTTGAACGCTGCGCGCGCTGTCGTCATCGCCCGGCGCTCTGAACGCCACGTCTGTTCCCGGTTCCATCTCTTCCGGCCAGTAGAAGGTGCCAACTGCCTCCTCGGTTGTTCTGAAGTGCTGGCGCGCGATCTGTTCCACCCGCTCCTGAATCCGACTGCCGGTGCGCTGGAACCCATGGGTGCGGGCGATGCGCCGGGCCAGGACGGCGTCGAGCACTGGCCCCTCTGCCTTTACAACGCACGCCACCATGGCCCGCAGCACATCGTCGTAAGCCAGATCGTGGAAACGTTCGGGTGCGATGGCACTGGGCGGCACGACATTGGCAGGCGAAGCCGCTGTGTAGCGGTGGCACTGCCAGGTTTCCGGGGCGGCCCGGCGCTGCGCAGACGCTGCCGCGGTGGTTTGCGCATTGATCGTTTCGACTGGCGCTTCATTGAGCAGATCTGCGTCGTGCGCGGCCTCACCGAGCTGCATGGCTGCCCGCGCGATGACCGCAGTCGCTTTGTCTGCCGCATTCACCGCTTCAGGCCTCCGCGCATCCGGCGCCGGCACGGTGCCCTTGCTGCCGTTGTCGCTGCTGTCGTCCCTTTCCCTCTCGTCCGCTGCCGGGTGGGCGGCCTGCTGCGCGACCAATGCCACTGCTTCTTCCGCCCGCCGCTCCCGGTCACCCTGCAGCAGCGCGCTCAGCCTGCCGTGCGTCCGCTCCAGCGTGCCTCCCGGATCCACCCACCAGTCGGTGGACCAGATGCGCACGATCTCCCAGCCCAGACCCCGTAGCACCTGCTCGCGCAGCTTGTCGCGGTCCTTCGCCGTGGCGGAGCGGTGGTAGGTCGCCCCGTCACATTCCACGCCCGCCAGATAACGGCCCGCCAGGTCGGGGTGCACCACACCCAGGTCCACGCGGAACGACGAGGCACCGATTTGCGTGTGCACCTGCCAGCCCTTGCGGCCCAGTGCCGCCGCAACACTCGCCTCGAAGGGGCTATCGAAGTCGCCCTGGCTGCCGTGGTGGGCTTCGGCTAGCGCCCGTGGCCCACGTTCGGCGAATTCCAGGAAGTGCTTGAGATCGCGGACACCTGCCGCCTTGGTTCGAGACAGGTCCATCTGTTCGCCGCGCAGGCTGGAGAACACTCGCAGCTCATGTCGGGCACGGGTCACCGCAACGTTCAGGCGGCGCTCACCGCCGTCGCGATTCAAGGGGCCGAAGTTCATCGACACCGCGCCGGTGAGATCCGGCCCGTAGGTGATCGAGAAGTACATGATGTCCCGCTCGTCGCCCTGCACGCTCTCGAGGTTCTTCACGAACACCGGTTCGAGCTCCACCTCGGAGAAGTAGGGCTCCAGGCCGGGGTCCTTGCGGCGTTCCTCGTCGAGCAGGTCCTCGATCAGGCCTTGCTGCTCCGAATTGAAGGTCACCACGCCGATGGTCAGGCCAGACTGTCTGAAGCCCGGTGATTTGAGCCGGCCCACCAGATCGGCCACCAGCGCCTGCGCTTCCGGTTGGTTGATGCGGGCACCGCCCTTCTCGTAGCGACCCTTCGCCAGGTGGAAGCTGACCGCGCGGTCTTCGGTCACGGGCGACGGAAAGGTGACCAGGCCACCAGCATAGTAGCGATGGTTGCTGAAGGCGATGAGGCTTTCGTGCCGCGAGCGGTAGTGCCACGACAGGTTGCGCGTTGGCAGGCTGGCGCCCAGGCACTCGTCGAGGATGCTTTCCAGATCGCCTTCCTCGACCTCGTCGTCGCCATCGACGCTGTCGGCACGACCGAAGAAGTTGGTGGGCGGCAGTTGCTTCGGGTCACCCACCATCACCACCTGCTTGCCGCGCGCCATGGCACCGATGGCGTCCCACACCGGGATCTGCGACGCCTCGTCGAACACCACCAGGTCGAAGTTGCTTGCGTCGGCCGACAGGTACTGCGCAATCGACAAAGGGCTCATCAGCAGGCAAGGCGTCAACCGCAACACCACCGACGGAATTTCCTGCAACAGCTGGCGCAGCGGCAGGTGCATCCGCTTCTTGGTGATCTCGCGCTTCAAGATACCCCATTCGCTGTTGCGCTGGATGCTGCCGGCTGCCGGCAGGCTGGCACACAGCTTGGCGCGGATCCACTGTCGGGTGACAGCGGTGAACTCGTCGTCCAGGGCGCGGAACTCCTGGATGCGGCGTTCGTGTTCTGCCGAGACGAAGCGCTTGAGCAGTTCGTCTTCGTCCACGGCCTCGGCCAACCACCAACGGGCGTAGTTCACCTCGAAGGCCGTCGGCACCTGGGCCGGTGGGACGTTGCCAGCTTCGATGGCGCCCACCAGCGCCGCCAGCCCGTCGTCGCGTGCGTTGGCCTGCGCATGGCGCCAGGCACACCAGGCGTGCAGGCCGTGGTGGTGCGCCTCCACGCGCGCAGCCAGCTCGGCCAGCTCCGGGGCCGCCATGTCTGCCAAGGCGCGGCGCACTGGCTCGGGCTGCGCTGCCTGCGCGCTGAACTGGTCTGCTGCGCCGTGCAGTTCGGTCAGGCGCTGCAGCAGTTGTCGGCAGGCCTGGCCGCCAGGTGCCGTCTCGGACAGGCTGGCCCGCTGCTGGGTCAGCACCTCGTGAAGGCTCGCGCGCGCCTTTACAGCCTCGTCCGGCGCATACCCCAGTGCGGACAGCCCCACCTGCAGCGACGAGTGGAACTTGCTGGCGCGGACGATGCCTTCGACATCGGTGTCCAGACCGTTCCACACGCCCGGGCAGTGGCTGGCCAAGCTGCCCATCCCCAGAAGCCGCGCTTCGATGGCGGCCCGGGCCTGGAGCGAGGCATGACGCTGCTGCAGCTCGTGTCCGCAACGCCCTTCCGAAACCTCGGGATGCGGCGCCTGCAGGGCGCCGCGCTGCTGCAGCCCGAGCCGCTCGGATTCGAAGGCGAGAGCCGCCCGCAGCAGCGCGGCGTCAGTGTCATGGCCGCGCCACAAGCCGTGGCTGGGTTCCGACAGCATCGTGCACTCGGCCAGCCGCTGGTCGATGTCCTGAAGCGTCTTCAGACTCTGCGCCTCATGCGCCCAGCGTTCGCCGCAGAACCCGTCCAGCGCCGCATCCAGGCCCTCCATCGAGAACGGCTTGTGCAAGCGCGCGGCCTGCAGCGCCGCATTGGCCTTCAACGCACAGCGGGCGTGGTCGGTGCGCGTCTTCACGCCGGCCCACAGGCCGTCGGCGGCCGCTCCCGGGTTGAGCTGGTGAACGTCTTCTCGCAGGCTCTTGATGCGCACCAGGGCGGCCAGGTCCTCGGTGACGCGCGGCTCGCCGGTGCCTTCGATGACGGCATCGAGCACGCCACGGACTTTGCGCTTGCCCAGCCACGACAGCGGCCAGAAGGCCCTTTCGGCCTTGGCCCAGTCGCGCTGGAGTTGGGCCACGCTGAGCTGGGAGACGCCCGCACCGTACTTGACCGACAGCCCGCTGCGCAGCTGGGTCATCTCGTCGATCCACTGCACACCGCGCTCGATGTCGTCGCTCACGGCGGCGGGCCACGCTGTGCCCAACTCGCCATGGAGGCGCCGGCGTTTCTCCAGCAGCTCCAACGCCTGCGCCAGCCGAGCCTGCAGCTCGGCGGGCCAAGGGGCAGGCAGCTTCGCGGATAGATCCCGATGCTGCGCCAGCAGCTCGTGCCCAGCCTTCAGTTCCGACACGACGGCCTCGCTGTCAGGCCGCGCGCAAAAGCTCCAATCCTGGCTCGATGCCAGCGGCAGAGCCCTGGCCAGGACACCCAGGGCAGAGCGAGTCTGCCTGTGCAGCTCAGGCCAAGCGATGCCCAGGTGCCGGCCCAAGTGTGCCGCAGATTCAGCGAAGGCCCTGCTCGCGGCATTCAGCGTCTGCGCGGACCGAACCATCTCCTGCTGCCACTTCACCGACCAATCGCTGGCGTGCACAGAAACGAGCGGCCCGGCGCGCAGCTGGTCTGCGCCCACCGCAGCGGCATTGGCTTGCAGACGACCCGCAAGCTCGCGCAAAGCGGCCAGGGCTGTCTCGTCATGCGCCCGCGGAGATGCCCAGGTGAACTGCAGATCCGGGACTTCGGAGCCACTGACCACGCAGCCGATGGCCCGGTAGATCGTCCAGCCGTTGCCCTGCCGGCGGTGCAGGCGTTCGACGTAGGTCGACAGCTGCTGGCGGGTGCGCTGAAGCTGCTGCGCTTTGGCCGCCCATCCGGCCGCATCCGCTTCGCCCTTCGACTCCCACGATTTCTGCAACTGGCTCAACACATCGAGCTTGCGACTCTTGTTGGAGTGCAGCTCCAGGCAGAACTCGCCCAGCCCCACCTCGCGCAGGCGCCGGAACACCACGTCGAGCGCGGCGATCTTCTCGGCCACGAACAGCACGCGCTTGTCCTCGGCCAAGCATTGCGCAATGAGGTTCGCGATGGTCTGGCTCTTGCCGGTACCTGGCGGGCCGATGAGCACGAAGTCCTTGCCCTTGGCGGCGGCCATCACCGCCGACAGCTGTGACGAATCCGCCGGCAGCGGACTGAACACCTGCTCGGGTGAGTAGTCCGCGTCGAGCCTGCGGGCCTCTGGAAACGCGACCGTGGACCGGTACGGCTCGCGGGGGGTGTCGATCAGGTGCGCCACCACCGGCGACTTGCGCAGATCGTCGGTGCGCTCGGCCAGGTCCTTCCACATCAGGTACTTGGCAAACGAGAACATCGACAGCACCACGTCTTCGCTGACTTCCCAGCCGCGGATGTCCTTGACGGCAGCGCGCACGCGCCTCCAGATGCTGTGGATATCCAAGCCCGATTCGTCGCGCGGCAGGTCGCCCGACGGGATGCCCAGTTCGAGCTGAAAGTCCTGCCGCAGCATCTCGACCAGCGTTGGGTTGAAGAGCGGCTCGTCCTCGTGGGCCTGCAGTGCGAAGCCGGAGCGTGCGCTCTTGCGGTTGAGGGTGACAGGCAGCAGGATCAGCGGCGCCTTCACGCGGGCATCCGGCTTGTCGGGGCGCGTCCAGACCAGAAACCCCAGCGCCACGTACAGGGTGTTGGCGCCGCCTTCCTGCATGGCGTTGCGAGCGCCTCGGTACAGATCGACCAGGCGGCCCTCGAGATCCTGTTCTTCGAGCCGGATGAACACCTCGCGTCGTTTGAGCGCGTCGGCGGCATGCTCACGGCGCAGATCTTCGAGGCTGCGAGACTCGTGCAACTGCTGATTGCGCGGATCGCGGCCCTGCATCAGTTCAGGACTCGCCAGCAGCTTGAGGGTTTGCCCGTCCGCCAGCGCGTCCTCGAGCGCTGGCGCGGCGGCCTCCAGCAGCAGCGCTTTTTTCCCGGCCTTGAAGTTCAGCAGTGCGTTGCGCAGCGAAAGATCGAGCAACTTGCGCTGCCAGCGCGCCAACCGGTCCTTGGGGTCGAGTTCGGCGGTGGGGATGTCCGTCGCCACCTCATCCGGTAGATCGGGCGGGTCTTCGACCGTCACGATGGGCTCGGGCGGGAGCAGCGTCAGTACTGGGTCGGCAATGGGTTGAACCAGCGCCAAAGGCTTGATGCGCGACATGCGTGCGCGCTTGACGTCGACCACCAGCTCGAACTTGTCGTCTTCTTCCTCAGAGAGCTGCCGGTTGGCATTGGCGATGGCCTGGCTGAAGCTCACGGCCTGGCCCTGCGCTGCCAGCGTCGTCTCGAAGACCAGCAGTTCCTGCAGCTTGAGCCGTTTGCGCACGGCCGTGATGTCGTCGACGACGGCGTTGGAGAACTCCTCGTTGCGCAGCCACAGGCCCACGAAGGCATGCCCCCGGGTGAAGATCAGCAGCGGATTGAGATGCGCCTGTTCCAAGCACGACGCGAACAGCAGTGCCAGGTCGAGGCATGTGGCCAGGCCTGCATCGAGCACCTGGCTGGGGCTGCGCACCTTCTGCCCGGCATGCTCGAAGCTGGCAGGTGGCAGGGCGTAATTCAGCTTGCGCTGCAGCACTGCGGCCCAGATGCCCGAAGCCAGCTCCCAAGCCCGCTTGGCACCGTGCGTGTACCCGTCTATGGAGCCCGACTTGCCGCTACTCTGCAGCGCCAGAGCCGTCGCCTTGAGCAGCGGGTCGATGGCCGGGTCGTTGGGCTGCACGAAGGCCGCCACCATCTCCGGCATCTGCCCGATGCCGCCCCATTGATTGCGAGCGAGCAGCTCGACTGTCTGCTCGACACAGGCCACCAGCACATCGGGTTGTTTGCCGCTCCGCAGTTCGAATGCCAGCGTAGCGGGTTC
>Ga0307505_10003155_pt1 | contig 10534 bp, 8 predicted proteins | sample 23_S_MG_FD_202183 | JGI IMG/M metagenome (GOLD analysis project Ga0307505, IMG submission 202183) | Soil microbial communities from Populus trichocarpa stands in riparian zone in the Pacific Northwest, United States - 23_S | ecosystem: Environmental > Terrestrial > Soil > Riparian zone > Trees... | reverse complement strand
CACTGCGTTCGAGGTGTGTCGTCTCGATGTCTCCATCGATGCCTGCCTCAACATGGACGGGCAAGGGGCCGGTGGGCCGTTTGGCAATCAACTGGAGGCGTCGGCGCCGACGGCGCCCTTCCTCTTCTTGACGAAGGAAACCGATTTGCATCCCATCATTGGGGAACGGTTCGAGGCGGCACCCGCCTCGGCGGTTCGAGCGGTCGTTCCGGACGCCTCACATGACAGCTTCACCGATGGTCCACTGTTCCATCCAGGGATCAACCCTCTGACGACCAGCGCTGAGCGTGTGATGACAAGCGTGCGGTCGGTGACTGTGGCGTTCTTCGACCAGTGGCTGAAGGAGAGCGGGGACAGACCGTACGACGGTCTGGCGGCACCGGCGGACATCTATATCAACGTCTACCCACTCGTCGACAAGGAGCCGATACCCGCTCCCTGAGCTCACTCATCGTCCTGAAAGATCTCCTCGATCGTCAGGTCGAACAGTTTGGCCAGGCGAAAGGCGGTCGGGAGACTCGGGTCGAACTTGCCCTTCTCGATTGCGTTGATCGTCTGTCTGGACACGCTCACCTGCTGGGCAAGGTCTGCCTGGGTCCAGTTGCGTTCAGCTCGGAGGTCTTTCAGTCGGTTCTTCATCGGTACCTGAGATGGCCGACGACGGTGGCAATCATGTAGACGACTGCAAGCAGCGTGGCGAACCCTCCGATGCCGGCGTCGTAGCTGATGAGGTCGGCAGCGTCAGCCACGACATAGGCGAATGCGCTGACCCACCCCACTCCAAGGGTGACCGCCAGCGCATCCTGGTTGATCTTTCGTTGCAACTCGTCGATTCCGCGGAGATAGCGGGCGTGGGAGACGATCCATCCGACGCCAACGACGAGGTTGAGGGCGACTGCGGCCCAGCTCGCCGCCGGCTGCGAGTCCCAGAGGTAGATGGGTCCAAATTTGGCCAGGGCGAGAGTTGCCACCCAGGCGAGTGTCCAGAGCATGAGTTGGCCGGTGGCCTTGAACGCTTCTTGATAACCGCCGGTCTGATTGTGGGTCTCCACGAGAGTCCTTCCTGTAGTTGGAGAAGTCAAATACACTTGACACGGTAGAAGCCGCATGCGGCGGTGTCAAGTAGACTTGACTTGTCGACTACCCCTATGGCAAACGGACTGCACCGTCCTCGTGGATCTCCCAGGCCGGGTTGTGGGCGACCTCCCACGGGTGGCCGTCGGGGTCGACGAAGACTCCGGAGTAGCCGCCCCAGACAGTCTCTGCCGGCTCGCGGCCGATAGTGGCACCGGCGGCCCGGGCCTGGTCGATGACTTCGTCGACCTCTGCGCTGGTTCGGGTGTTGAACGCGAGGGTGACCCCACCCCATCCGCCGCCGTCAGTGACGGTGCTGTCCTCCGCGAGCTCGTCACGACTCCAGAGGGCGAGGACCATCCCGCCGGCCTGAAAGAAGGCGACATCGTCCATCGACTGCGAGCTCTCGATCCACCCCATCTGGCGGTAGAAGTCACGTGCACGGGCCAGGTCGGAGACACCGAGAGTGACCAGACTCACTCGTTGTTCCATTGGAGTCAGGGTAAACGTCAACCGGCGAGACAACCCCATGACTCGTTGGTCACCTCGAGGTTGCCCAACGAAATCGTGGCGCCTTCGGAGTCAGTGGCCACCAGATCGGTGAGCTGGGCGGTGGCCGGTCCACACTGGCCGGACTCGGGGAGAGACACGATCTCGATCGAGCCCGACACCTCCCAGGTCTCGGCCACTTCCGGGGTTGGCTCGTCGGGCTCCAGGACGTCGTCACACCAGTTGGCAAACAAATCGCTGCCCTTGTCCAGGACGGCCCGCCAAGACTCGGATGGCAGATCGGCCGTCTCCACCACGTCTCCGGCCATTGCGCCGCTCATGTCCTCGTAGAAGACGAAGAGACCGGTGGTCTGGTCGGTATCGCCGACGTAGAAGCCGAATCCACACCCGTACTCGTCCGTGAGCTCAGGCGCCTCGCTCGACGTATCCGTATCGGAGCAGGCGGTCAGGGCGATGGCGACAGACATGACGACGAGTGCGCTCTTCATGGCTGATTCGACGCCACGTCTCCCAAATCGGTTCCGTCTCGAGGTCCTCCCACCATTACCCTCAGCGGCGAACATGACCCGAAACATCCCGGAAAAGCCCGCTCTGGAGGGCCTCGAGACCAAGTGGGACACCCGATGGGAGAGCGAAGGCACCTACCGGTTCGACGAGACCAAGACCCGCGCCGAGATCTTCGCGATCGACACGCCGCCGCCAACAGTCTCGGGCTCGCTGCACATGGGCTCGGTGTTCGGATATGTCCAGACCGACTCCCACGCTCGATATCGCCGGATGGCAGGCAAAGAGGTCTTCTACCCGATGGGATGGGACGACAACGGGCTTCCCACCGAGCGCAGAGTTCAGAACTACTACGGGGTCCGCTGTGACCCTTCGCTGCCCTACGACACCGGGTTCACACCGCCGACCGAGGCGCACGATCCGCCCATCTCGATCAGCCGGCGCAACTTCATCGAACTGTGTCACATCCTCACCGCCGAGGACGAGAAGATCTTCGAAGGCCTGTGGCGCACCCTCGGCCTATCCGTCGATTGGAATCAGACCTACGCCACCATCGACGAACTCAGCCAACGCACTAGCCAGAAAGCCTTCCTCAACAACCTGGCCCGGGGCGAGGCCTACTCCCAGGACGCACCCGTGCTCTGGGACATCGACTTCCAGACGGCCGTTGCGCAGGCCGAGCTCGAGGACCGCGAGAAGGGTGGGGCCTATCACAAGATCGCATTTCACAAGCCCGACGGGTCCACGATCCACATCGATACGACCCGTCCCGAGCTGATCTGCTCGTGTGTCGCCCTGGTCGCCCACCCCGAGGACGATCGATACAGGCATCTGTTCGGCACCACCGTCACGACACCCCTATTTGGCGTCGAGGTCCCGGTCGTCGCCCACGAGTTGGCCGACCCGGAGAAGGGGACCGGGGCCGCCATGATCTGCACATTCGGCGACACCACCGACGTCATCTGGTGGCGTGAGCTCGACCTCCCGACACGAGCCGTGATCCAACAGGACGGTCGTCTCCAGGAGGAGACACCGGACTGGCTCACCGGCGATGCCGCCAACATCTACGAGGAGATCGCAGGGCTCTTCGCCAACCAGGCGCGTCGCAGAATGGCGGAGCTGCTGGCCGAGTCCGGAGACCTCGAGGGCGAGCCGCGCGAGATCATGCACCCGGTCAAGTTCTACGAGAAAGGCGACAGGCCTCTCGAGATCGTGACCAGCCGCCAGTGGTACATCCGAAACGGCGGACGTGAAGAGAAGCTGCGCAAGGAGTTGCTGGTGCGTGGCGAGGAGCTCAACTGGGTGCCCGAGTTCATGGGCGTCCGCTACGAGCATTGGGTGGAAGGGCTGACCGGTGATTGGCTGATCTCCAGGCAGCGCTACTTCGGTGTTTCCATCCCCCTCTGGTATCGAGTCGGTGACGAGGGCGCCATCGACTACGACGACCCGCTCGTTCCCGACGACGACCTCCTCCCGGTCGATCCCAGTTCGGACACGCCCGTTGGGTACGAAGAATCCCAACGTGGCCAGCCGGGCGGGTTCGTTGGCGATCCCGACATCATGGACACCTGGGCGACGTCCTCGTTGACGCCCCAGATCGCCGGCCACTGGGTCGACCGTCAGGACCTCTTCGAACGAGTCTTCCCCTTCGACATCCGACCCCAGGGCCCCGAGATCATCCGCACCTGGCTCTTCTCGTCGACTGTCCGCTCCCATTTCGAGCATGGGGTCCTGCCCTGGCACACCGCGACCATCAACGGGTGGATCCTCGACCCCGACCGGAAGAAGATGTCGAAATCGATCGGCAACGTCGTCACTCCGATGCCGCTTATCGAGGAGTACGGGCCCGAGGCAGTCCGCTACTGGGCTTGCAACGGGCGGCCCGGGGTCGACACAGCCGTCGACTTCGGAGTCATGAAGATCGGGCGCAGGCTCGCCATCAAGATCCTCAATGCGTCCCGGTTCGCTCTCGGCTTCTCCGACACCGACGTCGACCCGACCGCCATCGACCAATCGCTCGATCGCGCCATGCTGGCCGCCCTCGCTGAAACCGTGGATGGCGCCACAGCGGCCTTCGACGCATACGACTACGCCCGCGCTCTCGAGATTGCCGAGCGCTCCTTCTGGAACTGGACGGATGACTACGTCGAACTGGTGAAGACCCGTGCCTATGACGAGGGCTCGGGAGCGCCATCGGCGCATGCCGCACTGCAACTAGCCCTCAGCGTCTACCTGAGGCTCTTCGCCCCATTCCTTCCTTTCGTCACCGAGGAGGTGTGGAGTTGGTGGAAAGACGGGTCGGTGCACCGATCTCCCTGGCCATCACGTGTCGAGTTCGAAGGTCTCACCGGTGACCCCGATGTTCTCGAGGCGGCATCACGCATCCTCGGGGAGATCCGACGGGCCAAGTCGGACGCCAAGGTCTCGATGCGAGCCGAGGTGGACTCGGTCGTGGTGACGGCTGACACCGTCGCCCTCGACAGGGCCAGAGAGGCCGAAGGTGATCTTCTCGCCGCGGGGAGGGCGACTTCCGTCGAGTATGTCGAAGGCGACTTCTCGGTGGTGGCGACCCTGGCTCAGGACTCGAGCAGCTGAACCAGCGGGGTCAACCCCTCGGGTTGATATCTGCCGCCGTCGGGTATCTTCCCGGCCGTGACCTGAGAGAACGAGAGGGCGGGTCGTGAACCAGGAGCGGAACGGAGCATCTGACGCCGCCGAGCGAGAGCCGTGGCGGGACAATTGGCCTCCTCCGTCCTATTGGATCAAGGTGGGTCTGGCCCTGATCGGAGCGGTCGTGGGGCTTTTCCTCTTGTGGATCCTCCAGGGAATCTTGCTCCTGATCATCGCCTCTTTCGTACTCGCCATCGGCTTCCAGCCTGCGATCGCCTGGTTCGAGAGAAGGGGGATGCGGCGTGGGTTGGGTCTCGCCCTCGTGCTGATGGGCTTCCTGCTTGTGTTCGGAGGTCTCTTCGCACTGGCCCTTCCGCTGATCATCAGCCAGGTCGCAGAAATGCTGGAGCAGCTACCGACACTGATCGAACGGCTCCAGGCCGGCGACGGGTTGGTGGCGAGGATTGCCGGGATGATCGACGTCGAACAGATCACCGCGGAGGGCACTTCCGATCCGATGGCCGCCGTCGAAGTCGCAGGTAGCGTCGCCGGGTTCGCCTTCAACTTCCTGACGGTCCTCCTGGTCACGCCGTACTTCGCCATGGCCATGCCGGCCATCAAGCGTTGGCTGGTCCGCCTGCTCCGGCCGGTGCATCGCGAGGACTTTCTCCGCGTGCTCGGCGAGTCGACCGACCTGATGGCCAACTTCATCGTGGGCAACCTGATCGTTAGCGTGATCGCCGGGGTCGTCACCTGGGTGGGTCTCAGCTTGCTCGGTGTCCCTTATGCGTTGGCACTGGCGGCTTGGGTGGCCATCACCGATGTGATCCCGGTCCTCGGAGCCCTCCTCGGAGCGGCAGGCGTCGCCGCCGTGGCGATCGTGCAGAGCCCAGAGACCTTGTTGTGGTCCCTGCTCCTGCTCTTCGCCTATCAGCAGGTCGAGAACTTCTTGATCGCCCCCCGTGTCATGAACAAGGCAGTCGACTTGAGCCCGGCCACGGTGATCATCGCCCTGATGGTGGGTGGCAGCCTCGCGGGACTGGTGGGGGCGTTACTCGCCCTTCCCCTCGCTGCCTTGATCAAGATCGTCGTCGACGACTTCATCGTCCAGGGCCGCGTCGAGCAGGTGCGTGCCGAGGTGGCCAATGGTGATGGTGCGGCCAGACGAAGAGTGAGACGAGGCCGCTCCCGACCTCTGCCGTGATCCAACGCTAAACGGTCAGCGTTGGCGTCCGAGGATGCGATCGATCTCCTCGAGTCGCTCCTTGATGAACTTCTCCCGGCCCAGCTCACCAGGGCGATAGAGGGCTGTGGCGGGGACACCGTCGGGGAAGTACTGCTGACCGACCACACCGCCAGGAGCATCGTGGGAGTACTCATAACCTTCCCCATGGCCGAGGTCGGCGGCGCCTTTGTACCCGGCAGAGCGGAGGTGGGGGGGAACCGATGGGGTCGGTCCACTCTCCACCAGGCTCTTCGCGGCGCCGATGGCCCGTCCCACCGAGTTCGACTTGGGGGAGGTCGCCAGGAACAAGGTGGCGTGGGCGAGGTGGTAGGTCGCCTCGGGCAGGCCGACGTAGGCGAGGGCATCGGCGGCTGCAGTGGCCACCCGTAGCCCGTCCGAGTCGGCGAGGCCAACGTCCTCGGAGGCGAGGATGATGAGGCGGCGAGCGATGAACTCGGGATCTTCACCACCTTCGATCATCAGCATCAGCCAGTACATGGCGGCATCGGGGTCGGAGCCGCGGACAGACTTGATGAACGCCGAGATGACGTCGTAGTGGTTGTCGCCGGTCTTGTCGTAGCGGACCAAACGACGTTGCAGCGCTTCGGAGACATCTTCATCGGCGATGACCTGTCGTCCGGCGGCCACGGCCATGCGGGCCGCCACCTCGAGGGCGTTCAGCGCCTGACGTGCGTCGCCGCCGGTCCGGGTGGCCAACTCCAGTGCTGTCTCGTCGGACAGTTCGACTCCGAGAGATCCGATCCCGCGTGTCTCGTCGACGACGGCTCGTTGCAGGAGGGAAGCAATGTCGTCGGGAGTCAATGACTCCAAACGGAACAGGGTCATCCGGCTCATCAACGGGCTATTCACCTCGAAGTAGGGGTTCTCGGTGGTCGCCCCGACAAGGATCAAGGTGCCGTCCTCGACTCCGGGGAGAAGGGCGTCTTGTTGGTTCTTGGCGAAGCGGTGGATCTCGTCGATGAAGAGGACAGTGCGACGCTCTTCGGTGGCGAGTCGCTGGCGGGCCTCGGCAAGGACCTCCCTGATGTCCTTGACTCCAGCCGAGGTCGCCGAGAGTGTCCGGAACGCCGCCTCGGCGTGGGAGGCCACCAGCATCGCCAGGGTGGTCTTGCCGGTGCCGGGCGGTCCCCAGAGCAGCATCGAGATCGGCTCGCCTGATTCGACGATGTGGCGGAAGGCGGCGCCGGAGGCGAGCAGTTGGGGCTGTCCGCCGACCTCGTCGATCGACTTTGGACGCATCCTCGTAGCCAACGGCGCCGATCGCGCCGCCAGGTCCTCGGCTCGAGCCTCGAATAGGTCGGTCATCTGCTGTCGACGCTAACGCGATGGGGGAGCTTCATCAGCTTCGGGTGTCACTTCGACCGGCACTCCCGAATAGTGGAAGGCCTGCCGGTACGATCCCGAAGGTGAGCGCCGGACTGATCGGCCCGGTTGCTGTCTGGGCAGCCATCATTTGCGCATTCCTCGCCGTTGTCACCGGGAAGCGCTGGGCGCTCGTCATCTCCTCCCTGGGCGCGGCACTCGCCACGCTGGTCCTGACCGTCGCGCTCGTGGCAGGGGACTTCTCTCTTGCCTATGTCGCCGAGACCACCAGCCTGGCCACACCGTGGCCGTACCGGATAGCCGCGCTTTGGGGCGGGATGGACGGCTCGATGCTCTTCTACACGACCCTCGTCCTCGTCATCTCCGCGGCCGCTCTCGCCGACGCGATCCCGGTGCGGGTGGCGGCCACGGTGGGGTGGGGCCTCCTCGTCATCACACTCATCTTCGCCAACCCTTTCCTGGTCGCCGACTTGCCACCGGTCGATGGATCAGGGTTGCTGGCGATCCTGCAGCACCCGGCGATGATCTATCACCCGCCACTCCTCTATCTGGGTCTGACAGTGCTGGTGGTCCCGTTCGCCATCTCCGCCGGCATGGTTCTGGGTGGCACCCCTCGGGCGGAATGGATGGCGGTGTCCCGCAGGTGGCTCTACGTCTCGTGGGTGTTGCTGACGGTGGGGATGGCGGCCGGCGCCAACTGGGCCTATGTGGAGCTGGGATGGGGCGGCTACTGGGCGTGGGATCCGGTGGAGAACACGGCGTTGATGCCCTGGCTGGCTGCCACCGTCTTCCTGCACACGTCACGCCTCGAGGACTCGACCGGGAGGTTGAGACGCTGGAATGTCGTGTTTGCCTCATTGCCGTTCGCCCTCACCGTGGTCGGCATCTACCTCACCCGGTCGGGCTCCACCGGGTCGATCCACTCCTTCGCCGAAGATCCCGTCGTGGGGAGGGTCCTCCTGGTCGCTGCTGGGTTGGTGGCGGTCTTCGTGATCGTGCTGGCGTCACGAAGTGTCGCCGGGGAGCGCTGGGATCGGTTCAGGCTCGATCGGAGCGCCTGGCTCGCCATAAACGCCCTTCTCCTGACGACGGTGTTGGTGTTCGTGTCGGCGGGCTCGATCTACCCGGCGTTCTCCTCGGTGTTCCTGGGTGAACCGGTGGCGGTGGATGCCCGATTCTTCGTCGTCACCATCCTCCCGTTGGCAGTGGTGGTGGCGTCGTGCCTGTCGGTGGCACTGCGACGCCGGTCGTGGATGGTGTTGGTGGTCACCGCAGCGGTCGTGGCCGGCGTCGTCGCTGCTCTCGTCGGGCCCCGTGTTGGCCTGCTTCTGCTCGCACCCGCCGCCGGGTCACTGCTCGCCCTCATTGCCGTCTCCCTGCGAAGCCGACCGCATCGGCGGCTGTGGCCCGCACATCTGGCGCACATCGGCATGGGACTGTTCCTGGTCGCCGTGGCGGGCAGTGCTTTCGGCGCCGACCACAGCGGATCCATGCGACCTGGCGACTCGGTGGTCGTCGCCGGGCACGAGGTGACCCTGGTCAGTGTCGACACGGGTGAGGCCGACCGATTTGTGTTTGCCCGCGCCGAGTTCACGGTGGATGACGCGACGCTGATGCCGGAGATCCGCGCCTACGAGGACCAGGCTGTCCCCGTCGCCGAGCCCGCTCTCTGGTCGACGCCCCGCCAGGATGTGATCATCGCCGTCTCGCTCCTGTTTCCCGATGGGGAGACGATCGAGGTCAGCGTGTTTGTGCGGCCTCTGGTGTGGTGGGTGTGGGTAGGGGCGGCTCTGATTGCTCTTGGCGGTCTGTTCGCTCTCGTCGGGAGAGACGGAGCCGGCGCAGTGCGACGTCGATCGGCCAGAGCAGAGCAGCGGCGAGGAGGAACCACCATCTGAAATACCGCTCGATGACCCCTTCTTCCAGTCCCTCTTCGTCGAAGGCTTGGGCCGCGGTTATCTCACCACGTCCTCCGGTTCCCGCCGAGATGCTGGCCATCAGGTCGCCGTCGGCGTCGCCGGGGAGGTACTCGGCGGCGAAAGAACGCGTGGCGAGGGCAGAGAGGATGACCGTCTCGCCACCCGCCCCGACGACACTCACTCCGACCGCATAGGTCCCCCCTTGACGGGCAGGGACCGTGGTGGCGAACTCGAAGTCCGACACCCGGTCGAGCCGCAGTTCCTCGGAGGAGCCATCGGGGAAGCTGATCCGGGCGACGGGCTCGGTGCCCGCCGCCCAGGCCTCGGCGCCCTCGAGAGTGATGGTCATGGTCTCGTCGGCGATCGAGGCACCCACTCGCTCGCCCTCGGATCCGCTCAGCGGGAACGTGTCCCTGATCAGAGTCGACCAGAAGTCGCCGAATCCGTCCCAGCCGGCCCATCCGGCAGCCCAACGATCCCCGCCGTCACTGGTCCAAGCGGTGACCTTGCCCAGGCCGACCCTCCAGGAGGCGAGCAAGGGGTCGGCCAACTCACCGACCTGAAGCTGGATGTCTGCGGTCGGCTTCGGGGTCGTCGCCACATAGCCAAGGATCGCCGGGGATGAGGCGATGTCCCTCACCGCCTCCGCTGTCGAGGTGACCACGGGGAAGAACTCTCCTTCGTTGATGAAGGACCGGGAGGCGAGACGCGCCTCCTTGACGAATATCTCTGGGATCTCGTTGAGGTCACGTCCCGGGTAGAAGCGGCCGTTGCCTGCTTCCGCGACCTCTTCCAGCGCGGGGATGGCGCCTTCGCCGGTCCCGACTACGGAGACCGTGACTCCCTGGGCCGCGATCTCCTCCACAGTGGCCAGGAGGTCCCCGCTGAGTGGGGTTCGGGTGAAGTCGGCGCCGATCTCCAACTCGGGTGTGAAGCCGTCTGTGAAGAGGATTATGTGCTTGATCTCCTTGTCGGAGGCGAGGAGCTCGGAGGCGGCCTCCTCCATGGCCGGGATGATCTTGGTCTCGCCGAAGGGCCTGAGTGTGGCGATTCCGTTGTTGACGGCCGACTCGTCGGCCACGGTTTGAAGGGGCACCACCCACTCGGAGTCGCCACTGAACGCGAGAACGCCGATCTCGTCGTTCGGCCCAAGGGCGTCGACGGCGCGCAACGCCCCTGCTTTGGAGATGTCGGTCTTGTTGACCCCGCCCTCTTCGCTGACCATCCCGCCCTCGCTGCAGTGGCAGGCTCCCATCGACTCGCTGGTGTCGATGAGGAGGACCTCGGCCACCTCGGCCTCACGTTGGGTGTCGGGGGCCTCCGCGTCGACCGGTAACAAGCCCTCGAG
>Ga0307505_10003154_pt1 | contig 10537 bp, 10 predicted proteins | sample 23_S_MG_FD_202183 | JGI IMG/M metagenome (GOLD analysis project Ga0307505, IMG submission 202183) | Soil microbial communities from Populus trichocarpa stands in riparian zone in the Pacific Northwest, United States - 23_S | ecosystem: Environmental > Terrestrial > Soil > Riparian zone > Trees... | reverse complement strand
TGCCCTGGCGCTTCTGGTTTTCGTGGTCGACCAGGCCCACAAGTGGTGGATGCTCAATATCTATGACATTGGCGCCCGGGGACCGGTGGCTTTCACCCCCTTCCTCGATCTGCTTCTGGTGTGGAACAAGGGCATTTCCTATGGCCTGTTCAACAACAATGCCCAGGGCATTCTGGTGGGCCTGAGCCTGCTTGTCTGCGCCATGCTGTGGATCTGGCTGTGCCGCTCCCACCGGCCGGTCACTGTGGCCGCCCTTGGCCTTGTCATCGGCGGCGCCCTCGGCAATGCCCTGGACCGCCTGATCCGGGGGGCGGTTGCCGATTTCTTCTTGCTCCACTGGGGAAACTGGACCTGGTACGTCTTTAACCTTGCCGATGTGGCCATCGTTGCGGGAGTGGCCCTCTTGCTCTATGAGTCCTTCCGGGAACGGAACGGGGCGGCAGGTCTTGGAAATGCCTGATTCCGGTCGCAAACCGCGCCCAAAAGGACGGCAGGTGGGAGTAACAGGCATGAAAACAATCGGGAAATTATCCGGGGTTTTGGCCATGAGTCTGGTTCTGGCCGGCTGTGGCGGCGCCAGCCGGCTGCTTGGCGGCATGGGCCTTGGAAGCTCCTCCCCCGCGCCGGAAGCCCCCGTCGTTCGCACCGGCAACAATCTCGCCCTGCCGCCGGACCTGCAGTTGCGCCCGCCGGGCACCGTGACCGAAACCTACCAGCCAAGCCCGGCGCCAGCCGCACCGGTCGAAACCGCAAGTCTGGACGACGGACTGTATGCACCCGTGCCAACCACACCCCCGCCGGCGGTCAAGAAGGATATTTATGCCGAGTACGGCATCTCGAAAACCAAGCCGGACGGCACGCCCAAGCTTGAAGGCGACCTGCGGGCCGAGCTGAAGCAGGCCATTCTCAAGCGCAAGCGCGAAACGCAGCCGGGCTACGGCACTATCAGCAATATCGGCAACATCTTCAAAGACGGCTGAGCCGAAGATTACAAAAATCTCATTGGACGGGCAGGGGCTTCTCCTCCATCTTCCGGCCATAAATACCTGACCGGGAAAGTTGATTCATGCGCGCCGTCAAGATAGCAGTCCTGCAGCTTGCGCTGATCATGCTCATCGTCCTGCCGGCCCGCGCACTGGATGTGGAAGTCGCCAACTTCAGGCTTGCCAACGGCATGGAAGTTGTCGTCATTCCCAACAACCGCGCCCCCGTCGTCACCCATATGATGTGGTACCGCGTTGGCTCCGCCGATGAAGTCTCGGGCAAATCCGGCCTGGCGCATTTTCTCGAGCACCTGATGTTCAAGGGAACCAGCAAGCGCGCCCCCGGTGAGTTTGACCGCCTGATCGACATCAACGGCGGCGAGGGCAATGCCTTCACCACGCGCGACTACACCGCCTACTTCCAGCGCATTGCCAGCGACCGGCTGGAACTGATGATGGAGCTGGAAGCCGACCGCATGCAGAATCTGGTTCTCACCGATGAGAATGTCCTGCCGGAACTTGATGTGGTGCGCGAAGAGCGCCGCGAACGCACCGACAATGACCCTTCCGCGCTCCTCGGCGAACAGATCGACGCCGCCATGTACACGGCCCACCCCTATGGCAAGCCGGTGATCGGCTGGATGTCGGAAGTGGCAAAGCTCACCAGGGACGACGCGCTCGCGTTCTACCGGGCTCATTATACGCCCGCCAATGCGGTGCTTGTGGTGGCGGGCGATGTGACCCCCGAGCAGGTGAAGCTTCTGGCCGAAAAATACTATGGCGTCCTGAAAAATTCCTTCACCCCGGAACCGCGGGTGCGCACCCCCGAACCTGAGCCCATCGCCGCGCGCCGTGTCACCTTGATTGACCCCAGGGCCGCCTCGCCCGTCGTCCAGCGCAGCTATCTGGCGCCCTCCTATGCGGCCTCGGCCGGGCGGGAGGCCCTGGCCCTGGACCTGCTGGCCGACATCCTGGGCAGCGGCACGCAAAGCCGCCTCTACAAAAGCCTGGTGATCGATCAGAAACTTGCCGCCTATACGGCCGCCTGGTACAGCGGCGACCAGTTGGACAGCGGCACCTTCGGCGTTTATGGCGCGCCTAACCCGGGTACCGATGTGGGCGAGGTCGAGGCGGCTATTGATGCCGTACTTGCCGACCTGCTGAAAAATGGCGTGACCCAGCAGGAGCTGGACCGGGTGCGCAAACAGGCCATCGCCGAACGGGTCTATGCCCTCGATAACCAGGCGGCGCTGGCGCGCATGGCCGGCGTGGCGCTCACCACCGGCCTGTCTGCCCGGAGCATTTTTGACCGCGATGTTGAAATCGAGAAAGTGACACTCGATGACATCAGGGCGGCGGCTGCCAAAATCATCGTGCTGAAGCGTTCCGTCACCGGAATTCTGCTGCCTGAACCGCAAACTCCCAACTGAAGCTAGGTAAACCCATGCGCCTCCTGCTGTTCCGGATCATCGTTGCTGGCTTCACCCTGGCAATCTCCTTCACTGCCGCCTATGCCGTTGAAATCAAGGAAGTCACAAGCCCCGGCGGCATCAAGGCCTGGCTGGTGGAGAATGACTCCATTCCGCTCATTGCCATGAATTTTTCATTTGAGGGCGGCTCGACCTCCGATCCCGCGGGAAAAGAGGGCACCGCGCATTTCCTGACCGGCATGATGGATGAAGGGGCGGGCGACCTTGATGGCGCCGCCTTTCAGGCCCTGCGCGATGAACTCGCCGTGCGGATCAACTTCGACAGCGGCATGGACAAGTTTCAAGGCTCCCTGCAAACGCTGTCCAGAAACCGGGCCCAGGCCTTTGACCTTCTCAAGAAAGTGCTCACCGCGCCGCATTTTGAAAATACCGCCATGGAGCGGGTGCGCCGGCAATTCCTGGTGTCGGCAATAAATGATGAGCAGGAGCCGGAATCGCTTGCCTCCCGGGCCTGGATGGAATTGGCCTTTGGGAGCCAGCTTTACGCGCGCAAATCCAGTGGCACCCCGCAGTCGCTTGCCGCCATCACCGCCGATGACCTCAGCGCCATGCACAAGCTCTTGTTCAGCCGTAAGGGCCTGAAGGTGGCCGTGGTGGGCGATATTGATGCGGCCTCCCTTGCCCTGGCGCTCGATGATATATTTGGCGGCCTTCCCGCTACGGAGCCGCCAAAGCCGGTCTCCGCCATAACGGTGGCCAAGGGCCCGCTTGTAAAGGTCATTGACCGCGATATTCCCCAAAGCATCATTGTCTTCGGCCATGAAGGCATCCTGCGCAATGACCCGGCTTTCATTCCAGCCTACATCATGAGTGAGATTCTGGGCGGCAGCGGCTATGCTTCGCGCCTGACCCGGGAAATCCGCGAAAAGCGCGGGCTCACCTATGGCATTGGCTTTGGCCTTTCGCCCATGGATCATGCGGGCCTCAACGTGGGCTCGCTCGGCACCCGCAACGAGAAGGCCGGAGAAGCCCTGGCCATTGTCAAGGAAACCCTGAAGAAAATGGCCGATGAGGGGCCGACCCAGGCGGAGCTCGATGACATCAAGACCTACCTCACCGGCTCCTATGCCCTGCGTTTTGACACCAATAACAAGATTGCCGGCCAGCTCCTGGGGATCCAGGAGGAGAACCTGGGGATCGACTACATCAACAAGCGCAACAGCCTGGTCGAGGCGATAACCCTTGACCAGGTGAAGGCCCAGGCCCGGCGCCTGATCGACAGCGAGCATCTGATTGTGACGGTGGTGGGCAAGCCCGAGGGCCTGAAATCCACCGGCACCGGTGGATAACTGCCGCCCCGCGCCTCCCGTGCAATTTCATGCGAATCCTGCTATAGGCAAAGCCCTCGAGGGGAGGGACATCATATGAGTGAGCTGGTTTGCCTTGAACTGAGTGTGCTCTTGTGGCTGGCACATGTGCTTTGCCGCCTGTTTACGGCGCGGGCGGAGTTCGGCGATGCCTATCTGCTGGGCCCGCGCGATGAGAAGAAAATCCCCAAGGGCTTTCTCTGTGGCCGCGCCGAACGGGCGCTCGCCAATTATGTTGAAAACCTCGTGCCCTTTGTCGCCCTTGACCTGGCCCTCATTGCCACGGGGCAAACCGGCGGCTTGGGCGCGACGCTCTGGATCATCGGGCGCATTGCCTATCTCCCGATCTATCTTTCAGGCGTTGCCTATGTGCGGACCGCGGCCTGGGCCCTTTCGATCGTGGGGCTCCTGATGATGCTGGCACGGCTGGCTGGATACTGACCCGCTGAGTGCCAATCCCTGGCTGATCTGCTAGGCTGGGCCCATGCGAATCCACAGGCTTTCCGAAGGCACCATCAACCGCATTGCGGCAGGCGAAGTCATTGAGCGCCCGGCCAGCGTGGTGAAGGAGCTTGTCGAAAACGCCCTCGATGCGGGCGCCACGCAGATTGATGTGGCCTTCCGGGGTGGCGGCAAATCCTTCATCCGGGTGACCGACAATGGCTCAGGGATGGCGCCTGATGATCTGGCCTTGTCGATCGAACGCCACGCCACCTCCAAGCTCAGCGACGGCAACCTCATTGATATCCGCACCCTGGGCTTCCGCGGCGAAGCGCTGCCCTCCATTGCCTCCGTCAGCCGCATGAGCCTGTCCTCGCGTTTGCGCGGCGCCGGCGAGGCCAATGTCCTGCGCATCGAAAGCGGCCACAGGCAGGATGTGAAACCAGCTTCCCTTGCGGAAGGGACGGAAATCGAAGTCCGCGATCTTTTCTATGCCACCCCCGCCCGCCTGAAATTCCTGAAAGCCGACCGCAGTGAAACGGCGGAAGCCGCCGATGTGGTGCGCCGGCTTGCCCTCGCCCATCCCGCCACCGGCTTCACCTTCGTCACCGAAGAACGCCGCATGATCGATGCGCCGGCCAATGAAACCCGCGAAGCCCGCGTCGCCCGCATCATGGGAACCGAGTTCAGGGAAAACGCCGTGGCATTTTTGGGCGAGCGGGAAAATGTCGTCGTGCAGGGTTTCGCCGGGCTGCCGACTTACAGCCGGGCCCAGGGCAACATGCAGTTTGCCTTCGTCAACGGCAGGCCGGTGCGCGACAAGCTCATCGCCGGGGCCATTCGCGGCGCCTATGCGGATTTGATGTCGCGCGCCCGTTTCCCGGCCCTTGTGCTGTTCTTGACCTGCCCGCCGGACCGCGTCGATGTGAATGTCCATCCCGCCAAATCCGAAGTGCGCTTCCGCGACAGCGCCTTTGTGCGCGGCCTCATTGTTTCAACCATACGCGCGGCATTGGCCTCCAGGGGCGTGGCCTCCAACACGGGCATGGCGCAGGCCACGGTTTCAAGCTTCCGGCCCATGACCTCGCCCACCTATGGCGGATTCGCCGAACGCCAGGCCGCCTTTGAAATGGATATGCCGCTCGCCGCTCCCGTGGCCGAAACGCCATTCACCGAGGATTTTCCGCTGGGTGCCGCCCGCGCCCAATTCCACGACAACTACATTGTGGCGCAAACCAAATCCGGCATCGTCCTGGTTGACCAGCACGCCGCCCACGAGCGCCTGGTCTATGAACGCCTGAAACGCGAGCGGGCAGAGAAGGGCATTGCCACCCAGCCCTTGCTGGTGCCACAGGTGGTTGAACTCGATCCCAGCGACGTGGAACGTCTGAGTGGCGCTGCGGAATTATTGGCCCAGTCCGGCCTTGTGCTCGAAGCTTTCGGTGATGGCGCGGTATTGCTGCGTGAAATCCCCACGGCTCTCGGCAGCGCCGATATCGCCGGCATCGTCAAGGACATCGCCGATGAATTGGCGGAACTCGGCGAAACCACCGCCGTCGATGAACGCATCAACCATGTGCTGGCCACCATGGCCTGCCACAATTCCGTCCGCTCCGGCCGCAAGCTCAAGCCCGATGAAATGAACGCACTGCTCCGCGAAATGGAAGCCACGCCGAACTCCGGCCAATGCAACCACGGCCGCCCGACTTTCGTGGAACTGAAACTGGCCGATATCGAAAGGCTATTCGGACGGCGCTAAGCGTCGCTTCAAGAGTCTAATCCTCATCCTGAGGTGCTCGCGAAGCGAGCCTCGAAGGATGGCCACGCGCTCTGACCGCGCTTCTTTTCGCGAGCCAGGGCAAAGCATCATAGTCGCCGCGAATCAACGCTTCTTTCTTGTCTCGGCGCCAGCCTTTGATCCGCCGCTCTGCTTCTATGGCTTCAGTGATAAGATCAAAGTGTTCAGCCCAAATCAACTTTACGGGCCTGCGATCTCTCGTCCACGCTGTGGTGTAATGCCCAGCCTGGTGTTCCCATACGCGCGCTTCAATTTCTTCGTATCGCGAAGAACCTACATAGTATGCGTTATCGGCACACTTTAAAATATAGACCCAGCAACCCGCCATTGGTGTTTGTCCCGCGGACCCTTCGAGGCTCCCCCGGATCAAGTCCGGGGTCGCACCTCAGGGTGAGGGAATTACAATTAGAGCGCCAAGGCAATATTCTCAACTGGGCGAGGAGAAGCGGTAAAACCGCACCTTCGTCTCCCCATAGCCGCGCTCATCGATAAGTGTCAGCCCGGCGACCTCGGGCATTTCGGCTTTCTCATTCTCTTCCAGCACCACAATCCCGTCCGCCTTGATCCACTCGCCCTGGACAAGTGCGTTCAGTGCCTTTGCGCCAAGCCCCTTGCCATAGGGCGGGTCGGCAAAGATCAAATCAAACCCGGGCAGCGGCGCGCAGGGGCCGAGATCCGTGGCATCCCGCCGCCAGATCTTGCACTGTCCGATGACGCCGAGCTTGTCCGCATTGGCCCGCACCAGCCCGCGCGCCTCGGCACTTTCATCGACGAACTGGCAATGGCGCGCCCCGCGCGACAGGGCTTCAAAGCCGAGCGCCCCGGTGCCGGCAAAAAGGTCCAGCACCCGCGCACCATCAAGCTTGAGTCCTTCGATCCCATGGACCAGGATGTTGAACACCGCTTCGCGCACCCGGTCCGAGGTGGGCCGTGTCGCCTGATCCGAAGGTGTTGCGAGATGAAGTCCCTTAAACTTTCCGCCGACGATCCGCATCACTCTTCCTGAATTTTCCGCCCAATTGCTCTTGCCAGAATTTTTGCGGAATTTCCTCAATTCCTCCGCGCTTCAATTCGCCGAGCTGGAAAGGCCCGAAACTGGTGCGGATCAGGCGGTTCACCTGCAGGCCGAGATACTCGCAGATTTTCTTGACCTCGCGGTTCTTGCCTTCGCGGATGGCAACCGTCATCCAGACATTGTCGCCCTGCGATGATTCGACCTTGGCTTCCACCGGGCCGTAACGCACGCCCTCGATCTCCACGCCTTGCCCAAGCTTGGCCAGCCCCGCATCATCCATCTTGCCATAGGCGCGCACCCGGTAGCGCCTGATCCAGCCGGAGGAGGGAAGCTCCAGAAGCCGTTCGATCTCGCCGTCATTGGTGAGCAGCAGCAGGCCCTCCGTGTTGATGTCGAGCCTTCCGATGGATACGACGCGCGGCAATTGCTGTTCCAGCTTGTCAAACACCGAAGGGCGCCCCTGCGGATCCTTGTGGCTCACCACCAGGCCCTCGGGCTTGTGATAGCGCCAGAGCTTCGACTCTTCCTTTTGCGGCAGGGGCTTTCCGTTGATGCGGATCTGGTCGGCCTCGGTCACGTTGATGGCGGCGGTCTTGAGAACCTTGTGATTGAGCGTCACATGGCCGTCGAGAATCAATTGCTCGGCCTCGCGTCTGGAGCAGACGCCCGCCCGGGCAATGACCTTGGCAATCCGCTCGCCTTCAAATTCGCTCATCTTGACCTCGACTTCACTTTAGGGCTCATCTCGCACGATGACACAGAAACTGCCAGAGCCCATGTTGCGGGCCTTCGCCGAAGCCGAAAAGGCAGCCGAACGTGGCGAAGTGCCGGTGGGCGCCGTGATCACCGACAAATTGGGTAATATTTTGGCAGTTGCCGGAAACCGGACCCTCGTGGACCACGATCCCACCGCCCACGCCGAGATGCTCGCCATCCGCGAGGTGGCGGCCAAACTGGGCTCGGAACGACTCATTGATTGCGATCTCTACGTGACGCTTGAACCCTGCGCCATGTGCGCCGCCGCCATTTCCTTCGCCCGCCTCCGGCGCCTCTATTTCGCCGCGGCGGACGAAAAAATGGGCGCGGTCGAGCACGGCCCGGTATTCTTTTCGCAGCCCACCTGCCATCACAAGCCGGAAGTCTATGGCGGCATCGGCGGGCAAAGGGCCGAAACGCTGTTGAGAGATTTCTTCAAGACCAGGCGCTAAGGGGAACAAGGTCGAAGTGCCCTCATCTATCCCATGTCACTTCGTGCCATGGGCCCCTTTCTTCTCCCGCGTTCCGCAGGAGAAGACGTCTAATGTGCATTCATCCTCAACTCCAGAGCACGCTTGAGCTTGTCCTTACTCGCCACGGCGGCTTCAAAGATCTCGCGCGGCTTGAAAAATTCCCGCGAGCCAAAGCTCTCAACCTCCGGCCTGATATAGATATCAGGCGGCGATACGGCGCGGCGGAGCTCCGCCAGCTGGTTGAACATGATGAGCATGGAGCCTACCGCGAGTTCCATGTTGGTAGGGTGCGCCCGCGCTAGGGCCTTGGGTTTTCCCGTGACATCAATGGCCACCACGATATCCATGCCTTCGCGCACATGATTGAACGGAACCGGATTGGTGACCCCGCCATCCACATGAACATGGCCGTCAATGCGCGGGCCCACGATGAGGCCGGGAATGGCAATCGAGGCCGCCACCGCCTGGACGATGCTGCCCTCCGAGAGCACCCGTTCCTCCATGCGCTCGAAATCCGTGGCGATGATGCGCAGGGGAATTGCCGTGTCTTCAATGTTCTTCGGCAGGGAATCGGGCAGCGCCAACTCCACCAGCTTCTCGCCCTGGAGATGCAGTGACAGCAGACCCTGCAGGGAAACGATCTCCCTGATTTTCGAGCCGCGCGTGCCGAACACGTAGCGCGCCGCGCCCATGCGGTTGCCGAGGATTTTTTCCGATTGCTTCCGCATCTCCTTGGCCGTCATGCCGCAGGCATAGGCAGCGCCTATCAGGGCGCCCATGCTGCACCCGGCGATGATCGCGGGCTTCACGCCCAATTCGTCAAAAACCTCCAGCATGGGAATATGGGCAAGGCCCCGCGCCCCGCCGCCGCCCAGGGCCAAACCGATTTTGGGCTCACTCATGGTGGATTGCGCGCCAGCCGATGTCTTTTCGGCAGAAGCCCATGGGCCAGTTGATTTTTCCAATTGCTTCATAGGCCTTTACCTGGGCATCCCCGGCAGTCTTTCCAAGGGCGGTAACGTTCAGCACGCGGCCTCCCGTGGCCAGAAGCTTGCCATCCTTCAAGGCGGTGCCCGCGTGAAAAATCTCCACATCTTCGCCGAAATTCTGGTCGAGGCCTCTGATTTCCGTGCCTTTCACATAGTCGCCGGGATAGCCCTTGGATGCCATCACAACGGTCAGGGCAAATTCGTCGCGCCAGCGCACCGAAACCTTGTCCAGCGTTCCGTCAACCGTGGCCAGAAGCAGGGTCAGCAGATCATCGCGCAGGCGCATCACCAGCACTTGTGTTTCCGGATCGCCGAAGCGCGCATTATATTCGATAAGCTTTGGCCCATCCTTCGTAAGGATGAGGCCCGCATAGAGCACGCCCACGTAAGGGTGGCCCATGTCCGCCAGCGCCTTCACCGTTGGCTTGACGATTTTCTCCAGTGCTTCGGCGCACAGCGCTTGCGTCATGCAGGGCGCCGGGGAATAGGCCCCCATGCCGCCGGTGTTCGGGCCGACATCGCCATCGCCCGCCCGCTTGTGATCCTGCGCCGTGGCGAGGGCCAAGGTGTGCACCCCATCCGACAGGACAAAGAAGCTCGCCTCTTCGCCTTCTAGGAATTCCTCGATCACGCATTCCGCTTCGCCGAAGCGGCCTGAAAAAATATCCCGCAGCGCGGCCTCGGCTTCCGGCAGAGTCATGGCCACGGTCACGCCCTTGCCGGCGGCCAGGCCATCCGCCTTGATCACGATGGGCGCTCCTTGCGCGGCGAGATAGGCTCTGGCTTTTTCCAAATCCGTGAAGCGCCCGTAGGCGGCGGTTGGAATATTGTAATTGGCGCAGATGTCCTTGGTAAAACCCTTGGAACCTTCAAGCTGGGCGGCAAATTTTGAAGGGCCGAAGGCCTTGATGCCTGAGCCATTGAGGTCATTGACCAGCCCCGCCACCAGCGGCGCTTCGGGCCCCACGACCACAAAATCAATGCTCTTGGCTTTGCAAAGGCTGATCACCGCCCCATGGTCGGTAATGTCGATGGCGGCAAGTTCGGCCACTTCAGCAATGCCGGGATTGCCCGGCGCGCAATAGAGCTTCGTAAGCAGCGGACTGGCGGAAATTGCCCAGGCCAGCGCATGCTCGCGGCCCCCGGAACCAATCAAAAGTACATTCATTCCAACTCTTCCTTGCCTTTCCCCGCCTTCTCGCATTTGATAGGCTGGAATCAAAGCGAAACTGGCGAAATGTCCACTGATTGGCCCTATAACCCCGAAACCGGCGAAATTATAGAG
>Ga0307505_10003153_pt1 | contig 10539 bp, 7 predicted proteins | sample 23_S_MG_FD_202183 | JGI IMG/M metagenome (GOLD analysis project Ga0307505, IMG submission 202183) | Soil microbial communities from Populus trichocarpa stands in riparian zone in the Pacific Northwest, United States - 23_S | ecosystem: Environmental > Terrestrial > Soil > Riparian zone > Trees... | reverse complement strand
GCTCGAGCAGGAAGGTCTCGAAGAACCAGGTGGTGTGCGCGAGGTGCCACTTGCTCGGGCTGGCATCGGGCATCGACTGCAACTGGCAGTCCTCGGCCGACAGCGGCGCGATCAGCGAGACGCTTCGTGCGCGCACCGATGCGTAGGTGTCGGAGACGGAAGTGTTCATGGCTTGGCCGGCGCGCCAGTGTCGCCTTGCAGGAAAGCCTGCACCGGCGGCAGGGTGCGCGCCGGGTCTTCCTCCTGCGGCAGGTGGCCCAGATCGTCGAAGACCACCAGCGTGCTGCCGGCGATGTCGTCGTGGAAGCGCTGCGCCATCGCCGGCGGCAGCAAGCGGTCGCGGCCGCCCCACAGGATCAGCGTCGGCAGCTTCAGTTCGCGGATGCGCGCCGCGTCCTGGCCGCGCTGCACCTGCTGCAGCCGCTGCACCAGCGCGCGCCGGTTGCCTTCGCGCAGCGTCATCTCGTAGTAGCGGTCGACGAGCCCGCTCGTGACCTTCGCCGGGTCGCCGTAGACCTGGCGCAGGCTGGCCACGATCAGCGGGCGCGGCAGCACCGAGGCGAACAGTCCTTCAAGCAATGGAATGCGCGCCACCACCGAGCCGAGCCGCAACTTGCCGTCGGCGACCGCGGGCCCGATGGCATCCACCAGGATCAGCCGCGTCACGCGCTGCGGCGCCATCAGCGCGGTGCGCCAGGCGACTTCGCCGCCCAGCGAATTGCCGCCGATGGCGAAGCGTTGCACCTTCAGCTGGTCCATCAGCTCGAGCACGAAGCGCGCGTAGCTGTCGCCGCGGTAGTCGCCGCTGGCGCTGGGCCCGGTGAGGCCAAAGCCCGGCAGGTCGAAGCTGATGACGCGGTGGCGTGTGCTCAAGCCCTTGGCCCAGGCTTCCCAGGTGTGCAGGCTGGATGCGGTGCCGTGCACCAGCACCAGCGGCTCGGGGTCATCGCGCGGGCCGACATCGCGCAGGTGCACCAACTGGCCCTTGACCTCGACGAAGTCCGACGGCGGCGGCGCCCAGCGCGCCACCAGCGCTTCGACCGGCCAGTCGGGGGCACGCGACATCCACATCGCGACGGCGCTCAGGAACAGCAGCGCGCCCAGCAGCTTCAGCGCCAGGGCCTTCATGAGGCGGGGTTCGGCAGGGGCAGCAAGCGGGTCATTTTAGAAGCCGGCGGGGCCACGCTGCCTACAATGACCGCATGGCCTTCGTTCACCTGCGCACGCACAGCGAGTTTTCGGTCGTCGACGGCATGTTGCGCATCGACGACGCTGCAGTTGCCGCGCGCGACGACGGCCAGGTGGCGCTGGCCATCACCGACCTGAACAACCTGTTCGGCGCGGTGCAGTTCTACCAGGCCTGCCGCGGCCAGGGCATCAAGCCGATCCTCGGCGTCGACCTGTGGATGGAGCCCGAGGGCGGCGACAAGCAGCCCAGCCGGCTGCTGTTGCTGGTGCAGAACATGCAGGGCTACCTGAACCTGTGCGAGTTGCTGGCGCGCGGCTGGACCCTCAACGCGCAGCGCACGCAGGCCTGGATCAAGTGGTCCTGGCTCGACGAGCTGAACGGCGGGCTGATCGCGCTGTCGGGCGCCGACGGCGGCGTGATCGGCATGGCGCTGCTGGCCGGCGACAGCACGCGCGCGCAGGCGCTGGCGCGGCGCCTGGCGCGGTGTTTCGACGGCCGCTTCTACCTGGAGCTGCAGCGCGCCGGCCTGGCCACGAACGAGCTTCACGTGCGGCGCGCGGTGCCGCTGGCCGCGCAGCTGCAGCTGCCGGTGGTGGCCACGCACCCGGTGCAGTTCCTGCAGGCCGAGGACCACGAGGCGCACGAGGCGCGCGTGTGCATCGCCGAGGGCGAGACGCTGGCCAACCCGCGGCGCATCAAGCGCTTCACGGCCGAGCAGTACTTCAAGAGCCAGGCGCAGGTCGAGGCGCTGTTCGCCGATGTGCCGTCGGCGCTGGCCAACAGCCTGCACATCGCGCAGCGCTGCAACCTGCAGCTGACGCTCGGCAAGCCGCAGCTGCCGAACTTTCCCATTCCCGAGGGCATGGCGCTGGAAGACTATTTCCGCAAGCTGTCCTTCGAAGGGCTGGAGCAGCGGCTGCAGATGCTCTACCCGGACGCGGCCGAGCGCGAGCGGCAGCGTCCGCGCTATACCGAGCGGCTGGAATTCGAGATCGTCACGATCCTGAAGATGGGCTTCCCCGGCTACTTCCTGATCGTCAGCGACTTCATCAAGTGGGCGCTGGCCAACGGCTGCCCGGTGGGGCCGGGGCGCGGCTCCGGTGCGGGTTCGCTGGTCGCGTACTCGCTGTTCATCACCGGCCTGGACCCGCTGCAATACAACCTGCTGTTCGAGCGTTTCCTGAACCCCGAACGCGTGTCGATGCCCGACTTCGACATCGACTTCTGCCAGGCCAACCGCGAACGTGTCATCGACTACGTCAAGGCCAAGTACGGCCGCGACGCGGTCAGCCAGATCGCCACCTTCGGCACGATGGCCGCGAAGGCCGCGCTGCGCGACGTCGGCCGCGTGCTCGGCATGGGCTACGGCCATGTGGACAGCATCGCCAAGCTGGTGCCGGCGCCACCGGGCAAGCAGGTGAGCTTGCAGCGCGTGCCCGAAAAACCCGACCCGGGATTGATCTACGCGCGCAAGGAAGCGCCCGAGCTGGAACAGCGCGAGGCCGCCGAGGAAGAGGTGGCCGAGCTGCTGTCGCTGGCGATGCGCGTCGAAGGCCTGGTGCGCAACGTCGGCATGCACGCCGGCGGCGTGCTGATCGCGCCGGGCAAGATCACCGACTTCTGCCCGCTGTACCAGCAGCCCGGCAGCGCCAGCGCGGTGAGCCAATATGCGAAGGACGAGGTCGAGGCCATCGGCCTGGTGAAGTTCGACTTCCTGGGCCTGGCGACGCTGACCATCCTGGAGCAGGCCAAGGACTTCATCCGCGCGCGCCGGCCGCAGCACAAGGACTTCGACTACGACAAGCTGCCGCTGGACGACCCCAAGGTCTACAAGCTGTTCGCCGAAGGCAAGACCGAAGCGGTGTTCCAGTTCGAAAGCCGCGGCATGCAAGGCATGCTGCGCGAGGCGCGGCCGACGCGCATCGAGGACCTGTTCGCGCTGAACGCGATGTTCCGGCCCGGGCCGATGGAGAACATCCCGAGCTTTTGCGCACGCAAGAACGGCAAGGAGCCCATCGAATACCCGCACCCGCTGCTGGAGACGGTGCTGGCCGAGACCTACGGCATCTTCGTTTACCAGGAACAGGTGATGCAGGCGGCGCAGATCCTGGGCGGCTATTCGCTGGGCGGCGCCGACCTGCTGCGCCGTGCGATGGGCAAGAAGAAGGCCGAGGAGATGGCCCAGCAGCGCGAGGTCTTCCGCGCCGGCGCGCTGGCCAGCGGCATCGGCCAGGCCAAGGCCGACGAGGTCTTCGACCTGATGGAGAAGTTCGCCGGTTATGGCTTCAACAAGAGCCATGCCGCCGCGTACTCGCTGCTGGCCTATCACACCGCCTGGCTGAAGGTGCACTGCACGGCCGAGTTCTACGCCGCCAACATGACGGTGGAAATGGACGACACCGACAAGCTGAAGATCCTGCTCAACGACGCCAGGCAGTTCGGCATCAGCTTCGAGCCGCCGGACGTGAACCGCGGTGTCTACCGCTTCGAGCCGGTGGACGACCGCACGGTGCGTTACGGGCTGGGCGCGATCAAGGGCACCGGGCAGTCCGCCATCGAGGCCATCGTCGCGGCGCGCGAGGGCCACGCCGGCGGTGGAGGCGGCCCGTTCCGCAGCCTGTTCGACTTCTGCGCGCGGGTCGACCGCCAGCGCATCAACAAGCGCGTGGTCGAGGCGCTGATCAAGGCCGGCGCCTTCGACCAGCTGCACGCAGACCGTGCGTCGATGTTGGCCAGCGTGAGTCTGGCGCTGGACTGGGCCGACACGCAGGCGGCGCATGCCGACCAGGTGGGGCTGTTCGACTTCGGCGATTCGCATGCCGCGTCCACGCACGAGCCTGCGCTGGTGGCAGCTGCGCCCTGGGACGTGAAGGAGCGGCTGACGTTGGAGAAGACGGCGATCGGCTTCTTCCTGTCGGGCCACCTGTTCGAGCAGAGCGAGGCCGAGGTGCGGCAGTTCTGCCGCACGCGCATCGCCGACCTGGTCGATTCGCGCGAGCCGCAGCTGCTGGCCGGCATCGCCGGCGAGCTGCGCGTGGTCAACGGCCAGCGCGGCCGCGTCATGATCTTCAAGCTCGACGACCGCAGCGAGGTGATTGAGGCCGTGGCCAACGAGGAGTTGATCGAGGCCCACCGCGATCTGCTGAAGGAGGACGAGCTGCTGATCGTGCAGGGTCGCGTCAAGCTCGACCGCTTCAGCAACGGCCTGCGCCTGGACGTGGCGCAGGTCTGGGATCTGGCCGGCGCGCGCGCGCGTTTCGGCCGCTACCTGGCGGTGGCGGTCAACGGCATCCCCGTGCCGGTGCGCGAGCTGCTGCGCCAATGGCCGGCGCGCAAGCTGCATACCGATCAGGGCGATCTGGACCAGGGCCTGGGCGTGCGCCTGCAGCTGCAGCGCGCCGAAGCCAGCGCGGACCTGGACCTCGGCGACGAAGCCCGCTTCTGGCCCTGCGACGAGGCGCTGGCGCGCTGGCGCAGCGTGGCCCACGGCGGCCAGGCCAGCATCGTCTACAGCTCCTGAGCCCCGTCGGGGCATGTACGAAACCCCGATCACCGGCCTGGTGCTCAGCGGCGGCGGCGCACGTGCCGCCTACCAGGTGGGTGTGCTGCGCGCCATCGCCCGACTGCGCCGCGAAACCGCGGCGCCGCAGCGGCGCAGCCCCTTCGGCGTGATCTGCGGCACCTCGGCCGGCGCCATCAATGCCGCGGCGCTGGCCTGCAGCGCCGACCAGTTCGATGCCGGCGTCGATGCCATCGCGCAGGTGTGGCAAGACATCCGTGCCGAGCAGGTGTACCGCGCCGATTCGCTGGGCGTGATCCGCAGCGGCGCGCAATGGCTGACGATGCTGTCCATCGGCTGGCTCGTCGCGCGTTGGCGCAAGGCGCGGCCGCGCTCGCTGTTGGACAACGCGCCGCTGGCCGAACTGCTGGCGCAGGCGGTGCCGCTGCAGCGGTTGCCGCGCATGCTGGCCGGTCGCCACCTGCAGGCGCTGGCGCTGACGGCGTCGAGCTACAGCTCCGGCGAGCATGTCACCTTCTACCAGTCGGCCGCGCCGCTGCCGCCGTGGCTGCGCTCGCAGCGCATCGCCGCGCCGGCCGAACTGGGCATCGCGCACCTGCTGGCCTCGTCGGCCATTCCCTTCGTCTTCCCGGCGGCCGAACTGGCCATCGGCGGGCAGCTCGAATGGTTCGGCGACGGCTCGATGCGCCAGACCGCGCCGCTGTCGCCGGCCATCCACCTGGGCGCGCAGCGGCTGCTGGTCATCGGCGCCGGGCGCATGCACGAACCGGCCGGTCAGCGCGCGCTGAACCCCGGCTACCCCAGCCTGGCGCAGATTGCCGGGCATTCGCTGTCGAGCATCTTCCTCGATGCGCTGACGGCCGACGTGGAGCGGCTGCAGCGCATCAACCGCACGCTGGCGCTGCTCAGCGACGAGGCGCGCGTGGCCACGCCGCTGCGGCCGATCGAGGCCCTGGTGATCGCGCCATCGCAGCGCCTCGACGACATTGCCGCGCGCCATGTGGATGAACTGCCGACGCCCGTGCGTGCGTTGTTGCGCGGGTTGGGTGTCAGCGGCAGCGGACGCAGCGCGCAGGGCGCGGCGCTGGCCAGCTACCTACTGTTCGAGCGCGGCTACACCCGCGAGCTGATGGCACTGGGTGAGCAGGACGTGGCGGCGCGGCGCAGCGAGGTGCTGGACTTCTTCGGCTGGCCGGCCGCCTGAGGCTTCGTTCAGGGACGCTTCGCGGGCGCGGCGTCCGCTGCCTTGGTCGCCTTGCGCGCCGGCTTGTCGGCGGCGGGGGCCGGCGCGGCACTGTAGGCCACGTCGTTGACGGTCAGCCCGGCCTGCGAGAACTTGGCGGCATTGCCCGGGCCGACGCCGCCGACGCGTTCGACCAGGTCGTTCCAGTCCTTGAAGGCGCCGGTCTTGCGCGCGTCGAGGATCTTGCTGGACAGCCCCGGGCCGATGCCCTTGACCGTTTCCAGCTCGGCCTGGTTGGCCTTGTTGACGTCGACGGCGGCCTGTGCGGCAAAGGCGAAGGCGGCGAGGATGAGGGCGGCGAGGATGCGGAACATGGTGGATCTCCTTGCGGTTGGGCTCGACGACATGTCGGGCTGGAACGGATTCTGGGAATCGCGCGCCTCGCCGTGAATCCGCCAAAGGGCGGTCTCGATGGGGGCCCTCTTTCGGGGGATCGGCCAGCGGCCGCGCTGCGCGGCTTCCCCAGCGCGGCCGTGATCCTTTCAAGTCGCGGCGCCTGTCCGATACGAACGCGCGCGGCGTTCAGGGCTGCAGGCTGAAGGTGAAGTGCAAGGGCGCGGCGGAGGCCGGCGCGTGCACCGGACGCAAGGCGATCGACTGCGGCGCCGCCGCCGACCGGCCCGCCGCGCGTTCGATCGCGGCGAGTGCGCCTGGGCCTTCTCCCTGGCCGATCCACAGCGCCGCGTCGGGCAGCGGCTCGTCGCGCAGGCCGACGACGACGACCCGTGCCGGGGCGAACTGCACCCGCAGCGCGCCGCCGAGCGTGTTGCGCGTGGCCACGATCGGCCTGCCGTCGTAGCCGGCATCGCGCAGCGCCTGCGCCAGCGTGCGCACCGGCACGTGCATCACTTCGGTCCTGCCGCGCCAGCCGTTGAACGGCATCCGCACCGTCATCAACACGACCATCAGCACGGCCCACACCAGCAGCACCCGCTGCAGCGCCGCAAGGCGCGGATGATGCCGCAGCTGCGGTGCGCAGGCGAAGAAGGCGAGCGGCGCGACGACCAGGAACGGCTGCAGCCAGCGGCCCTTGACCTGCGTGAGCGCGCCTGCGAGCACGAGCGCCAGCAGCAGCGCGGCGATGGCGGCCAGGTAGCGGCGCATCAGGCCGCAAGCGGGGCCGGGCACGCTGCCTTCGCGCGAGCGGCCGCGCGCGAACAGTGCCGCAAGCACGATCCACAGCGGCGTCAGGAACCAGACCGTCGACACGATGAGCTCGCCGAAGCCCAGCCGCAGCTTCTCGATCCACGGCAGCCCGCTCGTCGCGCCCATCTTCGCGAGCGTGCCGCCGGTGGCCTGCGGCAGATTCGACAGCAGCCACAGCGCGTGCGGCGCGACGACGAGCGCCGCGACGGCAAGCGCCAGCACCATGCCGCGGTGCAGCAGCAGCGAGCGGGTGTCGGCCGCGGTGGCCAGCGCCAGCAGCAGCGCGAGCGCGACGACGGCGTAGCTGTACTTGGAGAGCATGCCGAGCCCGACGGCGAGGCCGAGCGCCGCATAGCCCCACAGCGTCGGCCGCCGTCGCAAGGCCAGCACCGCCCACCAGGTCGCCGCCGTCGTCGTCGTGCACAGGACCACGTGCGTCAGGTCCCGGTGCGAATCCACGCTGATCTGCGGGAGCAGCAGCATCGACGCCGCCGCAAGCGCCGCCAGCGGGCCCGGCATCAGCGTGCGCGCGGCGGCGAATGTGAACAGGTAGGTCAGCGCGAGCAGGCCGTGCTTCAGCAGCGTGAGGCCGAGCACCGACACGCCGACGAGCTCGAACACCGCGCGCTGCAGCCAGGTGTACAGCGGCGGCTGAGTGCCGAAGCCGAGCGCCAGTTGCTGAGCCCACAGCACCTGCTCGGACTCGTCGCGCTCGAGCGCCTCGCCTGCCCACAGGCGCACGAGCATCTGGGCGCCGAGATAGATCACCAGGGCCAGCAGCCACTGCCGTGGCGACAGCAACGCTTTCGCGGCGTCAGGCCCGGCGGCGAGGGGCGGCCGCAGCGAGGACGCGGGGGAGTGGGCGGTGACGCGCACGGCGCGCAGCATAGCAGCGCGGGCACAATGCCCGCATGGACCCGGTCGCACCCGCGACGCTCGAACTGCCGCTGGCCGCGCCCGCCGCGCCAGACGTGTCGATCGTCATCCCGATGTTCAACGAGGCCGACAACCTGCGCGACCTCGTCGCGGGTGTCGACGCGGCGATGGCCGGCAGCGGCTTCACGTTCGAGTTGCTCGCGGTCGACGATGGCTCGTCCGACGGCACCGCCGGGCTGCTCGAGGCGCTCGCCCGCGACCACGCGTGGCTGCGACCGGTGATGCTGACGCGCAACTATGGCCAATCGAGCGCACTGCAGGCCGGTTTCGACCGCGTGCGCGGCCGCTACGTGGTCACGCTCGACGCCGACCTGCAGAACGACCCGTTCGACATTCCGCTGCTGCTGCAGCGCCTGGAGACCGACCCGGGCATCGACATGGTGTCGGGCTGGCGGCAGGACCGGCAGGACTCCGCGATCTCGCGCCGGCTGCCGAGCCTGATCGCCAACCGGCTGATCTCGCGCGCGACGCGGGTCAAGCTACACGACTACGGCTGCGCGCTGAAGGCCTACCGGCGGCCGATCGTCGACCGCATCCGGCTCTACGGCGAGCTGCACCGCTTCATCCCGTCGCTCGCACGCGACGCCGGCGCGCGTATCGCCGAGATGCCGGTGCGGCACCACCCGCGCACGCGCGGCCAGAGCAAGTACGGCATCGACCGCACGTTCCGCGTCGTGCTCGACCTGGTGCTGATCGTCTTCTTCATGCGCTACCGCCAGCGCCCGCTGCACGCGTTCGGCGGCCTCGGGTTGTGGCTGGCGACCCCCGGCATGCTGATGCTCGGCTACCTGCTTGCCGTCAAGATCGGCGGCGAAGACATCGGCGGGCGCCCGCTGCTGATCGCGGCGGTCATGCTGCTGCTGATTGGCGCCCAGCTGATCGTCGCCGGGCTGATCGGCGAGATGCTCACCCGCATCTACCACGAGGGTCGAGGCCGGCCGCAGTACCACGTCAGGGCGCCGCCTGCGGGCGAGACGCCGAGGCCCGGTTGAGGCGGCACCAGCGCGCCGCCGCGCGCATCGCGGCGGGGGCTGCGCTGCTGGCGCTGCTGCTGTGGTGGGTCGATCCGCACGAGCTGTGGCGCCTGCTGCGAACGGCCGACCCGGCCTGGCTTGCGCTCGGGCTCGTGCTGGCGGTGGCGGCCAACGCTGCATCCGCGCTGCGCTGGTGGGCGCTCGCACGCTGGCTCGGCGCCGGCGTCAGCGCCGACTGGGCGCTGGCGATGTATTTCCGAGGCGTCGCGGTCAACGCACTCCTGCCTGGAGCGGTGGTGGGCGGCGACCTGTACCGCGCACATGCGCTGGCCAGGCGGGGCCTGCCATTGTTCGAGGCCAGCCTGTCGGTGCTGTGCGATCGTCTCAGCGGCCTGTGGATACTGGCCGTGATCGGTGCGCTCGCCGCGGCGTCAGGCCTGGCGCAGGGGGCCGCGGGCGCGTCGCTAGGCGGGCTGCAACCGCTGGCTTGCGGCGCTTTCGGGCCATGGGCGCTCGCCGGCATGGTGGCACTGGCGCTGCTGCTGCCGCTGGCGCTGCTGCTGGCCTGGCAGCGCGGCATCGCACGGCCGCAGGCCGACCCCGCATCGGGCGAGCGGCCCTGGCACCACCGCCTCGTCCTGCTCGCGCACCGGCCGCATGCGCTGGCGCAGTACGGTTGGCAGGTGCTCGGCTCGACCGCGGTGCAGTTGCTGTCGATCGGCGCGCTGGTCTGCGGCGGCATGGCGCTGGGCATCGATCTGCCGGCGTGGGCCTGGACGGCCGCCGCGGTGCCGATCTTCCTGCTCGCGACGCTGCCGGTGAGCGTCGGCGGCTGGGGCACGCGCGAGGCCGCGGCCGTGGTCGCGCTGGCGGCCTTCGGCGTTGCGGCGCCGCAGGCCGTCGCGGTGTCGATGCTCTACGGGCTGGCCGCGCTCGTCCAGGCGCTGGGCGGGCTGCTGCTGCTCGTCAGCCACCGGCGTCACGCAGGGTGACGAGCGCGGCCGCACGTGAGCTGCGTCCCGGCCCCGCTGACGGTCTCTAGAATCGCGCGACGATGCAAACGCCCGTGAATGTCATCTGCATGAAGTGGGGCAAGCTCTACGGGCCCGAGTACGTGAACTACCTGCGCGCTGGTGTGGGGCGTCATCTGAAGCGGCCCTTTCGCTTCGTCTGCTTCACCGACGATGCCCAGGGGCTGCGCGACGACGTGCAGGTGTTTCCATTGCCCGAGCTGGGCCTGCCCAAGGGCCAGGGCGACTTGCGCTGGCGCAAGCTGACGGTGTTCCGCAAGCAGCTCCACGACCTGCAGGGCAGCAGCTTGTTCCTCGACCTGGATCTGGTGATCGTCGATGGGCTGGACGCCTTCTTCGAGCACCCGGGCAAGTTCCTGATCATTCGCGACGACGACCTGTTCCGCCGCAAGCCGCTGCGCAAGCTGAACCCGGCGCGCGACCGCTTCCTGCACAGCGTGGGCAACTCTTCGGTGTTCCGCTTCGAGATCGGCCAGCACAGCTACATCCTCGACGCCTAC
>Ga0307505_10003152_pt1 | contig 10541 bp, 12 predicted proteins | sample 23_S_MG_FD_202183 | JGI IMG/M metagenome (GOLD analysis project Ga0307505, IMG submission 202183) | Soil microbial communities from Populus trichocarpa stands in riparian zone in the Pacific Northwest, United States - 23_S | ecosystem: Environmental > Terrestrial > Soil > Riparian zone > Trees... | reverse complement strand
GCCTCGACATTGCGGATCGGCCGTTGCTCCCGGATGGCGACCGCCATCGGGCATTGGTCGTGCGGCAAATATTCGCCGTCGGTGGTATAGATTTTCCACGTCACGCAATATTTGTCGCGCCCGCACTCGGGGGTGCGGCCGGCAAGCTCGACGCAAGCCTGGTTGAAGTAGACGATCGTCCCGTCGCCGTCGGTGACGTAAATCGGCGCGGGTAGGCGGTCGAGCACCTCATAGAAATTGTCGGGAGCCAGGCTGACCGCCGACACCGCTTCGTCGATCAGCTGACTGGCGGTTGGAGAATCAAGCAACACGGTCGGCAAACTCCGCTTCAATCTGGACTGGGAAACCCCCTCACACCGCAACGACATAGGGTCGCGAAAGTTCCTCGGTCGTGAGAGGAGATGGGATTGAGCAAGGCGGGGCTGTTTCAAAAATCTCGCGGTCGGCTTAGGCTGCGCGGATGACGCACCGGGTCTTCAAGATAAGCTTCGCCAGCGTTTATCCGCACTATGTCGCCAAGGCTGAGAAGAAGGGGCGGACAAGGGCGGATGTCGATGCGATCATCGGCTGGCTGACCGGTTATTCGCCGCGCGAACTTGAAAAGGTGCTGGAGACTCGGACCGACTTCGAGACCTTCTTCGCCGACGCCCCGGCGATTAACCCGGCGCGGGCTTTGGTCACCGGCGCGATCTGCGGCATCCGGGTCGAGGCGGTGGAGGACCCGCTGATGCGCGAGATCCGAATCCTCGACAAAATGGTCGACGAGCTGGCCAAGGGGAAGGCGATGGAAAAAATCCTGCGCACCGCGTCAACCAAGGTTTAATTGCCGGCGCCTAGAGCGGATTTATGAACGCCCAGCGTCTCAGCCAGATCGATCGCCTGCGTGCCCGCGATGGAGACGATTGCTGGTGGTGCTTTAGGCCAATCAATTTCCAGGCGCCCCCCAATAGCAAAAAGGCGCCAAGCGTCGAGCATCGTACTCCACTGTCGCTTGGGGGAAGCGGGCGGCTGGATAATTTGCTGCTCTGTCATCCGGGCTGCAATCGGCAGCTCAAGGACTGGCCGCGCGACAAAAAGGACAGGGCCCGGGCAAGGAAGTTGGCGAAGTCGAATGAAGCAGGCCGATCCACCGGCTTCGAGCCGATATCGGATCGGTGATGATCCGCTACTCTCGCTCCAGCGTGGAATCGCCCAATGGCGACTGGCCGCGGTGGTTGGGGGTGGCGCTGCGGTCCTGTTCGGCGGGATCGCGATCGGGGCGTTGCTGCGCTGATCCGAGGCCGCGCGGCGGCCTTCACCCCATGGTAACCCTCAGGCGTTAGGCATTGGCGCCATGGCCAGTCCGCTTACCACCGCGAAGCCCTCCGTCAGCCTGGCGGCGAGCGGCGTGCGGGTGTCGAAAATCCGCCGCGATCCGCCGCCACCGGTCCAGGAGCTGACCGTCGCCGACCCCGACCAGCGCGACGCGCGGACGGTGATCGTCGGAATCCTGACCTTCACGCTCGCGTTGCTGGTGATCGGGATTGCGATCAGCTCCTATCTCGGCTGGTCGCCGAGGGAGTATGTCGCGCACCTCTAGCAGCGACGGTGGCGCTCAGCCGTCGCCGCTGAGCCGTCAACAGCGCCAGCCGCCGCCCGTCCAATATTGGCGCTCGCAATTGTTGGAGCGGAGCCAGCGCGGCTCGTTGCGCAGCGGGCGCTCGTGCCACCAGTCGTTGAAGCCGTCGGGCCGCCAGGCGGTATCGCCCTGATATTCGCGATCGCCGTAAAAGATGCCGTTGTCGGATCCGCGATGGCGGCGGCGGTCGCCGTCGCGGCGGAACTCGACCGCCGAAAATCCCGACCCGCGATGGCCCGACCCGCGATGGATGGTGACCCCGCGGGCCGATTCCGCCAGGCTCAATCCGGGGCGGTCGATGGCCGCGGCCGGGGCGGCGATGGCCATGGTGGCGGCCAGGGCGACGAAAGACCCCGTCGCGGTGAGGAACAGACGAACCATGTCGCTTCTCCTTTCCCCTCCTTCAGGGAATCAACGCGGAGGGCGTCAAGTTTTTATAACAATTTATTAACAAGGGCAAAAACCGTAGCGCCGAGGGCAAGCGAGCGAATGCGCAAGCATTCGGGAGCTTGGCCAAGAGACGCGAAGGTCCGGCCGACACCCGCGCGTAGCGAGTGGTGATCGACGTCACGGAGCGCGGAAAATGTCCATGCCCCGCATGGTCATTTTCATTGGCGCTACTCCGTGACGGCCTTGGTTTCTCGCTGGATTGCTTCGCTTTGCTCGCAACGACGGTGGGGCAGTCCTGCACACGACATGCGCGCGAATGTTCACGCATGTTCGCGGTCGCCATGGGGCTCGCCGGGATCGTCGGCGGGCGGGGGACTTGCGGGGGCCAAAGCGGCGTTGAGGGCGGCGGTGAAGCCCGGGGTGTCGGCGAGCGCGCCGAGCAAGGCGGGGAAGGCGGCGTGAGCCTGCCCTTGCGGATCGGAATGGTCGTCCGGGCGCCGCTCCCACGGGGCGGCGAAGCGCCTGGGGTCGAGCCGGGCCAGCAGCCACATCAACAGGCGCTCGCTCGGCACGCGCCGCTCTCCGGCCAATTCGCCCTCGTGATAGATTTGCTCGACCCGGCCGTGGATGGCGCGGTCGAAGGCCAGCGCCGACAGCCGGCCGACCGCCAGTTGCTGGGCCGCGTCCCAGGCAACGGAAAAGGCCGGCGAGCGGAGGCGCAGCGCATAGGATGAGCGCGCCGACAGGCCCGCCGCCTGGGCCGCGACATGGACCGAGCCGGTCTCGGCCAGCGTCTCGATGAAGATCCGCTGGCGCGTCGCGCTCCACCCGGCGACCTTGCGGCTCGGCTCGGCTTCGAACGGGACGGCAATGGGAGGCGCGGCGGTCAGGGCCGGGACCTGGTCGACCGCGTCCGGCAATGGCGAATAAGGGACGCTGACCGGGTCCGGCACCAGGGTCACGCGCGGCCCGCCCTCCTCGGCGCCGGCCTCCATCACCGCGCCGACCTTGCCGTGTTCGGCGCTCCACCGGTCGAATTCCTCCAGCGTCATCTCCCTTGCCACCCGCCGCGCCATGACCGCCTCCTATGTTGGACAAAGGGGACGGTGTATGAACCAAATAGGCTAATTAAGCAAGCGAAATCTCACCGGTCTTGTGGGGTGGGCGCGCAGGGAGGAGAGGCGCTCGCCCAGGACGCGGAGACGCAGAGCAGAAAATCGGGGTTCACGCGAAGGCGCGAAGCCTGTCCTGAGCGACGCCGCAGGCAGCGTCGAAGGGGCGCGAAGAATTAGCCGATCAGGACGTGCTTAATCGTCCGCGCCCGTCTCGGGTCCGCCGAGCAGCCCGCCTGCCTCGCGCTTGTCCAGCTCGAGCTTCGGCGTCGCGGCTTTGATGCGTTTCTCGACCGTCTTGATATGTTCTGCGGGCGGGATGTTTTCGGGCAGCGTGCCGCCGATCCGGGCGATCGCATCACGCACTTCCTTGCCAACGGATTCGTGGGTCTGGATGGCGCGTTGTTGGGTGCGGACGTTGTCGCGCCCCAGTTTGTCGCGGGCTTGGGTCATGCGGAACTGGTTGGCGGCAAGCTCGGTCGCGTTCATCCGGTCCATTAGTTGTTCGCGCGGGCCGATGCCCTTGTAGGCCTTGATCGCCTCCTTGCCGCGACCGCCGTAAAGTCCCTTGTAGCCGGCATCGTGAAACACGCCGAACATGCGGTTCTCGACCCCGGCCTGTCGCGCCGCGCCGGACAAGGCCTTGAACTCGTCGGCGGCCTGGCGGCGAAGCTCGAGCCGCTCGGTGTCGGCGGCATATTCGTCGGACAATTCCTGGCGGCGGGTCTGGATCGCGAAATACTTTTGCGCCCGGGCGATGGCCGGTTTCCGCGGATCGCCATTCTGCGCGATCAGATAGCAAGCGAAGCGGGAGAGGTGGTAGTCCTCGACCGTTTGCACGGCGCCTTTTCCGCCAATGATCGGTTTGCCGGCGCCGGCAAAGTGATGTCCTGCTTTGTTCCCGGACTGGTCGCAAGAGGCTTTGGCGCGTCCGATCGCGTCCTCGAACCGTCGCCACTGGCTGTAGCCGAGCAACGGCTGGAGATCGCGCGCGCTCCAATATTCGGCGCCATGATCGTTGAGGCGCTTGAGCTCCTCGAACGCGGGCTGCGTGGCGGGGAGAGAGGGGTCGGACATTTCAATCTTTTCCTTGAAACATCGCGTGTCGAGCAGCCACGCAATCGGCGACGATCAGGTGTGTCCTCATGGGGAACATAACAAGATCATCGTAACGTGAAACTGTGCTGGGTCAACCGATCCTGTAAGGCTGGGGGCATGGGAGGTGGAGGCACACGCGCAACGGCGCGGAGGCGGAGAGCGAAAATCGGGGTTCACGCAAAGGCGCGAAGTCGCGAAGGCGCGAAGGCGCGAAGGCGCGAAGAAGGCGCGTCCCGATCTGTCGGGTGTGAGGATCACCTGGAGCTTCTTTTACCTTCTGGTGATCATCATCGATCTATGCAGACCCAATGACGGTCAGGAAAATCGCCAAATATCTGAACCCTTGGATGTTCAAGCGGGAAAAGGATCGTCAGCGCTTCGCCAAGGTGCGTGAGCGTGACGGCGACAATTGCTGGCGCTGCCACCGACCAATGAATTTCACCGAACCAAGAGACAAGGCAAAGTCGGCAACGGTCGAGCATGTGCAGCCGCGGGCATTGGGCGGGACATCGGCGCTGGAAAACCTCGTGCTTTGTCATGCCGGCTGTAACAGGCACCTGGGCGCGAACATTCCCGAACAGAAGCAACGTATGCGATTGCGCCCATCGGCCTGAACCGGCGCAGGCGACGAAGAAACCGTGCGTAAGTTGTGTGCAGGTAGCTGCAGTTTATGGGCGTTCAACATCAACTGGCACGAGCGGCCGGTGCGGCGGATCGGCAGCTATGTGGAGCCGAAGGGGCGGTGGCGGGGGTGATTAGCCTTAATCTGTCACCGTGATCCTCTGCATCTTTCTCGCGGTGAATGTGGCATGATCGATGACATTCGAGGGGGTGCGTATGTTTATCATTATTGCCTTGCTTCAAGCTGCCGCCACGCCGCCGTTAAACTTGACGTGCATGGGTGCCGGCACGGCCAATAAGGTTGCTGTCACGAATGTGTATGGCTCTGGCGGCGGCTCCGGAACGGTCGGGACTACTCCCTATTCCTACAGCGGATCAGGCAGCGCGACCGCTTACAGCAAGCGACAACAGGACTTCGCCGATCAGGTCGATATCCGCCTTTTCGCAGGTGATGATCGCATCCGGATGCCACGCACCATGCTCCCCGCCATTCGAGGCGGGAATGATGGTTGGTTCAAGCTGAAGGACGTCGTCGTTGATGCGCGGTCGATACGGGCTAAGGCGTCCGTGAACTTCATCAACAGTCCGAACGTGTTCATCGATCGTGTCACCGGCACGATATCAATCTCTGGGAAGGCCGGGGATTATACTGGGCGATGCGAAGCCATAACCGCGCACGCCCCCGTCAGATTTTAAAGCAGCCCAAATCGGTAACTTTCACCGTAGTCCGCACACCGTGATCCGCCACCGTAATCCGCTAGTTTGCGGGAACGCAGCGGTATTCGCGGGCGTCGTTCGCCCCCTTCAATCCGGCAATGGCCTTTAGGCATTCGTCATAGTCGCCCAAGTAGCCGAAGATTAGGCCGGTCCGCTCCCACTCCCCAGCCATGTTCTTCATTTCTATCCAGTGATCGGCGTCCGATCCGACGCGAGTCCGCTCGACGTGCTTAACCAGCGAGTTGTGACCCTCAACGCCGTCGTCGCCGTTGCCGCAGCCTGATGCTACGATCGACAGGGCAGAAACGGCCAAAACAGCGAACCTCACTTATTCTTTCTCCACCGGAATTGCGCAGGCCTCTGAATTGCCAAATCGGTATCTGTCACCGTAATCCTTCGTTAAACTCATTCGTCATCCTGCAATTCTTTCTCAAGCTCGCTGGCCGTTGTGGCAGTTCGTGACTCCACTCGCACGCCTTCGGGCCCACTGCTACTGACGTCGACCTCTTGTTTCTTACCAAGCAAACGTGACGGGTGTTCGAGAAAGCGAAGCACTAGACCGTCTTTTAGCCGCCTACTCAATTCTGGATCAGTTTCCATCTCATCAATGTACCCAGAATAAGCGAGCGCAGTGGTTGTCTTTGCAGCATAATCCATCTGCAACGTCTCGAGATAACGGAACCGCCTGTTGGTAAAAATTAGCGCCCAAACCACGGGTGACAAGATGACCAGCCGAACAAGAAGCATCAAAGCACTGTCCTGGACGGTGGCATCTGCATCGCCATTGAGGCCAGCCAAGTCTCGGAAAATAGGCAGCAAAAAGATGGCCGCATAGACGATGATTGCTAGGATTATTCCGTAGAATGAGAGAGCAAATCTATTTTGCTCTCCGGACAGTTTATCGCGCTCAGTTTTGTATGCGCCAGCCAAGCCGGCTTGAGTTGCGTTTCTCAAGATTTCGTCCGCTCGTTTATCCGATTCTTCAAGTCCTTGGAACGCATCAGCGGAACGGGCGCGATAATCCTCGGCATTTTCGGCGCTCTTTTGAGCGGCCTGTCGATGCTGTGACGCCTTCGACGTGATCTCATCAATTTCCGTTGATCGTTCGCGGGCAATGCGAACGAGAGCTTCGATAGGGTTCTGGGACGCATTTCCCTTCGACAGTTTTTCCGCCAACCTTCGAATCTCTGCCACCTTCTGGTGGTCAGAGTTCGAAGTTGCGAGTGCTGCCTGTATCTCCTTCAGCCCCTCCGCTGCCGCGTCCTTTGACTTGTCAGCTTGCGTCATCGCTGCGTGAGCACGGTTGTATGCGGCTTGGGCGTTGATAGTCAGCTTCTCAATTGCCTTGATCTGCTGATTCTTAATCTGTTGGGTGTTGAAAGCCGCGCTTCCTATAGCCTCTACAAGTCTGCGCTCAACGTCCACTATCGATGGAAGCACGTTTTGAACGAAATGTGGTGTGCCGCTGTCGAAGCTCGGTGCGATTGAGGCTATCAATTCGACGGCTCGTTCCGGAACACTTCGAGGCGCTCCCGCTAGATATTCCGGATGAGCAGCTTCCCGGCGGTCAACCTGTCCAAGCATCTTGCTTATATTTGTAAGCAAACGTCGAATTTGCGCAGCTTGCAGGCCGGGTATCAGGGAATTTAGCTCCCCGGCGTGCTCCGCCACTCGACTATTCGCCGCAGCCACATTTTGATCAAACTGATTTTGGAAATCGGACATTCGGCCCCCGCGTAGCTAGGCTGGCACCGAGCAAGCCAGCTTCGTGAGTTAGAACAAAAGAGGACCATAGCTAGTCGTTGTGAAGAGATCAACTACTCCGCCGCAACCCCCGCCCGCGTGAACATATCCTCGCCGCCCTCCTCGGGCGCCTCGACATCGTTGCTTGCTTTCGCGTTCTGCCTGCGGTCGAAGCTGTCCCACACCTCGCTCCAATTGCCGCGCGTCGCCGCCTTGGAATATTCGGTCGAGCGCTGCTCGAAGAAGTTGGCGTGCTCGACGCCGTTGAGCAACGGGGCGAGCCAGGGGAGGGGGTGCTCCTTGACCTTGTAGATCGGCGGCAAATGCAGCTGGCCGAGGCGCCAGTCGGCGATGTAGCGGACGTAGAGCTTGATATCGTCGGCGTTCATGCCCTCGACCGGGCCCCGCTCGAACGCCAAATCGATGAACGCATCCTCGAGCCGGACGGTCTTGAAGCACATGTCGGTGATGTCGTCGCGGACGCTCTTGGTGAGGCAGTCGCGCTCCTTGGTGAAGGCGTGGAACAATTTGATGATGCCCTCGCAATGGAGGCTCTCGTCGCGCACCGACCAGCTGACGATCTGGCCCATGCCCTTCATCTTGTTGAAGCGCGGGAAGTTCATCAGCATGGCGAAGCTGGCGAACAATTGCAGCCCCTCGGTGAAGCCGCCGAACATCGCCAAAGTCTTGGCGATATCCTGGTCGGTATCGACGCCGAAGGTCGACAGATAGTCGTGCTTGTCCTTCATCTCCTTATACTGGAGGAACATGCCATATTCGCTCTCGGGCATGCCGATGGTGTCGAGCAAATGGCTGTAGGCGGCGATGTGCACCGTCTCCATGTTGCTGAACGCGGCGAGCATCATCTTGATCTCGACCGGCTTGAAGATGCGGCCGTATTTCTCGTGGTAGCAATCCTGCACCTCGATATCGGCCTGGGTGAAGAAGCGGAAGATCTGGGTCAGCAGGTTGCGCTCGTGATCGCTGAGCTTCTGCGCCCAGTCGCGGCAATCCTCGCCCAAGGGCACTTCCTCGGGCATCCAGTGGATCTGCTGCTGGCGCTTCCAGAAATCGAACGCCCAGGGGTATTCGAACGGCTTATACTGGTGGCGGACTTCCATGAGGGGCATATGCGTTACTCCTGAACCTTGGCGTCGCGGACGGTGATGATGCGTTCGCGATATTTGATGCGGGTCTTGCGGGCGCCGACGCCGAGAAAGACGATGCCGACGAAATAGCCGAAATCATACCAGCCGCCGTTGTTGGGGACGGCGTAGATGGCGAAGCGCTGATCGAACAAAGAGAATAGCCAGGCGACCGGGAAGATGAAGCCGTGCCACACGCCGAGGAGGAAGCCGGGCGTATCCCTGGCGGTGGAGACCGCGGCGTCGCTCTGGGTCGCGCAGGCGGTCAGCAGGGCGATGAGCGCGATCGGCGCGAGGAGGCGGAGGCGGCGCGTCATGCTCAATTCCCCATGCGATATTCGAGCAGGCCCGAGCCGTGGATGAACAGGATGGCGGCGAGCGCGAGCAATAGCACCGCGCCCTGGCTGCCGTGGCGGCGGTCGACCGCGCCCTGCCGGCGATAGAGCCAGATGGCGACGACCGCGATCAGCGCCGCGGCGACCATTTCGGCGACCGCGGGATACGTGTAATTGCCGATCATGGGCGTACTCCGCGCAGCCCGAAGGCGAAGATTGAGAGGAAGATGCCGAGCGCCAGCGCCATGGTGCCGGCGATGCGGCGGGCGTGGACCGCGGCCTCGCTCCCCCCGCGCCGGGCGAGCAAGGCAACCCCGATCGCGAAGGCGAAGAGGCCAAAGCCGAGCATGACGAGGTTGGCGGTGGTCATGACAGGTTCGAACTATCCCTGGTTGTCATGCCAGCGCAGGCTGGCATCCATGTTTTCGCGCCCGAGCCACCGAGCCGCGTGCGGGATACATGGGCCCCAGCCTGCGCTGGGGCGACGGGAACGGTCGCGCTCACTGGCACGCCAGGCACTCGTCATAATCGGTCGTCGGAAGCTCATACTTGGCCGGCTCGGCGGTGTTGTCGGCTTCGACCCCGCCGGCGAACCCGGCGCGCTGGACCGATTTGGAGCGGAGGTAATAGAGCGACTTGATGCCCAGCTCCCACGCCCGGAAGTGGAGCATCAGCAGGTCCCATTTGTCGACGTCCGCGGGGATGAACAGGTTGAGGCTGGTGGCCTGGTCGATGAACGGCGTGCGGTCGGCGGCGAGCTCGATCAGCCAGCGCTGGTCGATCTCGAAGCTGGTCTTGTAGACGTCCTTCTCCTCGGGGGTGAGGAAGTCGAGATGCTGGACCGAACCGCCCTGCTCGAGGATCGAATTCCACACCGCGTCGCTGTTCTTCGATTTCTCGGCGAGCAATTTCTCGAGATAGGGGTTCTTGATCGAGAAGCTGCCCGACAACGTCTTGTGGGTGTAGATGTTGGCCGGGATCGGCTCGATGCAGGCCGAGGTGCCGCCGGCGATGATCGAAATCGACGCGGTCGGCGCGATCGCCATCTTGCAGCTGAAGCGCTCCATCACCCCCATGTCGGCGGCGTCGGGGCACGGCCCGCGCTCCTGCGCCAGCATCATCGACGCCTCGTCGACCTGGGCGCGGACATGCTTGAAGATCTTCATGTTCCACGATTTGGCCATGGCGCCCTCGAACGGCAGGCCGCGCGCCTGGAGGAAGCTGTGGAAGCCCATCACGCCCAAGCCGACGCTGCGCTCGCGCTCGGCCGAATATTTGGCGCGGGCCATCTCGTCGGGGGCGCGGGCGATGTAATCGCTGAGCACATTGTCGAGGAAGCGCATGACATCCTCGATGAACAATTTGTCGCCGTTCCACTCGTCCCACGTCTCGAGGCTGAGGCTCGACAGGCAGCACACCGCGGTGCGCTCGGCGCCGAGATGGTCCTTGCCGGTCGGCAGCGTGATTTCGCTGCACAGGTTGGAGGTCGACACCTTCAATCCCAGGTCGCGGTGATGCTTGGGCATCGAGCGGTTCACCTGGTCGATGAAGATGATGTACGGCTCGCCGGTGGCGAGGCGGGTCTCGACCAGTTTCTGGAACAGGCTGCGGGCATCGACCTTGCCGCGCTCGGTGCCGTCGCGGGGCGAGCGCAGGATGAACTCGTCGCCCGCCCGCACCGCTTCCATGAATTCGTCGGTGATCAGCACGCCGTGATGCAAGTTCAAGGCCTTGCGGTTGAAGTCGCCCGACGGCTTGCGGA
>Ga0307505_10003151_pt1 | contig 10542 bp, 9 predicted proteins | sample 23_S_MG_FD_202183 | JGI IMG/M metagenome (GOLD analysis project Ga0307505, IMG submission 202183) | Soil microbial communities from Populus trichocarpa stands in riparian zone in the Pacific Northwest, United States - 23_S | ecosystem: Environmental > Terrestrial > Soil > Riparian zone > Trees... | reverse complement strand
CGGTCCAAGGCCATAAAAAATTTGACCGACCTCTACCCGCGCTGGCCCGCACACCCCAGTGTCTTCCATCATCCAGGGTGTCCCGCCATGGTCATGCCAGTTAGCATCGGTCTTCGACCCAGACCCAAGGAGACCCCATTCATGTCCGGCGACCCACGGCTGCAAGCCGTCGAGCATTTCTACGACTTCCACCCGATCAGCGCGCAGCAGATCTTCGATGCCGTGGCCGCGCGCGGCATCGCACGTGAACACATCAGCGAAGAAGTGCTGCAGCTGCACGACCAGGACCACTACGGCGGCACCGCCGCCGTCGACCGGCTGATGGCCGAGGCCGGCGTGACGGCCGCCGACCGCGTGCTCGACATCTGCAGCGGCATGGGCGGCCCGGCGCGCTACATCGCCTGGAAGACGGGCTGCCGGGTGACCGGCGTGGACCTGACGGCCAGCCGCGTGGCCGGTGCCACCGCGCTGACCGAAGCCGCCGGCCTGGCCGAGCGCGTGCAGTTCCGCCAGGGCAACGCGCTGGCGCTGCCCTTTGCCGACGCCGGCTTCACGCTGGCCATCAGCCAGGAGGCCTTTGCGCACATCCCGAACAAGCCGGCGCTGGTGGCCGGCATCGCGCGCGTGCTGCAGCCCGGCGGCCGGCTGGTGTTTTCCGACATCCTGAGCCGCGAACGCCTGGGCGCCGACGACGCGCGCCGGCTGTTCGAGGGCATGCGCTTCAGCGAGATCGCCACCGAGACCGACTATCGCGGCTGGCTGCACGCGGCCGGCATGCGCGTGGTGAGCGTCACCGACCTGAGCGAGGAATGGACGCGCATCCTGGTCGAGCGCCATGCGATGTATCGCTCGCTGCGCGCGCAGACGGTGGCGCGGCTGGGGCTGGACCACTTCGAGCGCTACGACCAGGCCTACGAACACTTCGTGGGCCTGTACCGCAGCGGCGTGCTGGCCGGTGCGCTGTTCCACGCACGGCGCTGAGCGCTCAGGGCGGGACGACCACCATCCCCTTCGGCGCCTCGCGCCGGATCAGGTAGATGCCGCTGGCGATGATGATGGCGCCGCCGGCCAGCGTGTAGGCGTCGGGCACGCTGCGCCAGACCAGCCAGTCCAGCGCCACCGCCCAGGCCAGCGCGGTGTATTCGAAGGGCGCCACGGCCGAGGCCTGGCCGTGGCGGAAGGCCTCGGTGATGGCCAGCTGGCCGAGGAAGCCGCTGACGGCCAGACCCAGCAGCACCGGCCCATGCGCGGGCAGCACCTCCACCCAGTGCGGCGCGCTGAGCGCGCTGCCGCCCAGCGCCATCGCGGCGGTGGTCCAGAACACCAGCGTCGCGCTCGGTTCGGTGCGGCTGATGATGCGGCCCACCACGTTGGACAGCGCGTAGCACACGGCCGCCGCCAGCACCGCCAACGCGCCGACGGACATGAACGCGCTCTGCTCGGGCCGCAGCGCCACCACCACGCCGCACAGGCCCACGGCGATGGCCACCCAGTGGCGCCCCGGCACGACCTCCTTGAGCATCGGCACCGACAGCATGGTGATGATCATCGGCGCGACGAAGGTCAGCGTGTAGGCCTCGGCCAGGCCCAGCGTCTTCAGCCCGAAGGTGAACAGCGCCATCATCAGCAGCGTGACCACGCCGCGCAGCAGGTGCAGCCGCCAGCGCAGATGGCGGCTGAAGACCACGCCCATCTGGCGCCGCCACAGCACGTACAGGCACACCAGCGGCATGGCGGTCAGCCCGCGCAGCGCCGTCACCTGCAGCGGTGGATAGGTGCCGACCAGCGCCTTCATCAGCGCGTCCATGCAGGCGAACATGGCGCAGGCGGCGACCATGGCGGTGATGGCGCGCAGGTTTCCGGACAGAGGCATGGGCAGGTGGGTGCGGGCTGCCGGCGTGGGGCGGCGGGCGCGAGCATAGCCGGGCCGGCGCGAAGGCCCGGAACACCCGATACGACGAGCCCCGCAACAGAAGGACCAACGAACGACGTCGACCCCCGCCAAGTCGGCCGTCTCGCTGTTTGCCGACCCGCTCCACGAAGACATGGGCAGCTGGATGCCCGGCTACGCGCCTACGACGCCTTTCCCAGGCGTCGCGCACCCAGGCGCGGCATCACCTTGATGTAGACCAGCTCGCTGACCAGTTCCACCAGTGTCTGGGTCACGATGACCGCCGGTACCCAGGGCACCGCGCCGGGTATCGCCAAGCCCAGCGGCAAGACCACCAGGGAGTTGCGCGTCGCGGAACTGAAGGCGATGGCGCGGCCCTGGTCCGCGGGCAGGCGCCAGGCGCGCGCCACGCACCAACCGAGGACGGGAGCCGCAATGGCGAAAGCCACGTAGAGCAAGGCCACCTCGCGCACGGCGTTCATGGCCGGGCCGAGCTGCGGCGTGAAGGCCGCCACCACGACGAAGAGCACAGCGGCCGTCGCCGGCACCGGCAACACGCCCAGCCATTCCACGGCGCGCTGCCCGGCCGTCGAGCGCGCCGCCCAGGCCTGGCACAGGGCCGCGAGTGCAAGCGGAACGACGATCAGCCAGACGAAGGCATGCACGAAGGGCTGCCATTGCACCAGCACGCGGGCCTCGTCGCCCATGAACACGCCGAGGTAGACCGGCAACAGAAGCATCTGCGCGGCCAGCAGCACCGGCGTGCAGGCCAGCAGTTGCCTGGCATCGGCCCTGCCGAGATGGGCGAAGGTCACGACATAGTCGATGCAAGGTGTCAGCAGGACCAGCAGTACACCCACCCGAAGCAGCGGGTCGCTCGGCATCCACGGCGACAGCGCGGCGACCAGCACCGGCACGGCAACGAAGTTGGCGACCAGCAGGGCCCCCAGGAAACGCATGTTCGACCCGGCCCGGCGCAGTTCCGTCAGTGGCACTTGAAGGAAGGTCACGAACAGCATGAGCGCGAGCAACGGATCGATGGCCGGGGCCAAAGCGGCAGACGCCGGCCACTGCCACGCCAGCACTGCGGCAACGGCCACGGCGGCGAAATAGATCGCGACCTGGCGTCTTTCGACGAAGGCGCGCAGGCAGGCGAGGGGCATGCGTTCGTTCGTTTTCGTTCAAGGAACCATTGATCCGTGGGAATAAGGTCTGTCGGGCCCGTACCTGGGAAGTTCCTCTCCCTTAGCAATCGTTCAAACCCCTGTCGGACTGGACCCATTCGTGCGGTCGGCTCGAGCCCAAGGAATAAGGTCTGTCGGGCTTTGTAACAAGGGCCGATGTGGGCGATTTCCAGCCAACTTCAGTGACCGTGGGCGTTGAAATCCGCGCAATCTGAGTTGCCGGGTTGCCGGGTTGCCGGGAAGCGGTGGCTGGAGGGTGTCGCTAACCAGCCCGAAGCAACCAATCGTGTATTGTTCTGCGGGCCGTTCGATCTGCTGCGTCCGAAGCGCAGGCGTTGACGAAGATGGACTGGAACCACGACGCGCTGTACGACGCGGTGCCGGTGACCATCATGTACTCGCAGCACCTGGCGCGGACGATCTCTAGCATACCCGGCCTGCCTGGGCACACCTATCCGTACCGGCTGTTCATGTAGAAGGCGGGGTGGCGCCGACGCGTCGCGGTATAGAAAAACTTAGCCCGAGACGCGGTTCTATGAAAAACTTGTGGCTCCGTAAGAAAAAACCGCGCTGCCGATGATCGGCTACGAGTTCCTCTTGTCCCGCATTCCGATGCGGATGCCGCCTCTGGACCGGCCAGCCCAGGTGCGCCCGGTCACGCGCATAGAGCAGATGCCGGACCTGCTGGCCGTGCCGCGGCATGTCGCGCCGGCGCATGGCGCCTCCATTCTGGATCACGTGCTCTTCGCCCTCAAGCACGAGGGAACGCGGCTCGCCGTGCTGCACGAAGCACTGAAGCTCGTGCCGGCCGACGAGTTGCAGCAGGCATTGGTGGCGCAGCGCCACGGCGCCTACCTGCGCCGCGCGGCCTTCGTCTGGGAGAAAGCCAACGGGCGAGCGCTGGAACTGCCCTGGAACAGCACGCGCGGCAACTACATCGACTTTTTCGAGCCTGGCAGCTACTACACCGGACCGCAATGGGAGCGCAGCCAGAAGTACCGCGTCACCTTCAACGGCATCGGGCCCTACGAGTTCTGTCCGGTCGTGTGGCGTGACAATGCGCTGGAGCGGCGAGGCCGGGCCGTGCTGGAGCGGCTGCAGACGTGGGTGGCGGATCCACGGAACGTCGCGCTCCTCGACCGCGTGATGAGCTGGGCTTACCTCAGCGAAACACGCGACTCCTATGCCATCGAGAACGAGGCGCCGTCGCCGGACAAGGAGCACGCCTTCCTGCGGGCGATGGAACAACTGCGTGACCGCCGGCCGCTGGATGAGGACTATCTGGTCGGCCTGCAGAACCTGGTGATCACCAGCGCACTCAAGCTGGAACGGGCGTTCCGCCACGAGCAGAACTGGCTGCAGCGTGGCGGCCATGGGGCGCTGGCGGTGCGCTACGTGCCGCCACCGCCGGATGTGGTGCAGTCGCTGATGGACGGGCTCATGCGCATGACCAACACCCCAGGAGGCGACGTGCCGCCGTTGGTGAAGGCGGCACTGGTGAGCTTCGGCTTCGTCTTCGTCCACCCGTTCATGGACGGCAACGGGCGCCTCTCGCGCCTGCTGGCGCACCACAGTCTCAGCTTCCAGGGCGCGTTGCCTCTGGTGGGCGGCAACCTGGCAATCCTGCCGCTGTCGGTGGCGATGAAGCGGCACGAGGCGGAGTACCTTGCAGCGCTGGAGGCGTTCAGCAAGCCGGCGCGCCAGCTGTGGGACGTGACCTACCTGGCAGATAACGAGTTCGCGTTCGACTTCCGCTCGTCGCCGCAGATCTACGCGCACTGGGAGGGCCAAGGTGCGGCCGAGTTTGTCACACGCTGTGCGGAGCAGGCGCTCGAGCAATCGCTGGTCAACGAGACAGCCTTCCTCCAGGCCTACGACCATGCCTACGACCTGATCGATCGGACCTTTGATCTGCCCAACCGGACTATCAATCTCCTGATCCAGTGGATCCGGCAAAACAGTGGGAGGTTGCCGCAGCGGCGCCGCAATGCCGACGAACTGGTGCTGTTGAAGCCGGAACAACTGGAACGCATCGAAGCCATCGTGGTCCAGAGCTTCGGTGCCGCACGTGATACTTGATCAGCGATGTCACGAACGTCTCGGTGGCTTCGTGACGCTGCTCATCGTCGACGCCACTTGGTTTCGGGTTCGAGCCATTCCTGCAGGGTCGGAACACTCTGGAAGTGCTTGATATTCCCCTTATCCGGGAAGGCCACAACGGTGTCAGCGCTGCGCGGAACAGCCTGGCCGCGTACTTTGAGTTCTACAACGCGCGCCGGCCGCACCAGTCGCACGAAGCAGCGTTTCGGATTTGGTGGGCGAATGTCGACGGTCGCCGAGACTCCAACAACTTGTTTACGGCAATTTTTGGTTGGAACACCGCTGCGCGGTCCCCAAGCCGGTCACTCGACCGTGACCGACTTGGCCAGGTTCCTGGGCTTGTCCACATCCGTCCCACGCGCGCAGGCGGTGTGATAGGCCAGCAGCTGCAGCGGCACCACATGCAGGATCGGCGACAGCACGCCGTAGTGCTCGGGCATGCGGATCACGCGCACGCCGGGGCCGCTTTCGATGCGCGTGCCTTCGTCGGCCATGACGAAGAGCTCGCCGCCGCGCGCGCGCACTTCCTGCAGGTTGCTCTTCAGCTTGTCGACCAGCGTGTCGTTCGGCGCCACGGTCACCACCGGCATCGCCGCGGTCACCAGCGCCAGCGGGCCGTGCTTCAGTTCGCCCGCGGGGTAGGCCTCGGCATGGATGTAGCTGATCTCCTTGAGCTTCAGCGCGCCTTCCAGCGCGATCGGGTAGTGCAGCCCGCGGCCGAGGAACAGCGCGTTCTCCTTGCGCGCGAAGTCCTCCGCCCAGGCGATGATCTGCGGCTCCAGCGCCAGCACCGCCTGCACCGCGACCGGCAGGTGGCGCAGCGCCTTCAGGTGCTCGTGCTCCTGCGCATCGCTGAGCCGGCCGCGCACCTGCGCCAGCGCCAAGGTCAGCAGGAACAGGCCCACCAGCTGCGTGGTGAAGGCCTTGGTCGAGGCCACGCCCACCTCCACGCCGGCGCGGGTGATGTAGGCGAAGGCGCATTCACGCACCATCGCGCTGGTGGCCACGTTGCAGATGGTCAGCGTGTGCGCCATGCCCAGGCCGCGCGCATGTTTCAGCGCCGCCAGCGTGTCGGCCGTTTCGCCGCTCTGGCTGATGGTCACGACCAGCGTCTTCGGGTTGGGCACGCTGTCGCGGTAGCGGTACTCGCTGGCGATCTCCACGCTGGTGGGGATGCCGGCGATGGCTTCCAGCCAGTACTTGGCGGTGCTGCCGCTGTAGTAGCTGGTGCCACAGGCCAGGATCAGCACCTGCTGCACGTCCTTGAACACCTTGTAGGCGCCGTCGCCGAACAGCTCGGGGCTGATGCCGGTGGTCTCGCCGAGGTCGCCCAGCGTGTCGGCAATGGCGCGCGGCTGCTCGAAGATCTCCTTCTGCATGTAGTGCCGGTACGGGCCCAGCTCGGCCGCGCCGCTGTGCGCCACCACCGTGCGCACCTCGCGCTGCACGTCCTTGAAGCGGCCGTCCGCCTGGCGCGCGGCGATCCAGGTCTTGCCCAGCTGCAGGTCGACCACGTCCCCTTCTTCCAGATAGACGATCTGGTCGGTCACGCCGGCCAGCGCCATGGCGTCGCTGGCCAGGAAGTTCTCGCCCTTGCCCAGGCCCAGGATCAGCGGCGAGCCTTCGCGCGCGCCGACCACGCGCTGCGGCTCGTCGCGGCAGAACACGGCGATGGCGTAGGCGCCCTTGAGCCGCTGCGTGGCGCGCTGCACCGCGTCGAACAGGTCGCCGTCGTACAGATGGTCGACCAGGTGGGCGATGACCTCGGTGTCGGTCTGGCTGCTGAATTCGTAGCCGCGGCCCTGCAGTTCGGCGCGCAGTTCGTCATGGTTCTCGATGATGCCGTTGTGCACCAGCGCAATGCGGTTGCGGCTGAAGTGCGGGTGCGCGTTGTGCACTTCGGGCGCACCATGCGTGGCCCAGCGCGTGTGGGCGATGCCGGTGCCGGCGGCGATGCCGTCCTTGGCGACGCCGGCTTCCAGCTCGGCCACGCGCGATGTGCTGCGTGCGCGCCGCAACTGGCCGTCCTGATGCACGGCCACGCCGCAGGAGTCGTAGCCGCGGTATTCCAGGCGCTTCAGGCCCTCGATCAGGATGGGGACGATGTTGCGGTTGCTGACCGCGCCGACGATGCCACACATGGCTGAACCTCTGGCTTTGATGGGATGGTCGGCATCGTAGGCAGATCTTCGTGCAATTTGCTTTCGTTGGTAAGTCGTGGATACACGAAATCACCCCACCTGCGATGATGGTGAAATAATCGTGCGATATGTCACCGCCAATGAACGTCGACGATCTGGATGCCACCGACCTGCGCCTGCTGGAACTGCTGCAGCGAGACGCCTCGCTGTCCAACCAGGACCTGGCGGCGCAGGCGCATGTGTCACCGGCCACCTGCATGCGCCGCGTGCGCCGGCTGGTGGACGCCGGCATCATCGAGCGGCGCGTGGCGCTGCTGTCGCACGAGCGGCTGGGTTTCGGCCTGACGGCCATCGTCGAGATCACGCTCGACCGCCAGGGCGCCGAGCATCTGGATGCCTTCCAGCAGCGCGCGGTGGCCGACGCAGCCGTGCAGCAGTGCTACCGCGTCTCGCCCGGGCCGGACTTCGTGCTGGTGGTGTGGACCGCCGACATGCAGTCCTACCATGCGCTGGTGCAGCGGCTGTTCACGCAGGACGCCAACGTGCGCCAGGTCAAGGCCTATTTCGGCGTGAAACGCGCCAAGTTCGAACCCGCGATCGGCCTGCCTCAGCGCACCAGCAGCGCCAGCCCGGTGAGGTAGTCGCTCTCGGGAAACTGCAAGGTCGTCGGGTGGTCGCAGGCTGCCGCCAGGCGCTGCAGGATCAGCGCATCCACGCCCGCGTCGATGCCGGCGCCGGCGACGATCTTGTGGAACAGCTCCGGCCCGATGCCGCCCGAGCACGAAAAGGTGAACAGCAGCCCGCCCGGGCGCAGCAGCTTCAGCGCCAGGCGGTTGATGTCCTTGTAGGCCCGCGCGGCGCGCTCGGCCTGTGCCGCGGTGGGCGCGAACTTCGGCGGGTCCAGCACGATGGCGTCGTAACGCCGGCCCTGCTCGAGCTGCGCGCGCAGCGTGGTATTGACGTCGGCATCCAGCGTGTCGTGCCGCAGCGCATCGAAGCCGTTGATCTGCACGTGCTGCCGCGCCAGCGCCAGCGCCGGCGCCGATGAATCGACGCTGGTGACGCGCTGTGCGCCGCCGGCCAGCGCCGCCAGCGAGAAGCCTCCCGTGTAGCTGTAGCAGTTCAGCACCTCGGCGCAGCCGAAGTGGCGCACCGCCTGCGCAAAGTGCCGGCGGTTGTCGCGCTGGTCCAGGTAGTAGCCGGTCTTGTGGCCTTGCGCCACATCGACGAGCAGTTGCCAGTCGTGCTCGCGGATGGCCCGCTGCGTATCACCGCCGCCGCGCAGCCAGCCGCTGTGGGGCGGCAGGCCTTCGAGCGCGCGCACGCCGGCGTCGGAGCGCTCGTACAGGCGCTGCAGCCCGGTGGCGGCCAGCAGCGCGTCGGCGATCACGCTCTTCCAGCGCTCGCTGCCGGCAAACAGGAACTGCGCGCTCAAGGTGTCGGCATAACGGTCCACCACCAGGCCGGGCAGACCGTCGGCCTCGCCATGGACCAGGCGCACGGCGTCGCTGGGCACTGCCAAACGGGCGCGCAAGTCCACCGCCTGCTGCACGCGCCGCGCGAAGAAGGCGGCATCGATGCGCTCGGATTCGATGAAGCTCCAGGCGCGCACGCGGATCGCCGACTGCGGGCTGTACGCGCCCCAGGCCAGGAAACGACCGTCGTGCGCCTCGATGCGCACCGTCTCGCCGGGGTCGGCGCGGCCCTTGGCGATGCTGCCTTCGAACACCCAGGGGTGGCGGCGCTGCAGCGAGCGCTCCTTGCCTTCGCGCAGGCGGATGGCCTTCACTTGCGCTTGGCCCGCGGATGCGCCGCGTCGTAGACCTTGGCCAGGTGCTGGAAATCCAGCCGCGTGTAGACCTGCGTGGTCGAGATACTGGCGTGGCCCAGCAGTTCCTGCACCGCACGCAGGTCGCCGCTGCTTTGCAGCAGGTGCGAAGCGAAGCTGTGGCGCAGCATGTGCGGGTGCACGTGCGTCGGCAACCCGGCCTGCAGCGCCAGGGCCTTCAGCCGCGAGCGCACCTGGCTGGCGCTGAGCCGCGTACCGCGCCGGCTGACGAACAGCGCCGGCTCATCGGTCGCCGCCGCCTGGCCGCGCAGGGCCAGCCACTCGCGCAGCGCCGCCAGCGCCGCCGGTCCCACCGGCACGCTGCGCCGCTTGCTGCCCTTGCCCAGCACCTGGGCGCTGGCATCGGCGGCGTCGATCCAGCCGGCCGCGGCGTCGCCGGCACGCAAATCCAGCCCGACCAGTTCGGCCACGCGCAGACCGCTGCCGTACAGCAGCTCGACCATGCAGTGGTCGCGCGCACGCAGCGCCGGGTCGCCCTGCGTAGCCTCGAAGGCCGCCAGCGACACCGCCTGCTCCACCGACAGCGCCTTGGGCAGCGGCTTCGGCGCCTTGGGCGCACGCACGCCTTCGACCGGGTTGATGCGCACCTCGCCGTTGCGTCCCCACCAGCGGTACAGCCCGCGCCAGGCCGACAGGTGGATGGCGATGCTGCGCGCGGCCAGCGGCCGCTCGCGCAGCATCGCCGCCCAGCGCCGCACATGCATGGGCTGCACCTCGCGCAGCGGCAGCTGCTGCTCGGCGGCCGACTGCTGCAGCCGAAGCAGCGCGTCGTGGACCATCTTCACGCTGCGCGGCGCCAGCCGGCGCTCGACACGCAGGTGCTCGATGTAGCGCTGCAGCTCGGGCGCCAGCGCCTCGTCCACGTCAGGCCAGCAGGCGCGACAGGCTGGCGCTGGCCACCTCGCCGATGCGCGACAGGAACTCGGTGCCCATCTGCGCCGCGTAGCGCGTCGGGTCGGGCGAGCCCAGCACCAGCAGGCCATAGGCGTCGAGCGCGCCGGGCAGGCGCAGCGGCACCATCGCCATCGACAGCACGCCCGAGCCTTCATCGAACCACGACGAGGCTTCGAAACCCGCGTTCGCGCCGCAGTAGGGCAGCGACAGGCTGGAGGCGAAGGCCTTCAGGTCGTCGCTGACCGGCTGCGCCGCCGGCAGCGCGGCATGCGCCTCGGCCACGCCCCACATGCGCAGTGCGGCCTGCGGGATCTGGAAGCGCTGCTTCAGGTCGTCCAGCAGCACCTGCGGCAGCTCGGCCGGGTCGGCGATCAGCAGCAGGCACAGCGTCCACTGGTGCAGCCGCTCGGCGATGGCGACGTTGTCCTGGCCGTTGCGGATCATCTCGATGATCTTGTGCTCCAGGCCCTTGATGCGCTCGCG
>Ga0307505_10003150_pt1 | contig 10543 bp, 8 predicted proteins | sample 23_S_MG_FD_202183 | JGI IMG/M metagenome (GOLD analysis project Ga0307505, IMG submission 202183) | Soil microbial communities from Populus trichocarpa stands in riparian zone in the Pacific Northwest, United States - 23_S | ecosystem: Environmental > Terrestrial > Soil > Riparian zone > Trees... | reverse complement strand
AGCGTGCGTGCGATCCCGGACGTGGACTCCCCCGCGCGCCGCAGCACGACGGCCACCAGCGCGAGGGCGAACATGGTGAGCACGAACATCACCGTCGAGACGGCGGCGACCTCGGGGCGCAGGCCCTGGCGGACCGCGCTGAACACGTACACCGGCCACGGCGTCGTCCCCGCGACGCTGACGAACGCGGAGATGACGGTGTTGTCGAGGCTGAGGGTGAAGGCCAGCAGGCCGCCCGACAGCACCGCCGGCAGGGCGAGCGGCACGGTGATCTTCCAGAAGGTGCGGGCCGGCGTCGCGTACAGGTCGGCGGAGGCCGCCTCGAGGTCCCCCTCGATCCCCACCAGCCGGGACCGTACGACGAAGGTCACCACGGCGATCGCGAACAGCGAGTGGCCGACGACGAGCCGGACGGTGCCGTCGTTGAAGACCGGCAGGCCCCAGTCGGTTCCGAGGGTGACCAGCCACGGCAGCAGCGCGACGGCGTCCACGATCTCGGGGGTCACCGACACGAGCACCAGCACGCCGATGAACCACAGCGTCCAGCGGCCGGGCCGGGTGGCCAGGGCGATGCCCGCCAGGGTGCCGAGGACGGTCGCGATGCTCGCCGCGATGGCCCCGGTCCGCAGCGACACGATCACCGCGTCGCGGACCACCGGCTTGTTCACCACCGCCAGGTAGGGGTCCAGGCTGAACCCGCCCCACGAGACGAGCAGCCGGCCGCCGTTGAAGGAGTGGACGAAGATCACGAGGATCGGCAGGAACAGGAAGACCAGCACGAGTACCGCGAAGGCGGCGAGCAGCCGGTGCGCAAGCTTGTCCGAGATCACCGGGCCACCTCCTCGAGCCGCACCCGCCGTGCCAGCCGCCGCGGCCACAGCAGCAACCGCCCGACGGCGTAGAACGTCACCGCGGTGGCGACGATCATCAGGATCAGCAGCACCGCCATCGCCGAGCCGAGCGCCCAGTTCTGCGCGGTCTGGAACTGCGCGGCGATCATCTGGCCGACCATGTTGCCCCGGACCCCGCCGAGGATCTCCGCGGTGACGTAGTCACCCATCAGCGGGATGAACACCAGTGCCCCCGCGGTCACCAGGCCGGGTGCGGCGATGGGCAGGGTGACCTGCGTGAGCGTGCGCCACCGTCCCGCCCCGAGGTCCTTGCTCGCCTCGATCAGCGCCGCCGGGACGCGGTCGAAGGCGACGTAGGCCGGCAGGATCATCAGCGGCAGGTAGTTGTAGACGACCCCGAGCAGCAGCGCGCCGCGGGTGTAGAGCAGGGCCAGTGGCTGATCGATGAGCCCGACGGACTCCAGTGCGCTGGAGACCCACCCCTCGCGGGACAGGATGACCTGCCAGCCGATCGTGCGGACCAGGAAGTTCGTCCAGTACGGCACCAGCACCAGTGCGATCAGCAGGCCCCGCCAGCGCGCCGGCGCGCGGACGGCCATCCAGTAGGCGACCGGGATCCCCACCAGGGCGCAGATCGCGGTGCCGACGATCCCGATCCACAGGGTGCTGGTGAACACGGTCAGGAAGGTGGGGCTGAAGGCCTCCACGTACCGGTCGAAGGACAGGACGTCGTTGGAGTGCGTGCCGTACATCCCGGGCTTGCGGCCCAGGCTGAACCAGAAGACCTGCAGCACCGGGACCAGGAAGAAGACCGCGAGCCAGACCCAGGCGGGCAGCGCGAGGGCGAACGGCAGCCGCCGTCCGCGCGTCTGTCCGCGGCCGCCCGCCGGTGCGGCCCGGCGCTGCGGCCGGGCCGTCTCCTCGAGAGTGCTCACCGGCCGGCGCTGGCCCGCACCTTGTTCCAGATGTCGACGCGTCGCTCCTGGAACTCGTTGATCTCGCCGGTGCTCATCGTCGCCAGCTGCTCGGGGGTGAAGAAGACCAGGTCGAGCATCTCCAGACCCGCCTCGTTCGCTGCGTTCTCCACGCCGTTCACACCGGTGTGGTAGCCGTTCCAGTCGATCTCGGCCAGCGAGGTCTCCGGGTCGAGAACGTAGTCGATGAACTCGTGCGCGGCGTCCGGGTTGGGTGCCCCGGTCGCGATCGCGTAGGTGTCCATCCAGAGCTCGGTCCGCGGGCCGGCCAGCACCCACTGCCACCGGTCGGGCTCGCCGCTCTCGAGGATGCCGATCCGGGCGTCCCCGTTCCAGGCCTGCATCAGGGCGAAGGACCCCTGCGGGATCGCCCCGCCGCCGGGGTAGGAGTCGAACGCCGCGAGGTGCGGTGCGAGCTCGTCGACGAGAAACTTCTCGCACGCCTGGTAGTGCGACTCCTCCGTGGTGTTCCAGTCGATGTCGTTGGCCCAGAAGTAGATGCCCAGCAGGTCGCCCGGGTCGTCGAGCACGCTGGTGGCGCCGCTGGCCTCGTTCTGCGCCGCGTCGATGAAGTCGGCCCAGGTCGCCAGCTCGCGGGTGATGACCGTCTTGTCGTAGACGAAACCTGTGGTCCCCCAAGCCTTGCACACCGAGTACTGGTTGCTCGGGTCCCAGGCCAGACCGGAGAACTCGGCCGCCATGTGGGAGAAGTTCGGGATCCGCTCCAGGTCGATCTGCTGGATCAGCTCCTGCTCCACCAGGCCGGGGATGAACTGCCCGGTGGGCACGATGATGTCGTAGCCGCCGGTGCCCTTCGCCGCGACGAGCTTGGCGATCATCTCCTCGTTGGAGTTGAACGACGACAGCGAGACCGTGGTGCCGTTGTCGTCACGGAACCCCTCGAGGGTGTCCGGCGCCGTGTAGTCGGCCCAGGTGAACATGTTGAGCTGCCCGCTGCCGGTGGCCGCCGCGCCGCCCCCGGAGGTGCACGCCCCGAGCAGGGCGATGCCCCCGACCCCCAGCGCGCCGCCGATGAACCCTCGACGCGTCAGCTCACCGCGGAGGCGGCCGGCGGCCTCGCGGTGGGCCAGGACCTTGACGTGACGCCGTGGGGACATGCTCGCTCCAGGGGTGATGAGGGACGGGGGCTGCGGTGGTGCAGGTCAGGTCGTCTCGGTCGTCGGCGGGCGGACGTGCCCGGCGGCGGCCGCGGCTCCGTCCGCGGGAAAGACCTGGACGTGCTCGGCGCTCCAGGCGCACCGGACCCGGTCACCGACCGCCAGCCGCGGGGCCACCGGCACCGGTGTGCGGACCAGCAGCGACAGCTCGGGGGCGTACTCGACCAGGTACTGCATCGTCTCGCCCAGGTGCGAGACGCCGATCACGCTGCCGCCCAGGCTGTTCGCCGTGGAGGTGGTGTCGCTCTCGGACGAGATGGTCACGTACTCGGGACGGATCGCGGCCTGGGCGCTCGATCCCGCGGGCAGGGGGGCGTCCGGCCAGCGGCCCACGACCACGACGCCCGCCAGCTCTACGGCGCCGTCGGACCGTACGGTCCCGGGCAGGAAGTTCTGCTGGCCGATGAACGCGGCGACGTAGGCCGAGGCGGGCGAGCCGTAGACCTCGGCGGGTGCGGCGAGCTGCTCGATCCGGCCCGACCGCATCACCGCGATCCGGTCGCTCATCGACAGCGCCTCGCCCTGGTCGTGGGTGACGAAGACGAAGGTGGTGCCGATCCGGTTCTGCAGCAGCTTGAGCTCGAGCTGCATCTCCTCACGGAGCTTGCGGTCCAGGGCGGCGAGCGGCTCGTCGAGCAGCAGAACCGCCGGCCGGTTGATGAGGGCCCGGGCGAGGGCGACACGCTGCTGCTGGCCGCCGGAGAGCTTGGCGGGCTTGCGGTCGGCCAGCGGACGCATCTGCACCATGTCCAGCGCCGCGGCGACCCGGTCACGCACCTCCGCGCGCGGCGTCCGCCGTTGCTGCAGCCCGTAGGCGACGTTCTCGGCGACGGTGAGGTGCGGGAAGAGCGCGTAGGCCTGGAACACCGTGTTGACGTCGCGGCGGTAGGCCGGTGCGCCGACCACGCTGGTGCCCGAGATGAGGATGTCACCGGAGTCCGGCTGCTCGAAGCCCGCGAGCATCCGCAGCGTGGTGGTCTTGCCGCAGCCGGACGGACCCAGCAGCGACAGGAACTCCCCCGGCTCGACGACCAGGCTGACGTCGTCGACCGCAAGAGTCTCGCCGAACGACTTCGAGACCCCGCACAGCTCGACCCGCCCGCGCTGCACGTCGGTGCGGGTGATCGTGGCGACTTCCGTTCTCACCAGCGGCCTCCAGGGGGATCGGCTGCGCCATCTAAGCAACGGCCGTTGGACGAGGGCAACGGAGAACGGCGTAACTTTCGGGTTACGTCACGACCTCGGTCGCTCAGGGCGAAGAGCGCGGAACTGTCCGCAACGTGAGCAGGCCTCACCGCTGGTGCGCCAGCCGTCCGGAGCATCACGAGTCGTACCCGAGGCCGGCGCGCTCGAGCCCGCGGAGGAAGAGGTTGCGCCGTCCCTGCCGGTGGTCGGCCCGGTCGAGCGACCAGCGGGTGAGGTTGATGCCGGCGCTCGCCAGCGGCTCGGGTGGGAACGGCAGCGGCCGCTTCCGCACCATCTCCAGCTGCGTGCGGGGGGTCGTCGCGCCGGAGAGCAGGTCGAGCAGCACCTCGGCGGCGAAGCGGGTGGCCCCGACACCGAGCCCGGTGAAGCCGGTGGCGTAGGCGACACGGCCCCGCCGGGCCAGCCCGTAGAAGGCCGCGAACTGGGTGCAGGTGTCGATCGCGCCCGCCCACCGGTGGCTGAAGCGGACGTCCGTGAGCTGCGGGAAGGTCGCCAGGAAGTTCGACGCGAGCCGCTCGAAGCTCCGAGGTCGCTCCTCGTACCGCTCCCGCACCTTGCCGCCGGCGTGGTAGACGGCGTCGTACCCGCCGAACAGGATCCGGTTGTCACGGGTGAGCCGGGAGTAGTGGAACTGGTTGGCGAGGTCACTCAGCCCGCGGCGGTTCCGCCACCCGATGGAGTCCATCTGCTCCTGGCTCAGCGGTTCGGTCATCAGGACGTAGTCGTAGACCGGCACGGTCATCAGCCGGTTGCGCCGCAGCAGAGGCCGGAAGACGTTGGTGGCCAGAGCCACTCGCGCCGTGGTGACCGACGCGTCGGCGGTGCGCACCGTGCTGGCGCCGGCGCGCGGAGTCTCCAGCCCGACGACGGGACTGTCCTCGTGGATCTCCACGCCGAGGTCCGTCGCGACGCGCGCCAGCTCGAGGGCGAGCCGTGCCGGGTGCACGAGTGCGCAGCCGTCGGGGTCCACCGCACCGGCCAGGAAGAGAGGGCTGTCGATCTCGGCGCGGACCTCGTCGGCCCCCAGCCGGGTCGCCTCGTCGAGCCACCCGACCTGGTGCTCCTCCACCGCGACGGAGAGCTGACCCGTTCTCTCCCAGTGGCACTCGATGCCGAGCCCGTGGACGTCCCGCTCGAGGTCGTCCAGGTTCTGTCGGCCCAGCCGGTCCAGCTCCGCGTACTCCTGCGGCCAGCGGGCGCGACCGTTCTCCTCACCGTGGGTGATCGAGGCCTCGCAGAAGCCGCCGTTGCGGCCCGATGCCGCCCAGCCCACCGACCGCGCCTCCAGCAGCACGACGCGCTGGCCGGGGTCGCGGAGCTTGGCGTGCACGGCGGTCCACAGCCCCAGGTAGCCCCCACCGACGACCGTCAGGTCGGCGGTCGTGCTCGCCGTCAGCCGGGGGTGCCGCTGCCCCGCGCCCGCTTCCTCGAGCCAGTACACGGCGGCACGCGCGTCGCGCAGCGCCCGCGCGACGACCCGCTCGTCAGGTGCGTTGCGCTCGTAGGCCGTCAGGTGCCGGGGGCTCACGAGACCTCCGGTACGGCGCGGCGGAGCTCGTCGCGGATCGGGGTCACGGCCGACATCTTGGGTGGACCAACCACTCCAGGGCAAGGGATTCTGAGGGGCAATCTTGACCAGTGCGCCGAGATCCGCTGTCCGAGTTCTGGTAGGCGACGAAATCCGCAGCCCGCGCTACGCTGCGCGGCTACCGTCGGCAGCACGAGCCAAGAGAGGGACCGCGATGACCCGCCCTTCCACCGACTACGCCGTGACCGACCCCAGTACCGGCGAGGTGGTCCGCACGTACCCGACAGCCACCGACGAGCAGGTGCAGCAGGCGGTGGCGGCCGCACAGGCGGCCTTCACCTCCTGGGGCCGCACCAGCACCGTCGCCGAGCGCGCTTCCCTGGTGCGCCGGGTGAGCGAGCTGCACACCGAGCGTCGCCAGGAGCTCGCCGCGACGATGCACCGCGAGATGGGCAAGCCGGTGGAGGACGCGCTGGGCGAGGTGGACTTCAGCGCGGCGATCTACGAGTACTACGCCGACCACGCCGAGTCGTTCCTGGCCGACGAACCGATCACCCTGCTCGAGGGTGAGGGCCACGCGGTGGTCCGTCGGCGTCCGCTGGGCGTGCTGCTCGGGATCATGCCGTGGAACTACCCGTCCTACCAGGTCGCCCGGTTCGCCGGCCCGAACCTGGCGGCCGGGAACACGATCGTGCTCAAGCACGCGCCACAGTGTCCGGAGTCCGCCGCTGCCCTGCAGCAGCTGTTTCTCGATGCAGGCCTCCCTGAGGGCGCCTACGTCAACGTGTACGCCACCAACGAGCAGGTCGCGCAGGTGATCGCCGACCCGCGGGTGCAGGCCGTGTCGCTGACCGGGTCTGAGCGAGCCGGAGCGGCGGTCGCCGAGATCGCCGGCCGCCATCTGAAGAAGGTGGTGCTCGAGCTCGGCGGGTCGGACCCGTTCGTCGTGCTGTCCTCCGACGACCTCGACGCCACCGCCGACGCCGCGATGGCGGCACGGATGGAGAACACCGGCCAGGCCTGCAACGCCGCCAAGCGGATGGTGGTGCACGAGGACCTGTACGAGGAGTTCGTCGCCAAGCTCACCGACAGGCTCCTGGCGGCAGGTTCGGCTCCGTTGTCGTCGGTGGCGGCGGCCGAGCGCCTCGAGCAGCAGGTCGCGGCCGCGGTCGCGCACGGCGCCCGCCTGTCCACCGCCGGCGAGCGGGTCGGCGCGCACTACCCGGCCGGGGTCCTGACCGGGGTGGATCGGGACAGTGCGGCCTACCGGGAGGAGCTGTTCGGCCCCGTCGCGATGGTCTTCAAGGCCCGCGACGAGGCCGAGGCGGTCGAGATCGCCAACGACACCCCGTTCGGGCTGGGCTCGTACGTGTACACGACCGACCCCGAGCAGGCGGCCCGGGTGGCCGACCAGCTCGACGCCGGCATGGTCTTCGTCAACGGCGTCGGGGCGGAGGGGGCCGAGCTGCCGTTCGGCGGCGTGAAGCGCTCGGGCTTCGGTCGCGAGCTCGGGCGCTTCGGCATCGACGAGTTCGTCAACAAGAAGCTCATCCGCACCGTCGGCTGAGGCACGAGGCTCCGATGGGTGCGCATGCCGACCTGCCGCCGCTGGACAGCGGGTTCGTCGACGGCGAGGTGTCCTACTGGTACCGCGAGCTGGGCGGCCTGCCGACCCGCAGGCCCGCCCTCGTCGGGGACACCGAGGTCGATGTTGCCGTCGTCGGTGGCGGGCTGACCGGGCTGTGGACGGCGTACTACCTGCGCCGGTCCCAGCCGGACCTGCGGATCGCGGTGCTGGAGAAGGAGTTCGCCGGCTACGGGGCCTCCGGCCGCAACGGCGGGTGGGTCAGCGCCGAGATGCCGGGCCAGCTGCACCGGTACGCCGCCGGCCACGGCCACGAGGCCGCCGTCACCTTCCAGCGCGCGATGTTCGCAGCGGTGGACGAGGTCGCCCGGGTGGTCGCGCAGGAGGGCATCGACGCGCACCTGGCGACGGACGGGATGCTCCTGGTCGCCACCAGCCCCGCCCAGCAGGCGCGGCTCGACGACCACGTCGCCGAGTCGCGCCACTACGGCTGGGGCGCCGAGGACCTGCACGAGCTCAGCGCGACCGAGGTCGACCACCGGGTGGTGGTCGCCGGTGCGACCGGCGGCACCTGGAGCCCGCACGCCGCGCGCGTCCAGCCGGCCCGGCTGGTGCGCGGCCTGGCGGACGTGGTCGAGCGGATGGGTGTGCGGGTGCTCGAGGGCACCACCGTGCGGCGGATCGAACCCGGCGTCGCCCGGACCGACCACGGCGACGTCCGGGCTGCGGTGGTGATCCGGGCCCTCGAGGGCTACACGGCGGGACTGCCCGGGCGCCGACGCGACTGGCTGCCGATGAGCAGCAGCATGGTCGTCACCGCCCCGTTGCCCGCCGACGTCCGGGAGCAGATCGGGTGGCGGGGCTCAGAGGTGCTCGCCGACAACGCCCACGGCTTCGCCTACGCCCAGCGCACCGCCGACGGGCGCATCGCCCTGGGCGGGCGGGCCGTTCCCTACCGGTACGGGTCCCGCTGGGACCGGCGGGGCGAGACTCTCGGCGACACCGTCGTCCAGCTCCGGGCCATGCTGGGGCGGCTGTTCCCGGCGGTGCGCGACGTCCCGGTCGAGCACGCCTGGTCCGGGGTGCTGGGCGTGCCCCGCGACTGGTGCGCCACGGTCGGGCTGGACCGCGCCACCGGTCTGGGCTGGGCCGGCGGGTACGTCGGTCACGGGGTGACGTCCACCAACCTCGCGGGCCGCACCCTGGCCGACCTGGTGCTCGGGCACGACAGCGACCTCGTCCGGCTCCCCTGGGTCGGCCGCCGGGTCCGCCGGTGGGAGCCGGAGCCGGCGCGCTGGCTCGCGGTGCGCAGCCTGTACCGCGCCTACCGGCTGGCGGACGAGCGGGAGAACGCGTCCGGCTCGCCGCGGACCTCGCGGGTGGCGACCATCGCGGACCGGGTCACCGGACGCTGAGCTCGCGAGACAGGGTCTCGGCCGCCGTCGACGGCGGCCGGCCCAGCAGCGCCCGCAGCGGCCGCGAGCCGGTCAGCAGCCCGTGCTCGTCGTAGGACGCGAACATCGCCAGCAGCCGCTCCCTCGCGGGGGCCGGCAGCTCCCGGCCGGGACCGCCGGACCAGTCCTCCTGGCTGGTGGCCGTGGCCGGCACGGGCCGGCCGAGCACCTCGGCGGCGAGCCCGGCGACGTCCCGCACCGTCAGCGGCCGCGGGCCGCCGAGCTCGTAGGTCGCGCCGGAGTGACCGGGTTCGGTGAGCACGCGGGCGGCTGCCTCGGCGACGTCGTCCAGGTCGACGAAGCCGAACGGCACGTCGACGGAGTACGGCACGGTCAGCGCGGGCGGGTCCGCGAGCAGCGCCGGCACCAGGTTCTGCAGGTAGGCGCAGGGCTGCAGCACGCTCCAGGCCAGCCCGCTGCGTCGGACCAGGTCCTCCCCCGCCGCCTTGTCCAGGTGGTGCGGCATCGCCGGCGCGTACGGCTGGGCGACCGAGTGGTAGACCACCCGCTGCACCCCGGCCCGGCGGGCGGCGTCCAGGGTGCGGGCCACCAGCCCGGGCTCGTCCGGGTGCACGTTCGGCGCCATCAGGTACAGCGCCTCGCAGCCGGACAGCGCGGGCTCCAGGCCCGCCCCGGTGCCCAGGTCGACCGCCGGCCGGCCGAGGCCGCGCACCTGCGCGCCCCGGCGGCGCAGCGCCCCCACGAGGGCGCGCCCGGTCTTGCCGGACGCCCCGCAGACCGCCACGAAGGTCATCGAGCGTCCTCCCCGTTGTCGGACCCGGGCCCCAGCATGGAGCCATGACCACCGCCTACTTCACCGCCTCCAGCCTCGACGGCTTCATCGCCACTCCCGAGCACTCCCTCGACTGGCTGCTCTCCCGGGACGTCGACGCCGACGGTCCGATGTCCTACCAGTCCTTCGAGCGTGGCGTCGGCGCCCTGGTGATGGGGGCGAGCACCTACCGCTGGGTGCACGATCACGAGATCGGCCAGGGGCGGCCGTGGCCGTACCAGGCGCCGACCTGGGTGTTCAGCCACCGTGACCTCCCCGTCGTGGACGGGGACGTGCGGTTCGTCCAGGACTCGGTGGCCGACCACCACCCGGCGATGCTCGCGGCCGCCGCCGGCCGCACCGTCTGGGTGGTCGGCGGCGGCGAGCTGGCCGGTCAGTTCGCGGACGCCGGGCTGCTGGACGAGGTGTGGGTGCAGTTCGCGCCGGTCACCCTCGGCGCCGGTGCCCCGCTGCTGCCGCGGCACCTGGAGCTGGCGCTGCTGGAGGTGGTGCGCAACGCCGACTTCGCCTGCGCCCGCTACCGCGTCGTCCGCTGAGGGACGGCGCGGCAGCTGGCGCTGGCTGTCGGTCACCGGATGGTCGGGGGCCGGCTCAGACCCAGTCGTACTCGGCCGCCGGCGCTCCGCCGGCCAGCGCCGCGTAGCCCGGGCCGCGGTCGAAGAACGGCTCGGCCTCGGGCCGTGCCGCCCGAAGCCGGTCCCGCAGCGCGTCGGAGCCGGCGGCGTCCAGCACCGGCTCGTCCGGGTCGCCGGAGACCAGCACGCCGTAGTCCCGCTCGGCGCCGGCCGGGGAGACCTTGCCCCAGCGGACGTCGCGCACGACCTCCTCGTACGGCCGCTCCAGCGGGTCGCCCCAGCCGCCACCGCCGGTGGTCCGGATCCGGATCAGCTCACCGGCCCGCACCGGCTCGTCGTCGGCGAGGGCGTCGACCTCGCGCTCGTTCGCCCCACCCGGGTCGATGGTGACCTGGAACG
>Ga0307505_10003149_pt1 | contig 10546 bp, 8 predicted proteins | sample 23_S_MG_FD_202183 | JGI IMG/M metagenome (GOLD analysis project Ga0307505, IMG submission 202183) | Soil microbial communities from Populus trichocarpa stands in riparian zone in the Pacific Northwest, United States - 23_S | ecosystem: Environmental > Terrestrial > Soil > Riparian zone > Trees... | reverse complement strand
AAGCGCCGCCTCCGCATCGCGCGCATGCTGGTCGCGCTCGGCGCGAAGCTCCTCGATCAAGGCCGAGCGGTCGCTGTCGAGCCGCGTGTCGACGCGCGCTTCCATGCCGGCCGCTTTCTGCGCCTTGGCGACGGCGGCATCGAGCTCGCGCTGCGAGGTCAGGCCGAGCGTCACCGGGTCCTTGGGCTGGATGTTGGCCATGTTCCAGTGCGAGCGGTCGCGGATCGAGGCGATGGTGGTGCGCGTGGTGCCGATCAATTTGCCGATCTGGCCGTCGCTGACCTCGGGATGGTTGCGGATGATCCAGGCGATTCCGTCGGGCTTGTCCTGGCGCTTGGAAACCGGCGTGTAGCGCGGCCCCTTGGTGCGGCGCACCGGGTCCGGCTCCTTGTGCATCGTCAGGCGGTAATCGGGGTCCTTCTGGCCCTTCTCGATTTCCTCGTGGGTTAGTTCACCGGCGCGAACCGGGTCGCGGCCGGTGAGCTTGGTCGCCGCCGTATCGTCGGCGATCGCCTGGATCTCGAGGATGTGCAGGCCGCAGAACTCGGCGATCTGCTCGAAGGACAAGGACGAATTGTCGACCAGCCAGGCGGCGGTCGCATGGGGCATGAGCGGCTGGGCCACGGGTATCTCCAGAAACAATAAGGGCCGCCCCTTCGCGGAGCGGCCGACCATGGCGGCGATGTAGTCCGGCGCCCGCCCAAGGGCAAGCTCGCTTATCCCCGGTCAGCCGACCTCCAGCACGATCTTGCCGATATGCTCGCCGGATTCCATCCGGACGTGGGCCGCGGCCGCCTCGGCGAAGGGGAAGGTGCTGTCGATCACCGGGTGCAAGCGGTTGCCTTCGGCATAGGGCCAGACGGTGCGGGCAATCTCGTCGGCGACCATCGCCTTGAAGGCCACGTCGCGGGCGCGCAGCGTCGAGCCGGTGAGGGTCAGCCGGCGGCGCATGACGTCGACAATGGGAATCTCCGCCGTCGCGCCGCGCTGGAAGGCGATCGAAACGTGGCGGCCCTCGTCGGCGAGGCAGGAAAGGTTGCGCGCGACATAATCGCCGCCGACCATGTCGAGGACGACGTCGACGCCCTTGCCTTCGGTCAAATCGCGGACTTCGCCGACGAAATCCTGGGTGCGGTAGTTGATCGCGTGGAGCGCGCCCATTTTCAGCGCCGCGTCGCATTTGGCGTCCGAGCCACAAGTGACGATCACCTGCAGGCCGAACAGGCTGCCGAGCTTGATCGCCATCGTGCCGATGCCGCTGGTGCCGCCGTGGATCAGTACCGTATCGCCTTCGGCTGCGAAGCCGCGCTCGAACAAATTGACCCAGACGGTGAACAGTGTCTCCGGCATGGCGCCGGCCTCGGTCATGCGCATGACCTCCGGCACCGGCAGGCAGGTGCCGGCGGGGGCGACGCAATATTCGGCATAGCCGCCGCCGGCGACCAAGGCGCAGACGGGACCGCCGATAGCCTGCTCGGACCCTTCCCCGGCATCGACGACAATGCCCGCGATCTCCAGCCCGGGGATGTCGGAAGCGCCGGGCGGCGGCGGATAGAGGCCGAGGCGCTGCAGGACGTCCGGGCGGTTCACCCCGGCGGCGGCGACACGCACCAGCACTTCGTCCGGCCCGGGCCGCGGCACGGGCCGTTCGACCAGGCGCAGCACGTCGGCACCGCCGGGCGCGGCGATCTCGATGGCCTGCATGGTCTGGGGGATGTCCACGCGGCGCCTTATTGACAGGGCGGCTGCATGGGTCAACGATTCCGCCATGGATTTGGACGACCTGTTTCCCGACAAGCCCAAGGATCCGCTGACCGAGCTCGGCAAGCAGGATCTCGACCCCTTGTCGATCCACGAGCTGGAAATGCGAGTCGAGGCGCTGAAGGTGGAGATCGCCCGCGTCGAAGCGCATATGGCGACCGCCCAGACGCATCGTTCGGCCGCCGAAGAGCTGTTCAAGAAGCCATAGCTGTGGATTGTTGCACTGACGGCCCTTGATTGGCCGCGCCGAGTGCATGACATTGAGACTCGAGCCTGCCGGTCCCCGGCGGGTCCAGGAGTTGCCTTGAATGCCCAGTTTCGCCCGCGAGCTTGAACAGACCCTCCACAACGCGCTTGGCGAGGCGAGCAAGCGCCGGCACGAATATGCGACCCTCGAGCATCTGCTGATGGCGCTGATCGACGACGAGCACGGGTCGAAGGTGATGGCGGCCTGCGGCGTCAACCGCGACGAGCTGAAGGCGACGGTCAAGGCGTACCTCGACAATGAGCTTGGCGCCCTGGTTGCCGACAGCGCCACCGATCCCACCCCGACCAGCGGCTTCCAGCGCGTCGTCCAGCGGGCGATCCTGCACGTCCAGTCGTCGGGCCGCGACGAAGTGACCGGCGCCAACGTGCTGGTGGCGCTTTTCTCCGAGCGCGAGAGCTATGCGGTCTATTTCCTGCAGCAGCAGGACATGAGCCGCCTGGATGCCGTCACCTATATCAGCCATGGCGTCGGCAAGGGCGACGCAACGCCGGAGCCGCGTGAGACTGGCGGCACTGAAGAGAAAGCCGAGCAGAAGGAAGGCAAGAAGGAAAGCGCCCTCCAGCAGTTCACGGTCAACCTCAACGACAAGGCCAAGGCCGGCAAGGTCGATCCCCTGATCGGGCGCATGCCGGAAGTCGACCGCACCGTGCAGATCCTCTGCCGGCGCTCGAAGAATAACCCGCTCTACGTCGGTGATCCGGGCGTCGGGAAGACGGCCATCGCCGAAGGGCTGGCGCGCAAGATCGTCGAGGGCGACGTGCCCGACGTGCTGAAGCCGGCGGTCATCTACGCGCTCGACATGGGGGCGCTGCTGGCCGGGACCCGCTACCGCGGCGATTTCGAGGAACGGCTGAAGTCGGTCGTCAACGAGCTCGAGAAGCTGCCGCACGCCATCCTGTTTATCGACGAGATCCACACCGTGATCGGCGCCGGCGCCACTTCGGGCGGGGCGATGGACGCCTCGAACCTGTTGAAGCCGGCTTTGTCGTCGGGCGCGATCCGCTGCATCGGCTCGACCACCTACAAAGAATTCCGCAACCATTTCGAGAAGGACCGCGCGCTGCTGCGGCGGTTCCAGAAGATCGACGTCAACGAGCCGACGGTCGAGGACACGATCAAGATCATCGCCGGGTTGCGCTCGTCGTTCGAAGGGCACCACAACGTCCGCTACACGCCCGACGCCATCAAGAGCGCGGTGGAACTGAGCGCGCGCTACATCCACGACCGCAAATTGCCGGACAAGGCCATCGACGTCATCGACGAGGTCGGGGCGATGCAGATGCTGCTGCCGCCGTCGCGCCGCAAGAAGACCATCACCGTCAAGGAAATCGAGGCGGTGGTGGCGACCATGGCGCGCATCCCGCCAAAATCGGTGTCGACCGACGACAAGAGGCTGCTTGAGACGCTGGAAGCCGACCTGAAGCGCGTCGTGTTCGGCCAGGACATGGCGATCGAGAAGCTGGCGAGTGCGATCAAGCTCAGCCGCGCGGGCCTGCGCGACCCCGACAAGCCGATCGGCAATTATCTTTTCTCCGGCCCCACAGGCGTCGGCAAGACCGAGGTCGCGCGCCAGCTGGCGTCGATCATGGGCATCCCGCTGCAGCGCTTCGACATGTCGGAATATATGGAGCGGCACTCGGTTAGCCGGCTGATCGGCGCGCCTCCGGGCTATGTCGGATACGACCAAGGCGGGCTTTTGACCGATGCGGTCGACCAGCATCCGCACAGCGTGCTGCTATTGGACGAAATCGAAAAGGCGCACCCGGACTTGTTCAACATCCTGTTGCAGGTGATGGACAATGGCAAATTGACCGACCACCACGGCAAGACGGTCGATTTCCGCAACACCATCCTGATCATGACCACCAATGCCGGCGCGGCCGACCTGGCGCGCGAGAGCATCGGCTTCGGGGCGATGAGCCGCGAGGATGCGCAGGAGGATGCGGTCAAGAAGATGTTCACGCCCGAGTTCCGCAACCGCCTGGATGCGATCGTGCCGTTCGCCTATCTGCCGCCGGCGGTGGTGGCGCGGGTTGTCGACAAGTTCATCCTGCAGCTGGAGCTGCAGCTGGCCGACCGCGGCGTCCACATCGACCTCGACGACGAGGCGCGCGAATGGCTGACGGGGCGCGGCTACGACAAGCTCTACGGCGCCCGGCCGATGGCCCGGCTGGTCCAGGAGAAGATCAAGCAGCCGTTGGCCGAGGAATTGCTGTTCGGCAAACTGGTCAACGGCGGCGAGGTGAAGGTCCGCATCAAGGACAATGCGCCGGCCTTCGAGATCACCCCGGCAGCGCCCAAGGCGACGAAAGCCAAGCCGCCCGCCGCGCCCAAGGCCAGGGCAAAGCGCAAGACCGGCGGGGAAACGCCCGCGGCTGAATAATTTCGGCGACGCTCGTGACGGAACCCAAGTCCGCCCGGGTCTTTTCATAGCACGGCGGGGCGCGCATGGAGTCCGTCCCGTTTCGCCGTGGAGAGATTGATCGTGATTAACCGCATGCGTTTCTTGTCCTGTGTGGCGCTAATCGCCGCCGGTCCACTCGCCGCCCAGACCGTCCAGTTCGACCCGCAAAAGCTGTCGCAGCACGTGCAGACACTTGGATCAGACGCATTCGAAGGCCGCGCACCGGCCACTGCGGGTGAAACCAAGACCGTCGCTTACATCAGCGATCAGTTCGCCAAGGCGGGCCTGCAGCCGGGCGGCGATGTCGTGAACGGCAAAAGGGTGTGGACGCAGTCAGTGCCGCTATTGCGGTCCGAATTTACCGCCAATCCGCACGTCGTGCTGAACGTGGCCGGCAAGGCGACGCCGCTGGCCCAGGGCGAGGAAATCGCCGTCCGCTCGCCGGTCAATGGCGACAAGGCGATGAACATCAGCGCCGCCGACCTGGTTTTCGTCGGCTATGGGGTCAAAGCACCCGAGCGCGGCTGGGACGACTTCAAGGGCCAGGACATGCGCGGCAAGATCATGGTCGTGCTGGTCAACGACCCCGACTTCGAAGGCGGTGAAGGTAATTTCGGCGGCAAGGCGATGACCTATTACGGGCGCTGGACGTACAAATATGAGGAAGGCGCACGCCAGGGCGCCAAGGGCGTGCTGGTCATCCACGAGACCGAGCCGGCGAGCTATGGCTGGGCAACCGTCAAGAATTCGAACACCAACGCCATGTTCGACATCGTTCGGCAGAATCCCGCGGCCGAGCATCCGCCGCTTGAAGGCTGGGTCCAGCGCGATCTCGCCGCGCAATTGTTCGCCGCTTCCGGCACCAGCTTCGAGGCGATGAAGGCCGCTGCCAAGCGCAAGGACTTCAAGCCGGTGCCGCTCAACGCGAAGCTGACGGTCCACGGCAACGCCAAGACGGAGGTCATCACGTCGAGCAATGTCGTCGGCATCCTGCCGGGCGCCGCACGGCCGGACGAGACAGTGATCTATACCGGCCACTGGGACCATCTCGGCATCGGCCTGCCCGACGCCAATGGCGACCGCATCTACAATGGCGCAATCGACAACGGCACCGGGATCGCCCACATGATCGAGCAGGCGCGAGCCTTCGCCAGCGGGCCACGCCCGCAGCGGTCGGTGGTGTTCCTGGCGGTGACCGCCGAGGAAAAGGGTCTGCTCGGCAGCGAATATTATGCCGCCAATCCCCTCTATCCGCTGGCCAAGACGGCCGGCGTGATCAACACGGACGTGCTCGGAGTCCTCGGTCCCGCCCGGGATTTCTCCGTGCGCGGGAATCAAAAGTTCGGGCTGCTCGACATGCTGGTCGAGGAGGGCGCCAAGCGAGGGCGCCGCTACACCCCCGACCCTCGCCCCGAAACGGGCGGCTTTTTCCGCTCGGACCATTTCACATTGGCCAAGGCAGGCGTCCCGGCGCTGAGCCTGACGCCCGGCCAGGACCTTGTGAACGGCGGCGTTGCCCGCGCCCAGGCGTGGCAGGCCAATTACACGGCGAAGATGTACCACCAGCCGGCCGACGAGTTTGACCCCAGCTGGGACTTCAGCGGCATGGTCCAGGATGCGGAGTTGCTGCATGCCGTTGGCCAGCGCCTGGCCAATAGTTGCGACTGGCCGAATTGGAGTGCCGACAGCGAGTTCCGCGCTGCCCGCGACAGGAGCGCGGCCGACCGCCAGGGGACCTGCGCCGCCACGCGGCAGCCCGCGCCCGGCGAGCGCGGTTAGAACCGTTGTCCGAAACGCTCGAGCCGGCGCTTCCGCAAGAGCTCGACCGCAAGGCCGAGCAAGCCATGCGCCGGCTCTGCGACAAAAAACTGACGGTGACGACCGCGGAAAGCTGCACGGGCGGCATGCTCGCCTCGCTGCTGACCGACATCGAGGGCGCCGGCCACGGCTTCGACCGCGGATTCGTCACCTATAGCGGCGAGGCCAAGCAGCAGCTGCTCGGCCTTTCCGCCCATCTCATCGATGACAATGACGCGGTGAATGCGGAAGTTGCCAAGGCCATGGCCGAGGGCGCGCTCGATCGCTGCGACGCCGACATCGCCTTGTCGGTGACAGGGTTCGCTGGGCCGGCAGGCGACGGCAAGGAACAGGGGCTGGTGTTCATGGCCTGCGCGCGGCGCGGCCACGAAACCGTCATCGAGGAGCGGCATTTCGGGGCGATCGGGCGAGGCCCGGTGCGGATCGAGACCCTCAAGGTGTTGACGGCGATGCTCGAGCAGGCGATCGATTGGGAGTGAGTTCCTGCTTTGTTCCAGCTATGCTAGGGCCGGAGTCGAAAGGGGAGAGTCGATGGCAGAACTGAAATTCTACACCAACCCAATGTCGCGCGGTCAGACCATCCGCTGGATGCTGGAGGAAGTCGGCCAGCCCTATGACACGGAAATCCTGGAATATGGATCGACGATGAAGGCCGAGCCCTATTTGTCGGTCAATCCGATGGGCAAGGTCCCTGCCATCGCACACAAGGGCAAGGTGGTGACCGAGGTGGCCGCCATCTGCTGCTACCTCGCTGATGCCTTCCCCGAGGCCGGCCTGGCGCCGCCGCCGGCCGACCGCGCCGATTATTACCGCTGGATCTTCTTCACTTCGGGACCCGTGGAGGCCGCCTTCACCGCCCGCTCGATGGGCTGGGACGCGGCGCCGGAGAAGCAGGCGATGCTCGGCTACGGCAGTTACGACAAAGCCATGGACACGCTCGGCAAGTATCTTGAGAGCAAGCCCTACATCACCTGTGACCGCTTCACGGCCGCCGACTTGTTCGTCGGGGCGATGGTCGGCTTCATGCTGCAGTTCAACCTGCTCGACCCCAAGCCGATGTTCACTGATTATGTCGCGCGGGTCACCGACCGCGACGCCTATCGGCGGGCGAAGGCGATCGACGGCAAGCTGATCGCGGAAATGCAAGCGAAGCAGGAGCAACCGGCATGAACGACGACATTCGCCAGCAGGCAATCGCGCTGTACGACCGCTTCACGCACGACGGCCTGGATCGCCGCGTCTTCATGGCGCGCATGGTGGCCTTGGCGGGCAGCGTTGCCGCCGCCGAAGCGCTGATCGGGGCGATTGCCGCTTCACCCGCCGCGGCCGCGGTCGTCCCGGCCGACGACAAGCGCCTGACAACGCGCACCCAGGACCTGGCTGGCGGCTACAAGGCCTATGTCGCCGAGCCGAGGAGCCGTTCGCTCAAACCGACGGTGATGGTGGTCCACGAGAACCGCGGGTTGAACGAGCATACCCGCGACGTGGCGCGGCGGCTGGCGCTCGCGGGCAACCGCGCCGTCGCCGTCGATTTCCTGTCGCTGAGCGGCGGAACGCCGGTCAATGAGGACGCCGCCCGCGAGGCGATCGGCAAGCTCGACCTCGGCAAGACCGTCGGCGATGCCGTCGCCATCCTAGGCGAGCTGGCGAAGTCGAGCCGTGGCGGCAAGGTCGGCGCCGTGGGCTTCTGCTGGGGTGGCGGCTTCGTCAACCGGCTGGCGATCGCCGCTGGCGACAGGCTCGACGCCGGCGTCGTCTATTATGGGCCGGGGCCAGACCCGGCCGAGGCCGCCAAGGTCCGTGCCCCGCTGATGATCCATCACGCCGGGCTCGACAGCCGCATTGCACAGACTTTGTGGCCATGGGTCGCGGCGCTGCGGGCGGCGGGCAAGCCGGTGACCTATTTCAATTACGAAGGGGTCAACCACGCCTTCAACAACGACACGTCGGCGGAGCGCTATGATAAGGCGGCGGCGGACCTCGCGTGGCAACGCACTCTGCGCTTCTTCCGCCAGCACCTGCGCTAGCGCGGGAACGCCGCGACCCAGGCCTTGAGCTTGTCGGTGTCGTGGAGCGCGTCCGGATAGACGATGGCCGGCGCATAGGGCCCGAAATCGCCGAGGCCGATGGCGACCTTCTGCAACGTCGAGAAGGTGCGCAGGCCCGACGGCAGGACGATGTCGCGGATTTCCATGTAGCGGGTCGACATGTCGGTCGCCTCGCCGAGATGCAACGCGCCGAGCCGGCGGAACAGGTCGGCCGCCATCAAGCAGGAGCTGAAGCAGGCCCGGTCGGTGACCAGGATGAGGCGGCCTTGCATGGCTGAAGCGGGCAGCCGCGCGGGCGGGGCGCGCTTCAGTCCGGTTTCAAGCCGCGCGCAGGCCGGCAGGTCCGGCGAAAAGGTGCGGCCTTGCGCCGCGGCGCGTTCCAGGTCGCCGGCCTGAGCCTGCCATTCCGGCGCGCGATCCGTGGGGAGTGAATTTGCGAAATTGCGCAAAGCAGCCGCATTGTCCTTGCTGACCCGCCAGTACATGCCGGTGCAGGCGCTTGCCGGCGCCTCGGCGGCGGCAGAGCGGGCATCGCCAACCAGGGCGCGGGCGATCTCCACGGCATATTGGCTATTGCCGCCGCTGTTGCCGCGCAGATCGAGCACGACCATCGGCGAGGCGCGCAGCGCGGCCTGCTGGCCCCGGACCTGGTCGACCACCTTGGCGGCGTCATTGCTCAAATTCTCCAGCGCGATCCAGTGGCCGCCGGAGAAGGCGGTGACGCCCATGCCCGCCTGCCCCGGCTGGTAGCTGGTCGAGGCGATGCGCTGCAGGTTCTGGGTGGAAGTCTGGCGCCACTGCAGCTGGTGATTGACGGCAGTGCCGTCCGCCAGCTGGAATTGGCAGGCCACGGCCCGGGCGACGAAGGGGTTGCCGTCGTCGAGCAGCAGGGAGGCCGCGCGCCCGGCCATGTCGGCTTCGATGTCCGGGTGGGCGAGGAATGTCCCGATCCGGTCGCGCGCAAAGCGGTCGGCGTCGACGCCGTCGCAGCCGAGCAGCCGGGCGCCGGACAGATCGGGCTCGCCGGCGGCCCTATCCTGCGCGCCGACCAACCAATGGCCGCCGCGGCGGGCGATGACCAGGCCCGCCCAATTACGCCGGCTGGGAGCAAGCAGCGCGTTGCTCATGATATGGCCGTCGCGAAAATCGTTGGCGAGGCCGTTGAGCAACGCCGCGTGGCCGCCGACATCCTTGACTAGCGGCAGGCGCCGGACGGCATTGGCGCGCGCGGTTTGCACCGCTGTCTGGAAGGCGACGTCGCCAAGCTCGGGCGCGGCGCCGGGGTGGTTGGCCTCGACGAGCTCGAGAGCCGCCTCGACATCGGCCCTGGCCAGGGCGTTCCAGGCCTGCTCGGACAGCGTCGTCGGCTGGGCCAACGCCGGAGCGGCGGCGAGCAGCAGGAATGGCAAGGCACGCAGCAGCTTCATCGCTTCCCCCGTCTGTTGCGCGGGAAGATTATCGTCGGCGCCGCAAAAGCAAAGGCCCGGCGGTTTCCCGCCGGGCCTCGCTGTCTCACCAAAGGTGCTGCGTTAGCGGCGGTCGCCCATGAACTGCAGCAGGAAGGTGAACATGTTGATGAAGTCGAGGTAGAGGCTGAGCGCCCCCATGATCACGACCTTGCCGATCATGTCCGTGCCGCGAACATGGTCGTACATGCTCTTGATCCGCTGCGTGTCGTAGGCGGTCAAACCCGCGAACAGCAACACGCCGATGGCGCTGATCGCCAGGTGCATGGCTGGCGACTGCAGGAAGAGGTTGATGATCAACGCCACCAGCAGGCCGACGACGCCCATGATCAGGAACGTCCCGAAGCCGCTCAAATCCTTCTTGGTGGTGTAACCCCACAGGCTGAGGCCCATGAAGGCGGCGGCGACGGCGAAGAAGGTCTGCGCGATCGACACACCGGTGTAGACCAGGAAGATTGTCGACATGCTGAGGCCCATCAGCGTCGCGAAAGCCCAGAACAGAATCTGCAAGGTCGAGGTCTGCATCCGGTTCGCGCCGAAACTCATCGCGAACACGATCGCGAGCGGCGAGAAGATGATCACCCACGGCAGCAGGCCGCCGCCGCCGAACACCTGGGCGGCCATGCCGCTGTTGGCGAACAGCAAGGCGACAATGCCGGTGAGCAGCACGCCCGACGCCATGTAGTTGTAAACCTTGAGCATGTAGGACCGCAGGCCCGCATCGCGTGCGGCGCGCGGAACGCCGACGGAAACAGCCGGGTCGAAACCGGTCGTCGTCGTG
>Ga0307505_10003148_pt1 | contig 10546 bp, 8 predicted proteins | sample 23_S_MG_FD_202183 | JGI IMG/M metagenome (GOLD analysis project Ga0307505, IMG submission 202183) | Soil microbial communities from Populus trichocarpa stands in riparian zone in the Pacific Northwest, United States - 23_S | ecosystem: Environmental > Terrestrial > Soil > Riparian zone > Trees... | reverse complement strand
GCCGGCCGCGCGTGGGTGCCGGGACCGCGGGCGTAGCGCGGCCGGCGCGGTCCCCCTCATACGAGGGGGACAGTTGACGTGGGTGGCGCAAACTCGTGTGCCACCTCCCCGGCGGGATAGGGCTACTGCCACAAACGTCAACTCCCCCCCTCGTATGAGGGGGGCAGGGGGGTTTCGCGCGGTGACCCCCGGCGCCGGCCGCGCGTGGGTGCCGGGTCCGTGGAGGCAGCGCGGCCGGCTCGGTCCCCCTCATACGAGGGGGACAGTTGACGTCGGTGGTGCAAACGCGGTGGCCCGGGCGTGGCGCGGCCGCTTCGGCGGCGGCATGCGTCGCGCGGCCGGCGTCAACGCCCCCTCGTATGGGGGCGGGCAAGGGGGTCACGACAGCCGGAACCCCCTCTGCGCGGTGTCCCGCGCCAGGTCGGCCAGGGTGGCGGCGGCGAGCATGCTCTCGATGCGCGAGCGCGCGCCGGCCCACTCGGCGTGCAACGGGCAGGGGCGCTCGTTGCCGCAGCCCGGCAGGCCGAGCACGCACTCCGTGAAGAGTTCCGCGCCGTCCACGGCGAGGACGATCTCCTTCAGTCGCACCTCGTTCGGCGGCCGGGCGAGCGCGACGCCACCGGTGGGGCCGCGGAAGGTCCGGAGCAGACCGGCCTGCGCCATCGACTGCGCGATCTTGGCCAGGAAGGGGAACGGGATCGACAGCGCGGCGCTGATCTCGCGCACCGACGTGTAACCGCCGGCCGGCGCGGACGCCAGGTGGAGGGCGGCGCGCATCGCGTACTCGCAGCTGCGGGATAGCAGCACGTAATTCGGTGCGGAGGGTCCGCTATTGTAAGAACGCGGGCAAGGTCCCCGCACAAAACGAGCCCGGGCGAGGGACCGTCGCCCGCGGCTCCGCGCCGCGCTAACGATCCTTCGCCCGGGCTCCGGGCGGGCGCTGCCTGCGGCCTACGCCGCCCGCCGCCCGTACTCGCGCCGGCTCAGCCGGCGACGCGCATGGTGCCCTGCATCGTGGCGTAGTGGCCCGGGAAGGTGCACAGGAACGGGTAGTCGCCTGTCGCGTCGGGGGCGGTGAACGTCACCTCCACCGTCTCGCCGGGGTTCGACATCGCCGTGTGGGCGATGACCTGGCTCTCGAGCTGGGCCGGGATGTAGTCCGTCTGCGCGGCCGCGATGGCGGCGGTGCCGAAGGCCATCACGTCGGAGCCCTGGTCGAGAACGACAACGTTGTGACGCATCACGGGGCTGGTGGCGGTGTTGTTGAACACGAGGTGCACCTCCTGGCCCGGGGCTACGGTGAACTCGGTCTGCGCGTAGCGCATCTCGTCGCCGACAGGGCCGAGGGCGACCTCGGCGGTGCCGTCGCCGCCTCCTCCGCAGGCGGAGAGCGTGAGTGCGAGGGCGAGGAGGGGAAGGGTGAGTCGCATGGGGGTGACGGATGGGATCAAGACCTCTGGGTCCGAATGTAGAAAGTCGGGCGTGTCGTCGGCGGGCCTCGCTCGCTCTTCACGCGCCGCGACACGTTACGCGCCGGCGCCGGAGGCCGCGTAGGTTCACGCAGGCGAACGCCCCCGCAATGCCCCAGGCTTACGTCCCGTTCCCCCGCGCCGCGCACGACGGCGCGTTCCCCGAGTCGGCGCCGATCGACGAGCAGCTGCGGTTCATGCTGAACTACGCGGTGCTCGCCCCGAGCGTGATGAACAGCCAGCCGTGGCGCTTCCGCGTGGCTGGTAGCGAGGTCTTTCTTTACGCCGATCGATCGCGCGCGCTGCCGGCGCTCGACCCCGACTCCCGGGAGCTGGTCATCTCGTGCGGCGCGGCGCTGCTGAACCTCCGCCTCGCCGTCAGGCACTACGGCTATTCGGTCTCGTTCGAGGCCGTCGACGATCCCGGCCAGCCCGACCTGATAGCAGCCCTAAGCGCCGGCAAGCCGACGCCGGCCACGCGCGACGAGGAAGCGCTCTTCGCCGCGATCCCGCGCCGCCACACCGAGCGCAGGCCGTTCGCGGAGATGGAGGTCCCGCGTGGCATGCTCCGCGACCTCGAGCAGGACGCCTCCGCGGAGGGCGCGCGCCTGCACGTGTTCGCCGGCGCCGGCGAGAAGGCCGAGCTAGGAGCGCTGGTGGGCGACGCGATGCGCCGGCTGGCCGGCAACGCCGGCGCGAAGGCCGACGTAGCCGCCTGGCTCCGCCCGGACGGCGACCCGCGGCCGGACGGCGTGCGCGACTCGCGGCAAAACGAGTGGGCCTGGCGCTCCGACTCGCGCATTCCCGTTGAGCCCGTCGCGGTCGGCATGACCGCGCTGGCGGCGGGCTCACCCGCGATCCTCCTCCTGTCGACCCGGTCCGACGACGCCCGCTCCTGGCTCGACTCGGGGCAGGCCCTGGAACGCGTTCTCCTGCGGGCGACGATGCACGACCTGGCGGCGTCGTACCTGAACCAGGTCACCGAGGAGCCGGCCACGCGGATGAAGCTCATGGAGAAGACGGACGGCGCCTACCCGCAGGTCATGTTCCGCGTGGGGCACCCCATCCCGCGGGGCGGCACGCAGCGCCGGCGCGTGACGGAGGTGATCGACGCCGGCGCGTAGGGGATCGGCTCACGCGGAGGCGGGAGACCGGCCTACATCGCGGAGCGCACGGGGACGGCGAAGAGGCACTCGCCGGCTGCGTACCTCGTGGCGGATCCACCCGCAGCCGCCATGCTCGCCCCCCGCGTAATCCTCCTCCCGAGCGACGAGTCGCCCACCGCCGAGAGCGCCCGCGCCGTCGCCGAGGCCCTCGCGCGCCGGACCGGCGCCGAGCTGCACGACCTGTTCATCGCCACGGTCGCCGACGCGTCGACCGAGTACGCGTGGCCCGCCGACATGGGCGCGGTGGCCCCTGAGATCGAACGCCCTCCGCACGTGCCGGCCGCGCCGGAGGGCACCGTCCAGTCCGTCCGCGTCTCCGATTCGCCGGGCCGGGGGATCCTCACGTACGCCCGCGAGGTGGGCGCCGACCTGATCGTGATGGGCACCCACGGGCGCGACGGGGTCGACCGCCTCGTACGCGGCAGCACGTCGGAGAACGTCCTCCGCCGCGCCGACTGCCCGGTGCTGCTCGTCCCGCCCGGCGCCGGCGCCGGCCTCATCTTTGGCGGCCGCGTGCTAGTGGCCCACGACTTCTCGGAGCCGGCGGTGGCCGCACTCGACGCCGCCCGCGACCTCGCCGAGGCGCTGGAGATGGGCATGGATGTGCTGCACGTCGTGGAGGTGACCTACGTGTCGAGCCCGTACGGCCCGGTCACGGCGCCGGTGGACTACGAGGCGCTGCGCCGGCGCGCGGCGACGTGCCTGGCCGCGGCCGTGCCCGACGCGTCGCCCCGCCCGCGCTGCTACTCGCGGGTTGGCAGTGCGGTGGAAGAGACGCTTGCGCAGGCGCGTGACTTCGGCGCAAGCCTCGTGGTGGTCGGTAGCCACGGCCGGCGCGGCGTGCGCCGGATGGTGCTCGGCAGCGTAGCCGAGGGCATCGCGCGGCGGGCGCCTTGCCCGGTGCTTGTCGTCCCCGGCGCCACCCCCCGAAACGCAGCCGTCCAGGAGGGGGGCGGTTGGCGGCGGCGTGATCGTGACCTGCGAGGGACCATCAACGGGCCACGAGCCACGAGCCAGAGAGCCACGAACACCGAGCCAACGAGCCACGAGCCACGAGCCAACAGCACGAGCCACAAAGAACACCCAGACCAATAAGCCATGAACGCTGCCCATCTGCACATCCTGATCAATCACGTGGGCGTCCTGGGGTTCGCCTTCGGCCTCGGCCTGGGCGCGTTCGGGCTGCTTTTCAGCAAGCACGACTTCGTGCGGGCCGCGTTCGTGATCTTCGTCATTGCCGGTGTAGCCACGATCGTAACCCACAACTCGGGCGAGTCCGCAGAGGACGTTGTCGAGCACCTGGCCGGCGTCTCGGAGGCGTCCGTGGAGGCGCACGAGGAGGCTGCGAAGCCCGCCTTCTTCGGCGGCATCGGGGTCGGGGTCCTCGCACTACTCGCGCTGATCGTATCGCGGAAGCGTGATCCCGCTAAGGCTATTGCCGCCGGTGTCCTTTTGGCCGCTCTCGCCCTCACGGGATGGAACATCTACGTGTCCAACCTGGGTGGGGCCATCCGCCATCCGGAGATGCACAGCGGTGGATAGCTATCAGCTGTCAGCTGTCAGAATCCCTCTACGAGCGGCCGGCGCTCAGTATCCCGCGTCGAGGCACGACAGCCCGCAACGAGCGACTAGTCGCCGCCCGCGAGCCGCGCGGCGATCTCCACTGCCTCGGCGAAACTCCCGGCCATCCGGTGGTCGCCGATGCTGCGCAGCAGCCCGAAGCGCTCCATGGCTACGAGAGGCTGCGCGTGCACGCCCGCCAGCACGAGGGCCGTGCCGTCGCGCCGGAAGCGCTGGCGCACCTCGTCTAACGCCCGCAGCGCCGTGGCGTCCACCGCCAGCACGTCGGACATGTCGAGGATGACTACCCGCGGCCGGCGCTCGCCATGCCCGACGGTGCTGCTGAACTTGTGCGCCGCGCCGAAGAAGAAGGTGCCGCTGATAGCGTAGGCCTCGACACGGGCCGGCAGCGCGCGCGCCGGCGCGCCTGCGTCCTCTTCGTGCATCATGTCGGTGATAGAGCGCACCTGCGTGACGTCGGCCATCCGGCGCATCAGCAGCAGCGCCGCCAGCACGACGCCCACCTGGATGGCGACGGTGAGGTCCACCAGCACCGTCAGCAGGAACGTCGCCAGCAGTACGAGCACGTCGCTCCGCGGCCCGCGGAAGAGGTGGATGAACAGGCGCCACTCGCTCATGTCGTAGGCGACGACGATGAGGATGCCGGCCAACGTGGCCATCGGTATGAGGCCCGCCCACTTGCCGGCGAAGAGCAGGATGACGAGCAGGGTGAGGCAGTGGACGATCGCGGCGACGGGCGTGCGGCCTCCGTTCCGGATGTTGGTCGCCGTCCGCGCGATGGCGCCGGTGGCCGGGATCCCGCCGAAGATGGGCGACGCGATGTTGGCCACTCCCTGCGCGACGAGCTCCATATTCGACCGGTGGCGCCGGCCGGTCATGCCGTCGGCGACGACGGCGCTTAGCAGCGATTCGATGCCGCCCAGGAGGGCGATGGAGATGGCCGGCGAGACAAGCGCGCGCAGTGTCTCGGCGTCCACCCGCGGCAGCCGGGGCGTCGGGAGCGAAGCCGAGACGCTGCCGAAGCGGCTGCCGATGGTGTCCACCGGAAGGTCGAAGAGCGTGACGATGGCTGCCGTTCCGAGTAGGGCGACGAGCGGACTCGGAACGCGCGGGCTCACGCGCGGCCAGAGTCGCAGGATGGCGATCGTCGCGGCTGTGATTGCGACCGCCGGCCAGCTCACGGCCCCGAGGCCCTGCGCGTAGGCCGCGAGCCTGGCGATGAACTCAGCCGGCCAGCGCTCCGCCTGCATGCCCAGCGCGTCGGGCAGTTGCCCCGCGGCGATTATCAGCGCGATGCCGCTCGTGAACCCCACCGTGACGGGATAGGGAATGAAGCGGATTATCGTCCCCAGCCGCGCGATCCCCATCGCGACGAGCATCACGCCGGCCATCAGCGTCGCGACGGCGAGTCCCTCGTAGCCGAACTGCTCGACGACGCCGTAGACGATCACGATGAAGGCGCCTGTCGGGCCGGCAACCTGTACGCGGCTGCCGCCGAGCAGCGCCACCGCCAGGCCGGCAATGATGGCCGTATAGAGTCCCTGCTCGGGCCGCACTCCCGACGCGATTGCGAAAGCCACCGCCAGCGGCAACGCGACGACTCCGACGACAACCCCTGCGAGCGCGTCGCGGACGAACTGGTCCCTCGAATAGCCCTCCCGCAGGACTGTCACGAGCTTCGGCTCAAAGGGGGACGTGGGCATGGGGAATGCTAGGGGTCAGACGCCAATTGCGCGTTCTCGTGGCTCGTTGATGGGCTCTGATGGCTGAAAAGCGGACAGCTGACAGCAGCCTCGCGTGGCTAGTTGACGGGCTCTGATAGCTGAAAGCTGACAGCTGACAGCAGCAAGCAGTCTTCCCCCATATCCCACCTACCCCATCAGCCCCGCGACGACACTCTCCAGGTGGTCGCAAATGAGGTCGGAGAAGCCGGGGTCGCGCTCGGTCCACTCCCTCAGGAAGGGGTTGGTGACAAACACGCGGAGCAGCATCACGCTCGCGGCGTCCGGCGATGCGAGGACGTCGCCGCCCAGCATGTCCGCGAGGTGCTCGCGGTAGTCGCCGACGTCGATCTCGGTCTTCGACAGGATGAACGGGTAGTGCCCGAGCTCGTCGCGGCCGTCGACCGCCACCTGCTGCCAGACGCGCCGGGTGAACGCGTTCAGCGCCGCGAGTGAGCCCGCGCCGGCGCGCGGGACGAGTGCGAAGCAGAGCCCTACCGAGTCGGGCTCGGTGAGGGGGACGAAGCGCGCCGGCGCGTCGGCACCGAAGCGTTCGCGCAGCGTCCGCACGACCGACCGCAGGGCGTGCAGGCAATCGCGCACCAGCGCGCCGTGTCCCGACTGGTCCAGCGGCACAACGGCCTGCGAGAGGTAGGCGCTAACCGCCGGCGCGCCGGGTCGGGAGCCCTCGAGCGTCCATCGTCCGAGGAACCCGCTGAAGCCGTCGCTCTCGTCCTCCGGGAGGTACGGCGCGGCGAACGAGACGGCGTCGCGCACGTGGTAGTCGCGGAAGAGGATCGCGCCGGCGGGGTAGGGCACGTAGCCCATCTTGTGCGGGTCGATCGTGATCGAGTCTGTCGCCGCCATCGCCACCAGGGCGCGGTGCACGTCGGGGTCGATCAGGTCGTCCGCGTGCGCGGCCGCGCCGGCGTCGTAAGGCCGCGCCCGGCCGGCGTCGTCGCGCGGCAGCACGGTGGCCAGGTACGCGCCGAATGCGGCGTCGCAGTGGTGCCAGAAGGCGATCCCGTCGCCCGCGAGATCGTCCCGCACCGCCTGTACGCGGTGCAACGGGTCGACGGACCCCTCCTCGGTGGTACCGGCGATGCCGATGACCATCATCACGGACTCGCCGCGGCGGGCGCAATCGCGGGCGGCCTCGGCCAGGGCGTCGACGTCGATCCGCACGCGTCGGTCGACGGGCACGGTTCGCAGGGCCCGCACGCCCAGGCCGACGACGTCCATCGCCTTTGCCCACCCGTAGTGCGCGGCGCGCGAGACGAGCACCACCGGTGGCCGCGCCGGGTCTCGCGGGAAGGCGGCGTTGTACGCGCCCAGCATCCCGGCGAGGCCCGCCTTGCGCACGCTCGGCAGCGCATGCTCGAAGGCTTCGGCCTCCGCGTGGCCGGCGTCGCGAAGACGGGAGCGGATGCGGAGGTGAAGCTCAGTGGCCGCCTCCGGTGTGAGGTTGAGCAGTTCCCCCGTGCCCAGGTCACCCAGCCGGCCGGCGCCGGCCGCGCGGGTCGGCGCAACCTCGATATCGTCCAGGTGCGCGAACCGCCGGTCGGTCGCAGCCAGCAGCCGCACGGCCGGAGCGTACATCCGCACGTTCCGCGCGACCCATAGCGCCTCCATGTTCGCGAGCGTTCCGCCGGCGCAGAGGTGGCCCCAGGAGAAGGCCGTTCGCGCCCCGCGGGCATCCGCCGGAAGCCTCTCCGGCAGCACGTCGGGGTAGCCCACCATTCTCGCGAGCGCGCCGATGAACGCGCGCTCCTTGCGCACCGTCTCCGGCGCGGCCTCGGCTACGACGTTGTTCTGATTGTAGAGCAGCCCCGCGAAGTAGCCTACGATGGCGGGCAGCGTGGGGTCGCTCACCATGTGGGCGATCTGCCGCGGCGAGTAGAGTGGGGCGCCGCGCTTGAGCTCGGCGAGGATCCGGAAGAGCTCGTCGCGTAGGCGGCCCGCCGCGTCGGCGTACGCCTCCGTCCGCCGGTCGCGCTCGTCGATCATCCGCGGGTCCGCGGGATGGTAGTTGCGCCGCCAGAAGACGTGATCGTGGAGCACGTCGAGGAGGAGGCGCTCGAGCTCGGCGGCGTTTTCGCCTTTCGGTCCGAGGAAGACGGCTTTCTGCACGGCGGCGCGGCTGGGGAACGCAAGGCTAGCCGCGGCGGCTGGCGCGGGCCGGCGGGATCGCCCCAACGCGGCGTGTCGGGCGGCCCCCTACGGCGCGCGGCGCGTGCGCGGGCCGAGGGGGGCGTGCGGGATTCCCTGACGCGCGGTACCGGCGGTGCCTGATCCCTCGCGGCGCCGGCGCCCGGCGGGCGGCCCTCCGTGCCGGCGCTACCTCCCATCGGTCGCATGTATCACCCCCGCCGGCTCCGGCCCTTTCCCCCTGCCGGTCCCCGCCGACCCCGCGGCCGATCGGCATTCTCTAGCCGAGTACCGTCATGCGACGTTCCCTACTCCTCCTGGCGCCGGCTCTCGCCCTCGCCGGCGTGAGCACCGCCTCCGCCCAGTCTCTGCAGTGGACGGGTCACTACTACATCGCCGTCGGCGAGGCGGCGGCAGGCCCCGCGGCGGTCGTCGGCTATCACGCGGGCTGGAGCGCGCCGGCGCGGCTCGACGCATTCGGCGCCGGCGAGTTCGTCGATTTCGCCCTTACGACCACCCCCCGCCTCTCCAACTCCATCGTGCCGGATCACCGCTACGATGTCCTGGCAGTGGGCCTCACCCGCGAGGGTCCGGTCTCGGTCGAGGGATTCGAGAGCGAGGGTGCGCCGTACTTCGGTGCGGCCGCCGTACGCATCCCGGGCATCGGAGCGCCGCACGCGGTCGTCGCCGGCGAGGGCGACTACCTCGTCGTGGCAACCCGCTCTCCCGAAGGGCCCGTGCTCCGCGGCGACTACGTGATCGCCCACGGCACGCATGGCAAATGGGAAGTACTGCCCGGCCCCGACTTCCGCGGAGGGCAGTTCGTCGACCTGGCGTTCGCTCCTAACCAGCCTGGCGTGAACGCGCGCCGGAGCCTGGTGGCAATCGGGATGCTCAACGGGCAAGCGGTATCGCTTCGTGGGACCCTGGCGGACGGTCGCCCCCAGTTCTCGGACTACCTGGAGCCCCTGCCCCTGATCAACCGGCCCATTTCGGTCCAGTGGACCGGCGCCTACTACGTGGTGATGGGCCTGAACGCTGACGACGAGATCGTGCTCGTGTACGGCATGCCCGGCGCATGGAATGACTCGAAGGCATGGGTGGCCAACGGGATGGTCCCGTCCGACCTGGCAGTCGCGCCCGTCGTCTCGGACGATAAGGGTTCCAAGCGATTCGACCTGCTCGCGATCGGGGTCGTCAAGGACCTCGTCGCGACCATCAACGGCGAAGACGCCGGCGGCTACCCGATGCTCTTCGCCGAGTGGGCTATCGTCCCGCTAGGCGGCACGCCCGGCGTGGCGCCGGCGCCGGAGGCTTTTGCGCACGCATCGGCGGCGACCACCGTCACGTCGCCCTCGCCGAACCCGTTCGCCAGAGCGACGACGCTCACCCTCACGCTGGCGCGCGAACAGGCCGTCCTGGTCGAGGTGTTCGACGCGATCGGCCGGCGCGTGACGATGCTACACAATGGCATCCTGGCGGCCGGCGTGGAGCGCGCGTTCACCTTCGAGGCCTCGGGACTTCCGAGCGGGACCTACCACTTCCGCATCAACGGGGTGGACTTCTCGGAGGTGCGCACCGTCACGCTCGCAAGGTGAGCGCGGCGGCACTGGTCGCCCGGTGGGTGGCGGCCGGTAGGGGGGCGCCCTCTGCGGGAGGGCGCCCCCTGTTTTGTAGTGGACGGTTCAGGATTCACCGATCCAGGGATTCAGCGATTCATGGGAACGGCGCCGTTGACGTGGCGCATCCGCAGGGGCGGGTCGAAGAGACGCAGCGCCGGCGCCGGAGCATGCGCTGCGAACGGTGCGTCTCTGACCCGCCCGCCGCTGGCGCGCCGGGTCGCGGGAATCGGCCGGCCAAGCGAGTAAGCGATTCAGCGTTGAGGCCAAACGGGCTCCTGGACGCGAGACACAGCGTCGAATCGCTCAATCGTTGAATCGCTCAATCGTCCGATCATCCCCCCGATACCTCGATACCCCGCTAGCCAAACGCCCCCACTACCTTCCCACCATGCCCGCCTCCGCACAGGATCCCCACGCCGGCCAGGCGCTCCGCGAGGGCGGGGCGCCGCTCCGTCGCGCGCGGGCGGCGGTGGTGATGCTGCACGGGCGCGGCGCCACGGCAGAGAGCATCCTCGAGCTCGCCGACGTGTTCGCCCAGCCCGACGTCGCCTATCTCGCGCCGGCAGCCGCCGCCAACACCTGGTACCCGTACAGCTTCCTGGCGCCGGTCGAGCAGAACGAGCCGTACCTCGGGTCCGCACTGGCGGCAGTCGATCGGGCGGTCGCGACCCTCGGGGACGCCGGCATGCCGCTCGACAGGACCGTCGTCCTCGGCTTCTCCCAGGGAGCATGCCTCGCCTGCGAATACGCGGCGCGGCACGCCGGGCGATTCGGCGGCGTAGTCGCCTTCAGCGGGGGGCTGATCGGCACCGGCGGCGCCGGCGCGTTCGACTACGCCA
>Ga0307505_10003147_pt1 | contig 10549 bp, 7 predicted proteins | sample 23_S_MG_FD_202183 | JGI IMG/M metagenome (GOLD analysis project Ga0307505, IMG submission 202183) | Soil microbial communities from Populus trichocarpa stands in riparian zone in the Pacific Northwest, United States - 23_S | ecosystem: Environmental > Terrestrial > Soil > Riparian zone > Trees... | reverse complement strand
TGCGCTGGAGCGGGTGAAGGGAATCGAACCCTCGTCATCAGCTTGGAAGGCTGTTGCTCTACCATTGAGCTACACCCGCGTTTGACGCGAGGGCGTCTGGTGGAGGGGGTTGGATTCGAACCAACGTAGGCTAAGCCAACGGATTTACAGTCCGTCCCCTTTAACCACTCGGGCACCCCTCCGGTGACTCCACCTTCAGTCCGGCCCAGCCTGGAGCGCAGTTAAGCGCGGATCGCTATCCAATCGTCGATCTCGTTGAGGCTGGCCTGCAAACGAAAACACCCCGCCGGAGGGGCAGGGATTCCGTGGCGGATGTTATGGGGATCGGGCGAACGGGTGTCAACCCCGGCAACCGCCGGGAAACCCTTGCGGAAAGGGCCTTAGGCGAACCTGCAACCGGCACCGGAACCAAAATTGCCAAAGCGCCCCCTGCATGACAAGAACCGCTCATGGCGGGAAAAAACGCAGGCGGACTCTACAAAGGAAAGAAGCGCTGGGAACGCAAGGCCAAACCGGCCGGCGAAGCGCGTCGTCCGGAAGCGCGGCGGGAACGCCGTCACACCGAGCATGCACTCTTATTTGGTTGGCACTCGGTCAAAGCCGCCCTCGAGAACCCTTCCCGGCGGGTTCACCGCCTCCTCGCGACCCCGAACGGCGCCCGGCGGCTTGAAGAAGCCGGTCTAACGTCGCGAATCCAGCCGGAAATCGTCCGCCCGGAGGCTATCGACGCTCTTTTATCCCCGGACTCCGTGCATCAGGGTCTTTATGCCGAAGTGGACCCGCTTCCCGCCCCGGAACTGGATGAAATCCCGGCCGGCGTGATCCTCGTCCTCGATCAGATCACCGACCCGCACAATTTCGGAGCCATCGTCCGCTCGGCGGCTGCCTTCGACGTAAAGGCGATTGTCACAACCGCCCGCCACTCGCCCGAGGCGACCGGCGTACTCGCCAAAAGCGCCTCCGGCGGCCTGGAGCATGTTCCGATCGTGCTGGTGCAGAATCTCTCCCGCGCGATGACCGAGATGAAAGAAGCGGGCATTCAACTCGTCGGGCTGGCCGAAGAAGGGGGGATCGACCTGGTTGACGCCCCTCTCCGCTCGCCGCTCGCACTCGTCGTCGGCGCCGAAGGAAAAGGTCTTCGCCAACTTACCCGAGACACATGCGATTTGCTGGCGCGTGTCGATCTGCCCGGCGCGATCAAAAGCCTCAACGTTTCGAACGCGACCGCAATCGCCCTGCACATAGTCGCGCGCGCAATCCGCTAGATACATGCCGCCTCGACAGCCGACCCCTTCTTCCGGCCCAATCGACGCCAAGGCCCTTGCCGGCCGCCGCACCCGATTGATGAAAACGATCGCGCGTGCGCGCGGCAACGGGCCGTCGTCGACGGCTCTGTTGGAAAGAGCGCGCGAGTTGATCGGCGCGCGCTATTGGGCGCGCGCGGATTGGCGCAGGCGCGCGCAAATTCTTGCGGCGTCCGAATGGCTCGTAAAACTCGCCGAGCGATCCGGCGAGATTGGCACGACCGGATTGTTCTGAATCAATTCTTGAGCGAGTGCGGCTTGTGACCGTCGAAGCGCGGCGCGTAAATCACCGCCGGCGGCTCGAATGGCGTGTACACCGTCGCGCTGTGCGGATTGAGCGACTGCGACTGCCCGCCCCACGTACGGAAATAAGGTTCGGCTGGAATGATCTGCCGGTCGACCGGCGGGCGGCGGCGATACGCGCCGGGATCGTTGCGGTTCGACGGAAAATACTGGCCAAATCCGTAGCGGGAATTCGTGATCACATACGGGCCATACGGACCGACCGCGTAAGGTGCGATATGGCCGGGCCGGTAAAGACCCCAGTCGCCATAGATCACCACGCCGTCGGCCGTGATCTGCGGCCCGTGATCGGCACGGCCCGCGTTCACCGCGAGCAGCATTACGGCGACGCCAAGCGCGACCGTCACCGTTACGAACACGATGGCCTGTACTTTTTGGGGGTTCAACGCGGCCTCCCGTTTGGCCGCATACTCCCCTTAAGCCATGGAATAAGCGTTACTTCCTGCTTACGAACTGGGGCTATGGTTGATGAGAATTTGCTGCGGTCGTACAGCAAAGGCATATACATAGGCCACGGGCCGGCTTAGCTCAGCGGTAGAGCAACCGCCTTGTAAGCGGTAGGTCGCAGGTTCAATTCCTGCAGCCGGCACCACTGCCCCTTCCCCGGCGGAAAATTAAGAAACGGCGGCCGCAAACGCCGCGGCCACCGCCTCTCCTCGCTACGCTTACGCTTAGCGGATCACTTCAACGATCGTGTGGTCCGCCGGATCGACGAGCACGACCTGGTCGCGCACGACGAAGAAGCGATAGGGCTGCACAACGCCGACTTCGCGGACGACGACATCCTCGAACGGGCAGAGCTCGATTCGCTCCGGCACGCGGATACCGACCGCGAGATCGAAATCCGGATCCGTTGTCAGCACCGTCTGACACTCCGCCTGCGCGTAGGTCAGGATGCGCTGCCGCTGCTGCGTGTTGAGCTGCACGGAGCCGCCGCGGCGAGTGCTCGCACGCGCTTGCGTGCTGCCGCCGGCCGGGATGACTTCCACAACCGCATAGGTCTGCGGATTGATAATGACGATCTCGTCCCGCACGACGACATAGCGATAGTTGCGATAGCGTGGGTTGACCTCGATGATCGCCGCAGGCAGCGGCAGCAGACTGACGCTGCGCGGGACGACCGCGCCGACGTTCACGTCGATGTTCACGTTCACACGCGCGCGGTCGATGTCGACATGCTCTCGGATCGTTGTACGCTCGCGCTCGCTGAACTGAACGCGATCACCCTTGCGGCCGGAAGCATCATCTGCCCGGTCACGGCGATCGTCATCACGGTCGCGCGATCCCGCACGCTGATCGTCCTGATCCCGGTCGCGTGAACCGGCACGCTGGTTGTCTCGGTCACGATCGCGGTCGCCTGCCCGCTGGTTGTCGCGGTCCCGATCGCCCGCGCGTTGCTGGTCGCGGTCACGATTGCTGTCAGTCGCGCGCTGCTTGTCGCCGTCGCGTGGCTGCGCCGAGTCCTTCGACTCCTTGGTGTCCTTGGACTGCTGCGCCGACGACGGCGGGGACTTCTCGTTCTTTTGGGTCGTGGAGCGCGGCTGATCGCTATCCGGCTTTTCGCTCTGGGTGCTCTTGATGCCGGTGTCCTGCTCCGCAGGCTTGGCGCGCTCGGCGCTGCCCTGCGGGGCGCCCGAACTGCCGTTCTGCGTCGCGGCTGGGCGCTGGTTCTGCTGCTTTGCAGCACCGGCGTCCGGTAATGTCTTCGTTGCCGAGTTCCCGGTGCCCTGTTTTTGCTCGGACGGAACCTGGGCCGTCGCGCCGAGTGTTCCAGCCAGCAAGGCGACCGCTGCCACCGTGCTCATCCATGACATTTTCTTCACTGTTCTTCCTCCGAAAGCGCCGCTCCGCGTCGGAAGAACAACGAGGTCCGCGAAACCGTTCCGCGAACCACGAAATGAGCACGAGCCTGAACATCAGTTCATATTGCGGATCAGCGCGCCGATCAGGTTCGAATAGTCGTCCGTCCACACGCGCTGACCGGACTCCGGCTCAAGCGGATCCCATTTCTCGCGCTCGGCCAACGGCCCGAATGCCGCCTCGTTGCGGCCGACCACCGCAACATTGGTCGAGTAGCGGTAAGCGGTATCGCTCACTTCATCCTCATCATTGTCGCCGTCTTTCCCCTGCGTCGGCACTTTTGAAATCGCATTGTTCGCCGCCGCGATCCCCGCAACCACCGAGGAAAGCTCCAGGTGGCGGTTCGAGACGTGCAACGCGATCAGCCCGTCCGGTGCGGCCTTGCGCAGATAGATCGCCATCGCTTCCTGCGTCAGCAGATGGATCGGAATGGCGTCGGAGCTGAAAGCGTCGACCACGATCACGTCGAACTGACCGTCCGCCACGTCGGCGAGCGTCAAACGCGCGTCGCCGAGAATGATGTTCGCGCCGGGCGCACAATTCGCGACGAACGTGAAGTAGTTTTCTTCCGTTGAAATCCGCACGACCGATGCGTCGATCTCGAAGAAGGTGAGATTGTCGCCCTCCTCCGTCAGGCAGGCGATCGAGCCTGTACCCAGTCCAACCGCGGCGATGCGGATCGGCCCGCCCTTGCGCTCGCGTGCGGCCTTGATCGTCTGCCCGATGCCGGATTTCTGCTGATAGTAGGTGATCGACTCAGGCCTGCCGCGGACCGGATTGCCGTCTGCATCGCGAACCTTCTGCGCACCATGAATCGTCGTGCCATGCATCAGCACGCGATAGTCGCTGCCGGGCGCGTCGACGATCTTGTGCACGCCAAAGAAACTGCGGATCGATACACGGCCGATGCGATCCGTATCATAGACCTGGATGAACATCAGCGTCATCGCGACGAGCCCAGCGAAACGCAGCGGATCGTGCGCGAACATGAGCGCGACCGCCAGAATAAGAATGACGACGCCGCCATAGGCATTGTGCGCAAAGTCGTAGTTGAAGCCGAAGCGCGGCGCCAAGAGCACAATGAGCGCGGCCAGCAGCGCAACCCAGAAGAAGCGCGCCTCCCGATCGTCCGGCAACGAGAAGCCGGGGCGGCAAAGCACGGCCGCGATAATGAGGAGCGGATATTCCGCGATCCAGTCGAAGATCCGCGGCGCAATCATGCCGGCCGCAATGCCGCCGACGACACCACCCACCGCCATCCACAAATAGAACGCCGTCAGGTAGCGCGCGGGCGGCCGGCGGCGCGCGAGTTCGCCGTGACACACCATGCAGGTGACAAAGAATGTAGCGACGTGGATCGCGAATACGACGAGGATGTTCAGCCGGAGGTCGACGGCATAGGTCGCGATCAGGAGTGCGATCAGGAACGGCTGCGCGCGCACAAAGAATTCGTGCGGGATAAGCGGCTTGACCTGAAACACCAGCACATAGCTCAGAAGATAGAGCGCGAGCGGGATGACCCAGAGAAGCGGCGCCGCCGCGATGTCCGTCGAAATATGCGCCGTGACCGCGATCATGAGTCCGGCCGGGACCGCGGCGAGTGCCGTCCAGATCGCGGCATCCCTGACGGCAGGCGCCTGTAGCGTGCCCTGCGAAACGGGCGCGGCGCTCGGCGCTGCATCTTTCGAGCGCACCAGCAGCAGGCCGCACAGCGCGATCAGCGCAATCAAAACATAAAAGAGAACCGACCACGCGACGGTTTGTTGCCCCAGGCGCGTCAGCGGCTCGACAAGGAATGGATAGCTTAAGAGCGCCAGGAAGCTGCCGATGTTGCTCGCGCCATACAGGAAATATGGGTCCTTCGAAGAAGGATGTCCCGTGCGCGCGTACCACGCTTGCAGGAGCGGCGCGTTCGCCGAGAGTGCAAAGAACGGAAGCCCGATCGAAACCGTAAAGAGCCCGAGAATCCAGAGCGTCTCGCCTTCGGCCGGCGGTCGGCCCCACGTCGTTGAAATGCTGAGCGGCAAAACGAGCGTCGCACTCAGCAGCACGAGCAGATGCACCACGACCGAGCGCCGGCCCGGCAGATGCCGCGTCAGCAAATGTGCATAAAGATAACCGCCAAGCAGCGCCGCCTGAAAAAAGACCAGCGCCATCGACCAGACCGACGGCGCCCCGCCGAGCGTCGGCAGCACCATTTTGGTGAAGAGCGGCTGCACCGCGAATAGAAGTCCCGCGCTCAGAAAGATTGCCGCCGCATACACCGCGAGCGTCACGCCGTGGCTTTGCAGCGAGAGGGCCTCCCCGTTCCGCTTCCGGCTTTTCTTCGTTCGGGAACTGGCGGCCATTCAGGGCTCCTCTGTCCGCCCGAATCGGACGGCTCAAATCGCGAGTTTATGGCAGAAGCGTCGGCTCTGCGGTCAATCCCGCAGGTGGCGGATAACCGCCCCGACAATGTTGGAATAGTCGTCGGTCCAGACCGATTGCCGGTCGTCCGGTTCCTGCAGGAGCCACTCGCCCGACGCGAGCAAGGATCCGAAATCGGCCTCACTTCGCCCAACCGCCGCGACGCTCGACCCAAACAGATATTCCCCGTCCCCCGTCTCCCAGTTCGACATAATACGGGTGAGCATCCCGTTCGCAGCGGCGACACCCGCGACAACGGACGGCAGCTCGAGGTGGCGGTTCATCACATGCGCGCCCACAAGCCCGCCCGGCGCGAGCTTTTGCTTGTAGAGCGCCACGGCCTCCTGCGTCAGGAGATGGACGGGTATCGCGTCGGACGAGAACGCATCCATGATGATGAGATCGTATTTGCCGTCGGGTGCGTCGGCGAGCGTCAGACGCGCATCGCCGACCATGACCTTTGCGTCCGGCTTGCACCCGGAAACGAAATTGAATTTTTCCGGGTCGAGAGCGATCTTCACGACCGTCGGATCGATCTCGTAGAAGTCGAGCACATCGTCCGGGCGCAAGTAGCATGCAACGGTCCCTGCCCCGAGACCGACAACGGCGACGTTAACCGGCCCGTTCTTCTTGCGCTTCACCGCTTCGAACAACACCGCCATCGGCGATTGCGGCCCGAAATACGTCACGCCAACCGGCCGGCCGCCGCGTGTAAGCGCCGGACCATCGATCACCTGTGCGCCGTGGATGGTCGTGCCATGCATCAGTACACGCACGGTCGACCGCCCCGTATCCGTCTCGTAAATCTTGTGGACGCCGAAGAAGCTGCGCAACGTCTGCACATTGCTGCCTTCGGCGAGATACGCATAAATCACGACGAGGATGCAGGCGAACACGGCGGCGAGACGCACGCCGTCGCGGAAGAGAAACAGGACCGCGAGTACGAGCGCCGCCCCGACCAGGCCCGAGAAATTTCTCGTCTCCGGCCAGTATTGCAGCACACGGATCGAAAAGACCGCGAGTGCCGTGAGCGCGATCGCGGCCAGCACCGGCAGCCAATAATTCAGGTCTTTGCGGATCGCGAAGCCGGGCCGGCACAGCACGCCCAGCACGAGCAGCAAGGGATACTCGGCCACCCAGTTGAAAATGTTCGGCGCGATCAGGCCCGCGAAAATTCCGCCAATCACACCACCGACGGAAAGCCACAGGTAAAAATCGGTGAGATAGCGGGCGGTCGGACGGCGTCGCGCGAGTTCGCCGTGACAGACCATGGCGGTGATGAAAAAGCCCGCGAGGTTCAGTCCGACGACAAACAGGATGGACTGCAAATCTTTGAACACCAGCACCGCTATCAGGAGCGCCACGGCCGCCGGCTGGACCACCACAAAGAAAGCGTGCGGGATAATGGGCCGCCGCTGGAATACGATGACGAAGCTCAGGAGATAGAGCGCGAGCGGCAGCACCCAGAGCAGCGGAACGGCGGCGACGTCCGTCGAGATATGCGCCGTCACCGCCACGAGAAAGGCGGACGGCACCGCGCCAAGCGCGATCCAGATCATCGCGTCGCGCCGCGTCGGCGCAGCGTCCCCCTTCACGCCCTGCGCCACCGGCAGACTGTTCGGCGACCGCAGCAGCAACGCGGCGCAGCCCGCGATCAGCACGATCAGCAAGACGAACAGCGCGGACCAGATGAATTGCTGCTGGCTCACGCGCATCAGCGGCTCAATCAGGAACGGATAGCTCAGGAGCGACGTAAAGCTGCCGACATTGCTCGCGGCATATAAGAAGTATGGGTCCTTCGCCGACGGATGCCCGGTGCGCGCGAACCACGCTTGCAACAGCGGCGCGTTGGCCGACAGTGCAAAAAACGGCAAGCCGATCGAGACGGTGAACAGGCCAAGCAGCCAAAGCTCGGTGCCTTGCGAGGGCGGCCTGCCCCACCCCTCCGCGATGCCGAGCGGCAGCGCGATCGTCGCGACCGTCATGACGGCCAAATGCACGACCACCGATCGCCTGCCTGGCAGATACGTCGTCAGGACATGCGCATAGAAATAGCCGGCGAGAAGCGCGGCTTGAAAGAAGACGAGCGCCACCGACCACACGGCCGGCGCGCCGCCGAGCGTCGGCAGCACGACCTTCGCGAACAGTGGCTGGACGGAGAACAGGAGCGCGGCGCTGAGCAGGATCGTCACGCCGAATGCGCCGAGCAGCAGGCCCGGCCGCACAGCGGAACCGCCTTCGGCTACCGCACCCTTTCCTCCGTTCTTCACTTATACCTCCTCCGGGAAGCCGAACGTTCGCAAGCGGCGCCTGTATGCAGAATGAATGAAGTCGGCTTCGCGCCGGAGGTTTCGATGCGGAGCGATCATTACGAACCCGATCGCGCCGGTCCAGTCCTACCCGCTTGCCGCGCCGCCGTTCAAGCCTGCGTGATCGATCTCCGATCTCTTCTTTGCCGCGGAATATCGCAACGGTAAGGGTGTTGGCGATTAGACCGCATCTGCGCTGCAATGGCGGCACATATAAAAAGGGAGGAGCGGCGATGTCGATCTCACGGCTGACCTGGGCTGTCGTCGGCCTTGCCCTGACGGTTTCGTCGGGCGCAACGGCACAAACGATCTTTGACGAATGGGCGAATGTGAAGACGCCCGCCGCCCCCGCCGCCAAGCCGGCGACGGTCGATGCAAAGACCACCGCCCTCCTCATGCTGGATTTCATGGAGCAGAACTGCGGCAAGCGTCCGCGTTGCGTGGCGAGCGAGCCGAAGGTGAAGAAACTCCTCGACAGCGCCCGGCAAGCCGGGGCGCACGTCGTTTACGCGATCATCGCGAATACAACCACGGCCGATGTTCTAAAGTCGCTTGCGCCGAAGCCGGACGAGCCGTGGGTCCAGTCGGGCGTGGACAAGTTTTTCAAAACCGACCTCGAGAAGATTCTGAGCGATAAAAAAATCAACACCGTGATTGTCGTCGGCACCGCGGCGCATGGTGCCGTGCTCTACACCGCAAGCGGAGCCGCGCTGCGCGGCATGAATGTCGTCGTGCCGGTCGACGGAGTCTCGTCGTCGGATCTCTTCTCCGAACAATACACGGCGTGGCATCTGGCCAACGCGCCGGTGATTTCTCCGAAAGTCACGATCACGACAACCGATCTGGTGAAATTCTGACCCATCAGGAGTCCATTATGCACACTGTCGATCGACGGACACTCATCGCAGGCGCGGCGGCGATCACAGCCGCTTCCCTCGCCGATTCAGCCGCGCCGCGGGCCGCTCACGCCAAAGCCCCGTTATCCGGCAACCAGGCGCCGGGCTACTACCGCTTCAAGATCGGCGACATTGAAGTCACCGCAATCAATGACGGCGTCTGGCTGCCGGATGTCGGACCGAACTTCTTCCGCAATTTTTCGGTCGAGGACGCGCAGAAAGCACTAAGCGAACAATTCCAGCGGACCGACAAGCTCGTCGTACCGATCACGGCGCTGATGGTGAACACCGGCTCGAAGCTGGTCCTGATCGACGCCTGCACGGGCGGCATGTTCACGCCCACGTCTGCGAGCTTCATGACCAATCTCGCGGCCGCCGGCTTCGATCCGAAGCAGGTGGACACGATCATTGTCTCGCACTTCCACGGCGATCACATCAACGGCATTCGGCCGAAGGATGGGCAACTCGTATTTCCAAACGCCGAGATCAAAGTGCCTGAGCCCGAATGGGCGCACTGGATGGACGACGGAAAGATGGCCGCGACGCCGGAAGCCGCTCGCGGCAACTTCAACAATTCTCGCCGCGTTTTCGGTCCAATCGCAAAAGACATAACGCGCTTTGAACCGGGCAAGGAAGTCGAGACGGGCATCACATCCATCGCCGCGTATGGCCACACGCCGGGCCACTGCGCGTTCGCCATCTCTTCAGGCAATCAATCGATGATGACGATCGTGGACGCCACCAACAATGCGTATCTGTTCGTCCGCCGTCCGGAGTGGCAAGTGTCGTTCGACATGGATGGACCGATGGCCGTCGAAACGCGCAAGCGGCTTCTGGACCGCGCCGCCGCCGACAAGATGCTTGTGGCCGGCTATCACTGGCCGTTCCCTTCGGCAGGGCACATCACCAAAGAAGGCTCGGGCTACCGGCTGCATCCCGTCGCGTGGAACCCTGTCCTGTAAAACCGATACACGACATAACAGTTATGAAGGGCCGCGCTCGCGCGGCCTTTCTTTTTTGTCCAAGGAATAATCGCGCGCACGCACTGTTCAATCCAATGTGACGGGATAACGTCAAACGTGATTTCACAGCACGCTCCGCGCGAATAAGTTCGAGACGAAGGAACATAGCGCCCCAAAGACATTCGGTTCCCCCGCCCCCGCGGGAGGCTGCATCGCAGGTCGATGCAGCCTGTTTTTTTGCGGCGCATCTGATTCTGTCATCCCGGCCGAGCGCGCAGCGCGAGAGCCGGGATCCATGAACACGTAAGCTGATGATCCTGGATCCCGGGTCTGCGGCGCACCGCTACGCGCTGCGCCGCGCCCGGGATGACAGAATCTGATTTCAAACAGCGGTTCGCGTTCTCACGACGGAATTCCGCCCGAGGCTTGCAAATGAGGGGGACGGAGCGCCGCGTGACGCACAGTCCTTTTTCGGTCGCGCCCCACGATCAGCTTTTGAGAGCCAACCG
>Ga0307505_10003146_pt1 | contig 10550 bp, 6 predicted proteins | sample 23_S_MG_FD_202183 | JGI IMG/M metagenome (GOLD analysis project Ga0307505, IMG submission 202183) | Soil microbial communities from Populus trichocarpa stands in riparian zone in the Pacific Northwest, United States - 23_S | ecosystem: Environmental > Terrestrial > Soil > Riparian zone > Trees... | reverse complement strand
GGACACGACACGACGGTCTCCAGGGTTCTCGAGCAGCGTCGCCGCCCCTTCGAGGCTGGCGGCGACGACGGCGCGGCGATGTTGGAACTGGCGACGTCCGAGTTGCAGCGTGGCAGCGATGTCGGCGAGGTCGTCGTTGGTGTCTCTCAGATGGCTGGCGAGGTTGGCGGTGGCGGTGTCGAGCGCTGACTGTGACCTGGCAGACAAGATCAGGACCTGTGAGTCCCTGAGATCCTCCTGTTCAGGCAGGGGAGGGGGAGCCTCCTCCAACACCACATGGGCGTTGGTGCCGCCGATTCCGAACGAGCTCAACCCGGCGCGCCGCGGGGTCGGACCGTCCGGCCATTCCGTGAGCCGATCGATCACGTGGAAGGGAGTCGACTCCCAATCGACATGAGGGTTGGGAGTCTCGAAATTGATGGTGGGCGGGATCTGACGGTGCTCCAATGCCAGCGTGGTCTTGATCAATCCGGCTATCCCGGCGGCGACGTCGAGATGCCCGACGTTCGACTTCACCGAGCCGATGCCGCAGAAGCCGTTCCGATCCGTGCCCTTACGGAAGGCCTGGGTGAGTGCGGCGATCTCGATCGGGTCGCCTAGTGGTGTCGCCGTCCCGTGAGCCTCGACGTAGGAGATGGTCTCGGGGGAGACCCCGGCGATCTCCTGGGCGAGTTGGATCACCTCGGCCTGGCCACCGACGCTTGGGGCGGTGTACCCGGCTTTGGCGGCCCCGTCGTTGTTCACGGCGAACCCTCGGATGACGGCGCGAATCTGGTCGCCATCTTCGATGGCATCACTGAGACGGCGGAGAACCACGGCGCCGGCCCCATCGCTGAACAGAGTCCCGGTGGCTCCGGCATCGAACGGGCGGCAGTGGCCGTCGCTGGAGATCATGCCGCCTTCCTCGTGGATCGAGGAATGTGTCTGTGGGACGACCGCTGCGGAGCCGCCGGCGATGGCCATGTCGCAGTCGTAGTTGAGGAGGCTCTGCGCGGCGTAGCAAACGGCGACGAGTGATGTGGAACATGCCGTCTGCACGGTGAGGGCAGGGCCACGCAGGTCCATGGCGTAGGACACGCGCGTGGAGATGAAGTCCTTCTCGTTGAGCACTACGGCACCGAACATGCCGAACGGGCCGAGGACATCAGGTCGCGTGGCCACGTTCGCGGCGAAGTAGGTGTTGATGCCCGAGCCGGCCCAGACTCCGATCGGCCCTGGCGGACGCTCGCTGTCGTAGCCGGCATCTTCGAGTGCCTCCCAGGCCACCTCGAGGAAAATGCGTTGTTGGGGATCCATGATCTCGGCTTCACGTGGCGAGAAGCCGAAGAATCGAGCGTCGAAGTCGAAGGCGCCGTCGAGCACGCCACGAGTGCGACGCCGCGACTCGAGAAGGCTCTCCCGTGGCACACCCGAAGCGACGATGGCGTCCTCGCTGAACTCGGTCAGCAACTCACGCCCTTGCTGGAGGTTGTCCCAGTACTCCTCGACGTTGGCGGACTTGGGGAATCGCCCAGCCATCCCGACGATGGCCACCGCCTCGAATGTGTCGATCTCAGTCAACGGAGGGCCTCCTCAACATGGCATCCCTGCGTCGCTGCGCCCGACGGGACACGGCTCCGCTGTCGTCCTGCGATGCCGGTGGGGGTTGATCACTCGAAGCCGCATCCGGGCCGGACCGCGGTGTCGCGGGCTGCGTCGGCCCTTCGATGCTGGTGGCCAGTGATCCAACGGTGGGGTGCTGGAAGAGCGTGGTGAGCGGGAGCTGGCGACCGAGTGCGGTCTCGAGACGCACCTGGACGTGCTCCAGCATCAGCGACGTGCCTCCGAGATCGAAGAAGTTCTGATTGACCCCGACACGCTCGAGTCCGATCACGTCTGCCCAGATCCCCGCGAGATCGCGTTCGGTGTCTGTGCTGGGTGCGATGTAGTCCAAGTCGTTGCCGACTGTCTCGGCCAGAGCCGGTGTCTCAGAGGGCGGGCTGGCCACCTGTTCGGTGTTTTCACCGATCGCGATGAACAGCGGTCTCATCATCATGTGGTCGGGATGCTCGAGCATCGCCCTCCATGAGGTGACCAGACGCGAGAACACTTCCTCGGCGAGAAATCCCGACTCCACGAGCTTGGCGGGTATCCCCGCCCCTTCGGCGAGGAGGAAGGCGGGGTCACCTTCCAAGAGATTGTGTGCGTTCTCGACCTCGAACCCGGCAATCTGGAATCCGGCCGCGTTGAGGAGCCCAGGCACACGTCGCCCGATGCATGGGTCGCCACCGTCGGCGCGGCGGGATGCGATGTAGGCGTCGTAGAGGTCGTCGAGCTCGGGCACCGGCGGCCAGGTTCGGAGGTGGAACTCGAAGTCGTTGGAGATGACGGCGATGCGCCCCCCGGGCCGAAGCAGCTTCTTCAGCTCGCGCAACGCCAGCACCGGATCGACGAGATGCTCGAGCACCAGCCTCATGACGATGAAGTCGAAGCTCCCATGAGCCAGGTTGGGGCTTTCGGCGGAGGCCTGGACCACCGACCAGTCGTCGAAACCCGCTCTCGTGAGCTGCTCCTTGGCAGCAGTAACCAGGGTCGGATCGATTTCGAGCCCTGTGACGCTGATCGACGGGTACTCGGTCTTGAGGAGCTCGATCAGTCGGCCTGGACCACATCCGCAGTCGAGCACGTCCATACCGTCGCGGAGCCCGGCGCGCTGCAGGGCCGCGTGCTCGCTCCGCCAGAAGAGATCGACCTGTGCGTTGAGACGCCGGATCTCTTGGTCGAGACCGACGGCGAACGTCTCTGCCCTATACGAACCTTGGTGTCCCACACCGCCCCCCAGCTCTCAAAGAAGTGCCTCCCACGGTCACTGCGCGTGTAGGACACGCACGCCCGGCATCTTACATGGACAGATTCGTCCTTCAACTGGTGGAACGCGTTATTTCGAAGAGTCTCAATCGCCAGCCATCGCGGGGCAACGCCAACGCGGCGCGGAACCCCTCCGCGACGTCGACGCCAGCGGTCCACCAAGGCTCCGAACCTGAGGGATCATCGACCGGACTGGCGTCCTGTCCGTCGACGGTCACCGAGAAGCGTTCAGGTGGAATGGACAATCCCTCGCCGATGCCCTTGAGATAGGCCTCCTTCCGTGTCCAGACGGAGAAGAAGTGATCGAGTTGATCCTCGACCGGCTTGGCATCGAGCTCACTCAACTCGCTCGGGGATAAGAAGCGGGCGGCCATGTCCCGGTGGGGGATGTCCGAGCTGATCTCCTCGACATCGACACCAATCGGCACACCTTTCGTGATCCCGATCACGATGAATGAGCTGGAGTGGGACACGTTGAAATGTATGGAGTCCGGTGAAGGGACCTCTGACAGACGTGGCTTTCCGCCGGTATCCACAACGATCTTCACCGTGCGGGGCTCGATGCCGAGATAGCCGGCGAGCAAGGACCGCAGGGCGCCGCGAGATGCGATGTAGCGGGCACGGTCGACCTCGAAGTGGAACGACGAGGCCCGGTCGAGCTCATCGCTGGTCAGGTTGTCGCGAAGGTCCGGGTCTGCCTGGTCGATCCGAAGTCGCCCGAGATGCACCTCCTCCGGTTCGAAGTCGGGGCCGGGCCATTCCAGGGCCCATTGCAGAGCCGTGCTCACGTGAGATCTTCCTCCCGTTCCGGCAGGATCGGGTAGTCGTTGGGAAAGAGACCGGCGACGAAGGCATACACGGTGCCTTCGGAGCGGGGGAGTTGATCGAACGCCCCGACGAGTTCCATGATGTGCTCCCAGAATTCGGTGGCTCGATCGGCGGGGATGCGGGCCCTACGCAAGACTGCGCGAAGCTGATCGGCCTCGTGGGCCGGCCGAGAGCTGGCGGCGGCGACGGCTAGGAGATTGGGGAGGTGGGTGGCGATCTCTGGCTCGATGGCCCCGACGTAGAACACCCGCGCCGTTCGGCCGTAGAAGCGCTCATCGATGGCGCGCACCCGTCTCATCCGCACCACCTTGAGCATGTCGACGTCTACCAGGATTCCGACGTGATAGGCGACGGTGCTCGGGGGCCGTCCGATGGCCTCGGCCATCTCTTTCACCGTGGCCGCCCGTTCGAGGACCAGGTCGAGGATGCGGCTTCGAATGCGGTGCCCCATCGCGCGCAGTTCCTGTGGAGTGGTGACAACGCGCTTCTCCTCGAGTTCGTAGTCGGGGATCTGATTGCTCGACAATTTTCGATCGTTTCGTTTATGTTGGCAATGATCGGGAAAATTCGATCGTACCAACCTGGGGGAGACCTTCTCGGAAAGGACAACGATGGACATCATCCTCGTTCCCGGGCTCTGGCTCGACGCTTCATCGTGGGATCGAGTGGTTCCGCTGCTCGAGACGGCGGGTCATCGGGCTCATCCCATCACCCTGCCCGGCATGGAGTCGAGGGAGGCCGACCGCTCCGGCGTGACCCGCAGCGACTGTGTCGACACCATCGTCGCCGCCATCGATGCCAGCGTCGCCGCGAACGGCGGACAAGTGGCGATCGTCGGCCATTCCATGGGTGCCGGGTTGGCCCACGCCGCGGTGGATGCTCGACCGGATCACGTGGCACGGGCCATCTATGTCGGCGGCTTCCCCGACCCCGATGGGTCCGTGGGTCATTTCCCGTCGGTGAACGGTGAGATCCGACTTCCCGACTGGTCGGAGTTCGACGATGCGGACTTGGTCGACCTCGACGACGAGGCCCGGGCGAGGTTTGTCGAACGGGCCATCCCGTCTCCGGCTCGGATCACCAGTGACTCCCAGCAGCTCTCCGACCCGCGTCGTTATCAGGTCCCGGTCACCATGGTCTGCCCAGAGTTCACCGCCGAGATGCTGAAAGGATGGGTCGCCGAGGACATGGAGCCGGTGCGCGAATTGAAGGCCATCGAGAACGTCACCTACGTCGACCTGCCCACCGGCCATTGGCCGCAATTCACCAAACCAGCTGAGTTGGCTCAGATGATCATCGATGCGGTGGGAGCAGGCAGGTGACCGGGCTGATCACCCCCCGTGAGTTCCACGAGAGCGACGGGGTCGAGGATTGGCGTGTGGTTGGAGACGGTGCACGCGGACACTTTCTGACCGCCTCCCTTCAGGAGTCGGTTCGATTCGCCGGGTCGATCGCCGGGTTGGCGATCGAGGGACACGAGCCCGAGATCCACATCGGCGTCGGCGGCGTGACGATACGTCTGGTCGTCATCGCCGGGGAGCTCTGGAGCCTGACGGCTCACGAGGTCGAGATGGCGAGGTCGATCACCGCAGCCGCCCGGGAGCAAGGGTTGGTCGCCGACCCGGCAGCCGTGCAGACGGTGCAGGTGACCATAGGCTCTCATGATCTCGCGGAGATCATGCCTTTCTGGCAGGCCGTGCTCGGCTACGACCAGGTCGGTGAGGAGGACTTGCTCGACTTGCATGGTGTGGGAGCCCCGTTCTGGTTCCAGCAGCTGTCCCGACCCCGCCAGGTGCGCAATCGGATCCACATCGACGTGTTCGTGCCCCATGACCAGGCAGAGATACGTATCGCGGCCGCGGTGGCAGCTGGCGGTCGGCTGATCGACGACAGCGACGCCCCGGCTGGGTGGACGCTGGCCGACCCCGTCGGCAACGTGGCGGACATCGCCACCTGGATGGGTCGCGACTGACCGAGACGGTTCCGGCCAGGCGTCGTATATTGCGGCGATGCACGCCTTCATGTTCACCGATGTCGAGGCGAGCACGCGCCTCTGGGAAGAACAGCCCGAGGGGATGAGCGAAGCCCTGACCCGTCACTTCGAGATACTGAGCGATGCTGTCGAGACCGCCGGCGGTGAGGTGGTCAAGACGACGGGTGACGGGTTGGTGGCCGTCTTCGACGAACCGGGCGCAGCGGTGGCCGCGGCGACGCGTGCCCAACTCGACTTGGTGGCGGCTGATCTCGTTGTGCCGGTCCGCGTCCGAATCGGAATCCATGCCGGAGAGGTCGAGGCCCACTCCGGTGATTACTTCGGACCGACCATGAACCGGACAGCGCGGATCATGGCGGCCGGACACGGTGGGCAGATCCTCGTTTCGGGAACTGTTGCCGAGGTTGGCGTGTCGGCGCTCCCACCAGGGGGGAGCCTCCGCGATCTAGGAGTCCACCGGCTCAAAGATCTCACCCTTCCCGAGCGTCTGTACCAACTGGTCCACGCCGACCTTCCGGACGAGTTCCCGCCGCCGGCCACTCTCGAGGCCAGCCCCAACAACTTCCCTTTGCAGACCACGGAGTTCCTCGGACGGCGACACGAGATCAACGCCATCCGGTCGATGTTGCTCGCCGTGGGGACCAGGCTCGTCACGATCTTCGGTCCCGGTGGTGCGGGCAAGACACGCCTCGGTCTCCAGGTCGCTGCGGAGGTGATCGACGAGTTCGAGGACGGGGCGGTGTTCGTCGATCTCGCACCTGAGCGCGACCCGAACGCCGCCTTCGAAGCCGTGAGTCGGGCTCTCGACTTGTCGGCGTCGGGAAGTGGGAGCCCCTCAGAGCTCCTCCAGTCCCGGCTCCGGGACCGGGAGATGCTCCTGATCCTCGACAACTTCGAACAGGTCACCGAGGCGGCCGAGGGTGTCGCAGAGCTGCTGCAACATTGCCCTCGGTTGAAGATCCTGGTTACCAGTAGGGAGACCCTGCGAGTTCGGGCCGAGCATGTCTATCCGGTCCCGCCACTTTCGCTTCCTGACCCGCGCGGGGATGTGAATGTCATAGGGGAATCGGAAGCTGTGCAGCTCTTCGTGGACCGGGTCCGAGCTGTCCGTCCCAACTTCGTCCTCGACGAAGACAACGCCGCTGTCGTGGCCAGGATCTGTCTCCGGTTGGACGGTCTTCCCCTCGCGATCGAACTGGCTGCAGCCAGACTCAACCTCTTCGATCCACACACCCTCCTCGAACGTTTGGAGGATCGTCTCGACGTTCTCGGCACGGGCGGTCGTGACCTTCCGGATCGCCAGCGCACGCTGTGGGGAGCGATCGGGTGGTCATACGAGCTGCTCGACGAGCCGTCCCGTCGCCTGTTCGAGATGCTCTCGGTGTTCGCGCCTACCCGTCTCGACTCGATCGAAGCAGTGGCGCGGGCCAACGGCGACAACGCCGGTCTCTTCGATCTCCTGGCCTCACTGGTGGACAAGAGTCTCCTTCACAGCGAAGACGCCCGGGGCACTCGCCGCTTCTCGATGCTGCTCATGGTCAAGGAGTTCGCCGCCGAGCAACTCGCCGAGAACCAGGAACGCCGAGATCGAGTTAGGCGTGCCCACGCTGAGCACTTTCGGGATTACACCCACGACTTGAGCAGTCGTCTCTCCGGCTCCGATCGACAGACCGTGATCGACGAGTTGGGGCTGGAGATCGGCAACCTGCGCGCCGCCTGGCGCTACTGGGTCGACCAGCGGGACGCCGAGCAGCTCCTCTCGATGGTTGGAGGGCTCTGGGCGCTTCACGACGCCATGGGGTGGTATCACGCGGCCATCGAGCTCGCCAGGGACGCCCTCGAAGTGGTTGCGGCGTCCGACCAGACCGGGGAGCGTCGCGCCGAGGAGCTCGCCCTCCGCACCAGTCTCGCCCGAGGGCTGATGGCGGTTCGCGGCTACGGAGTCGAGGTGGAGGATGCCTACCGCGACGTGCTCGAAATGGCGCAGGCCTCCGGTGATGCCGCCCGGCAATATCCGGTGCTCCGATCTCTCGCCACGTACTACATCAACGTGGGAGATTGGGAGGGCTCGAGAGAACTCGGTGAGCAGATCCTTGCGCTTGCTGAGGCCGAGGGGGACGAGACCATGGAGGTCGAAGGGCACTTCGTTCTCGGCGCCTCGATGGCGTTCCTCGGCGAGATAGGAGAAGGCCTCAGCCATTTCGACGAGGTGATCGCTTCGTTCGATCCCTCCGTGCACGGCGCGAGCCGTTATCGGTTGGGGCCGCTCTCGGGGGTGTCGGCTCGGGTGGCCTCTGGCCTCCTTCTCTGGCAGGTCGGAAAGCTCGATGTGGCGGTGGCGAGGGTGCGCGATGCCCTCTTCGTGGCCGAGACCGCCCGCCATCCGTACAGCGTGGCATACGCCCTCTATCACAATGCGTTCCTCGATGTTTGGCGGGGAGACTTCGAGGCCTGCCGTCTCCGTGCCGGAGAGCTGGCGGTCGTCGCCGGGGAAAGCGACTACGCCATCTGGGCGACTCTGGCCACCCTGCTCGAAGGTGTGTCCTTGACGATGTTGGGACAACCCGAGGCAGGCGTCCGTCTCACCGAGGCCAGCATCGATCTCTACCAGGGGCTCACCACCCCACCTGTCTTCTGGCCGTACGTCCTACTACTCCGTGCTCTCGTCCACGGCTACGCCGGAGAGCCGGATCACGGCCTCGAGCTCATCCAGGAGGCGACTGACGTCGTCGGCCCCGAGGGTCCGTTGCCGCCAGAGTTCCTGATCGCCAAGGGGGACCTCCTGATGCGATTGCCTGAGCCGGCGTTGACGGATGCCGATGCGGCGTATCAGGAGGCGAGGAATGTGGCGATGCAGCGCGGTGTCGGCCTGTTCGAGCTGCAGGCCCTGACCCGACTCGTCGAGCTGCGCCGGAGATCCGGTGCGGAGCCGGATGGGGCCGCCGAGTTGCGAGAGGTCTACGACCGATTCACCGAGGGTTTCGACCAGCGCGACCTGCAGGCGGCCCGCACCGTCCTTGGTCTACAGCGTGACACCACGGTTGTTGGGGGCGGCTGAACCGGTCGGCATCGTAAGCTCGACACAATGACGAGTCTCGAGCTGGCCTCTCCGGAGGGCGGTCTCACCGATGCCGAGGTTCGCGAGCGGGTACGGGAAGGCCAGGTCAACACCGTCACCGAGCGTCCGAGTCGCACCACGGGAGAGATCGTCCGCGCCAACGTGGTCACCCGATTCAACATCTTGCTCGGTGCCCTCCTACTCGTGGTGCTCGTCGTCCTCCGCGAGCCACGCGATGCGTTGTTCGGCATAGTCCTGGTCACCAACTCCGCCATCGGCATCATCCAGGAGCTGCGCGCCAAGAAGACTCTCGATCGGCTCGAGGTGGTGGCGGCACCCAAGGTCCGGGTGATTCGCTCCGGGCAGATCGTCGAACAACCCGTGGATCACGTGGTCGTCGACGACCTGATCGAGCTCCGGTCAGGCGATCAGTTGGTCGTCGACGGCGAGGTGATCGACTCGTCCGGCCTGGAAATCGATGAGTCGCTGCTCACCGGCGAGTCCGACCCGGTGCACAAAGAGCGCGGTGACACCTGTCTCTCCGGCAGCTTCGTGTCCGCCGGCTCGGGCAGATACCGGGCGACCAGGGTCGGTGACGAGGCATACGCGGCCCGGCTGGCCCATGCCGCCAAGCGCTTCACCCTGGTCAGCTCGGAGCTGCGTGACGGAATCGACTCCATCCTTGGCATCGTCACTTGGGTCGTCGTCCCGATTGGTGCCCTGGTGGTGTGGAGCGCGATGCGGACGGGAGACACCTTCATCGACGGTCTTGGTGGCGCCGTTGCAGCCGGGGTGGCGATGATTCCGCAAGGCCTGGTACTCCTGGCATCGGTTGCGTTTGCAGTGGGTGTCATCAGGCTGGGCAAACGCAACGTGTTGGTCCAGGAGCTTCCCGCTATCGAGGGTCTGGCCCGGGTGGACACGGTCTGTTTCGACAAGACGGGCACCCTCACCGAGGGCCGCCTCACGGTCGAGCAGCTCATTCTCTTCTCCGATCGGGATCCGGCCCCGGCCTTGGCCGCCATCGCTGCCGCCGAGGGTCATCCCAACGTGACCATGGCCGCGATCGGCACCTCCTACCCGGATGACCCGGGGTGGGGAGTCCAGAGAGCGGTCCCGTTCTCATCGGCGCGGAAGTGGAGTGCGGTCAGCTTCTTCGGGGGTGAGACCTGGGTACTCGGAGCCCCCGAGGTCGTTGCCCCGGTGGACGAGCAGGTGAGAGAGATCGTCGCCGAGTATGCCGCCGACGGCGCCCGCACCGTGTTGGTCGCGCTGACCGAGGAGCCCCTCCACGAAACCACGCTGCCCCGCGGACTTCAGCCCATGGGTCTCGTCGTCCTCGGCGACCAGGTACGTGCCGATGCAGCGGAAACACTCCGCTACTTCGCCCAGCAAGGGGTGCGGGTGAAGGTGATCTCCGGGGATCATCCCGACACGGTGGCCGCAGTGGCGGGTCAGGTGGGAATCGAGGGCTGGGCCGATCCTGTCGACGCACGCCAACTGCCCCAAGATCCCGAGGAGCTGGCCGACCTGATGGAGAGACACAATGTGTTCGGACGGGTCAACCCTGCCCAGAAACGGGCGATGGTCCGTGCGTTGCAGTCGCGAGGGCACGTGGTCGCAATGACCGGCGACGGTGTCAATGACGTACTCGCCTTGAAGGACTCCGACATTGGCATCGCCATCGGGAGCGGTGCTCCGGCTTCACGCGCCGTGGCCCAACTCGTGCTGATCGATGGTCGATTCGCCACGCTCCCCGACATCGTGGGGGAGGGGAGGAGGGTCACCTCCAACGTCGAACGGGTCGCCAACCTCTTCATCACC
>Ga0307505_10003145_pt1 | contig 10557 bp, 8 predicted proteins | sample 23_S_MG_FD_202183 | JGI IMG/M metagenome (GOLD analysis project Ga0307505, IMG submission 202183) | Soil microbial communities from Populus trichocarpa stands in riparian zone in the Pacific Northwest, United States - 23_S | ecosystem: Environmental > Terrestrial > Soil > Riparian zone > Trees... | reverse complement strand
CTCTCTTGTCGGACGCCTACGACATCGCGGCGGTGGAGACGGTCACCGACCTGTGCCCGGACTTCGCTTGCTCCAATTCGAGCCGACGGATCGAGCCCTTCGCGACCCGATGGAGCGCACTGACGGTGGACCTGGCGGTTGTCTACGGGCACCTCGCCCTACCTCGTGAGCTATCCGACGATCTACCTGCCATTGACAGGACCTGGGGCAACTTCACCACCGGAGAGCAGTCCGACTTCGACATCATCGATCGCTTCCTCGCCAATGTCGACGCCGATCGGCGACTCGAGGTGGACCGCCTCCTCGAGACTTTCGAGTTCGACGAAACCGAGCCCGCACTACGTTTCGGCCACTTTCTCTACCCCCATCACCCATGGGAGCTGACGCCGGACGGAAGGCGGACCGGTAGCGGGAGCTCCCCCGGAGGCGAGGGCGCAGGGTGGGAATCCGACACCTGGCTGGTGGGACAGGGCTATCAGCGTCACATACTCCAGAGCCAGTACGCCGACACCGTGCTTGGCATGGTGATTGACCGGATGCAATCGGAGGGGATCTACGACGATGCGCTGCTACTCGTGGTGGCCGATCACGGAATCACCATCGAGCCGGGGATCGAGAATCAACGTCTGATCACCCCGGACACCGTTGGCACTATCGCCGCAGTCCCACTGTTCGTGAAGTATCCCGCCGACACGTCGGGTGTCGAGCCGGGCACGATCGACGACGTGCGAGCCGAGACCGTCGACCTCATCCCGACGATCGCCCACGTCATCGGGGCGAATCTCCCGTGGGATGTCGACGGTCTCTCCCTTCTCGACCCCGAACGCGCCCAACGTCAAGAGTCTGTGATGCTCGGACGCGAGGGCCCGGTGAGCTTCGGCGTAGATGGCACCGAAAAGCTGGAGGCAGCGGCGGCAAAGGAGCAGTGGTTCGCCGGGGGTGACCCGTGGGCTCTCACCCCGCCCGGGTGGGAAGGGTGGCATGGACTTCCCCTCTCCGAGCTGACCATTTCTGATGTCCCCGAGGTATCGGTGACGGTGCGCCAACAGGAGCTCCTCGATTCACTCCCGGCTGATCCCGACGTGATTCCGTCCTTTCTCTCGGGCTCGCTCCGGCTCGATCGCTCGGCAACGGGAGAGGAGGTCCTCGTCGTCTCCGTCGACGATGAGATCGTGGCAGTCACCCGTGTCTTCGAACCTGAGGGTCGCTCGGCTCGATACGAGGTCATGATCCGGCCGGAACTCCTCCACCAAGGTGAGAACGACGTAAGAGTTTGGCTGGCAGAGGACGATCCCGATGGGCGGACCCTCAGCTACTGAGACGTCGGATCCAGCCCTGGATCCTCTGACGACGCCCACGGACGAAGGCAAGCGACCTACCATTCCCCTCACCCCACAGGAATAGGACGCACACATGGGACTTGCTGACACCCTCAAAGGATGGTTCGGAAAGGCCAAGGACCAGGGATCCGATCTCGCCGAGAAGGCCGAGCCCTACGTCGAGAAGGCCAAGGACCAGGGATCTGATCTCGTTGACAAGGCCAAGGAGCAGGGATCCGATCTTGCCGACAAAGCCGAGCCCTACGTCGAGAAGACAAAGGACTTCGCCTCGGATGTCGTCGACAAGACCGGCACCAAAATCGAAGAGATCCGTGATAAGGCGAGCACTTCCGAGGCCGCGGAGACTGTCGAGAACGCTGCTGACAGTGTCAAAGAAAAGGCGGCCGATGTCGCAGACACCGTCGCCGAGAAGGCAGCCGATGTCGGCCAGTCCGCCCAGGAAGCAGCCGGGAACGCTGCGGACGCGGTCGAAGACGCCGCGCGCGATGCAGGGGACAAGCTCGAGGGCTGATTTTCGGCGCAACCGTCACTCCTGCGATCATCGCCGCGATGAAACGCGCTTCTGAACGTCTCGGTCACGTTCCACCATCAGCCACACTCGGTATCAGCGCTCGCGCCCGCGAGCTGAGAGCCGAGGGGATCGATGTCGTCTCCTTTGGGGCCGGCGAGCCCGATTTCCCGACTCCCGAGCATGTGGTGGCGGCGGCAGCCCGCGCGTGTCACGACCCGGAGAACCACAAATACAGCGCTTCGGCCGGTCTCAAGCCGCTGCGAGAGGCGATAGCCGAGGACGTCGCCACCTACTCGGGGATCGACGTCGACTGGTCCGAGGTCATGGTGTCCAACGGTGCCAAGCAGGCCGTCTTCCAGGCATTCGCCGCATTGATCGATCCTGGGGATGAGGTCCTACTTCCCTCACCGCATTGGGTCACGTACCCGGCCGGCATCGAGCTCGCCGGAGGTGTGACCGTTTCGGTCCCCACCAGCGTCGAGGACGAGTTCAAGGTGACGGTGGAAAGCCTGGAGAATGCACGGACCGAGAAGACGAAGCTCCTCGTCTTCGTCTCCCCGTCGAACCCGACCGGAGCGGTCTATACCGCCGAAGAGGCCCGGGCCATTGGGGAATGGGCCCGCGACTACGACATCTGGGTCCTCGCCGACGAGATCTACCAACGTCTCACCTATTTCACCGATGTAGCCCCGTCGATCGCCGCCGTAACCCCGCGTTTCGAGAACTGGGTGCTGATCAACGGGGTTGCCAAGACCTATTCGATGACGGGTTGGCGGGTGGGTTGGATGGTCGGGCCGGCCGACATCATCGAAGCCGCCAACAGTCATCAGTCCCACGCCACGGGAAACGTGGCAAATGTCTCCCAGCACGCCGCACTTGCGGCGCTGAGAGGCCCACAGGAGACCGTGGCCGCGATGCGTGAGGCATTCGACGCGAGGAGAAAGCTGATGTACGCGCTGGTGAGCGACATCCCGGGTGTCCGCTGCGTTGAGCCTCAGGGCGCCTTCTACGTCTTCCCCGAGGTGACGGAGGCGATCGAAGGTCGATGGGCAAGCACCGACGAACTTGCAACAGTCATCCTCGAAAAGGCCGGGGTTGCCCTGGTACCGGGTGAGTCGTTCGGAACACCAGGCTTCCTGCGGCTGTCCTACGCAGTGGGTGAAGCCGATATCGAGCGCGGAGTCGAGCGCATCAGGGCCCTTCTGGTCGGATGAACTAGCTCCTCCGAACCGGGTTTACACTCGGAGGTGATGGAAGGGACGAAAGCGCGGGCCATGATGCTCGTTGAGCCTCGCCACTTCTCCCTGACGGAGCTGGCCGCTCAACCCGCCACAGAGGGTGGTTGGCTCGCCGTCGAAGCTACCGGCATCTCGGGTGCCGACGTCCAGGTGTGGAAGGGCGAGGACAGCGATGTCGTCTACCCCCTCATCCCCGGGCACGAGGTGGTTGGTCGCATCGCCAGCTCGGCACCGACCATCCCCTACCCCATTGGCACACGGGTGGTGGTGGAGCCCAGGATCCATTGCGGGGAATGCCACCGCTGCAAGTTGAGCCTCGCGACCTGTGTCCGGCGCCGGCCCTCCAATTCTTATGGCTTCATCCCGTCGATCGAGCCCCCCGGCCTGTGGGGCGGTCTCGCCGAGTTTCTCTACCTCGATCCTGCGGCGCGTCTCCATCCGCTAACCGATGACGTGCCTGCCGAAGTGGCCACGTTCGTGCATCCACTTGCCGCCGGGCACACCTGGGCAGTGGAGCTGCCTTCTCTTCAACTCGGCGAGAACGTGCTGATCCTCGGTCCGGGACCTCGAGGACTTGCCTGCCTGATCGCTGCCAAAGCGGCCGGTGCAGGCTGGGTCGGCGTCACCGGGCTCTCCCACGACCGTGACCGTCTGGAGCTCGCCAAGCGTCTCGGGGCAGACCTCGCAATCGACGCCGAGAAGGAAGATGTCGGTGGAGCGATCGCCGAGGCGATCGGCAGACGGCCCGACATCGTCGTCGACGTCACCTCCGACGACCCCGAAGCGCTATTCACTGCCCTCGACCTCGTACGAAGCGGGGGCAGAGTCATTTTGGCGTCAACCAAGGGCAACCGCGCGTTTCACTTCATCAGCGACGTCCTCGTCGCCAAGCAGCTGACGGTGAGGGGGGCAATGGGTGCAACGACCGTCGGCTACCAGTGGGCGACCCGCCAGATCGAGACCGATCCCCGGATCGACGACCTGGTGTCGCACCAGTTCCCGCTCTCCGAAGCTTCGAGGGCCCTCCAGGCAGCGGCGGGCCTGCTCGGCCGGGAAGAGCTGATCTCCGTAGCCGTCACATTCTGAGATGACCGTCGACCGGGCAGGCCCGGGACGATTGTCGGTCGGCTCATGGGTCGTCTACGACCTCGCCAACACGATCTTCGCCCTCGGGGTCATCGGGCTCTATTTCCCCGACTGGCTGAAATCCGTCGGCAGGCCCGACAGCGCACTGGCATTTGTAGAGGCCTCGGCCGGAGCGATCGTGATTCTGCTCGCGCCTTGGGCCGGTGCCCGCAGCGACGCCCGCGGCACCAGGGTCCCCACCCTGATCGTCACGACCATCATCGCCGTGACTGCCACGGCCACCCTCGCTACCGGCCCCGAGTTGGCATCGCTGATCGCGCTAGGTCTGGCCTTGATCGCATTCAACGTCGGCTCGGTCGTATACGACGCCCTCCTCGTGGACGTGAGCACCCCTCTCAACCGTGGATGGGTCTCGGGACTCGGAGTCGGCGTGGGATACCTCGGGTCATTCATCGGTCTCGGTCTCGGTCTGATCACCCTCGACGTTCTGGGCTGGTCCTACGCGGCCACCTTCAGGGTGCTTGCCCTCGCCTTCCTCTTGTTCGCCCTCCCCGCCTTCTTCTTCATCGATGAGCGGCAAGTCGTCGATCCTGCTCCGGCCCCCAAGGTCCGTCACATCGCCCGCAGACTCATTGCCTCCTGGCGGCTTGCGGCGACATACGACGGCGTCGTCCGATTCCTCGTCGGCCGTTTCCTCTACACGGACGCGATCAACACCCTCATCGGGGGCTTTCTCACCATTTTCGTGATCGAGGAGCTCGGTCTCGACCGCCAGTTCGTGACCGCGCTGCTCGGTGTGGCGATAACGGCCGCAATCATCGGCGCGCTGGTCGCTGGACGACTCGTTGGGCGGGTCGGGCCGCTGCGAGTGTTGCGGACGGTTCTCGTGCTCTGGATGGTGGCGATCGGGTCAGGGGTCGCCGCCGCGGTGACCGGTCAGACCGATCTCGCTTGGGCGATCGGCCCACTTGGAGGGCTTGCCCTCGGTGCGACCTGGACCGCCGATCGGGTGGTCATGGCAAGGATCTCCCCACCGCGCCACCTGGGAGAGTTCTACGGCCTCTACGCCACGGTCGGCAGGTTCGCCACGATCCTCGGACCGCTCACCTGGGCACTGATCGTCGACGGGCTCGGACTGGGACGACGGACAGCCATGGCTGCACTCATCCTCTTCGTGGGGCTGGGCTGGTGGGCCTTGCGGAAAGTCGACGACACCGAGAGGGAGTGGACGACGGAAGATCTGCCGGTGGTCAGTGGAGCCCCTGACGTTCCCCTGACATGAGGTGCTGCTCGACCGCATAGGGAATCGGCAAGTCGGTGACCTCTCTCGGACCACGTGCGAGACGTCTCCCGATTTCGGCGAACCAGGTGTCGTTGGCAAATGCCCACGGCCATGCCTTGATCCCGACACGGGCCCCGACGATCCCGCCTACAGCCGCGCCGAGCGAGCTGCCTCCAATCTTGGCCGCCTGCTCGATAGGGACATGTGCTCGTTCGACCAAGGGGGCGGCCAACAAGAGCCCGGCTTTGAACCGGTCCCACTGCCCGGGCGATCGACCTTGCGAAGCGAGGGTCAGGGCCTCGGGCCCGTCGCTGACCCCGACGTGTGCGATCAGGGCTCGCAACTCCGCGATCAGGTCGCCGATACCGGGCTCATCGTCCCGATGTCCTTCGACGAGGGGCTCGACTATCTCGACGACGCCAGATATGAGATCCCGTCCCGACTGCCCGAAACACGAGGCTGCCACCGCTCCCGCGGTGGCCACCCCAACGAGGATCGAGGAAGTCTCCGCATGGAAGAGCCGTCCCAGTGCCAGCGCCTCCGCCCGGAGCTTCTCGGGCTCGAGACGGAACATGACCCCGAGGGGGACGGCGCGGGCAGCCCCGTCGATCGAGGGAACGGCATCGGGTGTCGTGTTTCCTCGAGCTGCATGATCGAGCCAGACCCGGAACCCGGGCGTCTCGGCGCGAAACACGGGCTCCTCGGCATCGGAGCCATCCATCTCGCGCATGGCGCCGATCAGTGATTCGGGGTCGATCCGTCCATGCTCGATCAGCTGATAGGAGACAACGGTGGCCTGTTCGGTGATTGCCGAGTAGCCCAACTCCCAGGTCCCCCCGGCCGTGTCGCCTGCCGCCATCCCCAGCATTGCGCCATCTCCCTCACCGGCCACCAGGGAGAACCTCGACTCTGAGTCACTCACGAGGCGGGAGGGTACCGCTGTACTGTGACCGTTAGATGGACCGGATAGTGGTCGTTGCGAATCCTTCCGCCTCCCAATTCACAGGCGGGGCCCACCGGGATGTGATGTCCCAACTTCGCAAAGTTGGCGACGTGGAGGCACTGTGGCCCGACAGCGCCGCTGCGGCGCAGAGCCGGGCGGCCGAAGCAGCCGAGTCGGGAGCGGATGTCGTGGTGGCAATGGGTGGCGACGGCATCGTCCACCATGTGGCGCAGGGTCTGGTCGGCACCAACACCGCGCTTGCCATAGTGCCCGTGGGGACCACAAATGTGATCGCACGTCTCCTCGACGTCCCGTCCAAGCCCGCAAAGGCGGCACGTCTCATCGGCGCCGACAACGTCGTGACTCGTCGCTTCGGCACGGTGCGGATGACACTGCAGCGGGGAGCCACCGAGACGATCCATCATGCGGTGTTCGCGTGCGGATTCGGTCTCGACGCCGCTGTGGTGCTCGAAGCAGAAAAGGACCCGTACCGGAAGTACCGATTCGGATCGCTCCACTACGCCAGGACCGCCCTCGGTGTAGCCCTCAAGGATTTTCCCGGGCGCAAGCCACACCTGACCGTCTCAGTCGGCGGTAAGGACGAGCTGGTCTCGGCGGCCCTGGTTCAGTTCCGGAGCGTCTACACCTATTTCGGGTCGATACCCTTGCGGATCACCCCCGAGCGGCCCGACCCGATGACAGTGCTCACCATCGCTCGACTCCGCAGAAAGCGAATCCCACGCATCGTCACCACATTGCTGCGCAGTCGGGATCTAGGAGCGGTGCCTGAATGGGAGGTCACCCGTCAGGTCGAGAGTCTCAGCCTCGTCGCAGATCCGCCTGTCGCAGTACAGGCCGACGGTGAATCATTGGGGATGGTCGACGGGGCAACCGTGGAGTGGTGGCCCGAGTCACTGCTGATAGTCACCACTCTGCCTCGGGCAGCCGCTAGTTGACCTGCGGCAGGGGGTTGCTGATCCCCTCTGCGTCGAATCGTTTCTTGACCCGGCGCAGCGCCTCGCGTCTCACCGTCCAGCGCTCGTCCGCGACCGTGGTGAGTCGAGCGCGGAGGAGCACGGCGGAGTCTGCCAGTTCTTGAACGCCGAGCACCTCGGGATCGGCCGTGATCCTCTTTACCCAGGCGGGGTCGGCCGCGAGGAGGTTCAACTCGTCGAGCATGACGGCCATTGCTCGGTCGACATCCGCGTTGTAGGGGATCCTCACGTCCACGACCGGTTGTGCGTAGAGACTGGTGAAGTTCGAAGTCACCGTGATCTGGCCGTTAGGCACGTAGTGGACGTTGCCCTCGAGATCGCGAAGCACGGTCACACGAAATTGGATGTCCTCGACCGTCCCTTCGGTGCCGGCGATGCTCACCGAGTCACCGATGTGATATTGATCCTCGGCAAGGATGAAGAACCCGGCGAGGACATCTCTGACCACGCCCTGGGCGCCGAACCCGATCGCGGCGCCGATCACGGTGCCGACCGCCAGAAACGGGGCAAGACTCAGACCCCAGATGTCGAAGAGCATCAGCAAGGCGAGGACGAGCAGGACAACCTGCAGACCCCTCTTCACCATCACCCAGAGGGTGGCCGCTCGTGAGGCCGAGCCTGGGGATCGTTGCTCGAGCCTGATCACGAAACGGCTGCCGACCTTGACCAGGACCACATAGAGCACGATGGACACCACGACGACGACGGCTGTGGCGATCCAACTGTCCGTGGTTACGTCGACCATTGCGAAGCGAGGTTAGGTGGCCTTGTCCTTCAGGTCGCTGACGGCGAGGGAAAGGTCTGTGATGGCGGCGTGGGCCCGGCCACGAGCGGCGAGGAGGTCACGGATCGGGTCACCAATCTCGCGGTCCAAAGCAGACGACAGACTTTGTCCCGAGGATGTTTCTGACGCGGTGGCGGTGGGTTTCAGCCTGCGGGCCATAGACCGCCAGGAGCCTCCGGAACGGTCCTTGGGCGAGTTCGGTGCCACACCCGCAGCCACACTCCCGAGCACACGGGAGGGGACATCCTCGGCGATCTCAGCGATTCCATCGGACGTCGCACCCGGAAACAGATCGGCGAGACCACTGACGAAACCAGCGAGCTCATGGGCCGCATCCGCCACGTCTCCGGCGCCGACCAGGGCCACCGCCTTCTCGAGCTCGGTCTCCCATCGTCTCTCGAACTCCACTCCGCTCGCTCCCGAGGTCCTCGCCACCAGACGCGAAGCGGCCCCGGCGAGGTCGGTGAGAAGCTTGCTGTGGACCATCCCCGAAGCGGTCCGGCCCTCCTTCAGATACCGGACCAGCTCGTCGATCCCGATCGGGGGCCCGGCGACGGGCTGAGCTGCGGTGGCGATGATGCGCGGCTCGACGACCCCGTCCTCGCGGAGACCCTCGGCGAAGTCACCGGCGACGCCGAGGAAGTCCACCTGATCGATGCGGTCGATCTGGTTCAAGACGAAGACAAACTGCTTCTGGTAATCGACAAGGGGGGCTATCGAGCCGAGGTGGAGGGTGCCATCGCGGTACTTCTCGGGGTCGGTGACCCAGATCACCATGTCGACAAGTGGCAACAGGGAGGCAACTCGATGCCGGTGCTCGACGTCGACGCTGTCGTTGTCCGGTAGGTCGATCAGACACAACCAGGGATAACCGTCGTACACCACCCGTTCGCTGATCCCGAGAAAGTCGAGATACCCGTTGAGGTCCCCTCCGACCGCGACCGGGACGAGAGCCAGAGGGGAGGTGGTCATCGGGCGAATGCCACCGGTGAGTGCGACTTCGTCGCCGGCTATTGCGTTGAGGATGCTCGACTTTCCCGATCCGGTCCCGCCGGCGAGCGCCACGACCATCGTCGTCTCGGGATAAGAAAGCCGAACCCGGACGTTTGATGCGATACGCGTCACTTCCTCGAGATCTGAGACAGCGAGAACGTCGGCGGATTCGGCTACGGCAATGTCGACCTTGTCGAGCAGGCCAACAAGCGCATCACGCATTTGCGAGAGATGACCTCGCGATCACGGCCGACAGCGACACCCGTGCCCGATAGATCGCATCGTCGGTTGCCACCACCAGACCCCGCCTCGCCGAGGCGTGGTACTCGACGCTGGCATAGACCGGCATCAAATGGATGGCGAGTCGCTCCCTGGCCTCGGTCAGAGCAGCATCGAGATGACCGGGCCCGGTGAGCAATGCGAAGACGGCTTCGGCCTCCTGGTCGGCTCCCTCGACACAGCACCGCGCCAACACCAGTGAAGCGAGTGAGGGATCGACTGCGGTGCGGATCACATGCATGTCGTCCAGGTCCTGATGCCACGCGGCGACAGTGGCACCCACGGCAGCATGTGCGTCACGCAGGAAGCGCTCGGTTGGCGGCAGGCTGTCGTCCATCAGTTGACGGCGAAGATCCGCATCGACGGCGGTCACCAGAGATGCATCGATGAGGGTGTGGCTCATAGAGATCGCAGAGGGAGGCGGGACCCGCCGTTTCGCCAGCCAACCGTTGCGGAACCATTTCGAGGCAAGGACGGCCAATGGCTCCAGATCGAGACGACCATTTGAACCGGCCCTGATGCGAGAAACGGTGCGATCGAGGTCGACCAGGAGCTGGTCCCGGGCCATCGCGGTGGCGTCGGAGCTTGCGACCGCCATCTCGCTCGCCCCACTGATCACATCCCCTGCCTCGTCGAGGGTTGCCTCGAGGACCGAACGCACCACTTCGACCGAGCCCGACCGACGAGCCTCCACCACCTGCACCAAACAGTCACGAAGTTCCTGGATGACCGCTTCTGGCACCAACTGTGAGCCCCTGGGCATGTGGTGCTCGTGAACAGGGACTACCCGCGATTCGAGCCCCTCGGAGACCAGCCGGGTCTTGTAGTCGGCAAGCGCGCCGGAGGTGGAGCTCTTGATCCGATTCATCACCTGGATCACCGGCGCTCCTCGGGAGAGTGCCCGCCGCAGGACCTCCCACGGCACGAGGTCCGCGTATCTCGCCGCCGACGTCACGTAGATCACTATGTCGGCGTTGTCAATCATGGTCTCGGCTCGGGCACGGTGGGCGACGGAGGTCGAGTCGATGTCAGGGGTATCGATGAGGGTGATCTCATCGAGGATGGGAGCCCGACCGACGACGACCTGGCACCTGACCCCGCCCACG
>Ga0307505_10003144_pt1 | contig 10560 bp, 6 predicted proteins | sample 23_S_MG_FD_202183 | JGI IMG/M metagenome (GOLD analysis project Ga0307505, IMG submission 202183) | Soil microbial communities from Populus trichocarpa stands in riparian zone in the Pacific Northwest, United States - 23_S | ecosystem: Environmental > Terrestrial > Soil > Riparian zone > Trees... | reverse complement strand
GGTGGGTTGGCTCGTGCTGGGCACCGCTCACCGCGTGGTGAGACGGCGCCGACCATGGACGGAGAGGATTGCGATCATCACGGCCGAAAAGCAGCTGGCTGAGGATCTGGTCGGCTCGCCCCACGCCGAGGTCGTCTGGGTCCTCGACCCCAAGTTCGATGGGCCCCTCGAGTTGCCAGAGCGAAACGTGACCCTTGCCGTCGACCTCCGTGCGATTCTCTCGGAGCGAATGGCCCAGTTCCTGTCTTCCTGCGACGTCGCGGGGTACAACATCCGGGCCTTCACCTCGATCTACGAGGAGCACACCGGTCGGGTTCCCTTGGTGCATCTTGCGGAGGGGTGGGAAATATCCGCTCCTCTCCTGGAAGTGGCACCTTGGCTACCGGGGAAGCGGGTATTCGACACGTTCGTTGCCGCGATCACGGCCCCCCTGTGGCTGACTCTGGGGCTGGTGGCGGGGGTCTATGTTCGTGTTGCGACAAGGGGCCCCGCCTTGTTCCGACAGGAGCGGACCGGCTTCGAGGGCCGCTCGTTCACCATGTACAAGTTCCGGACGATGGATGAGGACGCCGAGAAGGATGGCCCCAGGTTCGCCACCGAAGACGACCGTCGTCTGATCAAAGGTGGCAAGTTCCTTCGCAAGTCGCGTCTCGATGAGATACCCCAGCTCTGGAACGTCCTGAAAGGCGACATGAGCCTCGTCGGCCCCCGCGCCGAGCAGGTCCCGTTCGTCAAGGCGTTCAGGAAGCAGATCCCCTTCTACGAGCATCGTCATCTGGTGCGACCGGGGATCACCGGATGGGCTCAGGTCAATTACGGATATGCCGATGATCATGCCGACACGATCGAGAAGCTGACCTATGACCTCTACTACATCAAGCACATGTCCCCTGTGATGGATCTCCGCGTGCTCTGGAAGAGTGTCTGGACGGTCCTCACCGGGGCCGGGGCTCGTTGAGCGCCCCGGTGATCGAAGCCGATAGGCGGGGTTTTCGAGCACCAGGCACCACGTTCATGGTGGCTGGGGGTCTGATCGGAGCAGTCGGGGCGTACATCTTCCAGGCCTACGGCGGGCGTGAGCTCGGAACTGAGGCGTTCGCACCCATCGCCCAGCTGTGGACGGTGTTCTTCATCATCGCCACGGTGCTCCTGGTGCCTGTCGAGCAGTATGTGACCCGGGAAGTCGCATCCGGGAGGAAGGCGATCCCGCAGGATCTGATCCCGGCGATGTCGGTCGCCGGAGTAGGAGCCCTGCTGGGTGGCGGTTTCGTGCTGTTCACCATCGATCGGCTCTTCGCCGGCAGCTGGCAGTACGTGCTTCAGATCGTTTTGCTGATGATCGGATACGGGCTGTTGTTCGTAGGGAAGGGCGTACTCGCCGGGCGGCGCCGGTTCGCCGACGTTGGCTGGGTTCTCGTGGTCGAGACTGTCGTGAGGTTGGCGGCGGGAATCGTCGCCATCCAGCTGTTCGCTTCGGCAGAATCGCTGGGCTGGGCGATGGTTCTCGGTGGCTTTGCAGTATTGGGTCTGCGGTGGTGGAGATTCGACCAGGGCGACACCAAGGCTCCGGTGGCTCCGCCCTCGGTGTTCCTCGGCGGTTATGTGGGAGGTGCTGCGTCCTCGCAGGTTCTGCTGGGCGCAGCACCCATCGCCGTAGCGCTTCTCGGTGGCTCCGAGGAGCTCCAGTCGGTGGTGTTCGCCACCTTCACGCTCTATCGGGCTCCGTTGACTCTCATCTTTGCCCTGCAGGGCCGGATCCTCCCCTACCTGGTGGCCATTGCCGGCTCGAGCGACAGACAACGTCTGGGCCGGTATGCGCGTTCGGTTGTGGTGGTAGGCGCCGGTCTAGCGGTCCTCGGTGGGCTGGTCGGTTGGCTCATCGGGCCCGAAGTGGTGAGTCTCCTCTTCAAACCCGAGTTTGCCCCGACTTCGACAGTCGCCGCATTGACTGCTGCCGGCGTCATGGCCGCGGCGACCGCTCAGATCGCTGGTCAGGTCCTGGTCGCCGAGGCGAGGACGTCACGCATGGCGGCCGCCTGGTTCGGCGGTCTCGTGACTGCGGTCGTCGCCCTGATCACTCTCGGAGGCGAACCTGATCTTCGTGTCGCGCTCGCTTTTGCGATCGGTGAGGGCGTTGCCCTCGTGCTCATGGCTCTGTTGGCAATCAAGCGGTAGCTTCCACCGCGAGTGCTCAGAGGCGAGACTCGGGGGGAATCGCCAGCGCAGCTCCAGTGGGACCGGCGGGATGCGGTCGAAGACGACCAACCCGGATGTCTCCGCCTTCACAAGTCCGACTCGCAGCAGAGCGGGCAGGGTCCTGGGCAGCCGCACCCCCTCCCCCTTCTCGGCCGCCCGAACCAGGCGGAGCAGTTCGGCCACGGCGCTAGAGCCGATTGCGGCCACCCAGAATCTCCTCACATATGGATCAGAGGGCTCGAACCCGGCCAGACGACACTCGATGCGCACCGGCACCATCGGTCGGGTCCGGGCGGTCGGCCTGATCGAAGTGCCCGAGGGTCTTGCAGCACGCAAATGCGGAGGACGAGCATTCTGGCCACCCCCGGGCACATCGATTCCCATGCTTGTCTTCTACAAGAGAACGTAAAACAACGTCAAGAGAGATAGTCGCGGGTCGCGAAAGAAAACGATCTGATTGGGCGACCGCGGGTCTAGGGCGGGGTGGTGGTCGTGGTCGTCGGCTCTTGGAACTCGCCGACGAAGGCGACCACCTGGGCTGAGCCCTCGAGACTGGTGCCGGCGGGCGGGTTGGTCTCGACGATCCGATCCACGAGATCCTGATTCGAGGTGCCGACCCGTTGTTGGGTCAACGTGATCTTGAGACCTGTTTCCAGCTCGAAATCCCGAATGACGTCCAGAGCCTCCTCGACGGTCATGCCCGCCAGGTCAGGGAGGGCCCCGGCAGGGATCTCACCGGTCGATACCCAGATAGTCACGAACGAACCCTGTCTCACCGTCGCCCCCGCACCGACCGACTGGTTGACAACGATCCCTTCCGGCTCGAGTGAGGCGATCTCGACCACCGATGGGTTCAGCTTGGCGTCAGCGAGACGGCTCCTCGCCTCGCTCACGGTCAGCCCCACAACCGAGGGAACGGTCGTCGGCGGCGGCACCAGGTATTCCTCGATGTTCCCGGGCTCGGCCGGGAACTGAGTTTCGGGCAGGTCCTGGTGAACGTACGACATGAACTCGGCCCAAATCGGGGCCGGCACCGAGCCACCGAAAACCCTGGCGTAGTTCTGGCCATTGATCACGACATTGGTCAACGGGACTTGTTGTGCCTCGAAGCCCACCCAGACCGCCGTGCTGTATTCGGGCGTGTAGCCGACATACCAGGCGTCGAGATAGCTCTGGTGTGTCCCGGTCTTGCCTCCCTGTGGTATCCCGATGTTGGCTCGAGGGGCGGTGCCCGAAACCGGAACCACGGCCAGGGCCCGGTGGGCCGCTGCGAAAATCGCGGGATCGGCAACCTGGGTCGTCTCTGCCTCGTGCTGATAGATGGTCTCACCGTCGCTGTTGACGATCTTGTCGACGATGTAGTCATTCGCATGGAGACCGTTTGTGGCGAAGTTTGAATATGCGTTCGCCATCTCCTTGGTTGTCACCGCAGAGCTCCCGAGCACGATCGAGAGGACAGGGTCCAGCGCCGACTCGTCGACACCCATCCGCTTCGCCACATCCACCACCTTCTCCGGGCCCACGGCAAGAGAGAGCTGGGCGTAGACAGCATTCACGGAGTTGTAGGTGGCTGTGGAGAGATCGATCACGCCGAACGAAGCCCCGGCGTTGCTCACCGTCCAGATGTTCGAGCCGTTTGGTGCGCAGACAAAAGGGCACTCGATCTTGATCGGGCTCTTGCCACTGAATGTGTGGCCCATCGTGTAGTCGTTCTCCAGGGCCGCGATCAGACCGAAAGGCTTGAAGGAGGACCCCGGGTTCCTTCGTCCCTGGACGGCCAGGTCGAACTGGGAGAACTCAAACGGCAATCCAGATGCCATCACCTTCACGGCGCCGGTCCAGTTGTCGACCATCGTCATAGCCCCGGTGGGTGAACAGGAGTGGGTCTCTGCATACCTCGCGATGAAGTCGTCGGTCTCGCCGGGCAAGATCTCGCTGCAGAGCTGGACATTCTGCTCGTACGGAGGCAGAGGGAGCCAGGAGGCGAGGATCTCGTTTGCCTTCTTCTGTAGCTCGAGGTCGATTGTGGTGAAGACCTGAAGACCGCCACCACCTTCACAGGCGACATCGTCGGCAGGACAGCCGAACACAGCCTTCTTGCGCTCCTCAGGCGTTGTTCCCAGGAAGTCGAACTCGGGATCGTTGAGCAGGTGCCTCTTGACCTCGGCCACGACGTGGTCGGCTTCGCCTCGCCTCAGCGGGGCCTCGATCACGCCGAGTGACTCGCTGACGGCAGCATTTGCCTGTGCCTCGGTGATCCAGCCGTTCTCGTTCATCTCACGGATCACCTCGTCTCGGCGCTCGAGCGTGAGCTCGGGCCGACGGCGTGGGTTGTAGAGGGAGGGGTTCCTCACCAGCACCGCGAGGGTCGCGGCCTCGTCGATCTCGAGCTCCTCGAGCTCCTTACCGAAGAATTCCTCGGCGGCCGTCTTGACCCCGTATGCGCCGGCGCCGAAGTAGACCGAGTTCATGTAGTGCTCGAGAATCCGCTCCTTGGGAAAGCGCCGTTCGACCTCGGCCGAGACGAAGGCTTCTGTGATCTTTCTCTGAATCGACACTTCTGAGCCGACGAACGCGTTCTTGACCACCTGCTGGGTGATGGTGGATCCGCCACGAGTCCGGTCCGTCAAGAGATTGTCGATGGCGGCCGACATGATCGCCGAGAAGTCGATCCCCTCGTGCTCGAAGAACTCGGAGTCCTCGGCGGCGAGGATCGAATAGACCACGACGTCCGGCACCGCGTCGTAGGGCACCGGCTCGGAGTTCCGACCGTCGTGAAGTTCGGCGAGGACCTCGCCCGACTCCGCGTAGATCCGGCTGACCCGGCTCAGGTCGGGGAGTGTCAGTTGCATGGAACGAGTGTCGGGCACCCATTCGTCCCGGACACCTTCAAAGGTGCCGTAAGCCGAGTTTGCCCCCAGGAACGCGAAGAGACCCACCCAGCCCGAGAGGAGGAGTGAGATGGAGAGCAACGTGGCAAGGGCGCCGAACCATCGGCCGCGCCGGTCCCGCGCCTCTATTTGGTGGATGAGGGCTTTCCTGGCCATTGAAAGGAGAGGACGTCGTCGGTGTCCTAGAAGTTCCCGACCTACGATCGTCGGGGACGCTGCCAGGATACCCCTGAAATGGAAGAAAACCGTCGCACTAGCAGCGACATCGAGATCGGGGTCGTCCACGACCAACCAGGTGACCCTGATCTGATTGGTCGCCCGGGGGAGTTCCCGTTCACCCGGGGGCCGTATCCGACCATGTACCGGGGACGACCCTGGACCATGCGGCAGTACGCCGGATTCGGCAGCGCCGAACAGACCAATCGACGGTTCCGTGATCTGCTCGAGGCGGGTCAGACCGGGCTGAGCGTCGCCTTCGACCTGCCGACCCAGATGGGTCTCGACTCAGACGAGCCCCTCGCCCTCGGCGAAGTGGGCAAGGTCGGTGTTGCCATCGACACGCTCGAGGACATGAGGCGGCTCCTCGCCGATATCCCGCTCGATCAGGTCTCGACCTCGATGACGATCAACGCCACCGCTCCGATGCTTCTCCTCCTCTATCAGCTTGTTGCCGAGGAACGTGGCATCGATCCGGGGGCGCTGCGGGGCACGATCCAAAACGACATCCTCAAGGAATATGTGGCCAGGGGCACCTACATCTATCCGCCCCGACCGTCGATGCGGCTGGTCACCGATGTGTTCGCCTACGCGGGCGCCGAGCTGCCGCAATGGAACACGATCTCGATCAGCGGCTATCACATACGGGAGGCGGGCGCCACGGCCGCGGAGGAGCTCGCGTTCACGATCGCCAACGGTCTCGCTTACGTAAGAGCCGCGATCGACGCCGGCCTGGACATCGATGTGTTTGCCCCGAGGCTCTCCTTCTTCTGGAACGGTCACAACCAGTTCTTCGAAGAGGTGGCCAAGTATCGGGCGGCCCGAAGGATATGGGCTCGCCTGATGCGGGATGAGATCGGAGCCCTGGACCCAAAGAGTTGGGCGATGAGGTTTCACACCCAGACAGCCGGATCAACCCTTACCGCGCAGCAACCCCTGAACAATGTGGTCCGAACCACGCTTCAAGCGCTCGCAGCGGTGCTCGGGGGCACCCAGTCGCTTCACACCAACTCCTATGACGAGGCCGTTGGCCTCCCCACCGATGATGCGGCCCTGCTAGCTCTGCGAACCCAGCAGGTGATCGCCCTCGAATCCGGTGTCGCCGACACTGTCGACCCCCTCGCCGGGTCCTACTTCGTCGAGTACCTCACCGATCAACTCGAAGAGTTGGCAGGAAGTCTGCTCGACCGGATCGCCGAGATGGGTGGTGCCGTCGTCGCTATCGAAGAGGGCTGGATGCAGGCCAGGATCGAAGAGTCCGCATATCGGGAGGCCCGAAGACAGGGTGATGGAACCAGTGTGATGGTCGGAGTGAACATGTTCGTCACCGACGGAGGCGCAGCCATACCGGTCCTCGAGATCGACCCGGCCCTCGAGGAGGACCAGAAACGGCGTCTCGCCGACTGGAGGCACGACCGGGACAACGACGTAGTGGAGACTGCGTTGACCCGTTTGGCCGACGATGCCGGCACCGAGGCAAACGTGCTCCCCGCGATGAAGGCGGCCCTTGGCTTCGGGGCGACCGTAGGCGAGGTGTCCAATCGGCTGCGCTCGGTGTTCGGGACCTATCAGCCGCGATGATTTTGTTCTCTACTACGCCGAGGTAGCGTCGAAGACCGTGAGCGACACCAAAGACCAGCGAACCCACCTCCTCATCCTCGGCGGTGGGCCGGCGGGCACTCAGGCTGCCACCACCGCCGCATCCAAGGGTGGCCGGGTGACTCTGGTCGAGAAGGAGATCGTTGGTGGTGCCGCCCATCTCTGGGACTGCATCCCGTCCAAGACGATGACCGCCAGCGCCCTCCGCCACTCCTCGATCCGCAACGCCGCTCAACTCGGTCTGGCCACGCAGGCAACAACGGTGGACACCGACGTTCTCGCCACCCGGATCAAGGCGATCACCGGTGACATCAATCGAAACTGGATCGAGCTCCTCGATTCTCAGGACGTCGATCTCATCTACGGGACGGGCAGATTCGTCTCCGACCACGAGGTGGTTGTCGAGACCAAGGACGGCGAGCGCAAGATCAGCTTCGAGAAGGCCATGATCTCAACCGGATCCGCCCCCAAGATCCCCGATTGGGCACCAGTGGACGGTGAGCGGGTGCTGACCACCAGGCACTGCTACGACATGAGCTCCGTGCCCGAGCACATCATCGTCATCGGCTCGGGGGTCACCGGTGTCGAGTTCACCCATATCTATGAGAGTCTCGGGGCGAAGGTGAGCCTGGTCGTCTCCCGTCGCCAGATACTCCCTCATCGCGACGCCGAAGTGGCGGCCGTGCTGGAAGAGGACTTCCTCGAGCGTGGTGTCCGTCTCGTGATCGGGGCTCGTGCGGAGAAGATCGATGTCGACGGCGAGAGCGTGGCCGTCTTCTGCGATGACGGTCGGGTCATACGCGGATCGCACGCACTCCTGGCAGTTGGGTCGTTCCCGTTGTCGGAAGGACTCGGGTTGGACGAGGCCGGGATCGTCACCGATCACGGCTATGTCCAGGTCGACGAGCTGCAACGGACCTCCGTTCCGCATATCTACGCCGCTGGAGATGTGACCGGTCAGATGCCACTCAGTTCGGTCGCCTCGATGCAGGGTCGCAAGATCGCCCGACACGCCCTCGGGTTGCAGGTGACCCCTCTCGACTATTCGAAGGTCGCCGAGGCGATCTTCACCGAGCCCGAGATCGCATCTGTCGGACTCGTCGACGTGGACGCTGCGGCACAGGGTCGCAAGGTGCGGACGATGAAGGTGCCGTTCGCGGCAAACCCTCGCTCGGTTCTGCAGGGATTTACCAGGGGCTTCGTCAAGCTCACCTCGGATCCTGCCACCGGGGTCGTCCTCGGCGGGACCATCGTGGGACACCGGGCCTCGGAGTTGATCGGGGTCCTGACCCTGGCGGTCCAGGCCGATGTCACCGTGAAGACCCTGGTGGAGACGCTCATGGTCCACCCATCGATGTCCGAGTCCATCTCCGAAGCGGCCGAGTAGATATCGGCCGCTACTTGATGATCGCGATCACCTGACCCGGCGTGACCGTGTCCCCGGCCTGGACGCGGAGGTCCACCACTTCGCCGCCGTTGGGTGCCTTGACCTCGTTCTCCATCTTCATCGCCTCGAGTACGCAGATGGGGTCGCCCTCCTTGACCGAGTTGCCCGCGGCGACGTGGACTTTGACGATGGTGCCCTGCATCGGTGCGGTGACCACCCCGTCGGAAGGCCCGGCGGGCCCCGATGCGGTCAGCTTTGGTGGCCGACGTCGAATGCTGGCGCCACCGGCCGCAGGTTCAGGTGCCCAATAGGACACTGTGAATCTACGCCCACCGACCTCGACGGTTATGTCCCGGCGCTCCAGTTCCTCGTCCCCGGGCAGGAACGGGGTCGAATCAGGTTCGGCCTCACCGACGACAACCGTGTCCTCCATCCATTTGGTGTGGTGCGTGCCAGCGAGAAAATCGGGATGGGCGAGGACGGCGAGGTGAGCAGGAATGGTGGAGGCCACCCCACGGACCCGGAACTCCTCGAGGGCGCGTCGGCCTCTATTGATGGCGCTGGCTCTGTCCGGAGCCCAGACGACGAGCTTGGCGAGGAGGTTGTCGTAGTACTGGGACAGAGTCGTCCCCGGGCGAATCCAGGAGTCGACCCGGACACCCGGCCCCGCCGGCTCCTGCCATTCGACGATTTGGCCCGGTGACGGCAGGAATTGGTTGTAGGGGTCTTCGGCATTGATCCGAAACTCGATCGCGTGACCACGCGGCTCGACGGAGTCGAACGCAAGGTCTTCGCCGCTGGCGATGCGCAGCTGCCATTCCACGAGATCGATCCCGGTGACCATCTCGGTGACGGTGTGCTCGACCTGTAGACGCGTGTTCATCTCCAGGAAGAAGAAGTCACCGTTCCGATCCACGAGGAACTCCACGGTGCCCGCGTTGACGTAGTCGCACGACTTGGCCGCGGCTAGCGCTGCCTTGCTCATGGCCCTACGTTGCTTGACCGTCAACCCGGGGGAGGGGGTCTCTTCGATCAACTTCTGATGACGTCGTTGAACCGAGCAGTCTCTTTCGCCGAGAAACACCCCCTTTCCCTGATTGTCGAAGAGCACCTGCGCTTCGACATGACGCGGATGCTCGAGGTACTTCTCCACGTAGACCTCGGGATTGCCGAAGTAGGCGTCGGCCTCACGGCGCGCCCCGTCGAATGCCTCATCGAGCTCTTCCGAGGCATGCACCACGCGGAGTCCTTTGCCTCCGCCACCGTGAGCTGCCTTGATCGCCACCGGGAAGCCGAATTGCTCGGCCAGTGCGGCCACTTCCTCGACGCTCGTCACAGGCTCTGTGATGCCGGGCACAGTCGGAACCCCGAACTTCTCGGCGTTCCGGCGGGATGTGATCTTGTCACCCATCGCCTCGATCGCACTCGCAGGCGGGCCGACCCAGATGATTCCTTCGTCGGCGACCCTTCGGGCGAATCCGGCGTTCTCCGAGAGGAACCCGTATCCGGGATGGATCGCTTCCGCTCCGGCCTCATGCGCGATCTGGAGGATCCGTTGCTGGTTGAGATAGCTCTCGGCGGCCGGCGCCGGCCCTGCGTTCCACGACTCGTCGGCAAGGTCGACGTGCAGGGCGTCCCGGTCGAGCTCGGAGTAGATGGCGATCGTGCGGATCCCCATCTCACGAGCGGTGCGTATCACGCGTACCGCGATCTCACCGCGGTTGGCGATGAGGAGAGATTTCATGACAGGTGTCCGAAGACCGACCCGAAGTCGATCACTGAGGACCGTTCCCGTGCTTCTTCGGGGGGAGGGTCTCGCGCTTGGTGCGCAGGATCTCGAGGGCGCGGACCAGCTTGTACCGGGTCTCCCGCGGCTCGATCACCTCATCGACCAGACCTAGCTCGGCGGCGACATAGGGATTGTTGAACTTCTCCTCGTAGTCGGAGATCAACTCGGATCGCACCTTGTCCTGGTCGTTGGTAGAGCTGATCTCGCGTCGGTGTATGACATTGACTGCGCCCTGAGCACCCATGACAGCGATCTCGGCCGACGGCCAGGCGAAGACGAGGTCGGCCCGAATCCCGCGAGCGTTCATGACCAGGTAGGCGCCCCCGTATGCCTTTCTGGTGATCACCGTGATGCGGGGCACTGTCGCTTCGCAGTAGGCGTAGAGCAGCTTTGCGCCATGTCGGATGATCCCGTTGTGCTCCTGCTCCACCCCGGGAAGAAACCCGGGCACGTCGACAAAGGTGATGATCGGGATGTTGAAC